>Ga0247608_10004858_pt1 | contig 14825 bp, 12 predicted proteins | sample 176DNAGHGlowgp2_FD_193490 | JGI IMG/M metagenome (GOLD analysis project Ga0247608, IMG submission 193490) | Sheep rumen microbial communities from Palmerston North, Manawatu-Wanganui, New Zealand - 1766 DNA GHGlow gp2 | ecosystem: Host-associated > Mammals > Digestive system > Stomach > Rumen ...
CCTCAGGGTAAAAACTTATATGGAAATCTTCTGGGACAGGGATGAATACGGTCATACCCAGATGATAACCGAGGTTTATGAGCCTGAGCATTCCGCTCAGGATCTTAAGGACGTAAAGGATGTGTTGGGGACTTATACTACCGGCTTTACTTCATCGGGTGCAGGCAGGACTGCAAACGTGCGCAACGGCTGTTCCCTTATCAATGGCAAAGTACTGTATCCGGGACAGCAGCTTTCCGTATACAGCTGTGTCAGCCCCTTTACCGAGGAAAACGGTTACAAGCTGGCCGGTTCATACAGCAGAGGATTGGTGGTAGAGACTCTGGGCGGAGGTATCTGTCAGGTGTCTTCCACTTTATATAATGCCGTGCTGCGGGCTGAACTGCAGGTGGATGAGCGTTCCAACCATTCCATGATAGTTTCATATGTGGATATTTCAGCGGATGCGGCTATTTCCGGTACCAGCAAAGATTTTAAATTTACGAATTCCACTGAATATCCCATATATATTCAGGGTACCACCTCGGATGATAAACAGATTACCTTTACCATCTATGGAAAGGAGACCAGGGATCCTTCACGTTCTCTTTCTTTTGAGACGGAAGTAGTGCAGGAGACAGAGCCCGGGGATCCCAGGGTAATAGCCGATCCCACCCAGCCTGTGGGTTACATCACTGCACAGAGCGCCCATACGGGTTACAGCGCAAATTATTATAAGATAGTAAAGGAAAACGGGGAAGAAAAAGAGAGAGTAAGAGTAAACTCCAGTTATTATCAGGCTGTGCCCAGGATCGTCACCTTTGGTACAAAGGGGGATGTGACGGGGATGATGTCTGCGGCTATCTCCACCCAGTCGGTAGACCACTGCAAGGAAGTGGCCAATAATCTGGTGAATGCAGCCAATGCCGCAGCTATTCAGGCTGCCCAAGCAGCTGCTGCAAATGCTGCAGCGGAAGCAGTGGACTAAAATACAGTCAGAAATTTTGTTCTTGTGTTTTTTACGGCGATATACTAAAATGTATGAGTTATTTTTTGATGTCTCTTTTATATTAAGAAGACACTAACTGTAATGGAGATCCCGATATGCTGATCAAGAATCCGCAAAAGTATTTCAGCGGACCCTATATTATAAAAGACAGTGGCGAATATATACGTGAATATACGGATAGACCCCTGGTCATAGGCGGAAAAAGAGCTCTTGAAGCTGCGTATGACCAGCTTAAGGAAGCTTTTGACAGTGCAGGTATAACGCCTGTGGCGGTAGAGACTTTTACCGGTTTTCCCTCTGAGAGACAGATGCGAAACTACGAGGAGCAGGTTCGCAGCAGCAAAGCCGACTGTATCATTGCTCTCGGCGGAGGGCGCTCCCTTGATGCCGCAAAGGCTGCCGCTTTGTATGCGGATGTTCCCGTTATTACCATTCCCACGGTGGCTGCCACCTGTGCGGCATGGGCAGCGCTGGTCATTCAGTATGACGATGAGGGATCCTATGTGGGACGTATCCTTTTAAAGGAATCCCCCAGGCTGGTGCTTGCGGACACATCTATCATGCTCAGGACTCCCAGACGTTACCTTTTTTCGGGTATCGTGGATACCTTTGCAAAATTCTATGAGGTAAGACCTGTATTTGAGGGAGATCCATCCATGATCCACATGGATGTGGCTTTCCATGCTACGAAGATAGCTTATGACAGGATGGAAAAATATACCTTTGTCGCTTTAGAGGAAGCCGAAAAGGGGATCTTTGGTCAGGCCGCAAAGGATATAGTGGACTCAGTGGTATATCTGGCGGGCTTTGCGGGAGCATTCCAGACTCAGACCGGCGGATATTGTTTTGCCCATCCTTTTTATCATACTTCGGCCAGATATCCTACCACCCGTCACAGGATGCACGGTGAGAAGGTGGCTTTTGGTATTCTGACCCAGTTGTTTTTGGAGAAAAAAGATGAGTCATATATTAAAGAAGTAGTGGCTCAGTTTGACAGATATGAAAATGCGTTTACCCTGGAGGATATAGGACTTGACAGGGATGATGATGAGTTGCTGATGAGACTTGCAAATGAGATAAAAACTTTGTTCACTCATGTATCATGGAGTGCAGAGGATATAGTTTCATCCATGAAAGCGGCTGATCTGCTGGTGAACAATTATCGTGATGACCGATGAATTTTTGCAGACTTTGAACGAGATAGATTATCAGCATTAGCAAATATATTTATATTTTGAGGAGAAAAAGAAATGAAAAAATTTATCAGTGCGATCGCTATGATGGCGGTCCTCAGTTCAGCGTTGCTTATGTCAGGCTGCGGAGCAAAGGATGCGGCACAGACTGAGCCTGCGGCAGAACCCGTACAGGAAGCAGCCGCAACGGAAGCGACAGAACAGACAGATGCAGAGCCTGCCGCAGAGGCAGCTTCGGAGCAGGCCGCAGAGGAGACTTCGGTATCCGAAGATCAGGCAGCAGTGGATGCGGCTCTTCCCGCTGAAGAGATCAGCATCAATTATCAGTCAAGCATCGGTTATGCACCCCTGCTGGTAATGAAGGATCAGGGGCTTATAGAGAAGAATTACGGCGGAGACATTAAGGTAAACTGGATGGAGATGAGCAACGGCGCAGAAGTTAACGAGGCGCTTATCTCCGGAAATCTGGATGTGGGATCCATGGGCGTGCCCGTGGCTGTGACCGGTATTATGGCAGGCAGCCCTTACAAGATCGCTTTCGGTCTGGCAGCACAGCCCTACGCCATCCTTTCAAGCGATGACAGCATCAAGACTCTGTCCGATATAGGCGACAATGAGATCGCCATCACAAATATCAACAGCCAGCCTCATATCCTTCTGGCAATGGCTGCAAAGAAGGAACTGGGCGATGCACATGCCCTTGATGCAAACCTTACAAAGCTTGGAAATGCAGACGGATATGCAGCCATGCTCTCAGGTGCGGTTAAGTGCCACATGGTGATTTCTCCCTATAATTTCATGGAGACCACCAGTGAGGATGCAAACATCCACGAGCTCACGATCGATCCTTCCGTATGGCCTGCAGATAACACCGCTCTTGTGTCGGTTGTACCCGAGGCTCTTAAGAATGACAAGCCCGAGGTTTACAATGCTATTATCACTGCTGTAGATGAGGCAAATGAGTTTATCAAGGCTAATCCCGAGCAGACCGCCGAGATCCTGGCACAGGGTTATGACGCTTCCGCCGAGGATATCCTTACATGGATGACCGATGAGAGATCATCCTATTCATCTGAACTTAAGGGCGTAATGAACATGGCAAACTTCATGGTAGAAGAGGGCTTTTTGGATGAAGGTCCTGCTTCCATCGATGAGCTGGTATATGACAACGTAAAAGGTGAGTAATTCCGATATATGAAGAAAAAACTGCTGGCGCAGATAATTTTCATAATATTCGTCCTGGTATTATGGCAGGTGCTTTTTGAGCTGAAGATATGGCCTAAGCTTCTGTTTCCGTCCATTCCCATGATCGGAAAGGCGCTGGTTAAAGCCTTCGCCGACAGAAGCTTAGGGCAGATGATACTGCATTCGCTGGGACTTTTGGTGGAGGGCCTTATTATAGGGGTTGTTTTGGCATTTTTGCTTTCCAGCCTCTCTTCCATCAATGAGCAGACCGCGGCCGTGTATAATATGATCGTGTGCATGTTCGATCTGATACCCGGTATCGCACTGATCCCCGTGGCCATACTGTGGCTGGGCATAGGAGATGCTGCCATCATATTCATGGTGGTGCATTCCGTTATCTGGCCCATGTCCCGCAGTATAATCGACGGGTTTAAAGCCGTACCCCGCATCTATACGGAGGTGGGCAGAAATATGGGACTTAAAGGAATGGGGCTGGTTTTTGGTGTATACCTTCCGGCCTCATTTGAGCGTCTGTTTTCAGGTATAAAAGTGGGCTGGGCCAGAGCCTGGAGAGGCCTTATCAGCGCGGAGATGGTCTTTGGCGGAGGCAGCGCTCTGGGCATCGGATACTTTATCACTGACAGACGTACCAATCTGGATATAGCAGGTATCTTTGCCACCATCATAGTGATCGTACTCATAGGTCTGGTGGTGGAGTACGGTCTGTTCAGGACCATTGAGAAAAATACTATAGTGAAATGGGGGATGACGCATTGAGTATGGAACCTGTTTTACATATAGCCAATCTGCATAAAGAGTATTACAATCCTACGACGATGGTGCTTTCGGATCTTTCCTTTGATCTGTACCATGAGGATTTTCTGTGTATACTGGGGCCCTCGGGCTGTGGTAAATCCACGCTGATCAGATGCATAGCCGGCTTTGAAAAATATCAGGGCGTGATACAGATAAAGGGCAAGGATGTGGAAGGACCCGGCACCGACAGGATCATGGTGTTCCAGGATTTTAACCAGCTCTTCCCCTGGAAGACGGTGCTTAACAATCTGACCTATCCTCTTAAGCTGAACGGGATGACCGATAAGAATGAGCGAAAGGAAAAGGCAGAGGAGTATCTTGATAAGGTTAATCTTCTGGAATATAAGGACTATTATCCCCACCAGCTCTCAGGCGGTATGAAGCAGAGGGTGGCCATAGCAAGGGCCATGGCATTGGGATCGGAAATAGTTCTCATGGACGAGCCCTTTGCCGCACTGGATGCCATGAGCCGTAATCAGATGCAGGATGAGCTCATCCGTATCAAGGAAAAGGAAAAGATGACGGTGCTTTTCATCACCCATAACATACAGGAAGCCATATCCTGCGGCAACAGGATAATGGTGATGGGAAAGAACGGCAGCATCATAGAAAACATGAAAAATCCCATAGAAAAACCGGTGACGCCGGCCAGTGCAGGCTATGGCGAACTGTGGAAGCATCTGAATAACCTTCTCAGAAATGGAAAATAAAATGGCTATCAAGGATCTTTTAAGCGCTGAGAGCAAAAATGAGGTAAGGCTTCTGGAAGCTTTCCTTACCGATGAACAGTTTATAAGACTGCATTACCGCATGAGGACGGGTAAGAAATTAAATCTGGAAAATCCGCAGACCTTCAATGAAAAGATGCAGTGGCTTAAGCTGAATGACAGACGGGATATCTATACGGTATTTGCCGATAAGTATGAGGCAAAAAAATATGTGGGCAACCTGATCGGGGAGAAATATATCAATCCGGTGTACGGTATCTGGAACAGTTTTGACGAGATCGATTTTGATTCCCTTCCGGATAAATTCGTGCTGAAGGTGACTCATGACTCCGGTGGAGTGGTGATCTGCCGGGATAAGGCTTCCTTTGATATGAAAAAGGCCCGGAAGAAAATAACCCGGCGCCTGAAAATGAATTATTACTGGGTGGGACGTGAATGGCAGTATAAAAACGTAAAGCCCAGGGTTTTTGCGGAAAAGTATATGGAGGATTTTGACGGGGGAAATGACCTGACAGATTACAAGATCCACTGTTATAACGGACATCCCAAAGTGGTGCAGGTGATATATGACCGGTTCGCGCCGGATGGCATGAAGAACGATCATTATACACTGGACTGGGAGAAACTGGATCTGGTGAGAGGTCATTACTCAAAGTCGGATCATAAACTGGAGCGCCCCGGGGAAATGGATGAGATGTTGCAGATCGCGGATAAGCTGTGCGCGGACTATCCATACATCCGGGTGGATCTGTATCTGGCAAAGCATAAGATATATTTCGGCGAGCTGACTCTGTTTCCGGCTTCGGGAATGAATCCTTTTACGCCCTCGTCCTATGACGACCTTTTCGGTTCATGGATCGATCTGACCAAGGTCAAGTGACAGGTACAGGATATGGCTACATTACAAACTCCGCAGGATACCATAGAGATCCTGCAAAAGTATAATTTTTCCATAAGAAAAAAATTCGGACAGAATTTTCTCATTGATATGCATGTGCTGGACAAGATAATAGACGCAGCCGACATATCGCCGGATGATTTTGTGCTGGAGATAGGCCCGGGTCTGGGAGCCATGACCCAGAGGCTTTGTGAAAAGGCACGGCAGGTATACGCCGTGGAAATAGATAAGATGCTGATCCCTGTACTTAGCGAGACTTTGGCGGGGTATGATAATTACATTCTGGTAAATGAAGATGTGCTGAAGCTGGATCTGAATGAGATCGTGAAGGAGCACAATCAGGGGCGTCCCATAAAGGTGGTGGCCAATCTGCCTTACTATGTGACTACGCCCATCATCATGTCATTATTTGAAGAAAAGATCCCTTTAAAAAGTATAACGGTAATGGTGCAGTCCGAGGTGGCGCACCGTATGCAGGCCAAGGAGGGCACCAAGGATTACGGCGCTCTGTCCCTGGCTGTGGCTTACTATGCCGATCCGTACATAGCCGCAAATGTGCCGAGGAACTGTTTTATACCAAGGCCTAATGTGGATTCCGCAGTCATCACCCTGACCTGTCATGAAGACAAGCCCGTAAAGGTCAGTGATGAAAAGCTGATGTTTAAGCTGATAAGAGCCGCCTTCAACCAGCGCAGGAAGACTCTGGTGAATGCGGTCGCAAATTTTGAGGAGCTGTCCTATACCAAGGATGAGGTGGCCGCGGCGCTCACAAGTCTCGGACTGGATGTAAATGTGAGGGGAGAAGCCCTGTCGCTTAAGGAGTTCGCGGGACTGGCGGAAGCGCTGACAGAATGAATGCTTTGTCGCAGGCTCCTCAGAATGACATATAGCGGAAAGACAAATGTATATAGGGTAGAATGAATATATGGATATGGGGTATATATGGATATTAACAAAGTCCTGAAGGAATATGATAACATGGTCCTTAACCACAGGGAAAAGGAGGCGGAAGGCTTTCTCACGGAGAGTCTTACACAGGCTGTGGGTGAGGGTGACACCGGCGCGGTGCTTTCGCTCCTTAATGAACTGGTGGGATTTTATCGTGAAGTCAACCGTTATGATGAGGCGATCCTCTTTTCGGACAAGGCGCTGGCCATCATGGAGAGTGTGGGGCTGTCCGGGACAAAAGAGTATGCCACGACGCTTATAAACAGGGCCAATGCGCAGCGGGCGGCAGGGCTTTTGGACGATGCCATCGCTGCCTACCATGAGGTGGAAGCGATATATGACAGGGTGCTAAAGCCCGGGGCCTTTGATTTTGCGGGCCTTTATAATAATCTGTCCCTGGTGTATATGGAGCAGGAGGATTATGAGAAGGCGATAGCTCGTCTGGAAAAGGCTCTTGAAATAGTGGAGGCTCACCGCGAAGGCAATACCTTTGAACTGGCGGTGACACACGCGAACCTGGGTAATTCCATTCTCCATGGAAGAGGGGATGAAAAGGCTGCAAAGGTTCACCTCAATGAATCTGTGGCCATATTTGAGGGAAGACATATTTTTGATACTCACTATGCGGCGGCTGTGACCGGTCTGGGTGAGTGTGAAAAGGCCGCCGGGAATCTTGACGGGGCGGCTGAATATTTTGACAAGGCACTTTCGGCCATATATCAGAATTTCGGATGCACAGATTATTTTTACAGGGTGAAGGAGTTCAGAGATGAGATAGAGAATCTGCGTACTTCTGATCGCAGTAAGGACATATATGATCATGGAGTCGATACGGGAAGTTTTGATGATGATCAAAGTTTAGAGGGCTATGATGCGAAACGAATCTTTAGCCTTGATACAGGAAACGCATGGTACGGATCTGATGGTTATACCACGGCCGGATCCGGTCTTAGGCTGTGCAGGGCGTATTTTGAAGAGAGGGTGCGTCCGGCGCTGGAAAAGGAATATCCCGATATTTTGAAAAAAGCGGCCTTTGGTCTTTTTGGATATGGATCGGACTGCTATGGGTTTGATGATGTGTACAGTCGGGATCATGACTGGGGACCGGGAGTGTGCATCTGGCTAAGAAGGTCTGATCATGAAAAATATTCTGAAGAATTAAAAAAATGGTATGAGACTTTGGATAAGAGTTTCAGAGGCTACGAAAGACGCAATACTCCTCAGGGAGAGGGCAGGCTTGGAGTACTCTGCTTTGAGGATTTTGTGGAAGGTATAATCGGAAAGACACAGGGAGTGCAGCTGCTTGAGATATATGAAAATGAGAGGTGTGTTTCTTTTGATACAGGAACTTTGAAGGCAACAGAAACCGTGACTGCATCCTCCGGTAAGGGATCCGGTGATGGCAGTAATATACAAAAAGAGGTGGATTTGCAAAGAATATCCGACGCCGTGTGGCGCTCATGCTCACAGATCTCATTGGGCTGTCTTGTAAATGGTGAGATATTCCATGACGAGAGCGGATATGTGACGGGTTTCAGAGAGTTCGTGAGGGCCGGTTATCCGGATGAACTGTGGCGTGCCTTTATGGCTCAGAGCTGTGCGCTGTTCTCACAAAACCTCCAGTATAATGTCAGGCGCCTGGTTTTGAGAAAAGATGCGATCTCCCTGGAAATGGTACTGAGCGACGGTTTTAAAGAGGCGTTTAAGCTGTGTCACTATGCGGACAGGAGATTCGTACCCCATGATAAGTGGCTCATGACAAGTGCTGTTGAAGGTTCTTTTGATGATGGAATAAAAGCAGGTAAAGCAGAATCCGGGCACGGTAAGGATGATACGCTCGTCAAGGATGAATTATCTGTGATGATCGAAAAGATCAGAAATTCCGCCCTGGAGCTTCTGAATACCGATCCTTTGGAAAAGGATTTCGCCGGGTATGATGCGACGGTAAACGAACTGGCGTGTTACCTGGCAGGGAAGATATATGAGGCCGGGTTTCTTGAGGGTACTGTGCCCGCAAAGGGTGATAAGGTGTACCTGGAGGATCTGGCGGGAATGCTGCTTTAGGTAAAGATTCATTATGATTGTCATTCTGAGGAACAAAGTGAAGGACTTTGGCAGGAATTATAATGGGGGATAAAAATATGGGAACAGAAAAAAGAAGTGAACTGCTTATAAATTTATTGGATGAACATCCCGGGGAAGAAGCGCTTTATGCATACTTTGACGCCATGAAAGATGAGCTTCCCCTGCAGATCGCAAAGCTCGAATATGCCGCCTTTGATGAGGTGACCAATGAGGGCGGCAGGGCAGTGTGCCAGGATAACTGGGGTACCTTTTCCATAATGAGACTGAGCCAGTATAATAACTGGACACATGAGATGCTGGTGAGATTCGCCACGGATTTTCTGCTGGCATATGGCAGCGGGCTTAACATTATCTCTGAAAAATACGCACGCATGGAGGAGAGCACGGCTCCACAGGAGTGGGAAAAGATAAAGGATAATTTTCCTGTCATCGATGAGGAAACAAAATCCATAATCGAAGCGATAGTGGGGATCCAGGTGAAGTGGATGGAGGATTTTGCCGAAAAGTATCCGGCCTTTGCTCTAAATGCGCGAAGCATCCATACGTCGGAGGATACACCTTTTAATACATCCTATGAGACTTATCTTCGGGGGGAACTTTCCACTTATTCGGGGATGATGCTCACGCTGTACGGAGAGTTCATCACTTCTCTTTTGAGAGAGGGAAAGAATCTGGCGTATATGACAATGGAACAGACGGCAAAACTGTATGGATATGAGAGTGTGGAAGACGCCGAGAATAGGCAGAAAATGAATAAGTAAAAATGATACCCCGGCAGGATTAAGATCCTTGCCGGGGTATTGTGATTAGTTTAATGTGTCAATGCCTCAAGCTGTTTTTTTAACTGTCTGTTTTCTTCTTCCAGAGCATTTCGTTCACTCTCAAGGGCAATTCGTTCCTGTAGGCCCTGCTCACGGCCCTGTTCTAATCCCTGTTCGTATCCTTGTCGTATTAATTGATCAGAATATGGCTCTAATACACGTCCACCCATTATTTTCACCATCCTTTCTTCGTTTTTATTTCCATCGGTTATATGTTTGATTATTATATTGGTAGAATCTACCAGATTTACGTATTCTTCACTTGTAAGAGTACCATTTTTTGTGAGCATGTCAAGTTCCCGATTAAAATATTTAAGATCCTCTATAATCTGAATGAATTCGTTGTCGTTATTCTTGTCATTTTTGAGTATTTTTTTGTATCTTACGATATAGTAGGGGATAAGTACAAATAATCCATATTTAATCAGGTCTTCGCGGCTGTAGTCACTCACAAATATATTCTTTGAATCATAAGTTACGGTATCACCATTTGGGAACTCGAAATTGATCTTTGTGTAAGTAGGGGTTTTCGCACTTGATTGTGTATAGATGATGATATATGCCGGCATTTTAAAAGTAATTCTTCCTTCTTCATATTCTGCTGTATCCCGGGCTGTGATAAACGCATACTCCGCAATCCTTATCGCCATAGTATCATCATCATAGGATTGACATTCAACCAAGTATTTATCACCGTTAATTATAATAAGCATATCTGATTCCCGATCTTCGATATCAACACTTTCGTTTTCCGGAGTAACAAGCTGTCCGTCCGTAGGAAATAGATCAACATGGGCATCAAGCGGATAATTTTTTCCGAGAGATTTATTGATCACTGATATAAAGAATCTGTTATGACGTTTTTTCAACATCATGAAAACGCTGTCAAAATCGTTGCTGTATTTTGCCATAAAGCCTCCTTTCTTTGATAAAAGGGTATAAATCTTCATAGTCCAATACTGTCAAAACACCGTTGACGGAAATCGGTTTTAAATCTGACAGATTGAATCGTATTATTTTTGGGGTATTCTGCGATGGCAGATATGAAATGCCATCATGACTTCTAAAGAAGTGGTGAAGTGATTATAATTCGTGTAAGTAAAAAATGCAAGATGTTTTTCAATATTATTCTTATATCCTGAATGGAGGTGTGATGATCAAAAAATTTGCATTTGTCGGGGAATACAGTATAATGTAGTAGACTGTAAAATTGGTAAGAGTCTACAGATTTGTGAACCGGAAGATAAGAATAATTTGGAAAAATGAAAATTAAAGCGATCATTTTTGATCTGGATGATACTCTGGTAAGTGAATATGCGTTTGTGAAGAGCGGATTCAAAGCTGTGGCAAAGCATCTGACTGAGTGTAAAGAGGGCGTGTTTGCGTCTTTTGCGGGCGCAGACAGCGTCGTGTTGTCAAAGGAGTTTCTTTCGCTTTTTGATGAAAGCGCAAAAAATGTTTTCAACCGATTCTTGGATTCTCATGGGATCAAAGGTTATTCAGATGAGGATGTTTTCTCTCTTGTAAAGGTGTACAGAGAGCATGAACCTGATAGAAATATTTATAAGGCTTACGATGATGTGGAAGATGTATTGTGGCATCTCAATGAAAAGAAGATCGCAGCGGGCATTTTGACTGATGGTTTTGCAGTATCCCAGAGGAATAAGATAAGGGCGCTGGGCTTTGATGTGAATCCCGCCGTCAAAGGTATAGTAGTCACCGCTGAAATGGGCGAAGGTTTTGCAAAGCCTTTGGCTAAAGGTTTTGAGCTTTTATGCAGACAGCTTTCGGTGGCGCCCGAAGAGATGATGTATGTGGGCGATAATCCGAAAAAGGATTTTTACATTTCAAAGAATATTCCCATAAGCACGATCCGGATCATAAGAGGCGGCGGGGTGTATGAGAATGCGCCTTATTTGGAAGATGTGAAGGAAGATCACAGGATAGAAAAGCTGGAGGAGCTTTATGCATTCATTTGACGAGTTGAGAGAAAATTACAGGGCTTTTAATTTTACACATTATGAGAAAAGCTTTGAAGACGGATTTCTGAAGGTTGTTTATCATTATGATATCATAGGACTTGAGAGCTTCGTGACAAAATGGAATATTAAGGTGGGAGATTCTTATAAAAACCGTATAGACGGGGATGATATTTCTTCCGCTATAAGTGATGACAAAATTCTGGACCGCCTGATATTTTCCCTTGGTATGGCTGAGGCCATCAGCTATTATAAGTGCGCCTGTCCGAAGAAACTTTTCGTGGAGTGCGGCGCCCTTGATGAGTGGCAGATAAAGTGGTGGCGTAAGCTTTTTTATCACGGCCTGGGTGAATTTTTGTACGTGAACGGTATAGATGTCAGTGAAGAAGAACTGGTTGTTATAAGGGCGGATGAACCGGCGAATGACAGGCCGGTTAAAGATGAAGGAACCTATGAGGGAATCCTCGTTCCCGTGGGTGGCGGCAAGGATTCGGTGGTCTCTCTGGAAGTTCTGAAGGGCGAAAAGATCATACCCTATCTGTTGAATCCGCTGGAGGCATCTAAAAAATGCGTCGAGGTCTGCGATCATTGCGAAGAGCCTATAGAGGCGAAGCGTGTCCTTGATAAAAAGATAATCGAGATAAATCAGAAGGGATATCTTAATGGGCATATTCCTTTCTCGGCGGTGCTGGCTTTTTCCACTGTTATAACCGCGTATCTGAACGGGATAAAATATATCGCGCTGTCAAATGAGTCCAGTGCAAATGAATCTACGGTGAAGGGTTCGAAGGTGAACCATCAGTATTCAAAGAGTTTTGAATTCGAGCAGGATTTCAGGGAATATATTGCACACATCGTTGATACCCCCATATCCTATTTCAGTTTGCTGCGCCCCTTGGCAGAACTGCAGATCGCTTATATCTTTTCAAGGCAGAAGAAGTATCATAAGATTTTCAGATCTTGTAATGCGGGCTCTAAAAAGGGCATTTGGTGTTGTAACTGTCCCAAGTGCCTGTTTGTCTATATCATCCTGAGTCCGTTTTTGTCGGTTGAACAGTTACGGGATATCTTCGGGGAGGATCTCTTTGACAAAGAGTCCATGGAGACATATTTCAGACAGCTGGCGGATATAGACGAGGTGAAGCCCTTTGAATGTGTGGGTACCCGCTCGGAGGTGCTGGCCAGCCTCGGTGCTTTCATCAAAAAGGGCGGCCATTCGTATCTGACGGATAAATACCGGGATCAGATTACGGATAAGGAGGACATCGACACTATCCTGACCGGATGGAATGATGAAAACAACCTGCCGGAAGGTTTTGCCGAAAATTTGAGAAGTACTTTATGCAAGCATCAGGCTTTATGAAAGAGCGGAGCTTTTTATGATGAAGAAGAAAGAACACAAGATACTTGATCATCCTGTATTGGGATATTTTTTGTTGTTGATATTTGTAAATCTTTTTGTGCAGATAGGAACAGTGCCGGATTATGTTATAGGTATTTTTGTCCCGGAATATGCAGGCGGTTCTGTTGCATTAGGCGTAGGTGCGGCATTGTTTTCGCTCATACCTGTGCTGATCTTTAACTGCCGGTTTTCTCCTGATTTTAAAGGGGTTCTTGGCTCAAAGAATATGAAGATGGCTTTTTTGATCATGCTCCCGTGTCTTATCATACATTACACCGGGAGTATAATAAGCTGGTTTCAATTCGGCGTGGGTAATGTTTTTATTGCGTTTTTGAGGGCGACGGCACCGGGCTTCAGTGAGGAGATCACATTCAGAGGCCTTGGTGTATCAAATTATATGAGAACCGTTAAATCCGAGGGGCAGATCCGGAGGATATTCTGGCTTTCTTCGGTCGTCTTCGGACTTGCTCACATATTGAATATTCTGGTAGGCGGAGATGTTTTTTCAGTTTTGATACAAGTTCCGTATGCCGTGGGAATAGGCATGCTTTTTGGCGCAGTTTATTTAAGGACCGGAAACCTGTGGGCGACTATTATTGCACACACCGGTATGGATTTTTTGGAAATGATCCGCGCAGATGTCGGGGCCAGCGGAGGCGTAATGACCGGAATGGGCATAGGTGATTGGGTCACTGTTGTCGCAGCTGTTGTCGCCGGAGTGATCGGTTTTAAGATGACAGATAAAAAGTACCATTCGCAGATCATGGAAGTGTGGGATGAGAAGTGGAGTAAAGAGCAGTATCCGGAAACGGAAGAAGCGGCAAAAACACCGGAAGTGTAAAGCCGGATTTGAAATAATATGAGGAAAGACAGTGGGAATACTTCAAAAACTAAATGATAAGAGAATATTGATCTGGGGATACGGACGTGAAGGAAAGTCTACGGAGGCTTTTCTGAGGGAACACTGTCCCGACAGCCGCGTAACCGTGTTTGAAGGAAAAAGAGAGGATTTTGACATAGACGATTATGACTATGTGATCAAAAGTCCCGGGATCCCATGTTTTGAAGAGGATGAGAGGCTTACGAGCCAGACACAGCTTTTCATGGAGCAGTTTTGGGACAGGACTATCGGTATCACCGGCACCAAGGGCAAGAGCACCACAGCGTCCCTGCTTTATCATGTGCTGAAAAAATGCGGCGTGGATGCAGTGCTTGTGGGAAATATCGGACTGCCCTGTCTGGATCATTATGATGAACTGATGGAAAACAGGGATAAGAAGGTGGTATTTGAACTTTCATGCCATCAGCTTTCTACCATGAGGACATCGCCATCGACTGCTGTTATACTTAATCTCTATGAGGAACACCTGGATTACTATAAAACCGCGGACCGATATTTTGCGGCAAAAATGAATATAGCAAAATATCAGGATGCTGAGGATGACTATCTGATAATCGGTGACAATGTGGATGCGCTTAAAGACAGGGCTGACAGAGTTGTGGACTTTGACGGAGACTATCATTATGACCTTAAACTGCATGGCAGGCATAATCAGTTCAATGCGGAATTTGTCAGATGCATATGTATGGATACGGGTCTTGTGAAGGATGAGACTGCCATCAGAGAAGCAATGGTTGACTTTGAAGGACTGCCTCACAGACTGGAATTTGCGGGAGAATATAAGGGGATCAGATTTTACGATGATTCCATTTCCACCATACCTGAAGCTGCCATCAGTGCCGCAGGGGCTGTGGACGGCGCGCAGACTCTTTTGATAGGAG
>Ga0247608_10004859_pt1 | contig 14824 bp, 9 predicted proteins | sample 176DNAGHGlowgp2_FD_193490 | JGI IMG/M metagenome (GOLD analysis project Ga0247608, IMG submission 193490) | Sheep rumen microbial communities from Palmerston North, Manawatu-Wanganui, New Zealand - 1766 DNA GHGlow gp2 | ecosystem: Host-associated > Mammals > Digestive system > Stomach > Rumen ...
GATTTTCGATGCAATTTTCTATCTCTTTTTCTTTGGAGTAATTATCATTGCCTTCAGGAAGTTTATCAGCCCTAACACTTTTAAGGTTGTTCATAAGACTGGTGTTAAGTTTGACGATGTAGTCGGCATGGAAAAACTCAAGCGCGATATGGTGCAGGTTATGGAAATTATGAAAAAGCCTGCCGAGTTTGCTAAGAAGGGTATCCGTATGCCAAAGGGTATTTTGCTGGAAGGCGAGCCTGGAAACGGAAAAACTCTTTTTGCCAAGGCGCTGGCCGGGGAGGCGAAAATCAATTTTATTCCTGCCAAGGCAACAGATTTTGAAAGTATGTTTATGGCGATTGGTCCTCTTAAGGTAAAGCTGCTTTTTAAGAAGGCCCGCCGCCGTGCTCCCTGCATTGTTTTTATTGATGAGTTTGATGGAATTGGTACAATCAGAAATTATAATGGTTCTGCCCTGGAAACTGAAAATACACGAATTGTAACTGCGCTACTTAATGAGCTGGACGGATTTGAGCCGTCGAAGGGGGTGCTTGTGATCGCCGCAACTAACTCGATTAAGGCACTGGACCCGGCTCTTATAAGACCCGGCCGCTTTGACGCAAAGCTTATTGTGCCTTATCCGGATGAGGCTGCAAGACGCCAGCTTGTTGAAATGTATAGCCGTGGAAAACAACCGGCAGCAGAGTGCAGTCCAGAAAATCTCGCCCGCGAGTTCCAGGGCTTCTCCTGCGCAAAAATCGAAAGCGTGCTGAACAGCGCTGCCTTGCTTGCGGGCCAGGCGGGAAGGGAAGAGTTTACGTTAGAAGATGTAAGGGCTGCCTGTTCGGAGGTTGAGTAGGCCGAAGGACGTATCGAAACCTTATGCCCGCTCCGCCAGTTCTTCCCAGCGCGGGTATTTTTCTGCCAGCAGAGCGTCAATTTCCTTGTAGCGGTCTCCGGCGGCGCGAACCTCGTCAAAGTTGCTGGAAGCCATTTTTTCTTCCAAAGCCTTCTGCTCAGCTTCGAGGGCTGGTATTTCTTCGTTTAATTGTTCGAACTCTTTTTGTTCTTTGAAAGAGAGCTTTTTCTTTTGGGAAGTAGAAGATGTCGACGGGGGCGTTGCGGGGGTGTCCCCCGCAGAGGGGGTAGCGGAAGACGGCTTTGCCGGCTGTAGCGAGGGGGAGACTTCCCCCTCTTTATTTTCCTTTTTTAATTCCTCGCGATACTCAATATATTCCGAGCACTTGCCTACAAAGCCGCTTATGTCTCCGTTTTCTTCCATAATAAAAAGACTGTCCACGGTTTTGTCCATAAAGTAGCGGTCGTGGCTCACAAGCAGGAGACAGCCTTCATACTGTTCAAGGAACTGTTCGAGAATATTCATTGTAAAAATATCAAAGTCGTTGGTAGGTTCGTCTAACACAAGAAAGTTAGGATTCTCTAACAAAAGCCTTACAAGGTAAAGTCTCTTGCGCTCGCCGCCGCTGAGGGTGCTTACAGGTGAGTGCTGAATCTTTCCTTCAAAACCGAACTCTTCGAGAAACTTTGTGGCGCTTACTTCTTTCTTGCCGTTGTTGAGTGTCATGTGCTCGGCGGTTTCTTTTATGTATTCGAGAACTGTCAGGTTAGTGTCTTTAAAAACCGGGTTTTGTGTGTAATAGCCGAACTTCGTGTTTTCTCCAACGACTACCGTACCGCTGTCTGGAGAGAGCTGGCCGGTGATTATGTTGAGGAAGGTAGACTTTCCGGATCCGTTGTCACCAAAGATTCCGATTTTCTGCCCCTTTGTAAAGACGTAGGAGAAGTTTTTGATAACCGGAACAGTGGAGTTGTTCTTATTATAATTCTTTGAAATGCCGTGCAGCTCGAGTACCTTACCGCCAAGTCTTTTTCCTTTAACCTCAAAAGTAAAGCCCTTGTCGGCCTGAAACTTTTCACGGTTGATGAGCTGCTCGTCGCGCTGAATGCGGGCCTTGATTTTTGTACCGCGGGCACAAGGGCCACGCAGCAGCCACTGACGTTCAAAGCGGAGAACAGATTCAATACGGCGCTCAGTGTTTGCTTCTATCTCAGCTTCAGTTTCTTTTTTCTCAAGGTACTGACTGTAGTTGCCTTCGTAAAGCTTAAGACGGTTACGGGCCAGTTCATAAATATTTGTACAAACGGCGTCGAGGAACCAGCGGTCGTGGGTAACCATAAGAACAGAGCGTTTTGTGTCGTGAAGATAATTTTGCAGCCAGTAAATTGTCGTAATGTCCAGATGGTTGGTAGGCTCGTCTAACAGAAGTAACTTTGTGTCCTCAACGAGAACCTGAGCCAGGGCAACCTTTTTACACATTCCGCCGGAAAGAGTTCCCATGCGGCGGGTCATATCGGTAATGCCAAGTGTGCTGAGGATTGAACTTATTTGTGCCTCGTAATTCCATAGGTCGCCACTGTCCATTTTGTGGAGAATCTGTTCGTAACGATTTTGAAGACCAGCGGAAATTACGGTGGTTGAGTAAGCCGAAGGCTGTATCGAAACCACCGCAGAACTCTGTGATTTCTCACCATCCGGACCTTCAGCACGTCCCATCTCCTCGCAGATTTCCTCGTACTCGCGGATTACGGCCAGCTTTGGAGAATTGTTCTTGAAAATATGTTCGCGGATTGTATCGTTTTCGTTGAAGGCAGGTGTCTGCGGCAGGTAGCTCACACCGGCCTCGCGGTTAATTACCACGGTTCCTTCATCAGGTTGTAGAACGCCCGCAATTGTTGCAAGCAGGGTAGACTTACCGGTTCCGTTACGACCGATGAGGGCTGCTTTTTCGCCATCCTGAATGCCAAAAGTAACTCCGGTAAAAAGCGGCTTTTCCCGTCCGATTTTAGAAAGATTATTAATAGAAAGAATGTTCACAAAATTGATTATAACGATTTACTGAGAGTGTGAAAATTGGGGGCGAATATGGTGAGCGGGGAGGTGATTTTTCCGACAAAATGGGGGTAAGCGAGTGGTATTGTCGGAAAAATACAATGTTATTTTTAGCTGATGAAGTTGTTTTTTCCGACAAAAGTTAGGGTTGAGTATTGGTTAGTAGGAAAAGTTGACGATTATTTGGTGCAAGAGAATTGATTTTTCCGATAAAACGACAGTTGTGGGGTGATTTTGTAGGAAAATTGCAGATTTTCAACATTCTTGATTTCTGAATATTCCGACAAAACGACTATCTGTGTGGGCTTTTGTCGGAAAAGTCATTATCTCATACAGTTTTTGTGATATAATAGCTGATTATGGGTGGAAAAAAGAAGTCTAAGAAAAATCAGAAATCAAAAGTAATATATGTTTTGCTGGGCCTTGTGCTGCTGCTTGCTGCGGGCGCCTGGTATCTTTACGGCAAACCGACTCTTGTAATAGACGAGGGTGGCCTTACACTCGTACAGACTGAGCCGGCGCTGATTAATGAAATCAAGACGGAGCTTTCGGCGGCCAGCGGGAATGCCGGGGCCGGCACCACATCTGCCAGCAATGCGCACACACCTGCGGTTTCAGATACAGTCTCGGGGGCCCCAGCAACTGCCACTGCAAGCGGGGCTGCTGCCACCGGCACCTCCGGCTCCAATCCGGCCCTCGACCAGGGGCATGCAGAGGACACGCCTCTCTTTTTTGGAAATCCTTCTGACTCAATAGCCGACACTGTTGCCTCTAACAACTACCTCATGGAAAAGCCTCAGTTTACAATCTGCTACAACAGCGACACTTTAAATCCTAACTGGGTAGCCTGGCATCTTGCCGCTTCTGACCTGGGAGAAGCCGACCGGGCAGACACCTTCCGCCCGGACACTGAGCTGCCCGCCGGCTGGTACGCAGTCCGCAAAAACGACTATAAGTTTACCTATTACGGCTTTGACCGCGGCCACATCTGTCCTTCTGCCGACCGCACTGCCAACACCGAAGACAACAGCATGACCTTCCTAATGACGAACATGGTACCTCAGGCTCCGGATAATAACCGCATTGTCTGGGTAGCCCTGGAAAAGTTTGAGCGAGAACAGGTGCTTGCCGGTAAAGAAGCCTACATTTTTGCAGGTCCTTACGGTAAGGGCGGCAGTGGCGACAAGGGCTATTTTGAAGAAATTCCGATTACGCTCAAGGACGGCAGAGAGCTTTCGATTACGGTTCCTTCTCACACCTGGAAAATCATCCTCTTTATGCCGGAAGGGGAGAATGATTTTGAACGCGCCACCCGCAGCGGTCAGACAGAAATTATTGCCGTAAACGTTCCTAATGAAAAAGGCTGCGGCAAAAACGGCAGCTGGGAGCAATACCTTTGCTCTGTTAATTATATAGAAGAAATCACCGGTTACGACTTTTTCGAACTGCTCCCTGACGATGTAGAAGAAGAAATTGAATCTTCTGTTATGTCGTGGTAAGATTTGATAATAATTTTAATTACGATAATTGAGAATTGTGGCAGCGGGACGCAGGCAAAATGAAAAAGGGGGTCCCAGGGTTGCAACGAGATTTTGCGCAGCAAAATTGAGAAGCATGGGACCCTGGGGGATTACTTTTTCAGTTTTGCCGTCGCTGGGACCCGCTGTCACAATTCAAAAATCTCTCATTTTAAGGATAAATAATGAATAATAAGATTAAAGATTTATTATCAAAACTCACTCTCGAAGAAAAGGCCGGCCTTTGTTCCGGCAAAGATTTCTGGCGTACAAAGCCTGTAGAAAGACTTGGTATTCCTTCCGTTATGGTAAGCGATGGTCCAAGTGGCCTGCGTACCCAGTTTGATAATGGTGTAGACGAAAACGATTCCCGTCCGGCCGTAAGCTTCCCGTCCGGCTGTGCAACCGCTTCAAGCTTTGACCGCTCACTTCTGCATCACCTTGGCGAGATTCTCGGTGAAGAAGCAAATAACTATAATGTTTCAACAGTACTTGGCCCTGCAATTAATATCAAGCGATCACCTCTTTGCGGCCGTAACTTTGAATATCTTAGCGAGGATCCTTATGTTTCCGGAGAACTCGGTGCCGCTTATATCAGCGGAGTTCAGTCTAAGAACGTGGGAACCTCGGTAAAACACTTTGCCGCAAACAATCAGGAAACAAACCGCTTTTCTGTCAGCGAAGAAGTTGATGAACGCACCCTGCGCGAAATCTATCTTCCGGGCTTTGAAACCTGCGTAAAAAAATCAGCTCCTACTACAATCATGTGTTCATATAACGCAATCAACGGCGAGCTTTCAAGCCAGAACAAGTGGCTTCTTAAAGATCTCCTCCGCGATGAGTGGGGCTATAAGGGAATGGTTGTTTCTGACTGGGGCGCTGTTTATAACCGCGTAAAGGGAATTAAAGCCGACCTCAGCCTTGAAATGCCATACTCCGGCGGACATACAGATAATGATATTGTGGAAGCAGTTAAGTCCGGCGAGCTCACTATGGAAGAACTCGATGAAGCAGTTTCTCATGTGCTCGAAATGGTTTTGAATTATACAGAACATAAGCAGTCAGGTGTCTTTGATATGGAAAAAGATCACGCTGCCTCTGCAAAAATTGCGGAGGAATCCTGCGTACTGCTTAAAAATGAAAACAGTCTTCTTCCTCTCAAAGCGCCAGCTGAGAAAATCCTCTTTGCCGGCTGTTTTGCTGAAAATCCACGCTACGGTGGCGGCGGAAGCTCAAAAATCAAATGCTACAAAATGACAAGCGCAGTAGACGCAGCCCGCGAAGCCGGCCTCAATGTAAAATACGTAAAAGGTTATAACGACGACTTTGTAACAACAAGCCCAGCCCTCACTGCAGAAGCCGAGCAGGCAGCCCGCGATGCTGACACAGTAGTAGTTTTTGCAGGACTTCCTGAAAGCTTTGAATCAGAAGGTGCAGACCGAACAAGCCTCGACATGCCTCAGGTTCAGAATGAGCTGATTGAAAAGCTTGCTGCCGTGAACCCTCACATAGTTGTGGTTCTTCACAACGGTGCTCCTGTAACAATGCCTTGGGTAGACAAGGTTGCCGCAATTCTTGAGTGCTACTTAGGCGGAGAAAATATCGGAACTGCACAAATCAATATCTTGTTTGGTAAGACTAACCCAAGTGGTAAGCTTGCAGAAACTTTCCCTCTTCGTCTGGAAGATACACCTTGTTATCTGACCTATCCTGGAAACGGCCGCACCTGTCATTACACAGAAGGAATCTTTGTAGGTTACCGCTGGTATGACAGCCGAAAAATGCCGGTTCTTTTCCCATTTGGACACGGCCTCAGCTACACAAGCTTTGAATATTCAGACTTCAAACTTTCAAAAACTGCCTTCAAAGACAATGATGGGGTAGAGGTAAGCCTAAAAGTAAAGAATACAGGCAGCCTGGAAGGAAAAGAAATCATCCAGCTTTACGTTTCAGACAAAACAGGTGTAGAAATCCGTCCGGAAAAGGAGCTTAAGGGCTTTGAAAAAATCAGCCTCAAGCCGGGTGAAGCAAAGACAATCAGCTTCCATCTTGACCAGCGCTCTTTTGCCTACTGGAATACCGACACTAAAGAGTGGTATGCTCCAAGCGGCACTTACATCATCAGCATTGGAGCTTCAAGCCGCGACATCCGCCTTACCGCAGAAGTTGATGTAACCTCATCAGGTAAAAAAGCCTTTACAATCACACCTCAGACAACAATGGGCGACATGCTCCGCAACCGTGAAATGGCAGCCCTTATTCATGATGATTATATGAAGGCGCGAAAGTTCCTTGATGATATGACTGATGAAGAGTTTGAGGCCAAGTTCCCATTCCCTAAGGAAGGAATGCTGGGTATGATTTTAAGCAATCCTTTCCGAAGCAACCGCGGTCGCGACGGAAAAACTATGGAAGACATTCTTAAGCAGGTAGAAGGCTATAATAAAGCACTGGAAAAATAACTATACTTCCACATGCACCATCTGGGCAACCGGCTGTACTGTGGTGTAAACACTGCGGTTTGCCTTATATGGATTTTTAAAGCCCGCGATCTGCGATTTAAGCTGTTCAATGTGAACGCGGAGCAGGTCGCGGTTGATAGCATTCTGTTTAAGCACTCTGTCCTGCAGATCTGACAAATCATTCTGAAGTTTTGCGATTTCAGCATCTTCTGCGGCAGAGACAGCGGCACTGGCAGTACCATTTCCGGCATGGTACATCTTTGCCATTGGCACAATCACTTTCTGAAGACTTGCGATGTTCTTTACAACCTGCTGCTCAAGCTCTGTATGTGCAAGAAGATTTTCCGGATTTTCAGAGGTGATTGAATCCTGCTGTTTTTCAAGAACTGTAAGATATTCGCGGAATTTACCCCTCTGTTCTTCCAAAAGACTTCTAAAGCGGCGCAAAATTGCAACGCGTTCGTTTAATTCTTCCTGTGTGATTTCTGCCATATTTTCCCCCTGGACGGTCCCCACCGTTATCCCACAATATTCAAAGTATTAGCAACCTTTGCAGCCGGAGCATTTGCCGTAGAATTAGCAATTGTTCTCCATGCATCAGCAAGTTCATCAACCTTACTTAATACAAACTCAATTTTCTGCTTATTATGGCTGATTGTTGCATCCATCAATTCTTCATTAAAATAAACATACAAAGACATAAGATTGCGCGCAATATCTCCGCCTTTTTCCATATCAAGCGAAACCTGAAGTTCAGTGATAATGGCCTGTGTCTTCTGCAGATGAATTCCAAACTGCTCAATGTCTCCGGCCTTTAATTTGCCGTTTGCATCAAACAGATTAAGTGCTGCCTTAAGATGCTTTACAGCACCCTCATAAAGTAAAACAACCAGTCTTCCCTGACTTGCAGTGTTTACATTAGTTTTCTGATATGCAGCATAAGCGTTCTGGTAACCCATTGGCTTTCCTCCTTGAAATCTAGGGCAAGTTGTCATCCCGAACTTGTTTCGGGATCCATTTGCATAGATGCTGAAACAAGTTCATCATGACAAAAATAGTCCTATTCTTCTCTGATTTTCGGAAAATAAAATTTTTACTTTAGATAAATTTTCATTTTTTTTATGGATTGCCACGTCGCTACGCTCCTCGCAATGACATCTCTCTTTAGCCATCGTCATTGCGAGGCTGAAAGCCGAAGCAATCCATATATATAACACGATTTTAGTAGAAAAAATCAAATTTCTTCATTATATTTATAATAACAAACGATTTTTACTCAGGAAACATACTATGGCAGAAAATCAGAACGACGAAAACAAACCTCAGAACGACGAGAACGACCCATATAAGTTCTTCAAATTCCCTGGCCCGCAGGATAACGACGATAAAGACAAAGATAAAAATAAAAAGAATAAGAACGGAAAGAGAAAGCTTCCTTTCTGGCCTGTTTTGCTGCTTACTCTTTTTGTTGTTGCCATGGCAGAATACTTCATCTTCCCTAAAAATGATGATTTAATAGATTATTCTGATTTTAAGGCCAAAATAGAGAGTGGTGAAATCAAATCTGTAGTAATCAGCGACTCTTATTTCATTGGTTATGGAACTGTTATAGAAACTGATGTTGGAAACGGCAAGGGGCTTAAGCTCTTTAATGTACCTTCTGCTAAGGCTGCAATTCAGTATAAAACTTCTGCAGTTCTTACCCAGAGCTTCCTTGATTTCCTCGAAGAGAACAATATTCACTATAAATTTGCCGCAAAACAGAATAACTGGTTCATCCAGCTGCTTTTGAATCTGATTGTGCCATTCGGCCTGATTTTCCTTATGTACTTCTTCCTCTTCAGAAAGATGGGAGGCGGAAACGGCGGTGGAATAGGCTCTATTTTCAGTGTTGGTAATTCCCGGGCAAAGGTTGTAGAAGAGGGAAAAATCAAAACCCGCTTTACAGATGTTGCCGGTGTAGACGAGGCTAAGGAAGAGCTTGTTGAAGTAGTTGATTTTCTTAAAAATCCTAAAAAATATACAGAAATCGGTGGTAAAATTCCTAAGGGTGTGCTCCTTGTTGGTGACCCTGGAACCGGTAAGACTTTGCTGGCACGAGCCGTTGCAGGTGAGGCCGGTGTTCCATTCTTCAGTATTTCCGGTTCAGACTTCGTAGAAATGTTTGTCGGCGTTGGTGCTTCCCGCGTCCGTGACCTCTTTAAGCAGGCTCGTGAAAAAGCTCCTTGTATTGTATTTATTGATGAAATTGATGCCCTTGCCAAGAGCCGTGCAAATGGCTTCAGTTCAAACGATGAGCGTGAACAGACACTCAACCAGCTTCTCGTAGAAATGGATGGTTTTGATAATGAAAAGGGCTTGATTGTACTTGCTGCAACCAACCGTGTAGACGTTCTTGACCCTGCAATTCTCCGTCCTGGCCGCTTTGACCGTCAGGTTCCGGTTGAAAAGCCTGATGTAAAGGGCCGCGAAGAGATTCTTCGCATTCACGCAAAGAATGTTAAACTTGATAGTGATGTTGATTTTGAGTCCATTGCTCACGGAACTACTGGCTTTGCCGGTGCAGACCTTGCAAACGTAGTAAACGAAGCAGCTCTTCTTGCAGTTCGTAACGGCCGCAAGAAAGTAACTATGGAAGATTTCAACGACGCTATAGATAAGGTAAGCATTGGTCTTAAAAAGAAGAGCCGCAAGGACAATAAAAAGCAGATGCGCCTTGTTTCAGTTCACGAAACAGGACACGCCCTTGTTGCAGCCTTTAATCCGGACCACGAGCCTGTAAATAAGATTACAGTTGTTCCTCGCAGCCATGGAGTAGGCGGCTTTACCCAGTACCGCGAAGAAGGCGAAGAAAAGTTCAATATGACCCGCAAGGATATGATGGACGAAATAGACAGTCTGCTTGGTGGCCGTGCTGCAGAAGAGGTAATTCTTGGTGATATTTCTACCGGCGCTTCAAACGATATTGCCCGTGCTACAGAGATTGTAAAGCGCATGATTACAGATTTCGGTATGTCAGACAAGTTCAAGAACATGACCCTTGGAAAAGGTGTGCTCGGCAGCCGTGGCGGAGATGCAAACCTTATCCGCGAGTTCTCAGAACAGACTCAGAACTACATTGATGAAGAAATCGCCCGTATCATGGACGAGCGTTACAAGTACGTTGTAAAACTTCTCAAACAGCACAAAGAGCTTCTTGAATACATTGCCAACCGCCTGGTAGAAGTAGAAACCATGGACGGCAAAGAGTTCTACGAAATTGTAAAGGGCGAACAGCACTGCAAAGAACTTGCAGAAAAGGCTGGTAAAAAAACAGAGGATTCTGAAGAAAAAGACGAAAAGACTGAAAAGAAAGCTAGAAAGCCTCGAGCTAAGAAAACTGATAACTAAAGCAAAAAGACGGGTTTAATGCCCGTCTTTTTTTTAAATTTACAATAACTTTTCAAACAGATAAAAAATCACTATAATTGCAAAATATTCTCATTTTACATTTGTGTCATTCTCGGGCTTGACTCGGGGATCTGTACTGTAAGGATAATATCATGGCAACGACTAATTTAGACAAAATGCGCAACATTGGAATTATGGCGCATATTGATGCTGGAAAAACCACAACAACAGAACGTATTCTCTATTATACAGGTAAAATTCATAAGATTGGCGAAATTGACGACGGTCAGGCTACAATGGACTGGATGGCTCAGGAGCAGGAGCGTGGAATTACAATCTGCTCGGCTGCTACAACAACTTACTGGAAAGACCATCAGATAAATATTATTGATACTCCGGGCCACGTAGACTTTACTGCCGAGGTTGAGCGTTCGCTTCGTGTTCTCGATGGCGCGGTTGCTGTTATCTGTGCCGTAGACGGAGTTCAGCCACAGACAGAAACTGTTTGGAAGCAGGCAGATGAGTTTGCTGTTCCACGACTCTGCTTTATGAACAAGATGGACCGTATTGGTGCAGACTTCTTTGGTTCAATGGCAGACGTTGCCGAAAAATTTGGAGTTGAAACACTGGCTTTACAGATTCCAATTGGCGAAGGTCAGGACTTTGAAGGTGTAATTGACCTTCTTAATATGAAAGAAATTCGCTGGCACGAAGATGACGAAGGCGAAACCTTTGATGTAACTGATATTGATTCTTCTCGTCTGGCTCAGGCTCAGGAATGGCGTGAAAAGTTGGTAGAAACAGTTGCCGGCAGCGATGATGCCCTTATGGAAATCTACCTTGAAGGCGGCGAAATTACTGTAGATCAGCTTAAAAAGGCAATCAGAGCTGGAACAATCAGCCGTGCCTTTGTGCCATTTGTAATGGGTTCTGCCCGCCACAATCAGGGTGTTCAGCCTTTAATTGATGCTGTAATTGATTATCTTCCATCTCCTCTGGATATTCCTCCTGCAAAGGGAATCCGCATTAAGAAGGATACAGAAGAAGAGGTTGATGTTCCAACTGATGTTTCAAAAATGCCTCTTGGCCTTGTATTTAAAATTCAGTACGACCGCGAAATGGGACCTCTCTGTTATGTCCGCATGTACTCAGGAAAAATCCAGGCCGGAACTCAAATCTTTAATATTAATAAGAAAAAACGCGAGCGCGTAAACCGCATTCTCCGTATGCACGCAAATAAGAGTGAGCCTTGCGATTCAGTTAGCGCAGGTGATATCGCAGTATTTATCGGTCTTAAGCTTGCCCAGACTGGTGACTCAATTGGTACAGAAGCCTTCCCGATTTTGCTTGAACAGCCTAAGTTCCCTCAGCCGGTAATTTCTGTTGCTCTTGAGCCTGAAAGCATGAGCGAAAAGGATAAGATGAACGAAACTCTCGAGATTTTGAGCCGCGAAGACCCAACCTTTACAAGCCACGAGGATGCAGAAACAGGTCAGCTGATTATCAGCGGAATGGGTGAACTTCACCTGGACGTTCTTGTAACCCGTATGCGCGACGACTTTGGCGTAAAGTGTAACGTTGGTGCTCCTCAGGTAACTTACCGCGAGTCTGTAAGTGGAAGCGCCGAGGCTACAGAAGACTTTAGCCGCGTTCTTGCCGGAAAAGAAAACACAGCAGGACTTACAATCACAGTTGAACAGCGCGAGCAGGGCAGTGGTAACTCCTTTGAAATTACCTGCCGCCATGCCGAAGTTCCGGATGAAATTATTGAAGCAATTAAGAGTGGCTTTATGTCTGCCCTTAATTCAGGTATCCGCTACGGTTACCCATGTACAGACGTTGGTGTTAAGGTTACTGCAATCAAGTATGATGAGCTTACTTCAAGCACTTTCGCCTTTGAGGCTTGTGCTGCTCAGGTTTTTGACAAGGCCTGTACAGCCGCTAACCCTGTAATTCTTGAGCCTGTTATGAACGTAGATATTTCATGCCCTAAAGAGTTCGTTGGTCCGGCCTCAAGCCAGCTCAGCCAGCGCGGCGGAAACATCATGGGCCAGGATTCCAAGACAACCGGCGAAATTATTCACGCTCAGGCTCCAATGGCAAACATGTTCGGATTTACAACAAACCTGCGTTCAGCAACCCAGGGCCGCGCAAGCTTCTCAATGGAGTTCAGCCACTTTCAGCTTAAGGTTGGCGGTTTAGGATAATATTTTAGAAAAAATCGTGTTTTTGCTATTGACACTAAACAACGATTTCTATATATTAAATATCACATTCCGCGGGGGTGGTGGAATTGGTAGACACGCAAGCTTGAGGTGCTTGTGGCGCAAGTCGTGGCCGTTCAAGTCGGCTCCTCCGCATAAGGGCTTCCAGATTGGAAGCTCTTTTTTTTTGCCCGGATTTTTCGGGAAGTTGAGGTAAAAAATGTTAGCAGTATTTGTAAATTGCGGCGCGGTAATTCTTGGTTCCATAATTGGTCTTTTGTTTGCCAAAAAGTTTACAGAAGAGCTTTCTGATATGATTCAGACAGCCTGTGGTGTAATTACCCTGGTTCTTGGAACTCAGATGGCCTTTAAATATAACAACATTGTTTACCTGGCCCTTTCTTTGATTTTGGGTGCAATTGTCGGCTATGCCCTTGATATTGACGGGGCAATCTTAAAGCTTGGCGGTAAGCTTGAAAAACTCACTAAAAAGGGCGAGGCTTCAGCCTCTTCTAACTTTGCCTATGCCTTTTTGAACTCTTCGGTTCTTTTCTGTGTTGGTGCCATGTCTATTGTTGGCTCCTTTGAGGCCGGTGTAAATCATAACTATACAACAATCTTTACAAAATCAATTCTGGACGGCTTTATGGCAATCAGCTTTACAGCCGCTATGGGAATTGGAACTGTTTTTTCTGTAATTGCGATTTTGATTTATCAGGGGGCTCTCACTCTGCTTTCTGAGTTTTTGCAGCCTTATGTTTCTGATTTACTGATTCAGGAGCTTTCTGCCTGCGGCGGTGCCATGATTATCATGATTGCTATAAATCTTCTGGGGCTCAAAAAAATCAAAACCGCAAACTTCCTGCCGGCCCTTGTGTTTGAGATTTTGTTTGTAATACTTGTGCCGCTATTTCTTAAACTTTTCGCGTAAAAGCGGGGGCGTTACGGGGGCAGAGCCCAACATCATCAACTTAAGACTAAAAAGACGGTTTTAGATTACAGCCGAATTTATTAGCTTTATTAAACTGTCTTTTTTTAGACTTTGATTTCCGGACAGGCAGAGTGTACTTTGAAATCTCTGCCTGAATTCTTTTCAGTTTACGTACCCTGATCCTGTCATTTTCCTCAAGAGCCATATCAAGAAGTTCATCTTTGAATATACCTATAGCAACATTCTGATTGATTCTCTGAGGATACATATATTTATCAGGTTTCTTCTGAAGTTTTTCTTCTGCAGTATGTCTCACATCTTCCATCATGTTATATACATAAACCTGCGCAAGAAAATCCTGCTCTACATAAATACTTGCATTTCCTGTTACGCTTTCGAATCTCATCTTATTTTTTATTGTGTTATAAGCATCTTCTATTTTCCATCTCAGAAAATATGCACTTATAATTTCTTCGCTTTTTATATCATCAGGAAGACTCGTCAAAATTGCAAATTCATCTCCTGCTGGAGTTTTGTCACGGATTAGTCTTGTGGCTGTGAATTCATTGTCTTTAATTTTTTCATACAGATCTTCATTCTTAGCTTTCAATTTCATCAGCTTTGTTTTTGTATTCAATATTTTTACAACAGAGTCATTGCTTTCTGTCTGCTGTCTCTCATTTTTACAGAAGGTTGAAGAAATTCTCACTATATAAGCTATTTTCTGTTCATCAAGATAATTTAAAAGTTCTAATGAAGGATAACCTCTGTCAAAAATTATGATAATCTTTTGTTTTAGTCCTATTCTCTCTATCGCATTGATGTTTTCTTTTGCAGCTTCAAGTTCATTCACATTTACATTGCATATCTGAAGATCTATGAAAAAATCATTGAGGACATCAAAAAGGCCGCTTATTAAAGCCCGGGCAGGTCCTTCGCAATATATATTCCCCTGAGTTCCATATGTTTTTCTATTTTCTTCAGAGTTTGGAATTTCTGCTTTACTGCCGTCTATCGCAAGTACAAGATAACCATTCCATAGCTTTACTTCATCCTCTGATTCATAAAAGGATTTTATATATTCGTCATTGGCATATCTGAATACTTCTGGATTTAGGTTTTGTCTCGCCTTGAGCCAGGCTTGTTTTGATATTTCGTCTTTTCCGCTTTTCTTGGAATAATTTCTAATTTCCATTGCTGCCGTAAGTCCTTTGCGTGCTATGATGCTTGTCATTATATCATAGACGCTCATTTTTCGTACCCTCACGAAAACATTTTTACGGCTTCCTCTGGCTATTTCTCTAATCTTTTTAGATTTCCATAAAGAGACAGTTCTGTTAAATCTTGTTATACTTTTTCCACCCATACAGAAATTCTAATAGATTTTAGAATTTTTAAATAGTAGGTTCCTTAAGTTGATGATGTTG
>Ga0247608_10004860_pt1 | contig 14816 bp, 11 predicted proteins | sample 176DNAGHGlowgp2_FD_193490 | JGI IMG/M metagenome (GOLD analysis project Ga0247608, IMG submission 193490) | Sheep rumen microbial communities from Palmerston North, Manawatu-Wanganui, New Zealand - 1766 DNA GHGlow gp2 | ecosystem: Host-associated > Mammals > Digestive system > Stomach > Rumen ...
ACAGATACCTGTAAGCGTACGATTCAGGTTCTCCATCTCCTCTGAGTCACGTGTCAGACGCTCACTCTGTTCAGAAACCTTCTGCAGGGTTTCTGTGAGTTTCTTCAACTGCTCTACATAGCCAGCCGTAGCCTCTTCCATCTCCTCAGCATCAATATCGGGCAACTCCGGCTGCTCAACAACTCCACCAATAACGCCACCAACAACGCCACCACCAATGACACCGCCAGTAATGTTACCTGTGCCGCTTTCACAAGCCGCCCCGTCTGTGGTGACTGTGCCGCCACTAACATTACCACCACCGATAATCACGGTACCACCAGACACACCAGATATTCCTGAGACTCCAGATACACCAGCAGCCATCTCCACACCTTTCTCATCAACATGCGTAGGCAGTTCCATTCCGTCAGCCGTCTTATCAAATGGACGGTCGAAGGCTGCGATAAAGAATACGAACACCTCGGTACCCATACCGATGAACAACATCAGGTTAGCTCCTGGCAGGTGAGTCAACTTAAAAAGCGTACCCAGAATAACGATTGATGCACCCCAACTATAGGCATAGTTCATGAACGTCTGCCCTGGTACACTATCCAACCACTTCTGTAAGCGGTAGATGATATTGAATTTACTATACGTTGTCATTGTGATATTTCATTATGACGTTATGACGATATAACGACTCATTTTACTTCCTTGATTTCTTAGCTGACGCCTTGGCGGGCTTCACTTTCTCACTTGTAGTATTTGCCAGCGAACGCACACAACGGAAACCGATGTACGAGCGAGGCTGGTTCTGGTATTCGCTACTACGCCATGCAGAGCGGATATAGTTCTCAGGATCTTTCCAAGAACCGCCACGCACGCTCTTCTTTTTCAAGCGATAAGGATCCTCAAGGGCTGCATTATACTTTAGCTGTGGATTGATATCATTCATAGCATCCACACCCGCCTCGGTATAAATAGTAGAAGTCCACTCAGCCACATTACCAGCCATATCAAAGAGGCCGTTGCTGTTAGCACTATAGATACCCACCTTCGACGTAATCAAGTTACCATCCTTAGTATAGTTACCATTTTCTGGCTTGAAGTTAGCATAGAAACAGCCCTTACCACTTGCCACATCCTCGTTAGCCCAGGGGAATTCATTCTGCTCCTTGCCACGGGCTGCATACTCCCACTCTGCCTCCGTTGGCAAACGATAACGTTGTACCTGACGGGCAGCAGGACCTAGTCCCTTCAGCAGGAACTCCGTACGCCATGCACAGAAAGCATTAGCCTGTTCCCAAGTAACGCCCACCACAGGATAGTCATTATAGGCAGCACTTGAGAAATAGTTGCGCATATACACCTCGTTATCCGCATTGGGGAAATCGTTCACCCAGCATGTTGTATCCGGATAGATATTAATAATATAGGTATTAAGGAAGTCCCAAGGACCACTCAACTGACGGTTGATGGTCTGACGGATAATCTTTCCCTCCTCATCAATATAAGCAGTATCTTTAGATATCCACACCTCCTCCTGAGGATTCACAGCCACATCCGTGTTCAGATTGCGCTCCTGTGGATTCAAACGATTCTGACGCTTTGCAGCCTCAACATAGTCGTAAACCTCATAGCGATAGTTCATCTGACTGGCATCCAGCATTTTTTCGCCCGTAACAGGATTCGTTACATAAACGCTCTCCATAGCACGACGTTCGTCCTCATTTGGTTTTCGAGGCAACGATTTCTTCCAATTCAGATGGGGTTTGATAAGATTTCCATCCTTATCTTCCTCTTCCTCAATCTTATAACTCTCATCGCCGCCATAGTTAGGATCAGCCAGACGTTCGCGAATGATAGAGTCGCGTACATAATTCACAAACTGACGATACTCAGAATTTGTAATCTCCGTATCATCCATCCAGAAACCCTCTACAGAGATGTCTCTTACGGGCGTCTGTTTTCCCCACAGCGAGTCTGTGGTCTCCAGTCCCATACGCAGATGGCCACGCTTCACGAGCACCATTCCATAAGGAGCGGGTTCCGTGAAGGCATGTCCATTGGATCCTGTCAGTTCACCTCCTGCAGATGTTGTCTCCTTTCCACCGAAACAACTTGTCAGAACAAGTGCTACGATTAGAAGGCAAAAAACACTTTGTTTCATATTTCGTCTTTTATCTTTATTCATTAATTATAATAGTCTCACACTCTGATGACGGTTGCGTCCCTTCTTCGAGAAGTTGATATCCGTCTGATAGCCCACGAACAGTTCGTGTCCGCCATTGCCGAAACTCAGTGCGGTGGTATAGTATTCATAACTATAGCCCAGCATCACACCGTGGAACTTTCCGCCAACATAAGCTGTTATCGACGTTCCTGGACTATAACCTAAGCCCACATACATCACTTTCTGCTCATGAACGTAAGTCAGACGTGTAGTAAAATCAGCACGATAGCTCACCCCGTCCGATCGTCCCATCATAGATGGTTGTATTGATAAGAACGGATTTTTAAGGCGAATATTGCATCCCGCCATAAAATAATATGACATAGCTATATCTAACTGGTTCGTTTCACCTATCTCCACCTCAGGTGTAAGCAGGTGTTGAACCGATGCACCTACATACCAAGACTTCTGCTGATAATATAGTCCAGCATTGAGATCAAAGGCCGTTCCGTCGACATTCGACGTTGGCAGCGCATCATCACCAGAATCAATAAATTCCAGTTCCGAACCCTTCAACGTCTCACTCAGCATCGCAGGCTGTACGCCCAAGCTCAGTACGCCACCCAAGAGTTTTATCTTAGGCGCATACATCACTGAGAATTTCTTATGCGAGAACACGCCGATGTCATCGTTCACAATCTGTGCACCTACACCATGATACATACCTAGAAACTGAAAAGGCAGGTCAGCTGAAAGAAACATCGTCTTTGGATTATGTTCAAAACCCACTAACGACATGTTATAATCCACCACCACATTCACTTTATTCTGTTTACCAGCAGTGGCAGGATTATACGCCGTCTCCATCGTCCAGTAGTGACTGAACGACGGATCATACTGTGCCTGCACGCCCTGCAAGGCCATCAGTAGTAGGGCCAATATCAAGAGATTTCGCCTTAACACGTTATCAATAACGTACGTTTTACCTTATTTATTATAATTTTTAATCACAAAAACTTTGGCAATCCCGTAAAAACATTGTAAATTTGCAAACTCAAATAGTAACCTAAGCATGAACGTAGCCATCGTACAGCACGATATCGTATGGGCACAGCCGACGGAAAACATCCGCCACCTTAGCCAACTTCTCGACCTACAATCGGGAGCTGACTTATACGTATTGGCAGAGACATTCACCACAGGATTCATGGCTAAAGGGAACGAAAGTTTAGACACTTCCTTCGGTCTGACGTGGCTACAGCAGCAGGCAAAAGAGAAAGATGCCGCCTTTGTAGCGAGTATCGCCACGAAAGACGAGAAAGGCAGTTTGCGCAACCGCCTTTTCTTTGTACGTCCTGATGGCACCTTCGACGACTACGACAAACGTCATCTCTTCAGTTATGCAGGTGAGACAGATGCTTATGTAGCCGGACAGGAACGTGTCATTGTGGAGTGGCGAGAGGTCAGATTCCTCCTGCAGGTATGCTACGATCTACGTTTCCCTGTGTTCAGTCGCAATCGGCAGGACTACGATGCTGCCATCTATGTAGCCAACTGGCCTGCATCGCGCATTGAGGTATGGCAGACCTTATTAAAAGCTCGCGCACTGGAGAACCAGTGTTTCGTAATTGGTGTCAATCGCATAGGGACAGACCCTGCCTGCACATACTCTGGTGGTTCCGCCATCATAGACGCCTACGGAAAGACGATGGCGAAATGCAACGATTATGAAGAGGGTATCGCTATAGGCGAACTCAACATGGCAAAACTGCTACGGTTCAGAGAGAAATTTCCTGTTTTACAGGATGCTGATGATTTTACATTAAAAAAACAGTAAATATGAAGAAACAACTATTACTTGGCGACGAAGCCATTGCGCTAGGAGCACTGCACGCCGGATTATCAGGTGTGTATGCCTATCCCGGCACCCCGTCGACAGAAATCACGGAGTTTATCCAGGGTAACGCCCTTGCTAAGGATCGCGGCGTACACAGCCGTTGGTCAACCAACGAGAAGACAGCCATGGAGGCTGCACTGGGCATGTCGTTCATGGGCAAGCGTGCACTGGTATGTATGAAACACGTAGGTATGAACGTCTGTGCCGACCCATTTGTCAATAGTGGTATGACAGGTGTGAACGGTGGTGTGGTAGTCCTCGTGGCTGACGATCCCTCGATGCACTCCTCTCAGGACGAGCAAGACTCTCGTTTCTACGGTAAGTTTGCCATGGTGCCCATTTTTGAACCCAGCAATCAGCAGGAGGCTTACAATATGATGGCTGCTGCCTTCGACTATTCTGAGAAACAGTGTCTGCCTGTATTGATGCGTGTCACCACCCGAATGGCCCATAGCCGCGCCGTGGTAGAGAGTGTTGACGTTCCCCGTCAACAGAATGAGTTGAACTACAACGCCGAGGCCAAAAACTGGGTACTGCTGCCTGCCAATGCCCGCAAGCGCAATGATATCGTGACGGCTCAACAGGCCTCCTTGGAGGAAGATGCTGCCAATTCACCTTATAATTTATATATAGAAGGTCAGGATAAGTCACTGGGCATCATAGCCAGCGGTATCGGTTTCAACTATGTGAACGAGTGTTTCCCTGATGGAAGTCCCTACCCCATCCTGAAGATTTCACAGTATCCGTTGCCCAAGAAACTGGTGCGCCGCATGATGAGCGAATGCAAACAGGTGCTCATCGTCGAGGAAGGTCAACCATTCATCGAGGATATTGTTCGTGGCGTCAGCGAGAGTCTGAATGTTAAAGGTAAACTAGACGGCACCCTGCCCCGTACTGGCGAACTGACACCCGATATCGTAAAAAAAGCATTGGGTATGGAGATTGGAGAATGCTTTGACCCCTGCTCAGATGTTGCCCCACGTCCACCTGCACTCTGTCAGGGTTGTGGACACCGTGACGTCTATGCCGCATTGAACGAAGTCCTGAAAGAATACGAAAATCCCCGTGTATTCGGTGATATCGGTTGCTACACCTTGGGCTTCCTGCCTCCTTTCCGTGCCATTCACTCCTGCGTAGATATGGGTGCATCTATCACGATGGCCAAGGGTGCTGCAGATGCAGGACAATGGCCTGCCGTTGCCGTTATTGGCGACTCCACCTTCACCCACTCTGGCATGACCGGTCTGTTGGATGCCATCAACGAGAATGCCAACATCACCGTGATTATCTCAGACAACCTTACCACAGGTATGACTGGTGGTCAGGATTCAGCAGGTACGAATAAGTTTGAAGCTATCTGTCGTGGACTCGGCCTGAGCGACGAGCACCTGAAGGTCGTTGTTCCCCTGCCAAAAAATATGCCAGAGATTACGCAGATGATTCGCGATGAGATTAACTACAAGGGCACCTCTGTCATCATTCCACGTCGTGAGTGTATGCAGACTCTGCAACGTCATCTGAAGCAGAAGAAGGCCGCAGAGAAAAAGTAAGGAGTTAAGAAGTTAAGGAATTAAGAAGTTAAGACATTACTTTAACATGAAGACAGACATTATATTGTGCGGTGTAGGAGGACAGGGTATTCTCTCTATCGCCACCATCATTGGCGAGGCCGCCATGAACGAGAACCTATATATCAAACAGGCCGAAGTACACGGTATGAGTCAGCGTGGCGGTGATGTGCAGTCAAACCTGCGCATCTCCAGCACCCCCATCCATAGTGACCTGATTCCTAAGGGGAGAGCTGACGTAATTATCTCGATGGAACCCATGGAGGCTTTACGTTACCTGCCCTATCTGAAGAAAGACGGTTGGATTATCACCTCAGCCACGCCTTTCGTGAATATCCCCAACTATCCCGATATGGCTATCATCGAGGCCGACCTCAAGAAACTGCCTCATGTCATCAGTATCAATATCGAACAAATGGCTAAGGATAATGGTGTGCCCCGTTCGGCCAATGTCATCCTGTTGGGTGCTGCCCAGAAAGCCCTCGGCATTGAGTACGAGAAGCTGGAAGATGCCATCCGTCGCGTCTTCGGTCGCAAGGGTGAAGCCGTCGTAGAGGCCAACATCAAGGCCTTAGCTCTGGGACGCGAGGCGCAATAAAAAAGTAAAAAGGTAAAAAAGGACTCGCTTTAGCGCTTTTACGAAGCGTAGCGACTAAAAGAAAAAGGTAAAAATAAAAGAAAAATTATAATGAACGAAAACGAACAGAAGCAGCAAGGACTGCAATTAGAACTGACGCCAGACAAGGCGCAGGGTGAATATGCCAATTTTGCTATCATCACCCATTCATCATCTGAATTTATCGTGGATTTCGCACGAATGATGCCAGGTCTTCCCAAGGCTCAGGTACGCAGTCGTGTCATCTTGGCTCCAGAGCACGCCAAACGTCTGTTGGGCGCTCTTCAGGAGAACATCATGCGCTATGAGCATCAATTCGGAAAGATAAAGATGCCAGAGGATCAACAAGGACCACGCACCATTGCTCCCTTCGGCTCAGGTAAGGGCGAGGCATAAGAAGAACATCACAGATTTTTCCGGAAGAACTGGAGTACGCGTTCTTGGGCCCTCACAGGACAACTGTGGGGAATATCCCAAAGTTCCGTCTCCAGTTTTTCATTAGCCCCCTGACTCTTCCAGGTGTCGTGCATCACCCTGAAAGCTTTCTCCACACCAGGCACAGGAAAGAGTTTATCCTGAGAGCCATTGATAAACAACATTGCCTTCGGACAAGCCATACTTGCCACATGAGGATAGTCAAGCCAACGACGTAAGCCTGGAAAACAGTTTGCAAAACCACCATTCTCCGTACGACTATAGTTAAACGACATCTGTTCATCGGTTGTAACCATCCAACAAACAGCAGCACCTGCCTTTATACGGTCGCTCAAAGCCGACAACATCCAGGCACGATAGGCACCCATCGAACAGCCCATACAACCAATACGAGTGGCATCCACTTCTGGTAACGACGCCAAGAACTCTGTACCAGCAATATCATCATAGGTCATATAAGCCGAGAGGTCAATGCCATACATCATCATGTTACCTGCAATCATATCATAGCGATCGCGCTTCGGCCCTTCTTGCTGTCCACGCTCACCCCACATCGGCGCATCGGCAGAGAAAACCACATAACCATGACGAGCCAAATAATCACCTACAAACTGTCCCTCATAGAGCTGATCAGCCCATTGTTGGGCATCAACTCTGACAAGTGAGTCCTCAAAAACCAACGGACGAATCATCTTTTCCTTTCCAATGAAGAGATGCGCACCATGATCGTGCAGGGCATTGACAGCAGGGAAAGGTCCCTTCCCGTCGGGTACCAACAGATAGGCAGGCACCGTGTAGTAACGCGACAAGCGAATCTCTATCTTACGTGCTTTATAACCATCACGCTGTTCCTCTGCCAGCACCTTTAGTTCATAGCCATCAGATGGTGCTGGCGGGGGTGTCAGCATACAGTCGAACACCTTCTGACGGGCCACTTTTCGCCACGCATCAAAATCCTTGATATCACTATTTCCCCATGCCAAAGGATAAGTCAGGTCCTTGATCAATGAGTCAGCATAAACTGGCAGGTTACGCTTAAACTCATATTTTCCACGCTTCTGCGCAAGTAAAGGTATCGTCATTGACAGACCAACGATTATTATAAAAAAAAGAAATAAGGACTTCTTCATGAGCTTATCGTTTTTGATATTACAGATTGCAAAGATACACAATAATATCAGAATCCTATACTTAAAAAATCTTAAAGACACAATTTTTACGCCATAAGGATACCCCATATCTAGGAAATTATCCCTATCTTTGCGTATTATTTTAACTTAAAACTATATCCTATGAGTATTTTGATGATTGTAGAATTGATGGTCGTACTTCTTGCATTGTACGTCGGCTCACGCTATGGCAGTCTGGCGTTGGGCGCCATCTCCGGTATCGGCTTAGCCATCCTCGTTTTCGGTTTTGGCATGAAACCAGGTAACCCACCAACCGATGTTATCTACATCATCATTGCAGCCGTGACCTGTGCTGGTATGCTACAAGCGTCAGGCGGCATGGACTGGATGATACAGATAGCCGAGAAGCTACTGCGTAACCATCCCAAATGGATTACGTTCCTCGCTCCCCTCTGCACTTTCTTCCTCACCGTCTTTGTAGGCACCGGTCATGTAGTCTATACTTTGATGCCCATCATCTGCGATATTGCCCTAAAGAAAGGCATTCGTCCCGAACGTCCCTGTGGTGTTGCCTCTATAGCCTCACAGGTGGGTATCACCTGTTCCCCCATTGCAGCTGCCGTAGTGGCTTTCTCGGCCATATCTGCGGAAAACGGCTTTGAGGTGAACAACATTCAAATTGTATTGATCTCTATCCCTGCTTGCCTATGCGGTTTGATGGCAGCAGCTGCAGCTTCCTATAACCGCGGTTTGGATTTGGATAAGGACCCACAATTCCAGGCACGACTGAAAGATCCCGAGCAATATAATTACATTTACGGCAACAGCGCCACGACACTTGACAAAAAGATTGCCCCCGAAGCTAAGCGTGCCGTCTATGTTTTCATGCTGGCTCTGGGTGTCATCGTCATGCTATCCGTGTTACAGATATTTGAAATCAACATATTACCTTCATGGGAAGGCAAGCCACTGAAGATGAATCTTGTCATCCAGATTGTGATGATCTCTGCAGCCGCCCTGATGATTATCTTCTGTAGGGCACAGCCCAAGAAAGCTGTGGCAGGACCTGTTTGGCAAAGTGGAATGGTGGCAGTAGTAGCTATATACGGTATCGCCTGGATGGCCGACACCTATTTTTCCAACTATATGCCAGAGATTCAGGCTATGCTCGAAAATATCGTGAAGTCACACCCATGGTCTATTGCCATCGTGTTCTTCCTGGTATCAGTGCTCATCAATTCACAGGGTGCCGTGGTAGTATCCATGTTACCATTGGCCTATTCTCTTGGTATCGAGGGACCAATTCTGTTGGGTGTACTGCCAAGTGTCTATGGCTATTTCTTCATCCCCAACTATCCCTCAGATATTGCCACCGTGAACTTCGACCGAAGTGGCACCACGATTATCGGTAAGTACTTACTCAACCACTCATTCATGATGCCTGGACTTATCTGTGTGTTTGTATCAACCATTGTGGCTTATGCCCTATCCATGATATTCTTTTAACAACACATTATACTGAACCAAACAAAGTAATGAAAAAATTTTTAATCCTTGCTTCATTAGCACTGATTTCCACTGTAGTAAAAGCACAAACGTATCTGGACCCTAAAGCTCCCCTTGAGGAGCGCGTAAAAGATGCGCTAAAACACATGACCATCGAGGAGAAAATAAAGATTCTCCACGCACAGAGTAAGTTCACCAGTGCTGGTGTACCTCGCTTAGGCATCCGCCAGCTGAATATGGACGATGGTCCTCATGGTGTACGCGAAGAACTGGAATGGAACACGTGGAAAGCTGCTGGATGGACCAACGATTATATCGTGGCCTTCCCTTCACTCACCTGTCTGGCTGCTACATGGAACCGTGACCTCTCTGACGCCTATGGAAACGCTATCAGCGAGGAATTTGCTTTTCGCGGCAAGGACATGCTGCTTGGCCCTGGTGTCAACATCCAGCGTACGCCTATGAACGGGCGCGCCTTCGAGTATATGGGTGAAGACCCCTATCTGGCTGGCGAAATAGTAGTTCCCTATATTCAGGCAGCACAGAGAAATGGCGTAGCTTGCTGTTTAAAGCATTTTGTTCTTAACGATCAAGAGATTGACCGCTTTGGTGTAAATGTCAACGTGTCTGAACGTGCCTTACGTGAGATCTATCTATATCCCTTCGAACAGGCAGTAAAGCGTGCTCAGGTATGGAGCATCATGGGTTCTTACAATCTATGGCAGAACGTACACTGCTGTCACAATGACGAATTGCTCAACGGCATTCTGAAGAAAGAATGGGGATGGGACGGCGCTCTGGTCAGCGACTGGGGCGGAACCACCAACACCATGCAGGCTATCTATGGTGGTCTGGACATCGAGATGGGCACTTACACAGACGGCAAACTGCGCGAGAGTGAGTTTGGCTATGAAGACTACTACCTGGCAAAACCTTTCAGAGAGTTGGTCAACGAGGGTAAGGTACCTGTGTCTGTACTCGACGAGAAAGCAGCCCGCGTGCTTCGCACCATTTTCCGCACAGCCATGAATCCCAACAAGGTAATTGGCAACCAGTGCAGTGAAGCGCATTACGATGTATGCCGACAGATTGCCGAAGAAGGCATTGTGCTACTAAAGAATGGAAGCCTCACCCCCAACTCCTCTCGCGGGGGAGAGGAGAATAGTAAGATTCTTCCGCTTGACTTTTCTAAATACAAGAAGATACTTGTGGTGGGCGAGAATGCCACACGCTCACTAACGCAAGGTGGTGGTTCTAGCGAGTTGAAGACACTCCGCGACGTATCACCTTACGATGCCATCAAGACTGCTTGGGAACAGCAAAACTATACACTCCCCTCTCCTCAGCGAGAGGGGGCGGGGGTGAGGCTTTCTCAAGGCTACACCTCTGGTCGTACTATGTACGACCACGTGGATAAGGTTGACCCAGCCAAACAGGAGGAATTGAATCAGGAAGCACTGAAGAAAGCCAAGGATGCCGACCTTATTATATATATAGGTGGACTCAACAAGAACCATAAACAGGACTGTGAGAACGGCGACCGTGAGTCGTATGACCTCTCATTTGGCCAGAACGAACTCATTTCGGCACTGGCCGACTTCAATGCCCCGATGATTGTGGTCACCTTTGGTGGTAACCCCTACAACATGCCTTGGCTCAACAAGGTAGAAGGACTTCTGCATTGCTGGTATCTAGGCAGCGAGTCGGGCACCGCACTAGTTAACGTGCTTACAGGTAAGGTAAACCCCAGTGGCAAATTGCCCGTTACCTTTGCCAAGAACTACGAGGACTACCCCTACGTGAAATACGGACAGGAAGCCTATCCTGGTATCACAGGTGTTGAAACACCGAAGAATAGTGCTGGCGAAGTGGCACACCGTCAGGTGTATTATAAAGAGGACATCTTCGTGGGCTATCGTGGCTTTGAGAAAAATAAAACTAAGCCCCTCTTCCCCTTCGGTTTCGGACTGAGCTACACCACCTTCCAATACGGAAAACCCGCTATTACAAAAGATGCTGAGGGATGGACACTGACTATCGACGTGACCAACACAGGCGCACGCGAAGGCAAGGAGACCGTACAACTCTACGTGGGGCAGGCCAAGGTCGCTGCCGACCGTCCTATCAAGGAACTGAAGAACTTCACCAAACTGTCGTTGAAGTCTGGCGAGACAAAAACAGCCACCTTCCGCATCACGGCAAAAGACCTCATGACATGGGACGAGCAGACCCACAACTGGAAATATGAGCCCACGAAATTCATGGCCCACATCGGCACGTCAAGTAATGACATAAAAGGCAAAATAAGCTTTTAAAAAACGTTACTAACGTTATATTTTGTTAATTATTCTCTTTTTCCGCAATCTCTTGACCATATATATTAGGTAGATTGCGGAAAATTGCGTACCTTTGCAGCCCGAATGTCCCCGCAGAAGTGTGGGGATATGATAGTATGCGAAATTTATACAATAATATATATAATAAACAACAAAAATTAAAAAATTAAATTATGCCTACAATTTCACAATTGGTTCGCAAAGGCAGAAAGGTGATCGTAGACAAGTCTAAGTCACCCGCGCTGGACAACTGTCCTCAGCGTCGCGGCGTGTGCGTACGTGTCTACACGACCACTCCCAAGAAGCCTAATTCGGCTATGCGTAAGGTAGCCCGTGTTCGTTTGACTAACCAGAAGGAAGTCAACAGTTACATTCCCGGAGAGGGACACAACTTGCAGGAGCACAGCATCGTGCTGGTTCGTGGCGGTCGTGTAAAGGACCTTCCCGGTGTACGTTATCACATCGTTCGCGGTACTTTGGATACCGCCGGTGTAGCAAACCGCACACAGCGTCGTTCTAAGTACGGTGCTAAGCGTCCCAAGGCTAAGAAGTAATTAACCGGTGATGGTTAAGTAGCCGAATTAAAAGAAAGAAAAAGAAAAGAAAACCGTTTTGCTGGTGAATCTTATAAAAGGTTGAGTAAATGTCCGAGTGTGGACGTTGAAGAACAGACAAAGAACAGCCCTAGCAGACAAAATCATTCAAACAAAACAATGAGAAAAGCAAAACCAAAGAAGCGTGTGATCCTGCCGGATCCCATCTTCAACGACACCAAGGTGTCTAAGTTCGTGAATCATCTGATGTTCGACGGTAAGAAGTCGAAGTCATATGAGATTTTCTACAACTCTCTGGAGATTGTAAAGGACAAGATGAAGGATGCTGAGAAGGCTCCCCTGGAGATCTGGAAGCAGGCTCTGGACAACATCACTCCTCAGGTAGAGGTAAAGAGCCGCCGTATCGGTGGTGCTACTTTCCAGGTTCCTACCGAGATTCGTCCCGACCGTAAGGAGAGCATCTCTATGAAGAATATGATTGCCTTTGCACGCAAGCGCAGTGGCAAATCAATGGCCGACAAACTGGCTGCTGAGATTATGGACGCCTTCAACAACCAGGGTGGCGCATTCAAGCGTAAGGAGGATATGCACCGTATGGCTGAGGCTAACCGTGCATTCGCACACTTCCGCTTCTAAGAAAAGGTAAAAAGGTTAAAAGGTAAAAAAGAAAAAAGAATGGCAAAACAAGATTTGCATTTGACCCGTAACATCGGTATCATGGCCCACATCGATGCTGGTAAGACCACCACTTCTGAGCGTATCCTGTTCTACACTGGTAAGACCCATAAGATTGGTGAGGTGCACGATGGTGCTGCTACCATGGACTGGATGGCACAGGAGCAGGAGCGCGGTATCACTATTACCTCTGCTGCCACCACCTGTAACTGGAAGTGGAACAACAACAATTACAAGATTAACCTGATCGATACTCCGGGACACGTGGACTTCACCGCTGAGGTAGAGCGTTCACTCCGTGTACTCGATGGTGCTGTTGCTACCTATTCTGCAGCTGACGGTGTACAGCCTCAGTCAGAGACCGTGTGGCGCCAGGCCGACAAGTACAACGTACCCCGTATCGGTTACGTGAATAAGATGGACCGTTCAGGTGCTGACTTCTTCGAGACCGTTCAGCAGATGAAGGACATCCTGGGCGCTAACCCCGTTGTTCTTCAGGTGCCCATCGGTGCTGAGGAGAACTTCAAGGGTCTGGTAGACCTCATCAAGATGAAGGCTATCCTGTGGCACGATGAGACCATGGGTGCTGAGTACGATGTTGAGGAGATTCCCGCTGACTTGAAGGACGAGTGCGACGAGTGGCGTATGAAGCTCCTCGAAGCTGCTGCCGAGTACGACGAGGCTTTGATGGAGAAGTTCTTCGACGATCCCGACTCAATCACTGAGGCTGAGATCATCGCTGCTATCCGTAAGGGTACTATCGCAATGGAGTGCACTCCTATGCTCTGTGGTTCTTCTTACAAGAACAAGGGTGTACAGCCCCTGCTCGACGCTGTCTGCTCATTCCTGCCCTCACCTCTGGATACAGAGGCTGTGGTGGGTACCAACCCCAACACTGAGGAAGAGGAAAGTCGTAAGCCAAGCGAGGACGAGGCTACTTCAGCTCTTGCATTTAAGATTGCTACCGATCCATACATGGGTCGTCTGGTATTCTTCCGCGTTTACTCAGGTAGCGTGAAGGCCGGTTCTTACGTTTACAACCCCCGTTCAGGAAAGAAGGAACGTATCAGCCGTCTGTTCCAGATGAACTCAAACAAGGAAATTCCTATGGAGTCAATCGACGCTGGTGATATCGGCGCAGGTGTAGGTTTCAAGGATATCCGCACTGGTGATACCCTCTGCGACGAGGAGAAGCCCATCGTGCTGGAGTCTATGACCTTCCCCGACACCGTGATCTCTATCGCCGTTGAGCCTAAGTCACAGGCCGATATCGCTAAGCTGGACAACGGTCTGGCTAAGTTGGCCGAGGAAGACCCCACATTCACCGTACGTACCGACGAGCAGAGTGGTCAGACCATTATCTCTGGTATGGGTGAGCTCCACCTCGATATCATCATCGACCGTCTGAAGCGTGAGTTCAAGGTTGAGTGTAACCAGGGTAAGCCTCAGGTTAACTACAAGGAGGCTATCACGAAGGAAGTAGAAATCGAGGAGACCTACAAGAAGCAGTCTGGTGGTCGCGGTAAGTACGCTAAGATGCTCGTGAAGGTTGGTCCTGTTGACGAGGACTACGATCTGAAGAACAACCCCGGCTTGCAGTTTATCAATGAGGTGAAGGGTGGTAACATTCCTAAGGAGTTCATCCCCTCAATTCAGAAGGGCTTCGAGGCAGCTATGAAGAATGGTATCCTCGGTGGCTATCCTGTTGACTCACTGAAGGTAACTGTTGTCGATGGTGGTTTCCACCCCGTTGACTCTGACCAGCTCTCATTCGAAATCGCTGCCCAAATGGCTTACAAGGAGGCTTGTGCTAAGGCTAAGCCCGTACTGATGGAGCCTATCATGAAGCTCGAGGTGGTAACACCTGAGGAGAACATGGGTGACGTTATCGGTGACCTCAACAAGCGTCGTGGTCAGGTAGAAGGTATGGAAGAGACTCGT
>Ga0247608_10004862_pt1 | contig 14808 bp, 8 predicted proteins | sample 176DNAGHGlowgp2_FD_193490 | JGI IMG/M metagenome (GOLD analysis project Ga0247608, IMG submission 193490) | Sheep rumen microbial communities from Palmerston North, Manawatu-Wanganui, New Zealand - 1766 DNA GHGlow gp2 | ecosystem: Host-associated > Mammals > Digestive system > Stomach > Rumen ...
TCAGCTGCTCTTTCTCCTCGAGGCTCTTCTCTTTCTCTGAGAGGTTACCGATGATGGAGGTCATACGGGCCATCGGCTGACGCAGGTCGTCGCTGGCTGCCTTGATCTCCTCGCGCTGCATCTTCAGCTCCTGAATGACGGCAAGCTTTCTTGACTTGATGGCCTTCAGTTGTTTGATACCGATGCGCCAGAAGTAGATGATGACGAGGAGGATGAGGATATAGGTTGCAATCATCCACCAGGAGAGCAGCCAGTGGCGCTCGATTGTGATGGCGAGTGTACGTTCTTGGTTGCTGACAGCTCCTTCGGCACTGATGGCCTTCACGTGAAGGGTATATTTGCCGCTACTTAGGTTTTTGAAGGTCACACCGTGGGTCAGCGCATTACCGTTGCGCCAGTCTTCATCCTTACCTTCCATCCAATACATGAACTGCAGGCGCTCACTCTGATTGTAGTTACCTGCTGCAAACTTGATGGTGAAGGTGTTCTGGTCGTGGGCGAGTTCAATCTTATTAGTCTCGTTCATGGCCTGTGAGAGAATGACACGACCGTCGTATACATGACCTGTCAGTACCTCTTCCTCTCCGATGAACATCTGTGTGAGCATCACACGAGGCAGGGAGTTGTTGTCGTTGGCTTGTGACTGCAGTACCCAGTTCACACCGTAGAGGCCGCCCAAGAGCACGTTGCCGTCGTTCTTCGTCAGGATGGCACCAATATTGAACTCATTGCTCTGCAGACCATCGGCAGTGGAGTAGTTGTAGAGTCCGTAGTTGTTTGTGCCGTCCTCGTGGTTACGCTGGATGACGATACGCGACACACCCTTGCTGGTGGTGACCCAGATGTTATGGTTCTTATCCTCGGCAATACCGCAAATATTGTTGTTGCAGAGTCCCTGCTTTTCTGTCAGGTAGTCGATGTCATCGGTCTCAAGGTTCAGAATGTTCAGACCCTCACGTGTTCCCACCCAGATGAGTCCTCTTGAGTCCTGCAAAATCTGAGTGATGTAGTTGTTAGTGAAGGGCTCAATATTGTTTGAATTACCTGTCAGGACCTTCTTCTCCGTCGTTGAGAGGTTCAGGATGATCAGCCCCTCGGCCGTACCAATGAGCAGGTTGTTGCCTGTACCATCGTTTTTATAGAAAAGGCTGGTGATATTGTTGGTCGAGAGCTTGCCGTTCTCGCGGGTGTATGAGCTGAACGAGTTCATCCTGGGGTTATACACCTGCAGACCGCCGTTAGTGGCAATCCAGAGGTTGCCGATCTTGTCTTGGCAGAGGGCGTTGATATGGTCGTCGATAAGTGTCGAGGCACTATCCTTTGCAAGCGAGAAGATGGTGGTGACACCATTTTTGATGCGCGTCAGACCATTGCGCTTAGAACCAATCCACAGACTACCGTCAGGTGTCGTAGCCATGCATGAAACCTTCAGACTGGCCAGCTGTCCGTCGTAGCCGATGATACCTCTATCGCTGGTGCCGTACCAGATGGTGCCGTTGGCATCCTGTGCCAGTGCGGTGATGTCGCCCATGAGGTCTGAGCCGAAGCGGTAAATATATTGACCGGAGTAGGCTATACCTGATTTCTCCGTACCTACCCACAGCAGGTCGGTATCGTCGACATAAACGCTCTGAATGCCAACTTTATCATTCATCCACTGCTGTTCATTGATATTGCGTGGCTGTACGGACTCAATCTCATGGGTGTTAGGATCCATCTTCATCAGTCCCAGTTGGTCGGAACCTATCCAGATGTTTCCTCTCTTGTCGCCGGCCATGCCGTTGATGTTACGGTCGACGCCAATGCCCGTCAATCCTAAACGCTCACCGATGCTGGTATCCCAGGTGTCGGAACTCTTGTTATACATACACAGTGTGCCCTGTCCGTAGAGCCAGATATTGTCTAATTGGTCGGCAAAGGCTTTGTACGACTTCGAATGGCGGCTCTTCAGTTGTGGTATTCCGTCGGTAGCCCATACCGTATGCTGCTGGTGCATAACGTCGCAGCACACCAATCGACCATCATTATAGACGATGAGTGCACCGTCGCGGCAGTCGCTGATAGAGCTGATCACACCCTGTGGCACACCTTGTGCGTCGTCGGTATAGCCGAACTCAAATAGAAGTTGCTGTTGCTGGTTATAGCAGACCACGCCTTTATTGGGGATTGCACCCCATAGGTTCTTATGGCGGTCGATGAACACCACCGAAGGGATGGTCTCGATACCCATACGGGCGAATGTCTGTTTCATGTCGCGCTCAAACGTCTCCGTCTGGGGATGATAGATGCAGTAACCCGACGAGGTCTCGACAAGCAGGTTGCCGTCGAGCATCTCCTGAATGGAGTTGATGTAACTGTCGTTCAGCGACGAACCGTCCTGAGAGTCACTCTGGAAATTGCGGAACGTGTAGCCGTCGAAACGGTAGAGGCCGGCAGGGGTACCGAACCACATATAGCCGCGTGTGTCTTTAAGGATGCAGTTTACCTGACTGGATGTCAAACCATCGCGGGCATCCATCGTCTTAAACAGATAGTCGGCCACCACTGCCAATGGCAATAGCAGCATCAATACGATTAGTAGTCTTTTTATGTGCTTCATAACTTTTTACTTCTCACTTCTATATCATACACGAGTAATGGTCTACAACGCCGAGCAGATGCTGCTCTTGGTCGGTTACCAGCACCGAGTGTACCTTATATTTGTTCATGATTCGTTGTATCTCCGTAATCTTCGTTTCGGGCTTCACTGTCTTCGGGGTACGGGTCATGATATCGCTCACCGTGCGGTCGAAGAACTCTGCCTGCCATTTCTCCATGGCGCGTCGGATGTCTCCGTCGGTGATGAGACCCACGATCTTTCCGTCGACCTCTGCGATGCCAAGTCCAAGCTTGCCCTTGCTCACGAGGATGATGGCCTCACCCAGATGCATCTCCGGTGGCAGAATCGGCATATCATCTGAGCGCATCACATCCTGTGCGGTCGTTAACAGGCGCTTACCAAGTTCTCCGCCAGGATGGAACTGTGCAAAGTCTCTCGGCTGGAAGTGACGCTTCTCGATGAGGGCTACGGCCAAGGCGTCGCCCATGGCCAGCTGTGCCATCGTAGAACTGGTGGGTGCCAGGTTCAGTGGACAGGCCTCCTTCTTCACACCTACATAGAGGTGGCAGGTGGAGTATTTGGCCAACAACGACTCAGGGTTGCCGCTCATGCCGATGATAGGTATCTGCATGTGGAGCACCATGGGGATGAACCTGAGCAGTTCGTCGGTCTGCCCAGAGTTTGAGATGGCAAGTACCACGTCGTCAGGTGTCATCACGCCGAGGTCGCCGTGGAATACGTCGAGGGGGTTGATAAAAAATGAGGGGGTGCCTGTCGATGACAGGGTGGCGGCAATCTTCGCCCCGATGTGCCCGCTTTTGCCGACACCCGTCACAATCACCTTTCCCTTGCAGTCATACATCAACCTTACCGCCTCGTCGAAGTTCTCGTCGAGCTGGTCTGTCAGTTCGAGCACGGCCTCTGCCTCGTCTTTAAAACATTGTATTGCTAATTCCCTTGACGTCTTCATGATTTTTAATCTTTTATCAGCTTACTGACAAGTGCTTCTAGCTTGTCGAGCTCCAGCATATTGGCCGCATCACTGAGACCCTTGTCGGGGTCGGGGTGTACCTCGAAAAAATAGCCAGTGGCTCCGAAGGCTTTCGCTGCCATCGCCATCATCGGCACAAACCGGCGGTCGCCGCCTGTCTTGCCATCGCAGCCCCCAGGGCGCTGTACGCTGTGGGTGCAGTCCATGATGACCTTTGGCACGATTTCAAGCATGTCGCTGATGTTACGGAAGTCGACAACGAGGTTGTTATACCCCATCATATTACCTCGCTCAGTGAGCCAAACCTCCTTGGCACCGGATTCACGGCATTTTTCCACAGGATACCACATGTCGCGCCCTGAGAGAAACTGCGCCTTCTTGATGTTTACCGTACGCCCAGTCTTTGCTGCTGCCACAAGCAGGTCGGTCTGCCGACAGAGGAAGGCCGGTATTTGGATGACGTCGCACACCTCGCCAACAGGCGCAGCCTGGAAATGTTCGTGGATGTCGGTTAGGATTCTAAGACCATATTTCTCCTTGACATCTGCCAACATCTGTAAACCGCGCTCCATGCCAGGACCACGATAGGAGTGGATAGAAGTGCGGTTGGCCTTGTCAAACGAAGCCTTGAAGATGATATCAGTGCCCAGTTTGGCGTTGATTTCCACCAACTTACGTGCCACCGTGTCGAGCAGTTCTGCTGATTCGATGACGCAAGGGCCGGCTATGATGGTTGTCATATTATTCATATTTAGCTGCAAAAATACGCATTTTATTTATAACCACCAAATTTTTCGATTTATTTTTTCTTTTCCGTAGTTTAATCACTCCTTGATGAGGTGGATATCGCGCTGTGGGAACGGGATAGAGATGCCGTTTGCATTCAGCGTGTCGTAGACACATTTCAGCACATCGCTCACCACATACGATTTCTTCGGCGCGTCGGCCCAGACGAAGAGGTTGAAGTTCACGCTCGAGTCGCCCATCTCCGAACAGACGCACTTCACTGGCTTCCGCTTGTCCATCCATTGGTGACGCATATTATTAAGAGCAGTCTCCACCAGTTCTGTCACCTGCTTCAGATTCGATCCGTAAGCTACGCCGAAAGGTATCACTGCCAATACGTATCCGTGATTCTTTGTCAGATTCTTGTAGTTGCTCTTGAAGAGTTGGGCGTTCTGCAGGGTTATGACCTCACCGTAGAGTGACTCTACCACCGTTGAGGTATAGCTGATAGAGGCCACCTTACCCATACGACCTTCCACCTCGATCCAGTCGCCCACCTTCACGCGACCAGCCATCAGCGAGGCACCGTAGTAGATGTTTTCAATGATATCTTTCGAGGCAAAACCGATACCAGTGGAGAGACCACCAGAAATGGCCAACAGCCAGGTGACGCTGATATGGAATAGCGAGAGGGCAATCATCAGCCATACACCCCAGACAAATACCTGAATCACGTTCTTGCCCATCACCTCCTTCGAGTCGGCTGTCGAGGGGTCGGTAGCCACATAGTGCTGTTTCAGCAGGGCCAGAATGGTGTGTGCGATATAACGGAAAACGAACCACATTGTGGTGACCATTGCCAGCTTCAAGATCGATACTTGAAGGTTCTCTAAGTCGATAAAGTGATACTTGAAGATGCGCCAGCATAAATCACTGAGATTGAATACTTTGGCAGCCCAGAAAATGGCGAGCATAACGCTGTTTACACTCAGCGCTGGCATTACCACTTTTTCTACAAGTAGATAGCTCCACGACTTCGTGATGGGAGCCTCTTCCAAGTGCCGGCGCTTGGCATAGAGTTCGATATATCGACTGATGCAGGTGATGGTCAGGATACACGTCAGCTGCATGATCCACCAGATGAGTAATTGTACGGCCAAAAGTGTATAGCCGGCCCATGAACAGGCCACTGAAGCGATGAATACCGCTAGTGAGATATATGTATAGAATATGTCCGAACGGGGGATATTCTTATTGTGTCGCTTAATCACGATGCGCTGCCAGATAGCACAGATCAGCAGCACTGGTGGCAGTAGAATGTTGACCAGTTCGTTGGGGATGAGGATGATGCGGCAGCCTATCACGATGAACCCCACGGTAATCAGGGGGGCGTAGATGCGGATGGCACTGCCTATCTGCTCGCCTTCCACACGCAGGAGCAACGAGATGAGGATGACGCCCAACAGCCAGGCATACTCCACCAACAGGTTTGATGCCATATAGAGGAATGGGTAGTTCTCACCAGTGCCAATGATGCTGATGGCTCCCTGGATGATGGCGAAGGTAATGGTGGTAGTTGCCATGATGATGCAGGCACGTTTCTTGCGGAACTCCTCGGTGTCAAGTCGCTTGGGCATGAAGAACCGGAAGAACAACTGGTTCAGCACCACTGCGATGATGATGTAGAAAAGGATAGCCGAGAAGGTAAACACAATCCAACGTGCGCTCCACTGTGAGTTGGAAGTTTTGTCGAAGCTATATTTCTTTCTCACCGTATCCGTCATCGTGGGCCATCGGCGTCCCAGGTTGCTCAGGATGGTCAGGAAATTATCCCCACCATTAATAAAAATGTTATGCTGTATCTCGCTGTAGCGCTTTTGCGCATAGTCGTTCAGGCTGCTCAGCCGCTGCTCGGTCTGGTTGTAATAGCGAATGTTACGTTTCAGCTGCATCTGACCCTCTGACAGCATCTGATGGATGCTGCGGGCCAGTATGAGGCAAGAGTCGCGTCGCTGATTGCCGTACTTCGTGGTCATCATCTCCGGCAGCGACTCTAGACGTGTAATCAGGCTGTCATAGCGCGCCAGCTCCGTTTGGTTTCTCTCCAGAAACTCAGTAAAGGGCAGCTGTCGTTTGTGGAACTCACGATATTGTTTTGTAGCCTCATGGCAGGCGTAGGTCAGGTCGAACACGTTACCCTGCTCCTGCGAATAGAGCATCAGTGCGTTCTGGTCAGCCTGTTTCATTGTAAGCATCAGCTGGGTGATGAGCTGCTTCGTTCTTGCCCTACGCACTTCAGTGCGCTGCTTCAGCTCGTTATTGTATTGTTCCAATTCAGCCTGTAGGATGGCCATCGTCTGCTCCAGATCTTTCTCCTTCAGAACAGCATCGGCTTCGAAGCTCAAGCCCATCACGGCAACAAGTATCAGTATCAGTCTTTTCATATACCTCTTTTGTTTTTACACTGCAAAGGTACGGCTTTTTTCCGATTCCTCTGCAAAAAAAGGCGATTATTCTTGCTCGTTATTATTTTTTTGACTACTTTTGCAGTCAGAAACATTAAAACAGTCATGTTAATATGATACTTATTGCAGATAGCGGAAGCACCAAGACCGACTGGGCCATCATTGCAGCCGGTACCGAGCCTGTTGTCATCCAGACCCAGGGCATCAATCCCGTTCATCAGTCGCGCGAGGAGATTGTACGTATCCTCAGTGACGAGTTCCAAACCCGCATGTCCGAGAACATGGAAGTGCGCAAACTCAAGAGTTCAGGCCGCCTCACGCCCGATTTCCCATTTGCCGTCTATTTCTACGGTAGTGGTGTCCGCCCGGAAAAGGAGGCTCTTGTGTCACAGATTCTCTATGAGGTGTTCCCGCAGGCATCCACCGTCGAGGCCCACAGTGATTTGCTTGGCGCAGCCAGAGCCCTCTGTGGCCGTAAAGAAGGTGTAGCCTGTATCCTCGGCACTGGAGCCAACTCTTGCCTCTACGACGGCACTCAGATTGTGAAGCATACGCCCGCCATGGGCTATATCCTCGGCGACGAGGGTAGTGGCGCAGTCCTCGGCAAACGGCTCGTCCATCACCTCTACAGCGGTCAGCTTTCCGAAGATCTCAAGGACCTTTTCGAACAGGAGACAAAACTTACGCTTCCCATCCTCATCGAACGTGTCTACCGCCAGCCCTTGGCCAATCGCTTCCTTGCCTCGCTGTCTGACTTTATTTCGCGCCATATCGATGAAGAGGAAGAACTCCAGACTTTGGTTCATGACAACTTCACAGACTTCCTCTCCATCAACATCAATCCCTATGCTCGTCCAGACCTGCCCGTATCCTTTGTCGGTAGTGTCGCCTGGTACTACCAGCATCAGCTCCGCGAAGCCGCCGATCGCGTCCACCTCAAGGTGGGCACTATCTTCCGCAGCCCTCTGGAGGGGCTCATTAAATACCATCAGGAGAAGTCGTAAGGCTTTTCGTGCCTGCTGAGTCGTAATCTCGTTGTCTGTGTGCCGTAATCTCGCAGGCAGCGGGATGTAACAATGTCACTTTGTCACATTGTAACATTAAGCACATTGCAATTCCCGCCTAGAGTATATTATAAATTATTATATATTATAATATATAATAATTCTTATTACCTTCCCCCTCCACAATCGCCACCACCTTAATGTTACAAAGTTGCAAAGTTACAATGTGACTTTCTATTGTTAAAATATAAATATTTTATAGAAGAAATTCTTTTGTTCCATCTTTTTTTACTACCTTTGCAACCAAAATTAAAATACGATGAATCTAAAACAGTTTGTAATTACAACTATCACATGTGTGATGCTGGTGTTTTGTCAGCAGAAAATGATGGCTCAATCGTCTTCATTTGTGAAGGTGGAGAATGGGCATTTCGTAAAAAATGGTCTGCCATATTATTACGTGGGTACTAATTTCTGGTATGGCGCCATCCTCGGCTCGGAAGGGCAGGGGGGAGACCGTGAGCGTTTGTGCCAGGAGCTCGACTTGATGAAGCAGATGGGTATTGACAACCTGCGCATTCTGGTGGGTTCTGACGGCAAGCGTGGCGTGACCACCAAGGTGGAGCCAACATTGCAGGTGAAGCCCGGCGTATATAACGATACCATCCTGGCAGGTCTCGACTACTTGTTGCAGGAGATGGGCAAGCGTCAGATGGTAGCTGTGCTTTACCTGAACAATTCTTGGGAGTGGAGCGGCGGCTATGGATTCTATCTGGAGCACGCAGGAGCCGGTAAGCAGCCGAGGCCCGACGATGTGGGTTATCCGGCTTTTATGCAGGCCATGAGTAAATACGCTACTAATGAGAAGGCGCATCGGCTGTTTTATGATTATGTGAAGTTTATCCTCAGTCGTACGAATCGTTATACGGGTGTGGCTTATAAAGATGATCCGGCCATCATGTCGTGGCAGATAGGTAATGAGCCCCGTGCTTTCTCCAAGGAGGCACTGCCTGCCTTCGAGAAGTGGCTCGCTGAAGCATCGGCCCTAATCCGTAGTCTCGACCCGAATCATCTGATTTCGATAGGTTCAGAAGGAGCCTGGGGCTGTGAGGGAGACTACGACTGTTGGGAACGCATTACAGCCGACAAGAACATTGATTATGCTAACATTCATCTCTGGCCCTACAACTGGGGATGGGCCAAGCAGGACTCGCTGATAGAGAACCTGCCAAGGGCCAAGAAGAATACGAAGGACTATATTGACCGGCACCTGCAAATCTGCGAGAGAATTAAGAAACCGCTGGTGATGGAGGAATTTGGTTATCCGAGAGACGGATTCAAGTTCGCACTTGGCACACCAACGCGGGGGCGCGATAGTTTTTATGAATATGTGTTCTCGCTGGTTTGTGATAACATGGAGAAAGGTGGCTATTTTGCTGGCTGTAACTTCTGGGGGTGGGGCGGACTGGCCAAACCACAGCACGAACAATGGAAGGTGGGTGACGATTATACGAACGACCCTGCCCAAGAAGCTCAGGGGTTGAATTCGGTGTTTGCTTCCGATGCAACGACGCTATCCGTGATCAAACGTCAGATAGACAGGACCAGAAAATCTCAGTCTCAGCGGTTGATGGGACGACTGGAAATGCTCCGTCAGAAAGGCTATATGTTCGGCCATCAGGATGATCCGTTCTATGGTCTGACATGGGATTACCAGCCCGACTCCAGCGATGTGAAGAATGTCTGTGGTGATTGGCCTGCCGTGATGGGATTTGAACTTGGCGGCATTGAGATGGGTGACAAAAAGAATCTGGATAGCGTGCCGTTTACCCGTATGACCGAGGAAATCATCAAGCACCATGAGCGTGGTGGCATCGTGACCATCAGTTGGCACCCTCGTAACCCCCTGACAACTATTGAGGGAGGTGGTCTGGCCGGACAGAAATTCCCGGAGGGCACAGCTTGGGATGTAACAAATACCACCGTTGTAAAGAATATTCTTGAAGGTGGGTCGAAACACGAGCTCTTTAAGACGTGGATGCAGCGTGTGAGCGACTTCCTGGCAGGACTGAAAACTTCCGATGGACAGAAGATTCCTATCATCTTCCGCCCTTGGCATGAGAATACGGGCAGCTGGTTCTGGTGGGGTGAGAAACTCTGTACGGCTGAGGAATATAAGGCCCTGTGGAATATGTTGCAGGATAAGTTGACGGCCGATGGCTTTGATAACCTGTTGTGGGCATACTCGCCTGGTATGGCTTCCAATCTCGATGAGGCAAAATATCTAGAACGTTACCCAGGTAACGACCGAATACAGATGGTGGGCATTGATGGATATCAGTGGGGTTCTAAGGAGGATTTTGTAGCCCAGTTGGATGCCAACCTCGCCATGTTGACTAAGTTTGCCGCTGATCGTGGGAAGATCCCTGCTCTGACGGAGTGCGGTTTAAAGAATCTGACCGACCCCACATGGTGGACTTCAACGCTAACACCTGTGCTCGACAAGTATCAGATCAGCTATTTCCTGGTATGGCGTAATTATAAGGAGGAGTGGTTCGGTCCCTCCCCGTCGAAACCCGATGCGCCTTATTTTAATGAGATGTATGCTAAAAAGAACGTATTGTTCCTGAAAGATATAAAATAAATATGTGACTGTGGCCAGCATGGAGACCATCAAGTGTCTCATCGCCAAAAATCGAAAAAATAAATAATTTACAATATCTATGGCAAAGACTAAATTAATCGAGAAAATCGGTTACGGCTTCGGTGATATGTCATCGTCGACATTCTGGAAGGTGTTCTCTTACTATCTTCCTATCTTTTATTCAAACATTTTCGGCCTATCGCTTATCGATGCGGGTGTGCTGGTTCTTGTGACTCGTATCTGGGATGCTGTTTCAGACCCGATGATGGGTATTATCGCCGACCGAACGAACACTAAGTGGGGTAAGTATCGTCCTTATCTCTTGTGGGTAGCACCGCTGTTCTCTATCTGTGGTATCCTACTGTTTACCACACCTGACTGGAACTATGGTGCCAAACTTTGTTGGGCATATGTCACCTATATTATGATGATGACCGTCTACACAGGTATCAACGTGCCTTACGGCGCCATGTTGGGTGTGATGACAGATGATACGAACGAGAAGACGGTGTTCTCTTCGTTCCGTATGTTCTTCGCCTATGGTGGTTCGTTTATTGCCCTGTTCCTTTGGGAACCGCTCACAAACATGTTTGGTGGCTATAAGTCCCCCGACGGTTGGTTCTGGGGTATGGTATGTATCGCCTCGGCTTGTTTTGTGATGTTTATTCTTTGCTTCCTGCTGACAAAGGAACACCTGAAGACAACATCGAATGTGAGTGTAGGTAGTGACTTCAAGTCGTTATTGTCAAACAAACCTTGGTGGTTGCTCATAGGTGCTGCCCTGTGCTCGAACCTTTTCAATACGGTGCGTGGTGCTACGGTAGCCTACTTCTTCCTCGATATTATCGGTCCGGATGTCAGCCTATCGTTTTTCGGTATCATGTTCCTCTTCTACTCAGGCCTGTTCCTGGGTATTGGTGAGGTGTCGAACATGGCAGGTGTAGCTCTTTGTGTTCCCATCGCCAATAAGCTCGGTAAGAAGTCGACCTTTATTTTGGTGAACGCTGCCCTCGTGGTATTCAGTGTAGCCTTCTTCTTCGTGCCTTGTACACCTAACGGCTTCTGGGTGATGCTCATCTTGCAGGTAGTAATCTCAATCTTTACAGGTATTATGTCACCATTAATCTGGAGTATGTATGCCGACGTGAGTGACTATGCTGAGTTGAAGTATCACACAGCCTCCACGGGTCTGATTTTCTCATCAGCCTCAATGGCTCAGAAGTTTGGTGGCGCTATTGGTGGCGCAGCTGTGTTGTGGTTGCTGTCGGGCTTCGGTTATGAGACAGATGCCGCAGCGCTGGCAGCAGGAGCCACTCAGCCTGAGAGTGCCCTGATGGTGCTCCGTTGGCTGATGAGCTTTATTCCCGCTGCTGTGGCAGCCTTCGCAATCATCGTAGTATGGTTCTATCCGCTGACAACGAAACGTGTACAAGCCATCAATGATGAATTGAGAAAGTATCGTGATATAGAATAAAAATGAATATGGATATCAAAACGATGAAACAAGAGATGCTGGATGTGCTGGAAAGTAACATCCTGCGTTTCTGGCTTGACAAAATGCAAGATCATGAGAACGGAGGGTTTTATGGCCGTATCGACGGACAGGGCATGCTTCATCGTGAGGCAGAGAAAGGGGCAATACTTAATGCCCGTATCCTGTGGTCTTTCTCTGCGGCTTATCGTGTGCTCCAGAAGGAGGAATACCTTGAGGCTGCCACACGAGCCAAAGACTATCTGATAGAACATTTTGTCGACAAAGAGTATGGGGGTGTTTACTGGAGCGTGGACTATCAAGGAAATCCGCAGGATACCAAGAAACAGTTCTATGCCATTGGATTTGCTATCTACGGACTATCGGAATACGCTCGTGCAACAGGTGACCGTGAGGCGCTCGACTATGCTATCGAACTGTTTGAGTGTGTGGAGGAACATTCGTTTGATACCCAGTATAACGGTTATATAGAGGCTTGTACAAGAGAGTGGGGGGAGATGGCTGATATGCGGCTGTCGGACTTCGATGCCAACTATCCCAAATCGCAGAATACGCATCTGCACATCATTGAACCCTATACCAACCTGTATCGGTGCCTGAAAGAGATGCAGGCTGCAGAATCATGTAACTATGTGCCAGTCCTTGGCTCCGTCTTACCCATCGGCGTCACTGTTCCTGTAGAGACTCTGGCGAGGGTAGAGGGGGCATTACGTAATCTGATAGATATTTTTACAGATAAGATTCTGAACCCTGAGACCCACCATTTGGATCTTTTCTTCGAGATGGACTGGACGCGAGGTGCTGGTCATCTTGAGAGTTATGGGCACGATATTGAATGCTCGTGGCTGATGCATGAGGCAGCCTTGGTGCTGGGTGACCAGACTGTGCTCAAGAAGGTGGAACAGGTAGTCCGTGAGGTGGCCAAAGCCTCCGAAAAGGGGTTGCGCCCTGACGGGTCGATGATACATGAGGCTAACCTTGATACTGGTCACGTTGACGATGACCTCCACTGGTGGGTACAGGCTGAAAACGTGGTAGGGTGGTATAACATCTATCAGTATTTTGGTGATGAGGACGCACTGGAGAAGGCTGTGCATTGTTGGACGTACATCAAGACCCAACTCGTAGACTGGGAAAATGGTGAGTGGTTCTGGAGTCGTCATCCTGACGGTTCACTGAATACCACAGATGATAAGGCTGGCTTCTGGAAATGTCCCTACCATAACAGTCGTATGTGTTTAGAAATCATTGAAAGAACAAAAGAGATATGAAGAAACTATTCCTATTAATTACCCTTACATGTTGCTGTGCTGTTCAACTGTCGGCGCAGACCAAGTTCAATGAGCGTCCGAAGCTTGTGGTCGGAATTGTGGTCGACCAGATGCGTTGGGATTATCTTGGCAGATATTACGATCAATATCAGGAGGATGGTTTGAAGCGTCTGATCAACAAGGGCTATAGCTGTGATAACTGTCAGATTAACTATCTGCCTACGGTAACGGCCATCGGACATACCAGTACCTATACGGGTACAACACCCGCTTTCCATGGAATTGCGGGCAACGCTTTCTATATCAATGGTGTGAAGCGTCAGAGCTGTGAGGACCCCAATGTGATGCCTGTAGGAACCGACAACGAGAAAAAAGGTAAGTCGTCGCCTGTCAATCTGTTGGCTTCGACTATCGGTGATCAGTTGAGGTTGCATACTGATTTCCAGTCGAAGGTGATCGGTGTGAGCTACAAAGACCGTGCTTCTATCCTTCCAGCCGGTAGAAGTGCCAATGCCGCTTATTGGATTGATACCAAAAACGGACAGTTTATCACCAGCACCTGGTATATGCAGGAACTGCCGCAATGGGCCAAGGACTTCAACGCCCAGATGAAGAAGAACAAGGAGCTGAAAAAGGTTGGTAAGGATGTGGGTCTGTATCCCCTTTGTGGTCATCTCACCGCCGATATGGCCATCGCTGCCTTGAAAGGTGAGCAGTTGGGTAAGGGAGAGGTGACAGATATGCTTTGCATCAGCTTCTCGCAGACCGACGTCATCGGCCATGAGTGGGGTACGAGAGGAGAGCATACCGACGAGGCCTATCTGGAACTCGATAAGGACATCGCAAAACTCTTGAAAGCCTTTGACGAACAAGTAGGCGAGGGCAACTATCTCGTATTCCTGACCGCCGACCACGGTGCTGCCCATAACTTCAAGTTCATGGAGGATCACAAGCTGGGCGGCGGAGCTTGGAAATGGGACGAGCTCTACGTCAGTGAAGTCACTAAGAGACTGACGGAGAAGTTCAGACTGACAAAAAGTATCTTCAAGGACTGTCTCGACTATCGGGTGGTGCTCGACAAGGAGAGCATCCGCGAGCAGGGACTCGACGAGCAGGCTGTCCGTGAAGCCGTCGTCGACGAGCTGTTGAAGATGCCTCATGTGTCGTTTGCTTTCGACTTCAAGAAAGCTGCTACGGCTCCTGTGCCTGAGTTCCTGAAAGAGCGTGCCCTAAAAGGCTATCACCACGACCGTTCTGGTGATATCATCTTCATGCTCGAACCTGGCTGGTATGGATTCGGCAAATATTCGTCGCCTGTAGGAACGACCCACGGCGAGTGGAACCCCTATGATGCACATATACCCCTGTTGTTCTATGGCTGGAAAGTGGAGCATGGTGCAACGAGTCGTGAAGTGCATATTACCGACATTGCTCCCACCGTTTGTCAGAAATTGCATATTCAGCAACCCAATGCATGTGTTGGAGAACCTATCACGGAAATTATCGACGACTGATATAAAGAAATAGTGAATTAACGATTTTTTTATAAATATTCGTTGTATTTACAAATATTTTTAGTACCTTTGCAGCTGAATAGCCGTGAAGGTACTTTCTTT
>Ga0247608_10004863_pt1 | contig 14807 bp, 11 predicted proteins | sample 176DNAGHGlowgp2_FD_193490 | JGI IMG/M metagenome (GOLD analysis project Ga0247608, IMG submission 193490) | Sheep rumen microbial communities from Palmerston North, Manawatu-Wanganui, New Zealand - 1766 DNA GHGlow gp2 | ecosystem: Host-associated > Mammals > Digestive system > Stomach > Rumen ...
GGCCCGCCTCCGGGCAGCTTCCTGGGCGAGACCCAAACGGAGGATACGCACGTAGACGCCTCGGTGGCTCCGCTTCGGACGTGGGTTCGATTCCCACCGCCTCCACCATCTCAAAACCCCCGAAAACACGCAGAAATGTCAATGTTTTCGGGGGTTTCGTCTATCTTCGCCGTCCCGACCATTACCCGCCTTTTCCGGGGGTTTCTTGCTCTCAATCATCCCCATATCATCCCCACGAAATTAGACGCCTCTAATATCATCATTCGCCCCGTCCGCAAAGGGCGCAACGCCGCCCCGCCACCTCGCGCGCGCCTCGCGGTATCGTCACGGGGGGGACGCTCTCGCGGCACATCGCAAGATTGCGCGACCGTAGACACGCGTAGAACGAACGAGAGGCCGCCGGGGTGTCAAGTTGCCGGGGTGATCTTCCGCACGCCCCTTCCTCGCGCTCCTACGGCCGGCAGCGGCGAAGACGCGCGGGGACGCCGACCGGCCCGCAACGGCCCTTCCGGGGGCGGTTGCGCCTCCGCGAACGCGCCGTGCGTGCAACGGTTGGCTTCGGGGCCGGGCGTCCGGGCGTCCGTTGCATCCTCGCGGCGTTCGCGGAACCTTCGACGGCCTCGCGGGGGTCCAGGGGCGCGACCGGCCGCGGCGTGCGAGCGTCTCGAGAACGACGAGGACGAAAGCGGCCGCCCCTCCGCGACGGGAGAGGCGGCCGCGTCGGCGTTTGCGGAGCGTCTACCCTTCGCCGGCGGAGTCAAGCGCGGCAGCGACGGCCCGCGCCGTCTCGCCGGCGGGGTCTATCACGGTGGCGCACACTCCGCGAAATGTGGCGGCGTCTTCCGGCCCTGCGCCGTAGCGCGCCCGGACCTCGACGGCCCAGGGGTTGCCGGGTGCGCCGGCGTCGGCGTCGAAGTCCGAGCTGTATTGAACCGCGAGCGCGTCCGCGATCCACCCGGCGAAGTCGCCGGGGCCGTAGCGCATCGCATCGGCCGCACGCGCCGGGACGCGGACAAGCGCGACGAGCAACTTGCTTCCGGCATCGTCCGGGACCGGGAGGGGCGGACGAACGCCCGCCGCCCGTTCCGCTTCGTCCAGTTCGCCGAGCGCTTCGCCGAGCGCCGCGAGCGCCGCGCTTGCTTTGGCTTGTGCATCTTTCCACCCCGGAGCCGGCGAACGGTTCGCTTGCACTTCCGCGACAGCGGCCTCGAACCGTGCGCGGGCCTCGGCCTCGCGTCGCCTTGCGTCGGCAAGGCGTGTTTCTTGTGTGTCTCCCATTTCGGGATTCTCCAAAATGCAACCCTCCGCGCCGGATGAAAGGCGACCGCAAGCGGCCGGGCCGGGGGAGGGTTGCAACTGGTATCTTCAAGCACGGGCCTTTCATCTCCCGCGGTTCGCCCCACGCGGGGCGAACGGGGCGGAGTCTATCACACGCCGCCGCGCGGAGCAACCGCGCACCGCGTTGCGCGCCGTCTCGCGGCCGGGAATCGGCCTCGCGTCGTTTCGGGGCGCAACTTCCCGCGCCGACCGCCTCCGCGCCCTTCTTGCGCGTCCCAGGGGCAACGGCGGCGAAGTCGCGCGTGACGCCGGCCGGCCCGCAACGGCCCTTCCGGGGGCGGTTGCGCCTCCGCGAACGCGCCGTGCGTGCAACGGTTGGCTTCGGGGCCGTGCGTCCGGGCGTCCGTTGCATCCTCGCGGCGTTCGCGGAACCTTCGACGGCCGGAACGGAAGCGCAGCCGACCGGGCGAGCCGTTGGCTTCGTTACTTGAACCGTTCGCGCAATCCCGCGCCCCGCAACGCGGAACCGCGACCGCGGAGAAGAACCTAGCCGGGGGTGCGCGCCGGCCTCCGCGATCCCGTCCGCCTCTCGCGGCGTCTTCGTTTCCGTTCCACCGTTCACGCTTCGCCGCCTTTCGCGCCGTCTGCCTCGCCAAAATCCGGGAATAACGGCAACGGGGAGATCGAAGGCAACGGGGAGATCGAAGGCAACGGGGAGATCGAAGGCGACAGGCCGCAGCGCATTCGCAGCATCTTTGCAACGCTATCCGCCGTGTATCCGGCGAAGTGTCGCGGATTATCCGCGCTTCGGATCGGAACGAGAACGCCGCCGTGGCGCTTGCGCCAAGAAAACAGTCTCTCCTTTACCTTGAATCCGCCGAGTCGAACGACCTCTTCGACGGTGAAAGACGCCCTCGCGGGGATCGTCAGAAGTTCGGGGGGCGGGGCAAGCGGAGCGAGCGGAGCGCCGAGCGTCTTTCCTTCCCGCGCCTTTTGCGGGGCGTCGATCCAAAACGCCGCAACGGCCCGCCGGAAGTCCGGGGAGCAGTCAAGCGGATTGCGGACATTCGACTGCGAACGGTTCAGCGCGGAGAAGCACGCGTCGCGCCCCCACTCCTGCGGCGAATCGTCGATCCGTCCGCCGCCGAACGCGCGGGACGCGAGAATCCTCCGCAACCCCGCGCCGAGCGCGGAGCGGACAATATCGGCCGCGCCGCGCCCCGTCTCCGCGGCGACGAGCGCGAGCAGCGCGACCGCCTCCGCGTCCAGGCGGAGCGCCGCACGAACCTCCGCGAGCGCTTCGGCGTCCCGTGCCGAGTCCTGGACGAAAGCCGCCAGGGCGTTCGGACCGCCGCCGCCGTCGTAGGGCAAGGGGCCGGCGACGGCGACCGCGCCGGCGTCCTTCCGTTCCGGCGTGGAGAGCCGGCGCGCGAACAGAACGCGTGCCGTCCGCGTCTCGCCGGTCTTCTTCTTCGTCGCGCCGAGAAACGCAAGCCCGGCCGCGAAGATTCCCTGCGCCCATTCCCGCAAAGAAACTTTGGAAAGGGAGAGGGCCTTGAAAAGCCGTTCCGCCGTCCCGCCGTCCGTTTCGAGATCGAATCGCAAAACGGCCTTGATCGTTTCGGACGGCGGAGCTGCGCCGTCCTGGTTGATGATTGCTTGCATGGTTCGTTTCCTCCCCGTCGAACCGGAACGGCCGGGCGAATTCTTCCCGACCGTTCCGGCGACGGAATACGGGTGTTAGGCGTCGGCATCCACGGTGGCGGGCGTGTCGGCCTCCACGGCGGCGGGGATCGTTTCGCCCACGGCGCACCAGTCGCCGGGGGAGACAGTCGCCCAAACCGCGTTTTCGTTCCTGTCGATTTCGGGCGGGCGGGCGTGGCAACCGCCCCTCCGCGGGTCGAACGACCAGGGTTCCCAGAAACGGCAGTCGCGGCAGTTGACGCGCGGGAGGTTGCGCCGTGCGGCGCGGAGCGCGCCGGCTTCGAGAGCCATGCGCTCCACCTCGGCTTGCTTGGCGAGCTGTTCCAGCAGCCGCGGGACTTCGTATTCCTCCGCGCGGCGGCGTGCTTTGTCGGCGGCGTCGCGGAGTTGCCTCGCCTTTTCGCGCTTGCGTTCGACTTCTTTTAGGAGCAGATCGCCCGAGCGGCGCTTCGCCTCGATTTGCGCCTTGACGGCCGCGGCGTTTTTCTCGGCCTCGAACGCCGCCTCGGCGGCTTCGTCGGCCTTCCGCCTCCGCTCGTGCAGTTCTTCCGTCGAAGTGGCGCGTTCGGCCGCATCGGCCGCGACCTTCGCCCGCCCTTTGGCGACGGCGGCGGCATCCTCGGCGGCGGCCTCGGTTTCCGCGGCGTTGGAAAGGGCGGCAAGGCACGCGTGGTGTCGCGTCTCGGTTTCGTCGGCGTCGGCCTCGGCCTCGGCGGCTTCCTTGTCGGCCTTTTCCGCCGCCTTGCAAAGTTCCCCCCAATAGCGGCGGGGAACGCCGGGGAAAACGAATTTCGGCTGCGTGTCGGTGGCGGGCGGCGTCGCCGCGGTGTCGGTGTTCTCGGTGGTGGGCGTCTCGGTGGCGGGCGTCTCGGTGGCGGGCGTCTCGGTGGCGGGCGTCTCGTTCGCGGGCAGCGTCGCCGCCGCGGTGTCGGTGTCCTCGCCCGGCGTCACGGGCGTGTCGGTGGTTGCGTTGGTTGCCATTGTTCGGCTTCCTTTGTGGTTGGGTTGTTTGTGTTTTGTGTCTTCGCGTCGGCAGTGTGTCGGCGCGCAAGCTCAAGAGCGGTTGAAGGTCGTTTCCGCGTCGCCGTCGGCTGCGTCCGTCTCGCGCCAGTCAACGGCGGCGAGCGGCGGCCAGTCTTCGACGGCGGCGGGGCCGGCGACGAGCGCAGCGGGGACGCGCGCAACGGCCTCCGCCGTGGCGTCCAGGTCCGCGCGGAGCAGAGCGCCGGCCAGGTTGCAGCGCCACCGCGCGACGGCGGCGGCGGGCGCGTCTTCGTGGATCCCGCGCGGCATTCCGGGAAGCGCCTCCGCCTCCATGATTCGGAGCGCGTCGGCCGCGGCGGCGTCCGCCACTTTGACGGGGAGCGGGGCGAGCGCACGGCGGAAGCGTTCGGCCTCCGCGTCGGCGTAGAAGGTCGAAAGCATCCACGCGAGCGGGCGGCCCGGTGGCGGCGGCGCAAGGTAGAGCAGCCGTTGAACGCGTCCGGGCGTCCCGTCCTTTTCCTTGCGCCGCGCGCCGGGGAAGCGCGAGAGGCGCGACGGGTCTTTGCAAGCCGCGTCCGCGCGTTCGGCGGGCGGATCGTCCGGGGAGCAGAAGTTGCGTTGCAGCCCGTCCCACGCCGCGCGCCAGGCCTCGGGGGAATCGCCGTCGGCGGCGAGCCACCCGTGCAGCGACTTGCCGCCGCTGTAAATCACGGCCGCCACCGGAAAGCCCGCGCGCACCGCCCCGCCCCAGAACGCGCATTGATCCGGGAGCGGCATCCCGTCGAATTCGACCAGGGCGAACCGACGGGCGGCGACAGAGGCCGCGCACCGCTTCGACGGCGTGCCGGAAACCGTCTGCGCCTCCGCGCCGGTGTAGCTGTTCGGTCCGATATGCTGCGGCCAGGTGTCCGGGGCTTCCGCGCGGAAGCGTCCGGGGAGCGGCCACGCCCGCCGCACTTCGCGTTCCGTGAGTTCGCCGGCAAAGACGAAATCGGCCGGATCGTAGAGACTGCGGAAGAAGAGCGTCAGCGCCTCGCGGCGGCCGGCATCGTCGCCGGGCGGAATCGGAACCGGGGAGAGCGCCGCGAGCGTCGCGCCCGTCTCGATCCCCGCGGCCTTGCCCGCCTCGACGAGCGCGCGCACCTTCCCGCGCACGGCCGGCCGCGGCGGTGTGTGTGGCCGGAAGTAGCGCGGGGCCGCGAGCGGTTCGTGCGCCGTCCGCAAGGCGGTGTCAACTGCGTGCCGGACCTCGGCGGCAGAAAGGGGCGGCCTCCCGGAGCCGGCGACGATCTCCGCGACGAGCGCGTCGGGGGCGTGGCCCTCGCGCAAGCCGGCCCGGACGAGCGGGAGCAGCGCGGCGTTGCGTCCGCCGACCGGCGACGGGAGCCGGGAGAGGGTGAGAAAGAAACTGTCCATAGGGGGAGGGGGATCGTGTTTTCGGGGGGAGAAATGGTTATCCCACACCCCCCTTGTCCATTATTCCATTATTTCCTTGTTGACCGCTTGAACACGGGGCGAAACGCGGTTTTTCGCGCTGCGTATTATTTTGAAAAATATGCGCACTTTTCCCGTCGCGCGGCGGCGGCGACCGGAATTTTTCCGGAATTTTTCCAAATACTGCGCATGAAAGAACGGCGTTCGTTTTCATCGTGAATTGTCCGGGCGTGGCGGAGATTTTAGACGGCTCTAACTTTTCGTTAGTCACGCGCGCAACGCGACCCCTGCGCGAGCGGGGGGAAGTTTTGTTTTCCCCAACAGTACCTTTGCCGGGGGGGTATGGTTGCCGCGTCTTCATGCCTCGCCCCCTTCGCCCGTGGCGAGCCGGTAGACTGTTCGCGTCTTCGTCCGGGTCGTTATCGTATCTTGTTCGACCTCGCCGTTCTCAATCAGCCAGTCAAGGCCGGCAAGGTAGGACTTGCGGTCTGTGCGGTAGAGGAACGCCCGCCCCAAGTCGCTCTTTGTGATCTCGCCGCCGGCGTCTCGGATCTTCGCCCGAATCTTCGATGCTGCCTTTCCTTCGGGCGTAGCGCCGAAGTTGTCCACGATCCGGTCGAAGACGAACGACTGATGTTCCCGAACGAACCTTGACGCCCAGGCGACCGCAGCCGGCGAAATGGCCGGATCGTCGGGGGCTTCGGACAGCGCATAGAGCAACGCGCACTTGCCCGCCAGTTCGACTTCGCGCGCGAACAGCCCGGCACGACTCCGCGCGAGCGCGTCCGTCCTCTTGCCGATTTCCAGGCGTCGCGCGTCGCTTTCCGTCTGGTAGTCCCGCCAGGCCTCCCGGCCGCCGGTGGCAAAGGGGACGATCCGGAAATCGTGTTCAATGTCAAATTCGGGGTCGTCGAGCTTTTTTGACACGGGCATTTTATCAATCAGCAGTTTTGTGGCGAGTTCCACGATATCGTCCGGGAAGGGCTTGTGTTGATTCGCGTCCAAGTTGGAACCGGCGAACGGGTCCGCCTCGACGAACAGCATCCGCCCCGCGAGTCCGTCTCCGAGCATTTCCGGCGTGATGTAGTCATAAACTTCTTTCGGCGTCCCCGTGCCGAAGAGCGTCAAATGCGGGGCGCGCACCGTCCGGGGGAGTTTGTCGGCCTTGTTCGATCCGGCGGCGGAAATCAGATTGCGCGAGAGATACCCGCCGGCCGAAGAAAACACTTTCAGCAGCGCCGCCGACTTCGACTCCGCAAAAACGACTTCGTTGCCGCGGGGGACGAGCGAAGCGAACAGCTCCTTGATCTCGTCGAATTGACTCAGCAGCAACGGCGTGGCGCGCAAGGCGTCAATCAATCCCGCACCGGAAGAGAAACCGTCAATAACTTCTCCGAAATTCTCGGCGTTCGTTTCGAGTCGCGCCGCGAGCCGCGCGTTGACTTGCCGCGGCATATCCTTTCCGCAGCCGCTTTCCCCTAGGACTATAAGATACAGATTCGGGAATGCGCAGTTCGCTCCCAGATACTTCCGCCCCGCCAGAAAGGAAAGGGCGGCGAGCGAGCCGGCGAACGCGGCCGGAAGGTTCGGGGCCGGCGCGGTGGAAAGCGTGTAGTCCGTCAGTAACGAGCAGAACCCCGGAATCCGGTAGAGCGCGTGATCGACGGGGGGCGTTGCGCGCGCCTCGCACTTCGGCTTTTGCCTCGCCGTTTCCGTCGCGCCGTCCGGGATTCGTTCGAGCGCGCCGGCGAGCGGGCCCGGCGGTGGCGGCGTGGCGTTTCCGTCCGCGCCCCGCACGGGCGTTGCGTGTCTTTCCTTGCTATCCATGCGCGGCGTCCCTTTCCCGAAGTCGCTTCTTCATGCTCTACCCCACCGCCGCGGGACCGGGCGCGATTCCGATTGAACGCCCGGAGAGAAGCGCCCGGACGGAATCGGCGGTGTAGCCGATCCGGAAGTTCGCGTTCCCGCCATAGACGGGGACCAGGCGGCCGCGCGCCGACCAGTTCCGGAGCGTCTTCACGTCCACCCCGAAAAGGCGCGTCGCCTCCTTCGTGCGAACGACGCGTTCGATTCCGTCGCCCTTGCCGTCAAGTCGTTTCAGAATGGCCGCGGAGTCTTCCGGCGTGAGCGTGCCGGCCTTGCCGAGCATCTTCAAGGCGAACCCGGCCAGTTCCGCCGGGATCGAATTGTCCGCCGCGAGAATCGCGGTCAGAGCGGTTTGCGTGTTCTTCGTCATGTCGGTTTCCCTTTGTGTGTTGTTTGGTTGAAGGATTGAAATCCCCACCCGCCCCGGCCTTCCGTTGGTTCGCGCCACGACCCGCGGAAACGCGAACCGCCGAGGCGGGCGGGGAGAGTTGCTAGACGGTTTCGAAGTATTTCATCAGCGCGAACGCCCGGAGCCGACCGGCGAACCCGGAGAGAGAGGCGCGGCGGGAGACTTCCTTGACGATCTCGTCTTTGGCCGTCAAGTTTTGAGCGCGGGCCGGTAGGACGATCTTCTCGTTGCATTCGTCGCAGCAACGTTTCGTTTCGTCGTTTCCGAAGAACGGAGCCGGGTTGTTTGTGCCGATGTAGAACGGGTCCACGATCTTCGCGTTCAAAGGCGCGTAGATTGTCCTCCCGCAAAAGCAGCACTTGACTTCACCGAAGGACGTCGCGGCCTTGTAGGGCGTCGCCGGCTGTGTCGGCTTCTTCGTGTCGGTGTTCTTCTTCGTCGCGGGCTTTGCGCCCCGCGCCGTGTTCGTCTTGGTTTTCTCTTTCATGGTGCATTTTTTCCGCGGCGGGCCGGGCCGGATTCGACCTCTTGTCGCCCGCAACGGGGCCTATTCTGCCACCGCCGGAAAACCTTTTTGGAACATCGTGGAACATCGTGGAAACACGAACCGCGCGCCGCCCCTGAAAAACAAGGGGACAGCGCGCGGCATCGCGGAAAACTTTTTCCTTTTCCGCGAACGGCTACCGGTGTCTTACACTGTCGCGGAGCCGGCGGAAGATGTCTTCGTCGAATTCGCGCGCAACATCGGTATATCCCGAACCGGAAGACGAAACCCATTTGAAAAACTGCGCCCATACTTCGTCGGGGGTTTCTCGCGTGATACGATTGCGTCTCCGGCGTTCTTCGTGTATTGGCAGCCAATCTTCGACGGCCTTGCGCATCTTCCATTTCACCGCATTTCGCGCAACTTCTTCTCGGCTCTTCTTGTTCTTCTTTCCACCGGGATTGACGGCATCTTTCGCGCCGGCGTCCGCCGGAGCGCGGCCGTCAAGTCGCGCTTTTGCGGCAGCGAGTTCCGCGGCCGGTAGGGTTGTCCGTGCGTCCTTTTCGGCCCACCCCAATTCGGCCCACGCTTCGTCTTCGTCGCAAAGCGCCTCGGAATACCTTTCCGCCGCTTCGCGGGCGGGCGTCACGGGATTGTCGCGCGCCGGTCCTCCGTTGGCGACCTTCCATGCAAGCACTTCCGCCGCCTCTTTCTCCACGCGGCGCAAACACTCCGCGTGTCTGTCCGCTTCGTCGATTGTCTCCGCGTTCGGCCGTGAGACATCTACGCCGCGCAAGTTCCATTCCCACCCTTCCCACGCGATTCCGCGCAAAGCTGCGTCGGCGCGCGTTGCACCGTCCGGCGGCGGCGCGTCGCCGCGAATCCAACCCGTCAACGTGCGGGCGATTTCGGCGCGTGCCGCCGCCTTTTCGGCCTTGTCGGCGTCGTGTTTCGCGTCAATCACAAAAAGGGCGGAATTCCCCTCTTTCAACGCAACGGAAACGTTCGCACGCGCCACTTTCATTTCGCCCGCCGTCGGTTCTGACGGTTTTCCGCATTCTTCAAAAATGCATTCAAAAAACCGTTCAACAGCCGGATCGTTTTCTACGTTCGCCCTTGCCGCTTCAATCTCCGCCAGGGCGGCGGGCGGCGGCGTGGCACGATTCGCCGCGACCTCCGCCCGCGCCGGCTCCGCGGCCGTGTCCTTCGACTTCTCCGTGGTTGCGGCATGAGTCCGTTTCGTCTGCTTCTTCTTCATTTTCTACCCCCTCCCTACTTCGCGGAACGCCCCGCGAGAATGGCGTGGGCGGAAGCGGCCGTGTAGCCGATCCGTTGCTTCGGGTTTGCCCCGTAGCACGGGACGAGCAAGCCGGCGTCGGCCCAATTCCGGAGCGTCTTCTTGTGGACGCCGATAAGCCGGCACGCCTCCGGGGTCCGAATCACGCGCGGCTCGGGCGGCGGCGTGTCGGCTTTGCCGTCAAGCAGCTTCAACGCGCGTTCCGCCAATTGCGCGGGGATCGTGGCGTCGGCGGCGAGAATGGCCGCAAGGGCGGTTCGTGTGTTCTTCGTCATTCCTACGCCCTCCGCCTCTTTTCCACGGCCGCGAGAATTCGCGCGACCTCGCGCCAGTTGTCTTTTGTCAGCCCCGCGCCCGGCAGCGCCTCGCACGCCCGCTTGAACGCCTCGATTGCTTCGCGGGCCTTGTCCACCGGGACGGCCTCGACCTCTTCGGCCTCAATCACGGGAGCGGGAAGAGCGGGCGCGGCGGGCGCAAGCAGTCGCGCGGGAAACTTTTGCATTTCGGCGCGAAGACTTGCGCGCGAAGTGTGCAAGTAGTGGCGCGTCATTGCGGGGTTCGTATGGCCGACGATCTCTTGAACGATATGCAACGGAATGCCGGATTCAGCGGCGAGCGAAACAAAGGTATGCCGCAAGGAATGAAACCCGACCTCCACGGCCTTTCGCGCGGTCTTCGTCTTCGGGTTTACTCGATCCGTTTCCGCTTGCGTCTCGATTCCGGCGGCCGCGAAGATCGCTTGAATGGCCTTGCCGAGTCTTCGCTCGTGCTTGTCGTATTCTTTCCAGAGTTCGGGAAGAATCCGTTTGCCTCGCCGCGGCGTCGCTGCGAGTATATCAGCAAGTTCCGGCAAGATAGGGATGTCAACCGTTGTGCCGTGCTTTGCGGTCTTGTGCGGCGTCCAGGAAATGAACCCTTCTTCAAGGTCAACCGCCCGCCAGTTTAGGTTGACGGCATCCCCCAAGCGCAAACCCGTGTAAATGCCGAGCGCGAACAGAACGCGCATTTCCCCTTTGAGCGGGGCGACGATGCGCCGCAGTTCTTCGCGTGTCAGTTCGCGGCGTTCGTGCGTTTCCTTTTCTAGCGCCGCAATCTCGCGCCACGGGTTGAAGCCCCCAAGCCCCGCTTCTCCGTCCAGAATGCGCCACACTTGCGCGAGCAACGCCCGATAGTCGTTGTAGGTCTTCGGCGCGGAGCGGGCGCGAATCTCCCGCATGAAGGCATCGGCGGTTTCCGCGTCAACATCCGCAAGGGCGCGCGCGACGGGGCGGTTCTTCGCCATCCACGCCAGAAACACGCCCCACCGCTTTTCGTAAATGCGGTTCACGTTCTTCGAGACGGTCCGGCGCTTCGTCGAATCGTTGAACCGTCCCCACGCCTCCGCGAGCGGAACAAGCAGCCGCCCGGCAGCCCTTCGTTTGTCTTCGGATCGTTCGCCCAGGGCGGCGGCGGTTTCGTTGAGTCCGTCCAGTTCCGCGACCTTCGCGGCGGCGGCGTCCTTCTTCGCCTCGCCCTTCGTGTAGTATGGCTTCACGAATTCGCGCAAGATTTTTTCGGCCGCGGTCTTGCTCGAAGTCCCGGTGGTTCGCTTGTATGTTCGGCCGTCCACCGTCCACACCGCGCGCCAGGTTCGCCCGTGGCGTTCCAGAGTCCCCGTGCCCTTGCCACGCCCCGCGCGAGGACGCCCGCCCTTGTTCGCTTCCCCCTCGCCGGGGTTCGTTGTTTCGTCTGTCATTGTCGCCCGCCTTTCATTTCGGGTTGAACACCGCGCGGCGGCGCGGAAGACTTCAAGGCGTTCGCCCTACTTCGCCCCGCTTTGCCGCGTGGTTTCTTGATTCGCCGCGTATTCTCCCACATTCGGGGGATAAGTCAAGCAAAAAATCCCCATATCATCCCCACGGCATCAGAAATCCGCAAAAAATATGGCATTTCTTTGTATTAGACGCGGGTTCGATTCCCACCGCCTCCACCATCGCCGGCCCCTCCGCGAACCCCGTCCCGAACGGACGCTTCGCGGAGGGGCTTTGTTTTGCCCGCGTTTTGCGGGGCTTTCGCGATCTCCGGCGATCCGGCGCATCGTCGGAGAACGCCGGCGACGCCTCGTCCCAGGGCCGGAAACGCCCTCTCGCCCTTCTCTTTCTCCGCTCATTTCGGACTTGCGTCCGAAACGGAGAATCCCCCTTCCCCCGTTGCCGTTCCGAAGGTCGCGCCCCCGTTCCAGACCTTGTTCTGCCGGAGAACAACTATGGCGCCGATACACTTCCGTCAAAGAAGGGTGACGCGAACGCCGTTCAGTCCTCGTCGTCGGGATTGTACTCCCCCGTCCCGTCCGTGTTTTTCGTTGGGACTTGCTTTCTTGTTCATTGTAGTTCGCTGTGTTGTGGCGGGTCTGATGGCTGGAATTCACGAGCCAGGTCTTCAAAAGATGGAACATATGTGAATTCTGGTTTCGGATCACCATTGAGCAATTTTGGTTTTCCGAAAAATGAATCGCGCAGACTACCTTGAAGATAGGAATCAAAGTCTTCAAGCGGTTTTGGGAAAGCGACGGGGCATGTAAAGGAATCCATTCCCAAAATCTGTTCAGCGTGTAGTTTGCAGCTTCTCATCAAATCTCCTTCGTCCGGAGAGCTTCCAAATCGCGTGCAGATTCCGTTCGGCCACTTAAGAACGGTGCATGGCAATCTGTCAAACTTCAGCCGCCCAAAGAAGTCGACGACCGTGTTGCTGAAATAGTTAATCCAGGATAGGGTTGGAAATTCGTAAGATAGATTCCAACGTCTGCAATAAGGAGCTTGTTCGCCGGCAATAACGGAATCAAGTTCAATTTCGGCATAGAAGGCCTTCAACAATTCTGTGAGGTGCTTGAAGGATATGAACAAGTTCTTCGACATAGGCGGTCTCATAGCGGTCTCACAACTGATCATGAGCCTAAAACTGTCGTATGAGTATTCCCTTTTATCTAAAACTTGGGTTATGGAGGGAAAGTAAACCTCTACTGAGATGCCTTTTCCGAACGCGACCAGACAATATGAATGATCCGTCATCAATTCCGTTGAACCTTGCTTCAACTCTGAAACCAAGGTCGCCGCCTCTTGATTGCTCTGAATGAGCCGACGACTGGACTCGCCCCGACGACAACGATTAAGACTTCGTATCTTCAAGGATAGATCTGCATTCAGCGAGTCGAAAACAGACTCCCACAGGTTCGGATTTGACCATGATGCAGTCGAGAAAATGGAAACGTGGAAGAAAGGTTTCATAAGCTGGTCAATGATTTGGTAATGGCGAAAAGGAGTAGCGAATCAACACGAAGATGTTTCATCGGAAAGAATCAGGGGGTGACTTGATCTTCGGGAACGATGGCCACACGGAACCCGACTCCAGGTCCGCCTTGATCGACGGGGCCAGAAAACGCCTTTTCGGGAAAGCACCTCAGAACGGGAAGTCGAATGTTTCCGCCACGAATCGTTTTTCTGGTGCCGAAAGGAAGCCCCACGGGGTCCTCCTCGGACTCGGATGGAAACGTCTCGTCATACCAATCGCCGCACCATTCCGCGACATTGCCCACCATATCGAACACGCCGAATCGATTGGCCGACTTGGTGGCGACCGGATGCAAATGACCGCCGGCATTCTCTTCCGTCCAGGCGCCGGCGAGAAGGGCCGTTTCGTTCGGTTCCGACATCAAGTCGACATCGCAGGCCAGCAGCCATTGAGCCGATGTCGGAAGTGAATAGACATATCCTTGCGGCAAACTGCCGACACTATGGCCCAACGCCGTCAGTTTCCGGCAGAATTCCATCGCATTCGTCCAGGACACGTTGTCGGCGGGGAGGGTTGCCCCCGATTCCGAGAAGCCTGGATTCTCCATAATGGCGACATACTCGGTTTGCGTGATCTCGCGAACTCCGATCCAGAAATTGGTCGTGATCGTCAGTTCGACGGCTGGGAAAGACACGCCTTCTTCGACCATCTCCCCTTGGGTGGAACAGATGGTGACAACGCCGGCCGGGATTTCGGCGAACTGCAATTCCGCCAGAAGGTTCGTTCCGGCCGCATACGGGATTTGCGCAAGATCGAAATCGACGGGACCATCGGGAAAACTGGGTCCCGGTTCCGATTGCGCGCCTTCCGTCACCGGCGCGATGACGCAACGGAATCCGATGTCGTCCGCCGCATTCTCGAAGGGCTCCTTCCAGCCGATTCGCAGATGGTCCATCTCGTCCGTCCGCCAGGAGCCGCCGCGCAACGTGACCGACCAGACGTCGTTCGACAGACAGGTGGCGCACATCTCCCAGACGTTCCCTCCCATATCGAAGAGCCCGCGGAGGTTCCGGTTGAACGATCCGACGGGGGCGGACAGGAGCTTGCGGTCGTCGAACTCGGCAATTCCGCCGAGTTCGTTCGCACGGAGGAGGGATCCTTCGTCCAGATAGTTGCCCGCGGTGCTTGGCGGAGGCCAGGTCCATCCCCACGGCCAGGCCGTTTCCTCGATCCCCGCCGTGCCGATGCCGCACGCCGCGTCCCATTCCGCGTCCGTCGGAAGGCGGTATTCCTCGTTCGTCGAAAGATTTCCTTTCCCGCGTTCCCGTTCCGTCAGCCATTGGCAGAACGCATCGGCATCGGCCCAAGTGACATTGACGACCGGCTGGTTCTTTCCGGAGAGCTTGAGCATGCCGCCCGCCGAACTGTCGTGCGATTTGCGAAACGCGCGGAAGTCCCGGTTCCGGACTTCGTGGACCCCGAACCGAACACCCGCGACCGGCTGGACAAGGAACTCCATTCCAAGCGAGTTTCTTGCGGTCTCCGCAACGCGCGGAAGATAGGGGGCCGAGTCCGGCGTCACCGATGCGCCGTGGTTCTCGGGTGGCGGGGAATATCCTTCCCAATCGGTTTCGTCCCGCCACTTCAACACCCGGGAGCCAAGCTTCGGATTGAACCGGTAGAATGGACTGAGATCGGGGGAATACACGCCCATGATTTTCAAATCGTCGCGGCCGGCGTCGGAGTCCTGTGCTTCCCAAACCGTATCGCAAGAACCATAGAAAGCGTCAATGCCATGATCCGTCTGCCGGGAACGGAACCGGAAGAACAATTGATCGTCGTGTTGAACCGGAGGCCGGAAACTGGAGGAGCATTCCGCAACGAACGAATTGGTATATCCGCTTTCCGGGGCCGTCGTCAACTTGTTCCACCCGCGCAATTCGATGAACGGCGAGAGACCGTTCGTAATGAGAAATCCGTCGAGCGGATTCGCGAACGAAAACTCGACCGTGTATCGGTAGTTTTTCCTCGTGACCTGTTCGAAAGGAATGTGGCACGTCGCCGTGACCCAGGCATCCGTCGTG
>Ga0247608_10004864_pt1 | contig 14804 bp, 12 predicted proteins | sample 176DNAGHGlowgp2_FD_193490 | JGI IMG/M metagenome (GOLD analysis project Ga0247608, IMG submission 193490) | Sheep rumen microbial communities from Palmerston North, Manawatu-Wanganui, New Zealand - 1766 DNA GHGlow gp2 | ecosystem: Host-associated > Mammals > Digestive system > Stomach > Rumen ...
GCTGGTGCAAAAAAACAAGTGGCATCTAATAAGCAATTTGGTAATAGACAGGAAAATGGATATACTTTTGGTCATCAGGTTAGTGATAGAGTAAGAAATTTAACTGGCTTTTCGAGCAGAATTGAGAAACTTGAAGATGAAAAAGCTCCAATTAAAAGAAGACAAGCTGCATATGAAAAAGTTAGTAAGGCGTATAATGATATTGCCTCAGAGGCTGAAAAACAAGTTGAGAAAGGTGCAGGAAGATATTCTGGTGAATATGAGTCTGCTAGAAAAAAATTACAAAATATAAAAGAAGATAAAGACTACGCAACAAAGGTTAAGTCAATGGCTAATAATCAACAGTATCTTAGCAGATATAATGCTATTAATAATAGAACCGATTTAACTGCAGATGAGAAAAAAGTTCAAATAAGAGATCTACAGAATGAGATGATGGCTAACGGAAATGTAAATAAAGCAACATTTAAATATGCTGAGAGAGCTTCTCAAATTGCTGCTAGAACTGACTTGACAGATGAACAAAAACTACTAGAAATGAAAAATGCATTGAATAGTGTAACCGCTGATCAAGTTAATGAAGATTTACAACTTGCGGAAAAAGATATTAAGGCATTAAAAGATAAGGCAGTATTTGATTTTATTACAAATGGAAAATATCTTGGTTTGGATGAAAATGGCCAACCTATTTATGAAAGCAATGCTACAATTGATAGAATTAGAAGAGAATTAGAAACTGATCTTACTGCTTATAATAAGGAAGAAAACTCTAATAATAAACTTAATACGAGTGTAATATATGCTGCAATGCAAAATGGTGAAATGTTTGATGCACTTATTAAAGGTTCAACTGTTAAAGATGCTAATGGCAACGTTATTGTAGATTATAGTCAAAAAGATTCAAATGGATATAAAATTAATGGTATTAGTGATCAGATATCTAGAGCTAGAAATGAAATTGAAGTTAGAAATGTTAGACAAGAGGCTATTAAACGTGAAACTTCTGGTAGTGGCATAGGTGAGAAGAAAAGTTAATGAATAAAAGGAGTGTGATACTAAATGGATGGTTATTTAGTACCTGCTAATACAAAGAAATCAACTTTAATAATGGGATTTTTACGACCTGTTGATTTGATAATTTTTGGTACGGGGATTGGTATTACGGTAATACTATTGTTGATATTATCTAATTTTGATAGTACTTGGTTACTACTGGTGGCAAGTTTGCCAGCAGTAGTAACTGGTTTACTGGTGGTGCCTATTCCAAATTATCATAATGTTTTGGTAGCTATTCAAAGTGTACTAAGATTTTATCAAGAGAGAAGAAGTTATGTATGGAGAGGTTGGTGTATATATAATGAGTACAAAGATGACAAGTAGTAAATATACTGAGGATTGGATACCAGTTAAGGGTATTATGAATGGTATGATAGACTTAGATAATAAGCAAAAAGTGACTGGTGTTAAAATTAGACCAAGAAACATTTTTATTCTTGATCAAGTGACACAGGATAATATTATTGCGTCTTTGAAAACTTTTTATGATACGATTGATTTTGAATTTTGGTTAATATCAGCTGATAGACCTGTTGATATATCTAATTATTTGGCAACATTGCAAATTCAATATAATCAGGTTAATGATACAAGAGTTAAGAAGTTAATTAGTCAAGATATTGAGAAAGCTAATGATTTTATGCGTGATAATGTTACGGATACAGAATATTTTATTTTGTTTAAGGATAAGAATCCTGATATCTTGCAAAAGAGGTTACGTACGCTTATGTTAGGATTATCTAATTGTGGACTTGATTCAGTGCAAACTTCTAATGCTGATCTTCGAATGATACTTGATAATTTCTTAAATGGTGGGATGACAACTGAAAATAAGGTGGTGATGCCAAATGAACTTTAAGTCGCAGATAGCACCTAAGGGATTAGATTTTAATAATCCTTCTGAATTTAGAATAAGTGATAAATATGCCACTATTTTAACAGTTATTTCATATCCTAGGTATATTGGAACAGGGTATTTATCTGATATAACTAATTTACCTGGTGTTAAAATGGTAATTAAGCATATTCCAGTACCTTTTTCAATGTTATCTAAGATGCTTAATAAGGAACTTGCTGATTTGAGAGCTCGTTATCAAACGGAAAGAGATAATACGATTCTTGAGAGAATTAGACAAGATATTGATTCACTTGAAAGTTTTATTCAACAATTTACGTCTTCACAATCAAGAACATTTGATTTTCAGATGCATTTAATGATTATAGCTGATACGAAGGAAGAGTTAGAAAATAAGAAATTAAATTTAAAGACTTATTTAGATTCAATGGAAATGACAGCGATTCCTTTAAGATTTGAACAAGAGAGAGTGTTAAAATCAATATTACCAATATTTAATAAACAGCCAATCGAAGATAGAATTGGAACAATTATGCCAAGTCCTACGATGGCGGCAATGTATCCATTTATTTTTGATAGTTTAAAGGATGATGGATTATCAACATTACTTGGAGTAGAGTTTTCTGGTGGTGTTGTCTTATTTAATCAATTTTTATATCAAATAAAAAAGGAAAGTAATAGAAATAATGCTAATATGATTATTCTTGGTGCTAGTGGTAGTGGTAAAAGTACGGCTGCTAAATTGATGCTTAGAAGTCATATTAGAAATGGATATCAACTTGTTTGTGTGGATCCTGAAGGGGAACTTACAGAGATGACTCGTGCTTATGGAGGAGAAGTTATTGATCTTGGTCGTGGTGGACAGTATGGTATGATTAATCCACTTGAGATTGTTATGGATACTGATGAAGAAGAGATAGCAACACAAGGGGCAGGTTATACTGTTTTAACTAAGACACTTCAAACTTTAAAAGCATTTATGAAGTATTATGCTCCAAATATTGAAGAAGATGTTTTAACTTTATTTGGAGAAATTGTTCTTGAAACATATCAACGTTTTGGAATTGCATATAATACTAATTTTGCTAATTATACATCAAGGGATTATCCAATTATGCAAGATGTTTATGTAACGGTTACAAGTAAGTTAACTTCGATGACTGAGAAGACACATGAAAGAGATGTGTTGGAAAGACTAGAACTTAAGTTAAGACCTTTGGTTAAAGAATTACAATATTATTTTAATGGTCATACGACAATTGATACAAGTAATGATTATTTGGTATTTAATATTAAGGAAATAATGAATTCTGATGCTAATGTTAGAAACGCACTTTTATTTAACGTATTAAAGTATGCATGGAGTTTATGTTTAAATCCAGAAGTTAATACAGTATTGTCTGTGGATGAAGCCCATGTATTGTTAGGTGCTCAAAATGAACTTGGGGCAGAATTTTTAGCTCAGGTTCAAAGAAGAGCTAGGAAGTATAATACGGGAACAATTATTATTACACAACAACCATCAGATTTTGTGGCTAGTAATATGATAATGCATGGAAAAGCAATATTTGATAATGCTTCGTACTATCTAATAATGGGACTTAGAAAGCAAGCAGCTGAAGATTTGGCAATGCTTGTTGATATAAATGATACAGAAAAAGAAAATATTAAAAGATATAATCAGGGAGAAGCTTTATTTGTATGTGGAAATAGACGTATGCAAATAGATGTAACTTTAACTGAAGCAGAACTTGATTCATTTGGTAGTGGTGGAGGACTTTAATTTTATAGTTAGAAGGTGATAAAGAATGAGAAAAAAAGTAGATTTAAATGCACCAAGAAATAATCAAAATGATTATAAATCACGAAATAATCATTCTTTTTCTCATGTTACTATACCTTCTGGTAATGCAGATAATAATACTGAAGAAAATTCTAGTAGTAGTACTAGTTCTTTAAAGCAAAAAACTTCTGAAAAGGCACTACGTATGGCAGGAATGTCTAAAGCGTCTGCTAGATTGGCTAGTAATTATGTAAATGATATGGATACTGGTGATAAGATTAATGTTGTTATTAAATTTGTACCGCCACAAGTTAAGGCCGTTTTAGTAGCGTTAATAATCGGTATACCTTTTGTAGGCCTTACGTTATTTGTGGTATTATTTTCAGATGCTAGTGCTACTGGTATTAGCGATTATATTTCTTTGGTAGAGTCTTGTAGTACTATAACGGTTACTAATACTGGGTGTGATGAAAATGGTAATAATTGCACGCATGTGTATGACGGGGAAGTAGATTTTGAAGATTATATTGCCGGGGTAGTAGCTGGAATTGGCGATGGAGCTCAAAATCAAGAATTTTATAAGGCTATTTCGGTAATGGCAAGAACATATTTTTTAGATAATGCTTCTGGTAGTTGTGATGTAATTGGCAATAGTTCTTTTATGGAATATAAGAATATAGATAATGCTAGTGATAAGAGTATGATAAAAAATGCTGTTAGCGACACTAGTAAAATGGTTTTAGTTAATAGTGATAATGATTTGGTGTCTGTTAATTATAGTATGGCTTGTGTTGTTAATAGTGATAGTAATTCATATGATATAAGGTATGGTATGGAAAATACTAATTATCAAAAAGTACCTGTTAGTTTTGATAACGAAAGTCAAATATATAGGGGAAGATTAAATTCTTTATATAATACTGTTGATAGAACAAATACTAATTATGAAGATAGAGCATGTCCTCTTGGTAATGATAGTAATGGACTTTCATTGATTGGGGCACTTTATCTAGCAAAAAATGAAGGATATAAATACAATGATATTTTAGAATACTATTATGGTGAAGTTACTGAAGCAAAGGCGGAAGGTACTTTTGTAGGTAATGTTGTTGATGGCTTTATAAATCCGGTTAGTAATCTTTATAAGTGTACTAGTTCATTTGGATGTAGGATACATCCAATTAGTGGCGATTATAGATATCACAGTGGAATTGATATACCAGTTGTTGAAGGAACACCGGTATATGCAACTAAATCTGGAAGAATTAGTGCTGTAAGGACGGATGTAACTGGTTATTTGGCTGGATCATATGGAAATTATATTGATATAGACCATGGGGATGGAACAATGACAAGGTATGCTCATTTAAAATATGGTGGAATAATGGTATCTGTCGGTACAATGGTAAATCAAGGACAAGCTATCGCATTATCAGGTAATACTGGTGGTTCAACTGGGCCACATTTGCATTATGAGGTTCATGTAAACGGAACATCAGTAGATCCTAATAATTATTTGGATAAATCAGTAATAGGTGATGCTGGGTCATGTGACTATGGTAGGTCAGTAGCAGCTAGTTATTGTGGAAGATAGGGGTTATATATGAAAAGAATAAAAATACTATTTGTTTTAGTAATAGTGTGCTTGTGTTCTGGATGTACTATAAACTATGATTTGGAGATAAAAGACAAAGAAATTATTGAAAATATTATGGTTACTGATACAAAAATTGGTAGTAGAGATGATAATGGTATTCTTTCTGATTATAATACGTGGATGCCTGTTTATGATAATGTTCAAGACGATGGTTTAATAACTGATGGCGATAGTGGTAAAATTGATGGAATTGAGTATCATGAAAAGAGTATAAACAGGATAAATAATGGCTATTATCATACTTATAAATATACATATCCAATAGATAAATTTAATCATGCTAATAGTTTAAGGTTAGCATTTGGAAAACCTAATTTTTATGATGGTGGAAGTTATATTAATTTAAGAACTAATAGTGAAAATGTACTTTGTAATTATGATTATTTTGAATCAATGCAAGTAAATATCAAAGTTGATTTAAGTGTTTATAGTGTAGAACAAAGTAATGCTGATAGAGTTAGAGGTAATACTTACACTTGGAATTTAAATAGAAATAATTGTAATGATGGTGGAATATCTTTGACACTTAATAAGATTAGTAATACTTCTGTTAGTACAACTGCTACTAGTAGAAGTAATAATAGAGATAGAAATAGTGGTGGATTAGATAACTATGTACTATATATTTTTTTAGGAATAATGGTACTAGTAATTATTTTTGGTTATAGATGGTTTAATAAAATAAAGGATAGAGGGAATATGATGGATGATTAATATCATTCATTTTTCTTGATACTTTTAGTGGTTTATGGTATAATCTAGTGTGATGAGGTGAGATAATGAAATTTAAGGTTGAACCAAGAGATTTAGTTATTTTTATTATCTTTTGTATATTTTTATTATATTTATGTTGTATTGCGGTACTTAATATATCAAGTTTAGCTACGGAGGGACATTTTTATGGATTACTTCCATTTATGGCATTTGCTCCTAGGTTTATAACTGCTACGATTATGTTGTTTATATTGGCACTTGTTGGTATTTTTTTAGCGGTTAGTTCTTATATTTTTGATAGAGAAAGTGGTTTTGGATTTAGTTTAGGAAGTAAGAAGAACGATGGATACGCAAGATGGGCAAAGAAAAGTGAAGTAAAAAAACAACTTAAAGCGGTCGATCCCAAAGCATATACTGCTGATGCTGCTGGTCTTGTAGTTATTAATGATGGAAAGACAATGTGGGTAGATGATGGGGAAGCACATAATATTATTATTGGTGCAACTGGCTCTGGTAAAACACAGGCTGTAGTTTTTCCAATGGTTCAAAGTCTTGCTAAAAAGGGCGAGTCAATGATAATTACCGATCCAAAAGGTGAAATTTATGAACAAACTGGGACAATGTTAAGGGAAAGAGGATACAATATTGTTATTCTTAATTTTCGTAGTCCACAAAATGGTAATAGTTGGAATCCAATGGCTTTACCTTATCAATTATATAAAGAAGGAAATACTGATAAGGCAATTGAACTTTTGGATGATTTAGCTTTAAATATTTTATATGAAGAAAAAAATGGTAATGCTGATCCGTTTTGGGAAAAATCGGCTGCTGATTATTTTACAGGGCTTGCTTTAGGTTTGTTTGAAGATGCTAAAGAGGAAGAAATAAACTTAAATAGTATGAATCTTATGTCTAATTTGGGTGAAGAGAGATTTGGAGGACCAAATAATAATTATATTAAGGAATATTTTAATTCAAAGGATCCTTCAAGACCTGCTTATGTTAATGCTTCTGGAACAGTATTTTCTGCTGAAGATACAAAACAAGGTGTTTTATCAACATTTAAGCAAAAGGTAAAATTATTTTCTTCACGTGATAATTTGTCTGAAATGTTATCATATAGTAATTTTGATATGAAAGAAATTGGCAAAGGAAAGACAGCAGTATTTATGATTGTACAAGATGAGAAAAAAACTTTACATCCACTCGCAACTATTTTTATTAAGCAAATATATGAAACGCTTATTGATGTAGCACAAGAATCTGGTGGAAAATTACCTTATAGAACTAATTTTATTTTGGATGAGTTTGCAAATATGCCACCACTTAAGGATGTTACAACGATGGTTACAGCAGCTCGTTCTAGGTTAATTAGGTTTACATTTATTATTCAAAACTATGCACAACTTACACAAGTGTATGGAAAAGAAAATGCTGAAACAATTAAGGGTAACTGTAATATTACTTATTTAATAAGTAGTGAACTTCAGGCTCTTGAAGAATTAAGTAAATTATGTGGTGAGAAAAAATCTAAAGAAAAAGATAAGACGGCATCAACACCACTAGTTACCGTTAGTGATTTGCAAAGACTTCAACAATATGAAACAATTTCTTTAAGACTTAGGACAATGCCTTTTAAGACTAAGTTGGTACCTAATTATAAAATGGATTGGGGTAAAAATTATGAAAAGGCTACGTATCCGGAGAGAACAAAAAGAGAAATTCAATTATTTGATATTCGAGAATTTGTTAAAGAGATGAAAAAAAAGAAAATGAGTGAAATGATTGGTTCACAAGATGACAGTGGAATGGATTTTAATCCAATGGTTGGGAGAATGCAAAATCCATTATTTGGGACTAATCCGTTTGCAATTAATTCACCATATGGTGGAAGACAATCAGGTAATGATGAAGGATTTAATGTTGATGATTTGGTAAAGAGAATTGATGCTAAAATTGCAGAATTAGAAGAAGAAGAAAAACGTGAAAAAGAAGTTGAAGAGAAAAAGAAAGTTGTTGATGCTCATGTTGTTTCTTCAACAGATGATAATAAAATTGTAGATGATATTTCTAAGGATAAAGAAACAATAAATATTGATGAATTATCAACAGAGAATAAGACTTTATATACTGATAATACAGATGATGATGATTTTTTTGATGATTTCTTTAGTGATGAAGAATAAAGATAAAAGCAATTGTTATTTAACATTGCTTTTATTAATTGAGGTGCAATATGGGAAAAAATAATGATAGAATACTCAATAAAATATTAAATATTTATGGTTTAAATGGAGAAGATAGAGAAAGATTTATAAAAATTATTAATCCAATATATAGGCATAAAGAATTTCAAATAAGAATGACGAATAAATTTCTACATCATGGGGAAATAACATTAGGCTTTCATATTATTGAAGATGCTGTTGTTACATATTTGATATCATGTAATTATATAAGAGAGCATAGTGACGTAAATTTTGATATAAATATAGCAGTAATTATTGCTATGTTACATGATTTATATGTTGTCCCTTGGCAAAATAATGATGAGGCTAAAACTTATAAATTTTTCAACAAGCATGGGTTTAGGCATCCAATTGAAGCAGTTATAAATGCTACTTGTTGGTTTCCACAGTTGTTTGAGAATTTAAACGATGCAAAAAAGATTATCGATGGAATTGTACATCATATGTTTCCGTTACCGGTATTGGTATTTAAGATGAGTGATATTAATACGCTTGAACTTAAAAATTTTGATTTATTAGATAACGTACCTATTCACGTAAAGCGTATGTTAGTTAAAACTACTAAAAGGGGAAAAATTGGTGGTATATCAATTAGTCGCAGTCGTTATATTGAGGGAAGAATTATGGCAAAGGCTGATAAAAAGGTTTCAATTAGGGAAATAAAAGATGTAAGTAGTGCTAAAGCTCTTTTAACAGGACATAATAAAAAAATTATAAAGAAGTAGGTATATTTTTACTAAAAGTTATATTTTGGTAAAAATATATTTTTTTTGGTAATATTTTGAACATTTAAAGTAAATAGTAGTGAAAATTGCGAATAATATTTATGAGTAGTGATAAATATGATTAAATTTAAAAATATTCCTGATGAAGATAAACCTAGAGAAAGATTATATAATAATGGATGTGAATCTTTATCTAATGAAGAATTAATTGCAATAATTTTAAAGACAGGGACAAAGAAATATAGTGTAAAAGAAGTAGCGTTAAAGATTTTAGAGGTAATTGGTGATATTAATAAATTAAGAGATATTGGAATACCCTTTCTTATGAGGATAGAAGGGATAGGAAAAGTTAAGGCTATAGAATTAAAAGCAGCTTTAGAACTTGGGAGAAGGGTTTATGCAATTAATAATAATAATAGAAATAAACTTAATAATTCTTTGGCAATTTATGAGTATTTTAGTGAAATACTAAGAGATAAAAAACAAGAATATTTTTATGCGGTATATTTGGATACGAAGGGAAATTATCTTGGAAAGAAATGTTTATTTGTGGGTACAATTAATAATTCGGTGATTCATCCAAGAGAAATTTTTAAAGAAGCATATTTATTATCTGCAAATGGGATAATATGTGTTCATAATCATCCTAGTGGAGATTCTATTCCTAGTAGAGAAGATATAAATGTAACTAAAAAACTAGTAGAAATAGGGATTATTCATGGGATAAATGTTATCGATCATATAATTATTGGGAATAATAATTATTATAGTTTTTATGAAGATAAAAAAATGTAAAGCATTTAGATAAATAGACAGAGAAAATAATTTTATGTATAATATTATTGGAGGTAATAATTATGGCAACTGTTCATATTGAAAGTGATAAAAATGAGATTTCAGATGTGGTTTTAATGCCGGGAGATCCTATGAGGAGTGAATACATTGCAAAGAAGTATTTAAAAAATTATAAATTAGTTAATAGTGTTAGGGGGATGTTTGCCTATACTGGATATTATAAAGATAGGTTAGTGACAATATTTCCATCTGGAATGGGATGTCCTAGTATGGGAATATATTCATATGAACTATATAAAGAATACGGAGTAGATAATATTATTAGGATAGGTTCGTGTGGAGGATATAATGGTAAGTTAAAATTAAAAGATGTAATTTTAGTTACGGGGAGTTATAGCGAATCTGATTATGCAAAAGAACTTGATGGATACAGTGATAAAACGATAAAGGCTAGTGAATCACTTAATAATATTATTTCAAGCGTAGCTAAGGATAAGCATAAAGAAATTGTTAAAGGAAATATATATTGTGTAGATGCTTTTTATGAAAAGGATTATGATTATAATAAAAGAGCAAAAGAAAAAGATGTATTAGGAATTGAAATGGAAACTTTTGCTTTGTTTAATAATGCAAGAAAATTTAAAAAAGGTAGTGCGGCATTACTTACGGTATCGGATATATTTGGTAGTGATGATAAACTTACTAGTCAGGAGAGAGAAAAAGAACTTAATGATATGATTGAACTTGCATTAGAAAGTTGTTTAAAACTTTGATAATTGTTAATACTAGTAAAAGAGAGTGGGGATGCTTATGAAATATACAAGTTATAATATGAATGCATATAATTTACATGTTATAAAAACAGATAAATTTAAAACGGTAACGGTAGGTATTGCTTTTCGTAGGAAACTTTTAAAAGAAGAAATTACGATTAGAAATCTACTTAAAGATGTGATGATTAATTCTTCATACAATTATCCTACCGAAAAAGATTTGATAATTGAAACTGAAAATTTGTATGATTTAAAATTATCTTCTACGAATTATCGTGTTGGTAATTATGCTATTCTTTCTTTTAAAATAAAATTTTTGAATGAAAAATATACTGAAGATAAAATGAATGAGGAGTCAATAAAATTTTTATTGGATTTGATTTTTAAACCTAATTTGGATTATGATTTAGACAAATGTAAAAATAGAATAAGAAAGAGTATATTATCACTTAGTGATAATAAGATTAAATATGCATTATTTAAATTGTTGGAGACAACTGGTGATATGCCATATGCTTATAATAGTTATGGTTATATAGAAGATTTGGATAAAATTAATGAACAAGAAATTAAAAAATATTATAATGACGTCATTTCAAATGATTTAGTAGATGTTTATGTTGTTGGAGATGTTAGTGAAGTTTTTATTAAAAATATTTTTAAAGAGAATTTTAAATTAACAACATTCCATAGACAAGAAATAGATTTAATTCCTCCGCAACTTGCTAATACCAGTAGAATAAAAGAATATAGGGAAAGTGATGATGTTAATCAGACACAGTTGACAGTTTTATGTAATATTAAGGGACTTACGGATGAAGAGCGAAAATATGTGTTGCCTGTGTATACAGAAATGTTGGGAGGAACTTCTAATTCAATTTTGTTTGATAGTGTACGTGAAAAAAATTCTTATGCTTATTATGTAAATGCCATTGTTAAACCATACGATAGTATTATGATGATTTATTCAGGAATAGAAAAAGGTAATGAAAAAAATGTTTTTAAAATTATTGAAAAAACTTTAAAAAGTATTAATAAGGGTAATTTTCCTCACGAAAAGTTTGAAAGTGCTAAGGAAACAGTAATTTCGGCAATAGAGGCTAGTATGGATAATCCAATGGGAATTATTAGTAATTATTATGCTAAGGTTTTGGTAAATTCACTTGATGCTGGTGGAAGAATAAAAAAAATAAAGGAAGTTACTAAAGAGCAAATAATTCAAGTTAGTAAAAAAATATCTATTCATACGAGATTTATTTTGGAGGGTGAAGATGAAAAAGATAACGATAAATAAAATAAATGAAGATATTTATTATGAGAAACTTGATAATGGATTGGATATATATTTTTATGTAAATAAGAATATGCATAATAACTCAGTAACTTTTACGACAAGGTACGGTTCTATATATAATGAATTTGTGGATAGTAATGGAAAAGTAAAAAAGTTTCCGAATGGAATTGCTCATTTTTTGGAACATAAAGTATTTGTTCAAAAGGATGGTCCTCAACCGGAAGAATTCTATGGAATGAGCGGTGGACTTTGTAATGCATATACGACTTTTAAGAACACGACGTATTTGTTTTCGGGGACAAATAATATCTATGATAATGTGGATTATTTACTTAATTTTGTACAAGATTTATATTTAACAGATGAGAATGTTGAGTCTGAAAAAGGTATTATTAATCAAGAAATAAATATGTGTAATGATAGGCCAAGTGACATTCTTTATGACAAAATTAGAGAGAATGCCATTAAGGTAAATCCATTTCGGGAGAGTATTATTGGAACTGTTAAGAGTGTAGGTAGTATTACTAAAGAGTTACTTGAAGAGTGTTATAATAATTTTTATCATCCTGAGAATATGTTTTTAGTGGTTACTGGTAATTTTGATATGGATAAAATGTTAAAAGTTATTAAGGATAATCAAAGTAAAAAAACATTTAATAAACGACGAGAATATAAATTAAGGGAATATGATGAACCTCTTAAAATAGTTAAGGCTAGAGAAATTGTTAAATGTAATACCAATGTGCCTAAAATGGCATATTCATTAAAAATACCTACGGATATACAAAACATCGATAAGAGAAAACTTAGTGTGTATATGTTTATTATCTTTAATTTGCTTTTTGGTGATACTTCTAAATTTGATGAAGAGGCAAAGAAAAAAGGAATTATAACTAATACAATATATTATAATATTTTAAACATTGATACACATTTTATTGTTTCTTTAATTAGTACTGGTGAAAAATATGAGGAATTAATAAAGATGATTGATAATGAACTAAAAAATATTGAATTAAATGAAAGAGAGCTTGAGAGAAAGAAAAAAGTGCTAATTAGTAATGAGGTATTTAGTTATGAAAATGTGGAAATGGTCAATGATATGATTGTCGATAATATTATTTTTGATAATAGGATAGAAAATGATATGATTTCATTGATTGAGCAAGTTAATATGAAAGAACTTAAAGAAATTATTAAGAAAATTGATTTTGATAATAAGAGTATTGTTATTTTAAAAAAATAATATAATAATGTATGAACTACCTTTTTGGTGGTTTTTTTTAAGAAATTGATTGAAATACTTGTTATTTTATGATAATATAAGTATGGCTTTTCAGAGAAATAGCACAAATACTGATTTAAGTGTCTAGTGCCATAAAAGGTGATGCTTAGAGAAGAGGTATTTGGAAGATTAAACAAAAGGAGAGTGAAAAAAATGGCAGTAGTAGCGATGAGTTACTTATTAGAAGCTGGAGTTCATTTTGGTCATCAGACTAAAAGATGGAATCCAAAAATGAAAGAATATATTTATTCAGTGAGAGATGATATTTATATCATGGATCTTCAAAAGACAGTTCAAAAATTAGAGGAAGCATATGAAGCTTTAAACAAAATTGTTGCTGAAGGTGGTAAAATACTATTTGTTGGGACTAAAAAACAAGCATCTGAAGTTTGTAAGGAAGAGGCAGCACGTACAGGGATGTACTATATGACAGAGAGATGGCTAGGTGGTACTTTAACTAATTTTAAGACTATTAGAAATAGAGTATACTATCTAGAAAAAATTGAAAAAATGGAAAAAGATGGTACGTTTGATAAGTTGCCTAAAAAAGAAGTTATTGGTCTTAAGAAAGAATACGATAAATTAAATAAAAATTTATGCGGTATTAGGGAAATGGAAAAATTACCACAAGCTATCGTAATTGTTGATTCAACAAAGGAATACAATGCAATTAGAGAAGCTAATATTTTAGGTATTCCTGTATTTGGATTGATTGATACTAATTGTGATCCTGATAATATTGATTACGTTATTCCAGGAAACGATGATGCAGTAAAATCAATTAAGGTTATTCTTGGAGCATTAAATAATGCTGCAGCAGAGGCTTTAGGACTAGAGGTTGTCGATTATGTTACTGAAGATGAAAGTAGAAAACAAGTAAAGACTTTTGAAAAAACTGTTAAGAAAGAAGATAAAAAAGTAGAAAAAATACAAAAAGAAGAAAAAGAAGAAAAGGAAGTTAAAGAAACTGTAGAAAAGCCAGTAGAAGTTAAAGAGGAAAAAGTTCCTAAAATTGATTTAACAATACTTACAGTTGCAGAACTTAGAGAATTAGCTAAGAAGAGAGAAATTAAAGGCTATTCTAAAATGAAAAAAGAAGAATTAATTGAAGTTTTAAAATAAATAAAAGAAACAAAGGAGGGCAAAAAATGATTAGTGCAAGTATGGTAAAAGAATTAAGAGAAACTACTGGTGCTGGAATGCTTGATTGTAAAAAGGCACTTGAAGCATCTAATGGTAATATGGAAGATGCAATTACTTGGCTTAGAGAAAAAGGAATTTCTAAGGCTGCTAAAAAAGCATCTAGAATTGCCGCAGAAGGTCTTGCTTTAACTAAAGTATCTGGTAATAAAGCAGTTATTGTAGAAGTTAATTCAGAGACTGATTTTGTTGCCAAAAATGAAGAGTTTAAAGGGCTAGTTAATGCCATTGCAGAAACTGTTCTTGATAGTGATGTAACAAGTATAGAAGAAGCAAATAAATTAACATGTAATGGAAAAACAATCGAAGAATTAATTATTGAAAAGACTTCGACAATTGGTGAAAAGTTATCTTTTAGAAGATTTCAGATTGTTACTAAAGAGGATAGTGAAGTTTTTGGAACATATTCTCATATGG
>Ga0247608_10004865_pt1 | contig 14803 bp, 9 predicted proteins | sample 176DNAGHGlowgp2_FD_193490 | JGI IMG/M metagenome (GOLD analysis project Ga0247608, IMG submission 193490) | Sheep rumen microbial communities from Palmerston North, Manawatu-Wanganui, New Zealand - 1766 DNA GHGlow gp2 | ecosystem: Host-associated > Mammals > Digestive system > Stomach > Rumen ...
CATCAATGATAAAAGAAAAAGGAGTTCTTGTAAGAAAAGAACTCCTTTTTCTTGTTACAATTTGCAGAAAGCAGTGTAGATGCTGTCCGCTATCTGCTTGAACTCTTTTTCGGAGAGTTCAACTTTTGGTTTGCGGAAATCGACGTCGCTCTCCTGATTCATCGGGATGAGGTGGATATGTGCATGCGGCACTTCCAATCCAAGTACGATTTGCGCAATCTTCTTGCACTCAAACACCTGTTTCATCGCTGTTGCCACCTTCTTGGCAAAGACCTGGAAAGCAGCAATTTCCTCGTCACTCATATCGAAGATGTAATCAACTTCACGACGAGGAATGACAAGGGTGTGTCCTTTTCCTACAGGGTTAATGTCGAGAAAGGCATAGAACTGTTCGTTCTCAGCACATTTGTAGCTGGGAATCTCACCAGCAGCAATCTTGCTGAATATGTCCATAATAATAATGTGTTATTTGTAATACGTGACGTAAACTAAGCATCAAGGCTGATGCTGTCAATGCGCATCTTGATGGTGCCGCGAGGAATCTTGATTTCTGCAATGTCACCGACCTTTTTGTTGAGCAGTCCTTGTGCGATAGGTGTTTTAATGGAAATCTTTCCCTCTTTCAAGTTCGCCTCTGTCTCGCTCACGATGGTATAGACCATCTTCTGGTTGGTCGTCATATTCGTCATCTCTACCTTTGACATGATTTGCACAGCATCAGTACTCAGACGTGAGGTGTCAACAATCTTCGCATCGGCAATGGTGAGCTTCATCTGAGCGATTTTTGCCTCGAGGTGTGCCTGTGCTTCCTTGGCGGCATCATACTCGCTGTTTTCACTTAAATCGCCCTTGTCTCGTGCCTCGGCAATGGCAGCCGAAGCCTTCGGGCGTTCTACAGACTCCAGTCTTTGGAGTTCGGCTACTAGTTTGTCGTAGCCTTCTTGTGACATGTAAGCCATATAATATTCTTTTATTTTATTGTTATTTTCTCGTTGTTGAAGATGCAAAAAAGAAAGAATCCCGACATTATACGTGTCAGAATCCCGTATCCTTTCTTGATCTTTTTATCTTATTTACCAGCGCAAAGGTACACAATAAAAAATCTTTTTACTATTTTTGCAGCATGAATTTAGATATTTTTAAGCAATTTGCCATAGCGACTCTGTTTGTTGTTGTCGCCAACTTGCCATCATACGGTCAGCAACCCGTTTCGTTTACAGTGCAACAGAAGCAGGTTTCTCCCAATTCTATGGAGGTAGTCTTCACTGGAAAGATTGCCGATGGATGGCATGTCTATTCTACCGGATTGCCTGCTGGCGGTCCTACATCGGCAACCTTGCATGTTGAGCAAGCACAAGGTGCGAAACCAGATGGCGGTTTGCGTATCCAAGGTAAGGAGATTAATGCCTTTGATCCCACTTTTGGAATGCAGTTGCGCTACTTTGAAAAACAAGTAGTTTTTATACAACGCTTTCAATTGACAGGTCAGCCTGCTAAGGTGAAGGGTTATTTGGAGTATGGCACTTGCAACGACCAGATGTGTATGCCGCCGCAGACGGTGGAATTTGAGGCTGTAGGAAAAGCGTCCGTTCCCGCTCAAAAAGAGGAGAATGAGAAAGAAAGTACAAACAATATCTTTCCTGCCGATCAACAAAAGGCTGTTGAAGTGGTTGAAAAGCCTGTAGCAGCCGACACGCTTCTTTCTGATTCTGCAGCAAGCCAGACTCCAGACTCTCTCTCTTCTGCAGCTTCAATTCTTTCCTCGCCAACTGGGGAGAATGGGAGTGAAGCATCTGGTGTCTGGAGTCTGTTCCTCATGGGTTTCCTCGGAGGTCTGCTAGCCTTGTTCACACCTTGTGTGTGGCCAGTGATACCCATGACAGTCAGTTTCTTCTTGAAACGGTCGAAAGGCAAGCGTAAAGGTGTTCGTGATGCGTTTATCTACGGTTTCTCCATTATTGCTATCTTCCTGCTGTTGGGAACCATAGTAACCGCATTCGCACGTCCAGAAGCTCTTAACGCGCTTGCTACGAACGCATGGTTTAACCTGTTCTTCTTTGCCATGCTCATCGTTTTTGCCCTGTCGTTGTTTGGCTGGTTTGAGTTGTCACTGCCATCAAGATGGGCAGACCGTGTTGACAAGAAAGCGGATGAACTGACTGCCAGCCCTTCTGCATCTAGTGAGCAACCTGCATTCTTCTCTGGTTTGCTCTCCATTTTCCTCATGGCATTTACCTTGGTGCTTGTTTCATTTTCCTGTACGGCACCTATTGTGGGCTTGTTGCTTGTAGAAGCGGTGACAACGGGCAGCCGTATCGGTCCGTTGCTCGGTATGACAGGCTTTGCTCTTGCCTTGGCATTACCCTTCACGCTCTTTGCCCTCTTTCCTTCGTGGCTAAAGCAAGCACCGAAGTCAGGTGCATGGATGAACACGTTGAAGGTGACGTTGGGTTTCCTGGAACTAGCTTTTGCATTGAAGTTCTTCTCCGTTGCAGACCTTGCCTACGGTTGGGGCTTGCTCAGTCGTGACGTCTTCTTTGCTTTGTGGATAGCCATCTTCCTTTTGTTAGGCTTATATTTAATAGGTGTCTATCGTTTCCAAAGCGATGGTGATAGAAAGGCGCAACCCGTTCCGTGTATTCTGTTGGGACTTTGTTCCATAGCTTTCGCTTTCTATATGATACCAGGACTATGGGGCGCCCCCTGCAAGGCTGTATCAGCATTTGCACCACCCATCTATACGCAACAGTTCAATATGAACAAAAGCGAGGTGCGGGCGGCTTTTACCGACTATGAGGCGGGCATGCAGGCGGCACGCACACAAGGAAAGCCTGTCTTGATAGATTTTACCGGCTATGGTTGTGTAAACTGTCGGAAGATGGAAGCTGCCGTGTGGACAGACCCGCGTGTGGCAGAACGCCTGACGCACGATTTCGTGCTGATCTCGCTCTATGTCGATGACAAACAACCGTTGCCAAAGCCGTTGAAGGTTAAGGGTGCCGACGGCAAGGAAAAAACTTTGCGTACTGTAGGTGATAAATGGTCGCATCTGCAATGGACCAAGTTTGGTTATCTCGCTCAACCTTTCTATGTTGCCGTTGATGCTGACGGCAATTTGCTCACTAGTCCGTATGCATACAATGAAGATGTGGATGCTTACCTGCGATTCCTGGATAGCGCACTAAATAGGAAGCGGAAGTAAATGCTAAGATGCATGCAAACTTACTTGTAGAAGTTTTTCTCGAAAGCAGTAAATTCGTCCTGCTTTAAAACGCATCGTTTCCACCAGGATTCGATAAAACCGAAGCCGTAGCCCATGAGTTGGACGAAGGCGGCTGGTCTTCCTCAGCCCATTCGTTGATGTTGAGTTTTTCCATGTACATTTGTTACCTTTATCTTATGCTTCGTGCAAAAAAACAAAGAAATGTTGAATCAAGAAACAAACCGTTTGAAGATTTAAAAAATATCCACCCAAAGTTGATAATTTCTCTCAAGGATAGTGGTGGTTTCCCGAAAATGTGTAAATTTGTGGCGTGAAATATAAATTTTACAGCGTGAAAAGATTGGGCATATACCTGACGATATTGTTGACGGTATTCCTGAATAGTTGCCAACAAACACAGAAACGCTATGTGATTGGCGTTTCGCAGTGTAGTGAGGATATCTGGCGCCATAAGCTGAATTACGAGTTACAGTTGGGTTCCTACTACTATGAGGATGTAGAACTGCGGCTGGCTTCTGCCGACGACAACGATGAGCGTCAGGTGCAACAGATCAATCAGTTTGTTGATGAAGGTATTGACCTGCTGATTGTTGCGCCCAACCAGATTGCCACGATCACCCCTGCCATTGACCGTGCTTACGACAAGGGTATTCCCGTGATAGTGTTCGACCGTAAAACCAGTTCCCGTAAATATACCGCTTTTATCGGTGCCGACAACTACGAGATGGGCAACGTCATGGGAAAGTTTATAGCCACTCGTCTGCATGGCAAGGGTAACGTATTGGAGGTGATGGGTTTGAAAGGCTCATCGCCCGCTATTGACCGCCATCGCGGTTTTGCAGATGCGCTGAAGGAGTATCCACAGATACATGTTGTGGCATCGCTTCAAGGCGACTGGACTGAAAAAAGTGCTGTTGAGGCCATCAAGAACTATCGTGGCGACTTGTCGCAGGTAGATTTCGTCTTCGGTCAGAACGACCGTATGGCAGTAGGTGCTTCCAAGGTGCTGTCAGAGAAATACCCTTCCTCCTCGATACTCTATTGTGGTATTGATGGTTTGCCGGGCAAAGGCAATGGTGTCGAGTGTGTGAGAGATTCTATCCTGGAGGCGTCCTATATTTATCCCACTCGCGGCGACGAGGTGTTGCAACTTGCAATGAATATCCTGGAGGGGAAGCCATACAAGAAAGAAAACTTGCTGATGGCAGCGATGGTGACGCGCGACAATGCCCACGTTGTGCTGATGCAGAGCGAAGAAGCCGTCAGACAGGCCAAGTATCTGGACCGTTTGCACGACAAGATAGACGAAACCCTCCAAGTGCTGGGCACTCAGAAAGTTTACGTGATATCCCTGATCGTAGTCATCGTGCTGTTGGCTGTTACCTTCATCTTGCTATACCTTTATTTCTTGCAACGTTCGCGTATCCGTGAAGAGCGTGAGCAGATGGCTCGTTCTCAACTTGATTTCTACACGAAAGCCAGTCACCAGTTGCGTACCCCTCTGACCCTTATAAGCGGGCCGGTGGAAAAACTGAAGAACTTACTCGACACACAATCTTCTTCCGAGGCGTCAACCCTTATCCATATCGTTGACCGGAACACGCAAGAACTGGAGAAGCTCGTCAACGATATTCTGCAGGGAGGCGAGCAGGACGACCAGCTGCCGATGGTTGACGAGATATCGGATGTAGAGACCATCGCATCACTACCTTCAGAAGACGATAGCGGAGAACCAGTAAGTATTCTGATTGTTGATGACAATGATGATATACGCACCTACCTGCGTACCATTCTGCAAGAGCGCTATCAGGTAGAAGAGGCGGCTGACGGTCAATTAGGTTTAGAAAAAGCCCGCCAGACTGTGCCTGATTTGATTATCTCAGATGTGATGATGCCAGTGATGAACGGTCTGGAGTTCTGTCAGAAGGTGAAGACAGAAGTCACCACCAGTCATATACCCGTCATACTGTTGACGGCGCGTGCCCTCTATCAGCATCAGATAGAAGGCTACCGTCACGGTGCCGATGCCTATATCACGAAACCCTTTCAGTCGTCGTTGCTTTTGGCGCGTATCGATAACCTGTTGCGTAACCGTCATCTGTTACGCAATATCTGGTCGAGTCAGGATATAGAACAGAAAGATCATCGTGCAACACCACAGCAAGACAGTCGTGAAAATGCGTTTATTGAGAAATTCAGAATGGTGGTAGAAGCGAAGATGGCGGACAGCAACTTAGGTGTGGAGGAAATCGCGTCGGACATGAATCTGAGTCGTGTGCAACTCTATCGCAAGGTCAAGGCGTTGACAGGCTCCTCACCCGTTGAACTGATGCGCAAGGCGCGTTTGTCGAAAGCCTACAGGTTGTTGCTCAGTGGTGACAAGAATATTTCGGAAGTGGCCTATGAGGTAGGTTTCTCTGCCCCTTCTTATTTCACAAAATGTTTCAAGGATGAATTTGGCGTGTTGCCAGGTGACGTGCGGTCGCGTATGTAAAAAAAAGAAAAATGTTATCCTGAAGACAGAAACAGGGTCAAACCTAAATACCAAAACTAACTAACTATTTATATCTAAGAAAACTAAAACTATTGTTTATCTGTTGCAAAGGTATTCCTTTGTTGACACAAAAAGTATAAATAATCGTTCGTTTGCTGAGAAAAATGTTACGTTGAAACAAATTTTCGGTCAGACGAACGATTATTTATACATCTCCTTTTTATAAATATAGACTTTTGCTGCAGATTTTTTTAAACAATAGTAATAACTAAAAACACCTTTGCATGAAACACATGAAACAATTGCTGATGAGCCTTGTGCTCATGATGACGGCGCTGACAGCCAGCGCACAGCAAGAAGTGAGCGGTAACGTGGTTGATAAGACCGGCGAACCCATCATTGGTGCCACTGTGATGGAGAAGGGTACGTCGAACGGTGTAATCACCGATATCGACGGTAATTTCAAAATCAACGTGGAACTTGGTAAGACCCTCGTCGTTACCTACATCGGTTGCCAGGATTTAGAGGTAGCCGCCGCTCCAAACCTGAAACTGACCTTGAAAGAAGAGGCCAACGAATTGAACGAAGTGGTGGTCACAGGTTATACCACCCAGCGCAAGGCCGACCTGACGGGTGCCATCTCGGTGGTAAGCGCCAGTGAGATAGCCAAGCAGAACGAGAACAACCCCATCAAGGCGATGCAGGGTCGTGTACCAGGAATGAACATCACGGCAGATGGTTCGCCTGCTGGTAATGCTACTGTTCGTATTCGCGGTGTGGGAACATTGAACAACAACGACCCCTTGTACATTATCGATGGTGTGCCTACAAAGGCTGGTATGCATGAACTGAACGGCAACGATATTGAAAGTATTCAAGTGCTGAAAGATGCGGCATCAGCCAGCATCTATGGTTCGCGAGCTGCCAACGGTGTGATTATCATCACAACGAAGCGCGGTAAGACTGGCAAGGTGAAAATTGACCTCGATGCCAGTGTTGCCGTACAGAGCTATACGCATAAAATGGACGTTCTAAACGCCAAACAGTTCGGACAAGTCATGTGGCAAGGTTATGTGAACGATGGCCTCGATCCCAACCAGAATGGTTTGGGATATCATTATGACTGGGCCTACAATTCGTTGGGAAGACCCGTTCTCAATAAACTGTGGATGGACAAATACCTTGACGCTGCTTGCACCACCCCGTCTTCTGATACAGATTGGTTCGATGAAACCACCCGTACAGGACTTGTCCAACAATATAATGTGTCATTGAGCAATGGTACTGAGCGAGGTTCTTCTTATTTCTCTTTAGGATATTATAGTAATAAAGGTATCATCAAGACATCAGACTTTAATCGTTTCTCAGCACGTATAAACTCTGACTACAAACTGCTGAAGATAAAAGATCTGAATGTCATTACCATAGGTGAGAACTTTACCTTGAACCGCACCAGTGAAGTGCAGGCTCCTGGCGGGTTCCTCGAAAATGTACTACAGGCCAATCCATCGTTGCCTGTTTACACTACTACAGGTGAGTATGCGGGTCCTGTAGGCGGTTATCCTGACCGTGAGAACCCTGTGGCCCGCTTAGCCCGCAACAGCGACAATCGCTATACTTATTGGCGCTTGTTTGGTGATGCCTACATCAATATTAATCCCATTAAAAACTTGAATATCAAATCAACTTTCGGTTTGGATTATGCACAGAAACAACAGCGCATCTTTACTTATCCCGTCACAGAAGGAACGGTGGCTAACCCGACAAATGCCGTAGAAGCCAAGCAGGAACACTGGACAAAATGGATGTGGAATGCCATTGCGACCTACAATCTTGAAGCCGGTCTGCATCGTGGAGACGCCATGATTGGTATGGAAATCAACCGTGAAGATGATGCCTGGTTCAGTGGAAAGAAATATGACTATGCGCTTCTGACTACCGACTATATGTGGCCGGATGCTGGTGTGGGAGAAGCCGAAGCTTATGGAAATGGTGGCGGATATACGTTGGTGTCCTTCTTTGGAAAGATCAACTACAGCTTCGATGACCGTTACCTGGCCAGTGTTACTTTACGTCGTGACGGTTCAAGCCGCTTCGGTAAAAACAACCGTTACGGAACATTCCCGTCGTTTAGTTTAGGATGGCGCATCAACCAGGAGAAATTTATGCAAGGCATCAAGTGGATTGACAATTTGAAACTTCGTGCCAACTGGGGACAGACAGGTAACCAGGAAATCGATAATATTGCCCGATATACACTCTATGTCAGTAACTATGGTGAAGCTAATTTTGGCGGACAGAGTTATGGAACCAGTTACGACATTGCTGGTACAAACGGCGGACAGACGCTGCCAAGCGGATTCAAACGCAACCAGCTGGGCAACGATAATCTGAAGTGGGAAACAACCACTCAGACGAACTTAGGTTTCGACTATGGGTTCTTCCGTAACTCACTTTACGGATCATTCGAATGGTACTACAAGAAAACAACTGATATCCTTGTATTCATGCCTGGTATCGGTGTCATGGGCGAAGGTTCGAGTCAATGGATCAATGCTGGTGAGATGGTGAACAAAGGTATAGAATTCAATATCGGATATCGCGGTCAGGTGGGTGATTTCCATTACGACCTGATGGGTAATATCGGTACCTATCGCAATGAGGTAACCAAACTTCCTGAAACGATTGCTGCAAACGGCACATTTGGCGGTAATGGCGTTGAAAGTGTTGTCGGACATCCCATTTACTCTCAAGTTGGATATGTTTATGACGGTATTTTCAAGAGCCAAGAAGAAATTGACAATCATGCACAGCAAAATGGAGCAGGATTGGGACGCATCCGTTGGAAAGACCTGAATAATGATGGTGTCATCAATGAGAAAGACCAGCAATGGATCTATTCGCCCGTGCCAGACTTTACCTGGGGTCTGAATGTCTATTTGCAGTATAAGAACTGGGACTTCACCATGTTTTGGCAAGGAGTTCAAGGGGTAGATGTGATTTCTGACCTGAAAAGGGAAACCGACTTGTGGAGTGGACTGAATATCTCTAATTTGAATAAGGGTGCACGTCTTTTGAATGCATGGACGCCTGATAATATGGGCAGCAACATACCTGCAGTAAGTGTCATGGACAACAACAATGAGAAGCGTGTCAGCAGTTATTTTGTTGAAAACGGATCGTTTGCCAAACTTCGTACAGTGCAGTTGGGATATAACTTCCCAAAGAAAATCTGTGAGAAATTGTTTATGGAAAGACTGCGCATGTATCTTTCTGCACAAAACCTTCTGACGATCAAGAGCAAGAATTTTACAGGTGTGGACCCAGAGAATGCCAATTTCGGATATCCTATTCCTGTAAATGTCACTTTCGGACTCAACATCTCATTCTAATTAACAAGTAAGAATGCAATAATTATAGAAGTTATGAAAACAATCAAATATCTTTTTATCTTTTTACCCTTACTGGTTTCCTGCAACAGTATGCTTGATGACCAGATACCACAGGGTACGCTTAGCGATGAGCAGGTGAAAGACCCAACCAATGCTGAAGCAATGGTCGTTTCCGCATATGCTATCTTCACCACAGCCGAGGATATCAACTCTTCGTTCTCAATGTGGAACTATGACGTCCGCTCTGATGATGCATATAAGGGAGGCAACGGTACTAGCGACGGTGACGTGTTCCATCAGCTCGAAATACAGCAGGGTGTGCTAACCACCAACTGGAATCTTAATGATATATGGGAACGTCTTTATAATAGTATCTCCCGTGTCAATACAGCTATTGCGCTGCTCAACGAATGTGACGATAGTTTCACCATGAAGAAACAGCGTTTGGCAGAGATGAAGTTTCTCAGGGCGTACGGACATTTCCTGTTGAAACGGTTGTTTAAAAAAATCCCATTCGTGATCGACGAGAACCTCACTTACGATGAATACAATAAACTGTCGAATACCAGCTATACGAATGACGAGGGCTGGCAGGTGATTATCGACGACCTCATGGAAGCTTACAACACCCTTCCTGAGAAGCAGGCAGACAAGGGACGTCCCACAAAGGCTGCGGCAGCAGCGTTTCTGGCTAAGGTATATCTCTACAAGGCTTATCATCAAGATGATGCTAATAGCAACCAGGTGACAAGTATCAATAAAGAAGACTTGGAAAAGGTAATAGAATTCACAAATCCTTCACTCTATGCAAACTACGGACTTGAATCCGATATTCATAACAATTTCCGACCGGAAGAACAGTTCGAAAATGGTATAGAGAGTATCTGGGCTATCCAATACTCACGTAACGACGGCTCTACATACGGTAATCTGAACTGGAGCTACGGCTTGATTCCGCCAAACCTTACTGGTGCTACTGATGGAGGTTGCGACTTCTACAAACCATCGCAGAACCTCGTAAATGCATTCCATACTGGTTCTGACGGTCTGCCACTGTTAAAGACCTTTAACGATAAAGACTACGATATGGCTAACGATAACGCCGATCCGCGTTTGTTCCTTACTGTAGGTATGCCTGGACTCCCCTACATGTTCAACACTAACTATATCATGAACCAGACGAGCCTCTGGAGCCGCTCAAACGGACTTTACGGCTATTATGTAACGTTGAAGCAAAATGTTGACCCCGCATTGATAGGAGAATACCTGATTAAAGGTTCTTATTGGGCAAGTTCTATGAATCGTATTGTCTTCCGCTATGCCGATGTGCTATTGGAACGTGCAGAAGCTTACGCACAACTTGGCCAGACGGAACAAGCCATCAATCTGGTAAATCAGATCCGTAGCCGTGCTGCCTCAAGTACGCAGATGATTTCCAGCTATCCATCCCGCTATGGTGTGAAGATGTATATCTCCAACTATCATGGTTCATTCTCAAAGAACGATGCAGTAGAAATTGTGAAAATGGAGCGTCGCCTCGAACTCGGTATGGAAAGCGAACGTTTCTTCGACCTTGTAAGATGGGGTGAGGCCGCATCAGTACTCAATAAATATTATTCTGAGGAAATAGACAACTGTGCCATCTATAAAGATGCTCATTTCACAATCAATAAAGACGAGTATCTTCCTATCCCCTTCAAGCAGATCTCCGCATCAAATGGCAATTATACCCAGAATGTTGGAAACTGGTAATTTGAAGACAGTAGCGTAAACATTAAAAAATAAAAATCATGAAAACGATATATAAACTATTAAGTATGTGTCTGCTAAGCTGCGGTATCGTTCTCGCATTTACCGCTTGCTCTGATGACAATACCAGCGACCTGCAACTCAATGGCAATTGTTGGGTAGAAAGTATTGCACTCGACAATTTCGTCGGAACAGTCGATGCCTCTACCCGTTCCATTGTTGTACGCCTCCCAGAGGAATATGAAACAGGTGCGATGAAGGTCACCGACCTGAAGATCTCGGATGGGGCATCTTGTAATATTCAATTAGGCGAAACCCTTAATATGGATGCAGCAAAGGTGCTGCGCGTATTGAATGGTGATGTTTTTTTGGACTGGACGCTTTATGTCCTTCACGATGAAGCACGCATCACACATTTCGTCTTTAACGATATCTATGCCGCAACCATTGACCAAGAGGCTAAAACAATTAAAGCCTACTTGCCAAAGACTGTTGATATCACCAATTTGGTACCTACAATCACCTATAGCCAGAATGCTACGATTACACCTGCATCCGGTGTAGCCCAGGATTTCACGAATCCAGTGGTTTATTCCGTAAAAAACAATTCGGCTGAGGCTACTTATACGGTTACCGTCACAACAATCGACAAACCGTCGGCTCTCTTTGTCGGCTCTCCTCAGAGCATGAACGACCTGGATCCCGAAACAAAGGCTGCATGTCTGTGGATGTTAGGTAATGTGCCCAACTCACTCTATGCCTCTTTTGCCGATCTACAGTCTAACACAGTGGATCTCTCCGAATGCAAGGTTATCTGGTGGCACTATCATGTTGATGGCGGAGTTGATGGTCACGATAACTTTGTGGCAAAGGCTACCGATGCATTAGCTGCAAAGAATCAATTGCGTGCATACTACGAGAACGGTGGTGCTTTGTTCCTCACCCGCTATGCCACAAACCTCCCGTCGTTTATTGGTGCTACTGGTGATGACGAATGGACAACTCCTAACAACTGTTGGGGGCAGGACGAAGACAAGGCAGAACTCTGTAACGGTCCTTGGACCTTCCGTATCTATGGTAATCAGAACAGTCATCCGTTATACCAGAATCTGATTACTGGTGATAATGCCAATGAGGTTTATTGCACGGATGCCGGTTATCACATCACAAACTCTACAGCTCAGTACCATATTGGTACCGATTGGGGAGACTACAAGACCCATGCCGCATGGGAAACACGCACAGGAGGAACGATTCTCGGTGTTGGCGGCGATGGCGCTGTGGTAGCATGGGAATATCCAGCCAAGAACGGCAAGGGTGGCATCATCTGTATCGGCTCTGGTTGTTATGACTGGTATTCATATACTTACGAAGCAGGTTACACTGAGAAGTATCATAAGAACATCGAGATTATGACTAAAAATGCTATTAATCACTTAATGAAATAAACCATTATGAAAAAGATGATATATTCCACATTTGCATTCATGATGTTAGCTCTCGCGCTAACAGCATGTAGCGAAGATGAGTTTGGTCCCGATGCGCCGAAAGATTGGGAGGGTACTACTGCATTCTTCGATTCCAACGATGAAGCCGGTTTCCAGACATTCTATAAACCTGCTGTTGGACGGTGCGGCGACCCGATGCCATTCTATGACCAGAAAGAAGGCAACTTCAAAGTTCTCTATTTGCAAGAATACGACAACAATGGGGCATGTTATCATCCTTTCTGGGGTGTCACTACCCAGGATGGTGCCAACTATCAGTCAATGGGTGAAGTGTTGCCAACAGGTACCTCCACACAGGAAGCAGATGCCTCGTTGGGTACAGGTTGCGCTTACTACAATGAAAAAGACGGACTTTACTACATTTACTATACAGGTCACAACGTGCTCCTCAAGAATGTAGAAGTTGTGATGCGTGCCACATCGCCCGACTTTAAGACATGGACAAAGGACAACACTTGGATGTTAAAGGGCGCCGACTACGGATATTCAACCGTTGATTTCCGCGACCCTCAGATCTTTGTCGCAGAAGACGGTCTCTACCACATGGTGATTGCCAGCAATCTGAAATTTGCCGAGTTTAAATCTGCTGACATGAAGAACTGGGAACACGTAGGCCAGTTCAGTATGATCTGGGACCGCATGTGCGAATGTCCTGACATTTTCAAGATGGGCGATTACTGGTATTTTGTTTATAGCGAGGGATATCGTGCCAGCTGGAGCCGTAAGGTGAAATATATGATGGCTACATCGTGGGAAGGACTGAAAGCTTGTTTCAGCAACCCTGGTGCCAATTGGCCTAAAGACGGCAAGGAGGGAGTGCTTGACAGCCGTGCCTTCTATGCAGGTAAGACAGCCTCTAACGGTACCGACCGATATATCTGGGGCTGGTGTCCTTACCGTACAGGTACTACCTATCACGACAAGAATATCAACGTTGGTGCAGAAAGTGAACCCAATTGGTCAGGAGCACTTGTATGCCACAAGATTATTCAGCATGCCGACGGAACACTGACATTGGGCGAGGTTCCTGCGATGGCCGACAAGTACTATCAGGAACAAAACCTTTCTATCATGGCCAGCAACGGCTACAATGACGGCGTGCTTTCTGGAGATGACGCTTACGTGCTCTTCAATCGTTTAGGTCATCATAATCATATATCCTTTACTGTCAAAACTTCGAACAACTGGGATAAGTTTGGCATCTCTCTTACCCGTAGTACCGATATTGATTACTACTACACGATGGTGGTGAATCCAGAGGATGAAAATCATCGCAAGGTAAACTTCGAGCAGGAGGGCTACAGGATTGTACACGAGTTTGATGAGCATGGCAAGGAAGTGGAAAAGAAAGTTTATGGCATAGGCTTTATTGCAGGCATCGACGGCTACAAATTCCAGCGTCCAGACGACAATGTCTATAAGATTGATATCTATACCGATAACTCCGTGATGGTCATGTATATTAATGATGTATGTTGCTATACGCAGCGCATCTATGGCATCCAAAAGAATTGTTGGAGTATCAACAACTATGGTGGCAACATCGCAGTGAGCGACGTGAAGGTAAGACAGTATTAATTTAACATTATTATTTATTCCACCTGGGTATCGAACAAGTTACCCAGGTGGTTCACCCCTTAAAATACAAACACGTATGAAAAAGATTTTTTTACTTATGTGCCTGATGGCAACCACAGTTATCGCGTCGGCAACAGATGTTTGGACTGGTGAGCACGCAGTAGAATGGAACAACACCCTGAAAATCGACGCTGCCAAGTTTGCTGACATGAAGCTTGGTGACGTACTTGTCATCGAATTCAAAAACGCAGCGGGCGAAGTTATAGAGCTGCACAGTAATGGGACCATGCTCCCTGGTACACGCTTTGCGCACGTTATCTTTCCTGATAATAGCGATGTGAAGGTATATGCTACTACAGAAATGCTTGCATACCTAAAGGAGTATGGTCTTGAGGTTTGCGGTAAGGACTTCACTGCCACTAAGATATGGTATGGTGATGGCAAAGAGAGCATTGACGAGATGACTGTATGGAGCGGCTTTTTCTGGATGGATGATTGGAGCACTTTGGAGATTACTAAGAACTGCTTCTTAGGCGTTGACTGGAGCAAGATCAAAGCAATCCGTTTCATTTCAGAAGCTAACCGCACCGATTACATCATCAACATTTTGACAAGTTGGGAAGCAGGTGGTAAGCTGGCTGACCAGAGTACAATGACTATGACCAACAACTATGCTGAATTCAGCCTTGAAAACTTCGATATGGCAGCTGCACTCGAAAACACAGACCGTCTTATGATTCAGTGTAACAAGGAGGCTGGCGAAGCCTTCAACTTTACCGATGTTGTTCTTGTCAAGAAAGAGGCTACTGGTATCAATGCAATTGACAATGGACCGTTGACAATTGACAATGAGGCTCCG
>Ga0247608_10004866_pt1 | contig 14802 bp, 11 predicted proteins | sample 176DNAGHGlowgp2_FD_193490 | JGI IMG/M metagenome (GOLD analysis project Ga0247608, IMG submission 193490) | Sheep rumen microbial communities from Palmerston North, Manawatu-Wanganui, New Zealand - 1766 DNA GHGlow gp2 | ecosystem: Host-associated > Mammals > Digestive system > Stomach > Rumen ...
CAAAGCAAAATAATTGAATTTTTTTCTTACGTATCGAAGACACTGACCAAAAAAGAGAAGTTGAATGAGCTGCCGTTTCTTTAGTTAAATCACTTAAAAAATTCTGAATTGAAATAGATGAATGACCTCTCGGAGAAAACGAGTCAGACGTTGGAAATTACGGTCCATATATTCAATCAAAGAGAGCAGATTTTTATAAAGTTTTCATAAAATATTTAATTGAAAAATGACTAGCTTATCCATGTTGGATGAGTGAAGAAGAACTTAATGAAATTCGTGACCAACAAATGAAAAATAAGCAGATTCCTGGAATTTATGGAGAATTCTCAAAATACCGCAGTTTCTCTCCAGACGACGCAATCGCAAAATTCCACGAAATGTGAGATAGTTTTTCAGTGATTAGATACCGTTCTCCTGCAGATTTGTCTAAAAAAATCATTTTTTCAGATGAACTTAGATGAGTGGTTTCAATGATAGACAATTATAACGATATCGTAATCTTGAAGTGAGATGGATTACCAACATATCATTTGGCACATATCGTAGATGATACATTAATGAGGACTTCTCTCGTGATGAGATGAGATGAATGGTTAACTTCAGTTCCTCTTCATTTACAATTATTCCAAGCATTTGGACTAACTCCTCCTAAATATTGTCACGTCGCTCCAATTTCTAAAATGGATAATGGAAAGAAAAGAAAGATTAGTAAAAGACACGACCCAGAAGCAGATGTGAGAATTTTATTCGAAAGATGATATTCTACTCAATGATTGATAGATTATATCTTGAATTTAGCTAGTTCGTCATTTGAAGATTGGAGAAAAGAAAATCAATTAGCTCCGATTTCTGAGTTCAATTTTGAACTTCAAAAGATGTGAGTAGCTGCTCCACTTTTCGATGAAGTGAAATTACAATGGATAAATAATCAATATCTTTCAGCTATTTCTACAGATAAATTATTTGAGGAAACTTTGGAGCGAGCCGAAACATTCGACCCTGAATTTGCTCAGCTTTTAAAATCTAATCCAGAATATTATAAAGCAGCTATGAATATCGAACGTCATACCGAGAAAGACCCAAAAAGATTTACAGTTTACCCAGATGTGAAAAATCAGATTCTTTTCTTTGATGATGAGAATTGGAAAAATTGAGCAGAAACTAGAAAAGCATTATTAGCAGAGAATGAAAATTTCTCAAAATTACAAGATTTCGTTCGCACATATATCGAGGAAGTTAAACTAGAATGAGTAGACACATTATGACGATTTGAACAGCTAAAAGAAATCTGAAAAAGATTCGGTTACGCAGCAAATAACGCAGAATTCAAAGAGTGATGATATGTAGGAAAAGTCTGAGATTTAGCAATGTTCTTGCGTATCCAATTATGTAACGCTAAACAAACTCCAGATTTATTCTCATTAATGTGTGTAATGTGAAAAGATAGAGTTTGTGAGAGATTAAGTGAGTATTTAGGATAAATTCATTAAAAAAAGACATTCCGTTACGGAGTGTCTTTTTTAATTAGTTATTTAATGATGTGTTTAAAATTTCTTTAATTCTTTCATGATTTTGTACTTCATTATTATTAATTGTTATAAGTTTAAGTCATTTTTCGTTGAACAATTTATTTTTAAAATCGTCTGATTTTGCTTGTACATACGAATTATGGCTTTCTCCATTTAATTCAATAGCAAGTACTGGGTCTGCATGATTTTGACAATCAACAATCAAAAAATCTACATGTTTTGAAACTATTTTAGAAAGTCCCTTTTTTCAACCTGTTGGTTCAAAAATATCAGCTAACCTTACTTTAGGAAATATATCATACTTTTCTCAATATTGAGATTTTAATAAAACATTAAGTAATTTATATAATTCCAATTCATGATAACTAAAAAAATATTGTTTCCTTTTATAATTTGGGAAATATGAATCATTATCTTCTGTATCTTCTGAACGATTTTTTAAAAACCAAGCTAAAGCAATAATTACCACAAAGATAATGAGTATTCGATAGTATTTTGATAGAATTTCCATTTTTATAAACACTAAATAAACATATTCAATTATATACCTATTATACAAAAAAAGCAAAAAATAAGTCTGTTTTTTCATAGTCAATTTTTAATTAGGATATCATTGATATTTTTCCATTGAAAAAGAAAAACATAGATATTTATAATATAAAACATTTTCTGAATTTAGCATTGAAAAAAGAGAAGTTTTATATATAATGTAAAAACAATTAAAATAACAAAATGTCAAACTAAAAAAACAAGCTATGCCAGTAAATTGTCAAATCTCACTTAGAGTCGAAAAGAAAGTGCCACAAGGAGAAACTTCTATGGCACATTCATTCCCGCTTTCAGTAAACGGACAGAATTGTCACGTATCCTACTCCAATCCGCGCGAACGCGCGGTCAAAGCCTACGTCGTACCCAACGACATCGCCGCCTATAATGGCTTGCCCAAAAAGGCACAAAAAGAGATACAGCACGCGGCTAGAACTGCAATACTGAAACGGCTCTAAGTAGCCAAAGATTTGAGAAAAGTCCGGAGTTTTTCTCCGGACTTTATTCTTTTTTCTCAAAAATCATTAATCAACCAAAAATGTCAACGTATACCTTGATTTTACTATAGATAAAGGTATATTCACTCTCGCCCACGATAATGTTGTCGTGGTAAAAAATCATATTTTATGAGTTATAATTCATTTTTTGAGAACTGGAGAGGCTCTTATGACCCTCAAAGAAAGCAGCAGAACAAATTCACACGAGCTAAAGGCTCTTCCCTGAAACCTGCCGACAGAGAAAGACTCTCTCATCAAACTCTTGTCTATCACCCCAAAGGCAAACTAGAAACCAAAATCTTTGCCCAAGAATCTGGGGGACGTTTGTGGTCAGTCATCGTACCAAATGACCAGCTAGAGTCCCTAAAAAAGGATTTGCACCAGGTAGGTTTCACTTCCTAAACTTTCAGTTCTCAAACAAAAAACCCTAGATTATCAACGTAGTTTTCTACACCAAGATCTAGGGATTTTTCTAAACTATAAATCTTTTAATTCAATATTTTATCAAATATTCCATTCACAAGCTTTGGAGAACCTGCATCTGAATATCTTTTACACAATTCTATCATCTCATTTATCAGAATTTCCTTTGGAGTCTTGAATAATTGATATTCTGTATATCAGAGTAAAAATATTGCCTGATCTACTATATCCATTTCATCATATTGAAAACTTTCTACATATTTATTAACTATTTCTTTTGTTTCAGTTACATATTTTTCAAAGCTTCACATCATTTTGAGAACATAATCTACATCGATATCTTTTTCATCCCATTTATCAAAAAAATTTTTGAGATAATATGGCATATCATCTTCTCATTGCTCTGAAAGAATCTGCTGAACGCATTCTTTGAGCTGTTTTCATTCTTCTTTAGATTTATCATAAAGTTTCTGCACATCAGCCAAAAATTCTTCAGTAAAAAATGAATCATGAGCATTTCACAAAAATGGAGAAGCCTCATTATTTTCTTCAATTTTCTCCTCTTTTTCTACATGGTTTAATGAAGCCTGAAATGTAGAATAGAAACAATACTGGTACAAATACGAAAGTACAAACTTTCTCGCATTTATCCTCTGATATACATCTACCATTTGATTTTTATTTATATGTAAAGATTAGATATTTTTGAATTGATAAAGTTCGATTCCATTAATCATATCACTCTTGATATCATCGTTTAATTCATGAGATTGTACGATAAGCACCTTATCATCCAATGAAATATTTCACTTAAATATAATTCTGATCATCTCTTTTCAGATTCTTTTTAAGTTTTCATAGTTAAATGACTGAGAAATTTTGTATCATTTCAATCATCGAACTACATTTAAGAATCTATATGTATGAGTAGATTTTGTGAAAGTAATAATAGGAACTGCTGGATTTAATGAAGCGATTCTAGCAGCTGTATAACCATTTTCTGTGAAACAAACTATAGCTCTCACGTCTAATTCCTGAGTAATTCTATATGCGTTGAAGATAATGTAATCTCTAATTTCAAAGTCTTTCTCATCGAAACGAACTGGTTTTTTGGCTTCATATTTTAATTCTAGCTTTTCAAGTGTAGTTTCCAATTTTTCTATTGCATCAAAAACTTCATCCTCAATAATCATTGGCTCTAAATATACACCATCAACGCATTGTCCACATAAATGCTCTAACTGTTCTTCCTGACTAAGTGGATACTCTGATTGAGAAGTGCGGCAAGCATAATTTACCAAAACTGGTACTCACTTTCATCTAATGTATTGAATCAAATCATCCAAAGTTTCTTCTTTAGTCAAAAGTGGCTGAATAAAATCTGCTACCAAAATTATTCCATCTGCTACTTCTACGATTTCATCCAATTTATCTAATCACTTTCTAGTTTCTATTTTAGCAAATACTTTCATATCTCCATTATTTTTATCTTTAAGGAAATCTTTAGTAGCCTGAATATGCTCTGCTGAAAAACATGCAGAAATAGAAATGATATGTACTCCATATTCTAGTCCCCATAAAATATCTTTTTCATCTCTTTCCAATAATGTTTCAATTGAATCTTCATTGTGTTCTAGTAAACATCTATCATATTGAAAAATATGTTTTTCCCTTGCTGTAATTACTGTACATTCCACTGCATCATCTTCAATATGATTTTCTACTTTTAGCACCACTCATGATTGTACAAATCTAATTTCACTTCAAACTGTAATTAAATCCATATCTGGATAATCTATATAGATTTTATTCTGATTTTCCTGAGTATATTCAGAATATTCTACTACCACTTTCTGTCACTCTTTCACAGCAAAATTTCCAATATTTTTAATTCTAACTTCATTTCATTTAGTTTCCAGAATTATAGTCTTACTATTGTCTAGTTTCATCAAAGTATCGATATACTTTTTATTATTATCATCAAAACCACGAGAAAGAGTCAGAGTAAAGGCATCCACCATATTCACGATTTTACTCAAAACAGTTTCCTTAGCTAAAATTGGGCTAACACTAGCGACAATCTTTGTAAAACGAAAGTTATTCATACCCACACATATATAATTAAATAAAATTACTTTAATAATTCCGTCATTCTGAATGGAACGAAGTGAAATGAAGAATCCATAAGTATAATGCCTAGTAGATTCTTCGCTATCGCTCAGAATGACGATAATACACTATTTATCATCCACAACAACAAATCCTCTTCTTTCAATTGTTCTGACTTCATTTCTATCATTAATAGAAATTACTCAATTTCTATCAGTTTGATATTTAATCAAGTTGTCTCCAACTAATAATGTTACGGTTGTAGATTCATATCCATTAGGGAAAGCTATAAAAAGCTGACCTCACTTCTTTCATCCACTAATATCCGTTTTTACATCTAGTAATGGCAATTCATCAAATGTTTTCACCTTGATGCTCATTCACAATGTCTTTTCTAATTCTGTAATCGCTGCTCATCATTTTCAGATTATCTTTCACTTAACAAATTCTGGAATATATAATTCAATTCCTGCTCATTTCATTTTTACCACGAAATCGCTATTCAGAATTGTTTTTAGTTTTTTTTCGATTCATTCTTTGGCGAAACTAGACATTCATCACTGAGTAGCTGCTGTTTTTTCTTTCATCTCTGCCGTAATTGGCATCACTACAACTTGCTCTCAGAATGTATAAATTTCGTATAAATTCTCTTTTGTAAGGAATGAATTCACAATAATCACTGGTCTAGAAAGATCTTCACTCTGCATTCACTCTGGCACTTTAGCAGTAAGAGTAAGCTGAAGAATTTCTGCAATTTTACCTTTATCAATGAATATCACAGTATCGATTACTTGTGGGATAATTCACATTTCAATTGATCAAATGAAACGCTGAATACTATCCACTGGTTTAGTTGCATGAATTACTCCAAGCATTCCAATTCAAGTAAGTCTAAGGTCCTTGTATAATTCAAAGTCTGGTGTATTTCTCACTTCATCGTAAACCGTATAATCAGGCCTAGATAGCAAGAGAATATCTCTCACTTCATCATGGGTTCAGTGAGTGAAACTATACTGAACTACATCTTCATCTACCATCAAATCGCGTGGTGATTCAATAGTTTTGATGATATGATGATTGGCATGATAAACCTGAACTAAAGCCTGAACAAATGTTGATTTTCAGCTTCCAGGAGCTCATGAAACTAAAATTCACTTTGCATGATTTGTAAGCAAATCCATTACTTCAGGGGATAAATTATAATCTTCGATTGTAGTCTTTTTAACTGGACGAACTGCTGTAATTTCTGTGGCATCAGAAAGTGGAGGATAAACTACCACAATTCTATACGGTCCAAGCTGTAAAACTTTGCTCAGTTTCCTATCTATTTCCAAATAATTTCATTTTTCATTTGTTGCCTCATCGAAAATTTGCTGAATAAGAGCATCCATTTCATCTTGAGTAATGATTTTTTCGTCCATTACAGGATTTCGATTTCATGGAGTTCATTTTTTTCTAAGTATTGGACGATCTGCCTTGAGATGTAAAGACATCGTCGTTTCATCAAAATAATTATCCAGAACATACGTTTTCTCGCTTTTTATAGTTTCTGACATTTTTTAGCATAAACGAATTAAAACTAGATAATTATATTCCAAACTCTGTAAAAACGCAAATTTTCAACATAAAAATCAAACTTTTTACTTCCCTTTTTCGATAAAATTTATATGGTATATGTGTAGAAACACTGTAATATATGCTATTTAATAAAAGTCTGATTTGTAAAACTATTCTAATTTTCGGCCACCTTATATATTGATTTTTTTTCAAATTTCAATATAAACTTTACCATCGGGTGAAGATTCTTTAGTTGGTATCTAGGTTCTAAAATATGTATTTCCATCTTATTGGAATCAAAGAAAAATGAGACTCACAATACGAATTAGATTTTCTGTTGTCGTGATGAGATGACACTTTTATCAAAAACTTTTTGTCTCAACGATGAGTCGTTGTAGTTTCTTTTGATATTTTCAAAGAAAAACCTACTACATTCGGAAACATCTCTATGACTGTTTCATACAAGGATCAAGAGATTCAGATTATAATGCCATGAGAGGATTTATCCGAAAGACTATATTTTGTGGTATATCTTTGATTAAATCCTACATTCGCCAATTACATACAGAATCCCATCTCTGAAGCTGAGATGAAACAATTACTCGAAACTACGTTCAATAAAATAGATTTAATAAACAAAGAAACTCAGCAACAACAACAAGAAGAAGAAATAAAAGAACAAAAAAAATATGAAGAAAGTTCAATAAAAGACTGATTAAAAGTTATCAACCATAATATCGATTACATGGAACAAATATTAAAAGCATGAGAGGGAATAATAGAATGACCTGAATTAAGAAAAATTGAAGATTGTCTCAATGAAATGAAAAAAGTCAGACTTTGAACAAACTTCAACAAAATGGCGAGTATTGTCTTAGAAGGACACGCTTTAATCAAAAAAGCCGAAGCAGAAATACTACAAGCATACGATTCACAAAAGTTTTTAATTGACAAAAATAGTTCAGTCACAAATATTGATGTAATTCATGAAGACTGAGTTTTCAATAGAATTTCCGAAAAAGCTACAGTCATGCCTAAAATGTTGACATGATCTGAATGAGTTTTAAATGTATTATGAACTTGAAGCATATTTTTACAATTACTTAAACGTGATTTTATATTCACATTCCAACAGACAAACTTTGTTGAATTTTTCCAAGTACTAATGAATTTATGTGAATATTTTGTCCTAACATGAATCATATCCATTACTACATTATGGGTACTTGCTCCAATATTTGGATTTCAGAATTTTTCGCTATATTTACTCCCAGCATGCTGACGACTTTGATTGCTTATATACTTATTCAACTCATTAAAACTTAAATCAGCAATCACACTAATCGCATGATTTATCATTTTAGCTATCGTTTACTGGCGTGGACTATTATTATTGCTAAACACTTTCGCAATGTAAAAAAATTGAGCATATATCATCAAAATTTAGAAATTTTGTAATCGTTGTATTAATTAAAAAAAGCACATATAATCATTTGTTTTTTATGGTCAATAATTTGACAAAAAAAATTTTTTAATTATAATTCAGATATCCATAATCATCATTTTACTTTTTAACAAAAATAAAAAATGTGATTTAAAGAAATTGCTAGTAATATATTAGATCAAGAAAAACAAAAATTTGATTCTTTATCAGAAGCAGATAAAGAAAAAGCTTTTCTATCAACACTTGATGATATAAAAATGAGTCAAGACTTTCAGAATTTTGAAAAATGGTGGGATAAACAAAGTTTCAATAAAAAAATGCAGTATTATAAAGATGGAGAAGCAATTAGCGTAGAATGATCTATAAACTATGCATCAAAAGCTCCAGGTACATTGGATATATCTTTAAATCCATTAAAAAGACCTAAGGTAAGATGATTACCAAATCCATCATTAAATCCATTTAAAAATCCGAAGAATAACATTAAAGAATCAGTAGAGACAAGTGTATATGAACAATTTCCTTGGCTAATGAGACTATGAGTCAGCTTTTGATTATTAAAAAAACCTCGGACTCTACCAGAAAAAACATTATTAAAAAATATAGCCACAGATGCTCATACTTTAAAACAAAATTTAGGAATATTTAAAAAAGTATGTTCTGCAGTACCACAATTAATGGCACTATACCCCATAATTCAGAAATTATTACCATACGCTGAATGGTATGAAGAACATTGAGCAACTTTGGTTCAAGAAAAAATTAAGAATAAAGAATCAAAATCTGTAGAAAAATCTGTTAGTATAGGTCTATCCTCAGTAGAGCAAGATATAGTAAAAACAGATGTACTAAAAAATGAAAAACAAGAGTAATCTATATTCAAATTATCTATTGTAAATTAAAGAACTTTTTGATAAAAAAATTTTTAACTAGACATATAGGATCATTTTTTTATAGTTAATCATGATTTATACCATAAAATACTAACAAAATGAAACTCACAACAAAAAGAGATTTTCGATATTTTTGGAGAGAATTATTCACTTATATGATACCTATGATTTTAATCGCAGGAAGCATTGATGTTTTCTATAATTTTATGAGATGCCCTCTACATCCAGAATGGTCTGCTCCATGTAGTTTAAACTGGATTCTTGCAGCTATGTATGGGATTTTTCTATTAATAACTATAATCTTAGCAATAATATCCAAAAGAAAAATTAGAAATATAAAAAAGCAAATCGAAAATGAATTTACTGAAAGTGTAGATTCTTATGTAAAATCAAAAAAAGCTGAAGAAGAAATTAATAAAAATAAAGAAATAGAAAAAAATGAAGAAAATACAAATAAGAAAGAATCTAAGCCTAAAAAAATAATCATAAAAAAAGATAAAAAATCTGAAAAAAAAGATACTACTGACAAAAAATTTTCCAAAAAAACTACAACTAAAAAAATTACAACCAAGAAATCAGTAGCTAAAAAATAACATTAACTTGAAATTAATAAACAATCAAATATCATTCAATCTAGTTTTTTACTCGTTTTTTATGTAATTATGGCTTTACGTCCCTCAGGATTTGTGGAATACTCCCCTAGTGAACAACTTATTTTCGATCAATTAATCAACGAAATTGAAAATCAATTTCAATTATTTTGATATACTCATATCCATACTCCTGCAGTAGAAAGTAATGCCGTACTTCTATCGAAAAACTGAGAAGAAACATGAAAGCAGATTTTTGGACTTTACGGATTAGCTCAATGAGCTAGCGATCTAAAAGATTACGCTCTACATTTTGATCTAACTGTACCTTTTGCCAGATACGTTCTAGATTGGGAAGATAAGCTTACTTTTCCATTCAAAAGATTTCAAATCCAACCAGTACGACGTGGAGAAAGAGCCCAAAAAGGACGTTATCGTGAATTTTGGCAATGTGATATCGATGTAATTTGGAGAAGAGATGGTGAAAAAACTATACTTTACTATGATTGAGAAACTATTCTAACTTTAATGCACGCCTTGGATGCTGTATTAAAAAAACTGAATGTAAATGATGTAGCAGTATTTCATATAAGCAACAGAAAATTGATAATCTGACTTCTAAATGATTTAATCGGAGAAGAGAAAACTCCAATAGTTTGCTCATACATCGATAAAAGAAGAAAAATCTGAGCTGAAAACTTCATCGCATCCATAATGGACGAATGAATCGAAAAATGAATGGCTGAAAAAATTAATGAAATAATCTCTCGCACATACACAATCGATGATATCAAAAAAATCGATAAATTAAGTGAAAATAAATTATTCTACGAATGACTAACTGAATTAAAGTCAGTCTTGAATTTCTTTGAAACTCGAGAAGAAAGTACATGAGAAAAACTAAATTATACTATCGATTTACAAATCATTCGTGGACTAGACTATTATAGCGGAACTGTATTTGAAGCAATGCTTAAAAATGATGAATGACTAGGTTCAATCTGTGGATGATGAAGATATGAACATCTTACATGATACTTGAATCCAAAAAAAGATGTTTATGCTGGATTTTGAGGTTCTATCTGAATTTCACGCTTATTAGCAAAGATTTTTGGAGAAGAGGATGAAAAAGCTCAGCAGAGAACTGCGAGTGAATACCTATTCTTAAACTTTCCAGAGACAAAAAGTCAGATTCTAAAACTTATGAATAAACTACAAAAAGAAGGCAAGAATTGTGAACTCTATTATCAAGCAGACAAACTCGGAAAACAATTTGGATATGCTGATAAAAAGTGAATTCCTTATGTAATAATCCTCTGAGATGGAGAATGGAGTGAATGAATCTACAAGATTAAAAATATGCAAACTGGAGAGGAAGAAAGTATAAAATTGTAAAAATAATCTTAAATAAAAAAAGAGCCATGAAATTGAGTTTGGCTCTTTTTTAGTACAGATGTACTTAATATATAAACATCTGATTTCTAATTTCAATAAATTTAGGATTAATAACTCTTTGCAAATAATACTCTTCAAATACTTGGTTTACCGCTAATCATATCCACTCATTCATCATCCTGTTCCACAAATCATTCATTTGGAATACATCTAATAGTTGCTTTCGTCTCTTCCTGAATTTTTTCTGCAGTTTCAGCTGTTCCATCCCAATGAGCAAAGATAAATCATCTTTCAATTTTCTCTTTAAATTCATCGTAAGTATTTACATAATAAGTATTAGCTTCCCTAAATGCTTTATTCTTTTCGTATAAATCTTTCTGCTGCTGCAATAAAATATTTTCTAAATTACCAACCAAATCCTCCAATTTCACCATAGTCTTTTCTTCTGTAATTCTATTGAATACTTCTACCTGTCAATTTTCTAAATCTCTCTTTCATACAGTCACTCTCAAAGGGATTCATTTCATCTCGTATTCACTAAATTTCCATCCTGGAGTTTTTTGTGTATCGCTATCAATCTTATATTTAACTTTGATTGTATTCTTTATATACTTTGAATGAGCATCCAAACTTGCATCATCCATTTTTTCGATTAATGGTTTCAGGTAATTCATAATATCATCCAAATCTTCTTGAGTTTTGAAAATTGGTACGATAACTACGTGATATGGAGCTAATAATGGAGGTAAAACCAGTCAATTATCGTCACTATGTGACATAATTAGTCATCAAATCAATCTAGTACTAACTCATCGAGAAGTTCATCGAACATATTCTAATTCATTATTCTGATTTGTGAACTGTACATCAAAAGCCTTCCCAAAATTCTGACCAAGAAAATGAGAAGTCCCTGCTTGTAATGCTTTAAAATCTTGCATCATAGGTTCAATAGCATACGTTTCCAATGCTCCAGCAAATCTATCATGAGCAGGTTTTCTACCAACTACAGGTGACATCGCCAAAAAGTTTTCAGCAAAATCTCTATAAACATCCAACATTTTCAAGGCTTCTGCATTTGCTTCTTCAGCCGTTGCATGAGCAGTATGTCATTCCTGCCACAAGAATTCTGCAGTCCTTAAAAATATTCTAGTTCTCATTTCCCATCTCATTACATTTGCCCATTGATTTACGAGAATTGGCAAATCACGATAACTATTTATCCATCTTTTATAACTATCCCAAATAATAGTTTCAGAAGTTGGACGAATAATAAGTTCTTCTTCCAATTTAGCCTCAGGATCTACTATAATTCATTTTCCATCAGGATCATTTTTGAGTCTATAATGTGTAACTACTGCACATTCCTTTGCAAATCATGCTACATGACTAGCCTCTTTACTGAAAAAAGATTTTGGAATTAGTAGTGGGAAGCAAGCATTTTGATGTCATGTATTTTTAAACATCTTGTCCAATACATCTTTGATATTCTCCCAGATCGCAAAACCATATGGTTTGATTACCATACATCATCTTACACTTGAATTTTCAGCCATTTCTGCCTGTTGTACGAGTTGATTGTACCATTCACTGTAATTTTCTGCTCTTGTTGTAATTTTTGCCATAATTACTTACTGAAAAATAAAGTAATAAACAAATTTATCGTACGGTCATTATATAAATGCTAAGTTTGTTTTCAATGTTTAGATTAAAAAAAACATCTTATAACTGCCTCTCTACATAAGAATTTTTGTAGTAGAACTATACTATATAATGGTTTAACGACTTTCTATACAAATTAGCTATAAGATATTTTTTAATTATTGAAATTAGTTAATTTATTAATAGTATTTAAAAGGAGAGTAATAATTTTATTATTGATTAAACTTATCATGATTTATTTAATTTGAGTTATTGTTTCTCTTATCTTTTACATTATTGATGTATCAATAATCTTATATAAGAAAAAATCACTTGAAGCTCAAAACTTTGAAAAAATTAAATTTTGTTATGATGGTATATATGAAAAGTATGTATCTAAATGAAAATTATCTCATGATCCATTATCATGAAAATTTGTACTAAATTTTTTTTTCATATTTACGAGTTTTATTATGAGTATATATTTATTATATAAACGAATTAAAAAATTAGTTAAGTATTATAATCAGCCATATGAAGCGAGAGAAATAATTCAAAAAATAAAGAATAAAAACATATCATGATGAGAAATGATTCGTCTTCTAAATAAATATAATGAATATTCTACTGAAAAATATCAGCTATGTTACGACATATTTGAAGAAAAAGATATATGATCTATTGTATATGTTGAAAATTGAAATTTCTTTGTTAAAGAACGTTTTGAAGATAATGAGTATATAATGGAATTAAATATAAACGATGATGATAGTTTTCATTACAATCTAAACGTAGTTTGAGTTTATTGGGATGATGTTTATGAGGAATATGCTACTGGAAATAAATTCTACTGATACGAAAAATTTTTATATAGATTTAGTAATAATAAAATATATGCAAAATGTGAAAATTTGAACATATATTGAGATTCAATTATTGAAGATTGAAGAATTAATAAAAAGAATTTTTGAATATTTTTGAATTGATTTAGGTACAATAATTACTTAGATATAGAAGATGCTATAAAAAAAGAAACAAAGGAACAAAATTTTTCAAACTTTAGTGATATAATGCCTATTCATGCTCATATTCTAAAGAGTTATAAAAAATATATATTGGCATACCTCTTATCTTTAAAATTAAGTGAGTCTGAGTTTGATAAATACATTGAATCTGAAATTAAAAAAATAGATGAAGCAAGGGGAAAATTAATACAATATTGTAAAAAATTTAAAATAATTTTAGAAGATGATGATTCATTACCAAGTTTAATTGAAAAATTATGAACTGATAAAAGTAAAAAGTTATTAGAAGAATACTATTATAAACTAGAAAACGAAATATGATATAGCATTATTGATTATGATTGGGAGATTTCTGTTCTTGAGTGATTCAGAGAAAATCATAAAGCTTTTCGAAATCATTGTTGACAGAGTATGTACAATTAATAAAGATAATATACTTCACTAAAAGGATTTATCCTAGAATACAAAAAAACATTCGCTACTAGAATGTGATCATTAAATTGAGGAAATCCATTTTTCTATTTTTAAATTTCCTATATTTTAAAAAAAGACCTCACTTGAGGTCTTTTATCACGTAACCAATTATGCTGCCAATTTAGCCATCAATAACTCTACTTTTTCTCCATTCTTTTCCTTTTCTAATTGCTGTTGCTGTTGATTCAATTTGTGTTCATCTTCAATCACAATCTCAATCATCTCATTAATCTTTTCATTAGCTTTATCAATTTCTTTCTCCTTTTCTTCAATTTTTTCTCTCACTTTCATAAGTTCCTCCGCAACCTTATTAATTTCTTCTTGAATCGAAGCAATTTCCACTTCCTTTGCCATTTGTTCTTCTGGAGAATTAGCGGGTTTTACCATTACTTTTCTAAGTCCATCATTCAAATTATCAAATTTATCCACTAATTTTCTCTCTTCTTCCTTCAAGCTAATTTTCTCCTTTTCAATTTCTGTCCTTTCATCAAAACGCTCCTGCAACATCTTTCCATTCTCTGTTGGCATAGGAGAATGAAATAAATAGAACTGCTGTTCATCTTGATAAAATGGCCTTTCGGATTGATTATTAAGTTTAAATCTCTCTACTGAGCCAATTCATCTAATAACATTTGGGTTTGTCATGATATTAATTGGTTAAGAGATAAAACTATATTCACCC
>Ga0247608_10004867_pt1 | contig 14802 bp, 1 predicted proteins | sample 176DNAGHGlowgp2_FD_193490 | JGI IMG/M metagenome (GOLD analysis project Ga0247608, IMG submission 193490) | Sheep rumen microbial communities from Palmerston North, Manawatu-Wanganui, New Zealand - 1766 DNA GHGlow gp2 | ecosystem: Host-associated > Mammals > Digestive system > Stomach > Rumen ...
TGGGGGATTGGGGATTGGGCCCAATCCCCAATCCCCAATCCCCAATCCCCAATCCCCAATCCCCAATCCCCAATTTATTTTTAATAAAATAAATCTTTATAAATATTTTAATAAATATTATTTAATTAACTAATTAATTAAATAAATAATTATTTAAAATTTATAAATATTAATATTATTTAATTTTATATTTTATTTTTTGAATGGAAAATTCTCCAAATTTAGCTCAAAATGGAGAACAAACAGAAAATCAAGATGCAAAGAAATATAATTATATATATTTCAACTTTAAGCAAGAAAAAAGCAAACAATATAAAATTTATTTATCTTCTACCTATAATGCTTCTGATACACTTGAATTAATTGAGGAAAAAAATTTAGATGATACCTCTATTAATGGACCTTTAATAGTAAAAGTATATAGGTTTAAAATACTTCCAGATTTACTTAAGAAGAAAAATGAACACTATGAATTTGAAATTGAATTAACTTTTGAAGAAAAAAATGAAGATAAACACCATTATACTATTAGATTTAAAGATATTGATAAAGATTTTTATGAATATAAACTTAAAATAGAAGGAATAGATATATTACCTTTAGAATTAGATGAACAATTTGACATATATTCAAATATTTTAATAGATAAATATAAGAAGAATCAGAAAACAAAAGAAAATGAAGATTTCATTTCATCTTCCCTTTTACTTTTGAATGAAGAAGATAATAAATATGATTTATTATTCTATTTTTCAATTTTTTTAAATTGCTTTGCCACAGACTTTGTACAAAAACATTTATTATCATTTGACCCTAAAAAAATAAAAGGAGTAAGAGAAATTCCAGAAAGAAAATTAAAGCCAATAAAAAATATAATAAATAAATTTATAAAAAATCCAGAACAGATCCATGTTAAAGATGAAGATTTAAGATTAAAAACTACTGAATATTTTTATGCTTTGGCACTTTATTTTAATATTAATTTTCAAAAAGATAAAATAAATGAAATGTTTGAAAATGAAATAATTTGTGAGCGTTTATATAAAAATATATCAAATTATCCTGAACTTTTTAAAGATTTAATTATTCCTAAAAATGATGTTATTAAACTAATAAGAAATTCAAAAACATATAAGCAAATACTAACATTACTTTTTTATCTAGGAACTGATTGCTTTACATTTTTAGATGTAGTGAAAGAAACAAAAGATTATATTTATAATTTTCAGAAGGAAGAAACTGAACAAAATAGTAATTCAGATGATATTTTAATAGATATAGAAAAATATGTAGAACCAAAAAAAGAAGATAACTTATTTGAAATTCATTCAATGATAGAGGATTTAAAAAGCTTAAGTCTTCTTTTTAATGAGAATATGAAATTAATTAAATATTCTTCTCTAATTATTGAAAAATATGTAGAATTTTATGATGAAATAAATATAGATAGCTTAATTCAGTTAAAAACCATAACTGATTCAATAAAGAAAATAGACCAAAAATTTGTTTGTAAGTTCAATTTGGATGAAAAGATTCATAATACTTTTATAAAGTTAGTTAAAAGTGGAAAAATTAAAAATAGTGAAATTCTTGAATCCATGAGAAATGACATCTATTTTCTAGACAAAAATTTTAATAAAAAAATATATCGTCCTTTAGAAATTTTAGATGGAATTGATATATCTTTAATAGAAGATAAGAAAGAATTTTTCAGAAAATGGAAAATTATTAATTTTTATTCGATTTTTGAATCGCAACTAGAAGAATATTTGAAAAGAATATCTTTATTAATAAATAATATGAAAGATTTTGGATATTTATTCAAATTTTATGTAACAGAACAAAATCCCAGAAAGGAAGTAATTAAAACTTTACAAGCTAGATTCATAGAATTATTGCCTACATATAATATTAAAGAATGTCTTAATTTTACTGAGGATGCTGTTGAATTAATTTATCTATCAGACCAAAATAAAGTTGATGTTAAAAAATTTTTATCTGATAATATAGAAAAAAAGTTCGATGTAAAAACAGTCAATGATATTTATATTAATTTAACAGAAAAGCATAAAGATTTATCAAAAGAATGTAATAAAATAATTGCAAAATATTTCACAGAAATTCAAGAAAATTTAGATCCAATAACTTTAGCTTTTTTAATAGATAAATGTAATAATATAAGAGATGATATATTTTCAAATATCAATCAATATATTTTAAAAGAAGATGATATTTTTTCTCTAAATGAAACAAAAAATTATAAATTTTTCAGAGAATTAGTTAATAGAAAAATCATAGAAAAAGTTCAAAATATTAAACAAAAATATATAGCAGATACAATGCTGGTCATATCAGGCCTTCAAGAAAATATAAAAAAAAATGAAATTCAATTTAATCTTTTTTTTCCATATTTTAAAGAAGGAGGACAAACAGAGGAAATATTGAAAAAAAGAATTTCAATTGTTTTTCTTAATGATGAGGAAGCCTCTACCAAATATTTTGGAATATTAAAGACAAAAATATTGGCAACTATAAAAATAAAAGACCAATTAACAATAATTTGTAGATATTTTATGGACTTATATCCAAATGATCATTTAGAAGATATAAAGAAAATCAATGAAATTATTATTTCTTTAGATAATAATAGTTTGAATTATTTTGAAAAAAATTATAAAAAAGATTATGACAAATATACCAAATTCTTAAATGAAGCTAAAAAAGTTTCAGAAAAAAAAAATTCTTTATTTTACAATCAAATTTTAAATAATTCAAGAAAAATTTATGAAAAGGATGATAAAAAATGCATTGAAGAAACAGAAAAACAATTTAATGAACTAAAAAATCTTTTTGAAAAGGATAGGATAGATAACGTTGATGAACATTTATTGACTTCCTGCATTACTCCTTTTATTAAAGAAAGGGAAAGAATAGTTTCAGAACTAGAAACATTGATGCCAATATTTGAAATTTCAAAAAATCAAAAGGAAATTTATGATATAAGCAATGATATAATTTTATTATTAAAAAAAGAATATATTTTTAATGGAATTTCATCAATTATTTTTTTTATTGATCAAATTGGGATTAAAAAAGATAATTATACAGAATATACTAATATTATTAAAAATGCAATGCAATTATTTAAAGGAAAGGTTACAATTTCATCTTTGAAAAAAAAATTAGAGTTTCTAAAAAATATTGGTATTGATTTTTTTAATGAAAAAAATAATTATATTAATATTTTAATGAAATTAAAAGGAAGGGAAGAAATAATAAAATTTTTATTTTATATTACCATTCAAGAATGTCGTAATTTACAAGAAATATTATCAGAAAGTGATAATAATTTTATTACAATAAATGACCTTATAGACATGGAAAAATGTGTTGAATATTTTATGAATTTAGGAAAACTAGAAGATTTAAGACTTAAAAAAGATGATGAAATTATTAAATTATTTAAAGAAACTTTATCAAAATATGAATATGAAAAAACTTTAATTTATTTTAATAACTTTATAAGCAATTTTAGCGAAATAAAATCACTACAAACATTTATGGATAAATCTTCTTTTTTAAAAAATATAATTATTAATATATTTAATGGCTCAACTTTTATTTTATCCAATACAAAAGAAAACTCATTTCAATGCAAGTACAATAAAAACAGTAAATCTGGAAAATCAGGTGAAACTAAAGAGGATATTATTTCTTTTAGAGAAAGGGCTCAATTATCAAAAAGAATAACTCCTATATATAAACTTTTTATTGAGAGTATAACAGAAATACTTAATATTTCAAATATTATAAATTATATTTATAGGAAAGGATATCCGAGAACTATCACAATTAAAATAATTTTTGAATCTAATATTGAGAATGAAAATAAAGATGATGAAGATAGCATAAATATTAAAAAAAAATATACTATAGATGGTAAAGAAATAGATAATATAGAATTAATTAAGAAACTAGAAAAGATTTTATTAATATTAAAAGATAAGCAAAATGAAGGATATCAAACAAAGTCGTTAATCAGATTTATTTATGGACATCAATATAATTTGTTATATAATCATTTAAAAAAAAAGAAAAATGAAAATATAATTCATTTATTAAAATATATTACTAATGATTTATATAAAAAAGATGTTTTAGATTTTAAAATGGAAGAAAAAGAAGGAGATATTTTTGCAAATTATATAAATAATTTGGATAAATACTTAAATGAATTATTAAAAGAAAATAATTTAACTTTAAATAAGATCTATGAAAAATCAATTATAAAATCAGAATATAACTTTAAAGGAGTTTTCACTTATCTATGTGAAAAAGTAGAAAAGTATTTATTCCAAATATTTAAATATTTAACTGGCAATAATCCTATGGCCCAAAATATATTAATATGTAATAAAGATACAACTAATGAAGAAATTATTTCATTTTTATATAGAAGCATAAAATGTGAATTCAATTCATGCTTTATAATTGGTGGTCTAGAATCATTAGAAAATGAGAAAAAAGAATGCATTATTGAATTACTAAATAATAATTTTTTCCAAAATGAAGAAGAAAAAATAAATTCTTGTTTAATTATGCTATTTATGAATAAAAGTTTAGATATTTATAAAATTTTATCTAAAAAAAGATATATAGATATTCTGAAAATAACAAAAAATGATTTTAAAAATGAAAAATATGAAGGAATTAATATTGAAATAATTAAATCAGATAAATCAGGAATTGGCAAAACAACTCAAATAAAAAAAAATATCGAAGATAATAAAAAAAAATGGATTTATTTTCCTATTGGTGGAGTATTTAATCAAAAAGAAATAATTGATAGATTAAATTTTTTAAGAATAGATAATAATTGTGTATTGCATTTAGATTTAAATGACACTGATAAAATAGATTTAATGATGGAATTTTTATTTTCAATATTAATAACTAGATTTTATGGACATAATGAGGATATTTATTATTTATCTAATGATATTTCAATAAAAGTAGAAATACCAAATACATTTATAGACTTTTTTGAAAAATTCTCTATTTTAAGTTTATTCAAAATTAAAGAAATGAAAATTTCAAATTTAGCTCCTTTAATTGTTCCAAATGAATTGGATTCTAATATTCAGATAGTTTCCAATTATTTAAAGGCATTAAAAGAAGATAAAATTAATAAATTTGATTTAATTTTTCCAAATATAACTCCTAAAGATTTTGAAAATCGTTGTTATTTCATTAGAAAAAGAAAAAAACAAGAAAAATTTTCTACTTCTATAAAAGCTGTATTATTATCTCAAAATGATTGCCAAAATTTAATTTTTGAATCAATTAAAGAAAAAATATCTGAACCTACTTATTATCAAATTAATTCATTTATAAATGCTTTAGCTATTCAATTAAAAAATTTAAATAGAAATATCTTTCTTAATGCTCATCAATTAATTGTTTCAGTTTGTAAAGATAATTGCTTAGTCAGAACATTTATAGTTCAAAGCTTTATAAAATTAACTAAACATTTTACGGATGGTGCTTTTACAAATTTATTAAAAAACCAAAAAATTGAGCATCAATTATTACTTGGACAATATGATGAGGAAAAAGATAATGAGAATGCAATAAATAATTTAGCAAATGATAAGCATGAAGTAGTATCTTTCGATAAAATTGACCCTTCTTTAGTATTTTTCCATGAAGGAGGAGGAGAATTATTTAGCATAATTACAAATAAAAGCCCAACAGATAAAGAATATATTAATTTATTATCACTTAAAAACTCTCAATGCCAAAAAGGAAAAGAAATTTTTAAAGAATTGCCTGATTATAGGAAATTTACCCAGATACAATTTCTTGAAGAAATACGTAATATATTAGATATTAAAACACCAGTAAAAAAAGTGGAAGGCTCAAATATAAAATCATTAGAAGAGATTACTGGAAATTATATTTTTACAGCAGATAATTTCGTAAAAATGGTTTTGATCTTACTTAGAATAAGATCAAATATACCAGTTATAATGATGGGAGAAACAGGTTGTGGAAAAACATCTCTTATTAGAAAATTATCTGAAATGAAAAATGAAGGAAGTTCACAACAAATGAAAATTTTAAACGTTCATGCAGGAATTAATGATAATGATATAATCGATTTTATTACTCAAGAAGTATTTCCTGATTCAATATCTTTAATGATGAAAGAAAATATGAGAAGGGAAGAATACAAATCTAATGGTTTTATTTTTGAAGAAAAAAAAATATGGGTTTTTTTTGATGAAATAAATACTTGTAAATCAATGGGATTAATAAGTGAGTTAATGTGCAAGCATACATATCAAGGAAATCCAATTCCCGAAAATATAGTTTTTATAGCAGCATGCAACCCTTATAGATATAGAGAAAAAAAAGATATTTCTGATGAAAATATTGGCTTAAATATTAATTTAGCTCATAAAGAGTTGAATTATTTGAACGAAAAGGAAAAAAAAAATATTAAAAAAATAAAAAATAGTGGCTTAGTATATTCTGTTAACCCACTTCCACATTCATTACTCAATTTTGTTTTTGATTTTGGAAACCTAACAGCTAAAGATGAAGAAGATTATATAAGATGTATGATTAAATACGTAATTAATAAAATATATTATAAAGATGATATACCTGCAAAAGAAGAAGATGAAAAATTAAAAAAATTAAAAGATTTTGCAAAAGATATGATTGCTACTTCTCAAAATTTTATAAGAGAAATATATGATAAATCTGCTGTATCTTTAAGAGAGATAAGAAGATTTAATATATTGTATGAATTTTTTTATAATTATTTAATAAAGAGAAAAGAAAATTCTGAGAGCTCAAAAGAATTTAAAGAAGATACTTTTTATTTAAACTTAGATGATTATTTTATTCAAATTTATAGTATTAATTTAAGTATTTTTGTTTGCTATTATTTAAGAATAAGTGATAAAGAGAAAAGAAAAGAATTAAAATGCAGATTGAATAAATTATTCCAAAATTTTAATGAATCTTTTAAAGATAAAGATTTTCTTGATATTCCTTTAAAAGAAGAAGAATATATATTAGAAAATATAGAAATAGATAAAGGTATTGCTAAAAATAAAGCACTTTTAGAAAATGTTTTTTCATTATTTGTTGCAATAAATAATAAAGTCCCGATTTTCATTGTTGGTAAGCCTGGTTGTAGTAAATCTTTAAGTGTCCAATTAATATTAAAATCAATGCAAGGAAGTGCGTCAAATAAGCCTTTATTTAAAAATTTACCTAAAGTTATGTTATTTGCTTATCAAGGTTCAATTGCAAGTACATCAAATGGATTAAAAAATATTTTTAAAAAAGCTCGTGGAATATATCATCAATTAAAATCAGAGAATAAAAAAAATAATATTTCCTTAATATTTTTTGATGAAATGGGTCTTGCAGAGCATTCTCCAAATAACCCTCTTAAAGTTATTCATTCAGAATTGGAATATGACCAAAATGAAGGAGAAAATAAAATAGCTTTTATTGGTATTTCAAACTGGAATCTAGATGCTGCAAAAATGAATAGAGGAATTTCTATATCTATCCCTGAACAAGATGAAGATGATAATCAATTAACAGCACTAACTATTGGTAAATCGTATAATATCAATTTTGAATTAAATTATGAAAATATTTATAAAAAATTAGGAAGTACTTATTATAAATATAAGAAAAAATTGAAAGCAGAGCATAAAGTAGATGGGAAAGAAGATTTCCATGGAAATAGAGATTTTTATCACTTAGTGAAAATAATATCAAGAAATATAATAAAAAAAAAAAAAGATAAACTCTTAGATGATAATACATTATTAGAATGTATAATTAATGGTATAGAAAGGAATTTTTCTGGATTGAAATTTGAAGGAGACAAAACTTCTACAGAAATATTTCAAGAATCTTTTAAAGAATGTTTTAAAGAAATATATCCTCTATATAAAGTTTCAAAAGAATATAATGTTCTATCTAGAATAAAGGAAAATATAAATGATTTAGAAAGTAGATATTTATTAATAATTTCAAAATCATATCTAAGCACTTTCTTATTATCTTCAATATTATTATCTGAAAATAAGAAAGAATATCGAATTTATATAGGTAGTAAATTAAAAAATGATTTAAATTCAGAGCAATATGCCATTAAAGTATTAAATAAAATTCAACTTTATATGGAAAAAGGAAACATTTTGATTTTAAAAAATTTAGAAACAGTTTATCCTTCTATGTATGATCTATTCAATCAAAATTTCACTAAAGTTGGAAGCAAAAACTATGCCCGTCTTGCAGTAGGTTCTACAACAAATAATTTTGCTTTAATTAATAATAATTTCAAATGTATAATTAATGTTGATAATGATAAAATAGATAAAGAAGAACCTCCTTTCTTGAATAGATTCGAAAAACATATATTATCTTTGGACAATTTATTAAGCGAAGAATTAATTGAGCAATCAAACATAATTAAATCAATATTAGATGAATTAATTATTTATGATAATATAACATTCAAAAGCATTGAATATGATTTAAAAAGTTTATTAATTAATTGCAGTTTAGATGAAATTAAAGCTCTAATCTATCAAGCTAATAAAGAAGGAAAAAGCAAAGATGAATTGATTGATTATATATTGAGTTATATTTCTTTAACTTTACCTCAAGATATTTTGGCAGTTTTGAGAATCAATGGATTTATGCAAAAATATCAACAATATTTTAATAAAATTGTTGAATACTATGAAAAAGGAGAGCATTCCAATATTTCAAATTTCTTGAAAGAAATGAAATCAAGAAAAAATGTTATATATACTTTCAGTAACAATTTAGAAAAATTAAAAATAAAAGATGTTAAAAATGATTTATATGGTTCAATATCTAAAGAATTTATATATCAGATTAATATAAGTTCAATAAAATCAGAAAATGAATTAGAAAGACAATTATTTATTTTCTATAAACAAAATTATAAAATATGCATTATTAAATATATGCCAAATGAAGTAAAACTAATGGAATATGTCAAATTTTTCATTGAAGAAAAAGAAAAAGACTTTGAAGATAATGGTGAATCTAAGAAAGTTTTTATATTTATTGCTTACATTTCAAGAATTTTAAAAAATGAATTAATTAATAAGAACAATTTATCTCAGAAAAAGCTAAATGCATTAAATAAAAAACTGCTTACTGAAACTTTATCTAATTTGTCAGGATTTTATCAGATTTTTATTGATGATTTAAATGGTGAAGATAATAATAATTTTAATGAATTAATTAAAGTAATAAAACCTATAGAAATGTTCAATAAAATCCTTAATATTGATGAGGAATTTTGTAACCATATTTTAAAATGTGTTAGTTATATGAAATATAGCATTAGTGGCTCATATAAAGATTTAAATAACAATAATTATATTCAAAAGTTATTAGAGTATTTCTCAAAACATAAAAGATTGAGAAATTTAATAAATGAAACTATAATTAATCGAACTCAAAAAGATGAAGATTTATTTGTTCAAATATTTAAAGAAAAGATTTCTTTGGATCATTTAATTGGCTTATTTAAAATAATTAAAAATTATTTTTCTAATTTCTATATTTCAAAATTACTCTTAATATTTTTTAGAGCTGAAAATGATCAAATTTTTTCTACAATATTATCTAATGAAAAATCAAATGAATTATGGACAGATAAAGAAGACTCTAAGAATGCAAATATTATTGAAAAAATTGTAATATCTTATTTTAATTCCTTATCATTTGATGATGGAAAAATTAAACTAGTGAAGGAAGAAGGAACCAATAAAGTAGATATTATATTTGGAATAAAAACTCCTGGAATAAAAACATCTTTTGATAGGATATTAAAATCTGTTAAAGAAAATATAGTTAAAAAATATAGAAAAAATGAAGATATGTTAAGAATGCATTTAGAAGATGAAGAAATAAAGAAAACAAAAAATAATTATTATAAAATATTAAAAGATTTAGATTTATCATTAATTAATTTAATTAATAGAGAAGATCATTTAATAAATTTTATAAATAATGACCAAATAAAAAATGACAAATTATATAATTCAATTATAGATGATTATTATACTCTTTTTCTTAATAAAGCCTTAAAAAAAGCAAATAACAAGAAAAACAAAAAGAAAAAAGGAAATAATTTTGATTTTCAAAGTATTAACATTGATAATAATATAAAATTCTTAAAATTAATGTCTAGTTTAAGAAATGAAATTATTACTTCAAATTTCAAAGAATATGCAAAGGAAAATGATATTATTTCACAATTAGCTAGAGAAATTAATTGGTTAGAAAGTTATTCAAATGAAATAACTATAATACAACAAATATTCACTAAATTAAGCATGAAAATAACAGAATTTTATAATCAAATTGAAGAAGTTATCAAAAAAAAAGAAATTAAATATGAGATTTCCAAAAGAAATCCAGAATATACTTCTATAGTAAATGAAGTCTTTTTCTTATCATTAGATTCAATTCTTAGAATAATAACTTGTAATAATGAAATATATGATAAACCTATTGGAGAATTATTTGAACTAATTAATGTAGAGAAAGAAATACTTCAAAATTCTTTACAGTTGGAAAATAATTTAAATATTAGATCAAAAGAAGTATTTTCTTTGCAACAAATACTAAAATTAGTAGATTCATTTTTTTTAAATAAATTGGACTCTAAGAATAATTTTGAACCAATATTTTTATATTTTAGGAAGCAAATTATTTATAATAATGAAAAACTTCAAAGAAAATTATGTGATAATTTTAAAGAATTTTATGGGTTTTTGACTGAAAAATTAGAAAAATTAAATAATAATAATTTTAACTTTTATAAAGTTTTAAGTTTTATATTTTTGAATGAATATATAAAAATAACATATGAACCTTTCAGAGAATTACTAATAGAAAAGATATTAGAAAATAATGATTTTATTAAAAATAGTTCACAGATATTTAAGATTATTTTGGAAAATATAATTAATGCTTTTCCAAGTTCAATGATAAGTAATTTTGACTATATAAAAAAAGAAAAATCTGAATTAGTAAAGAAAATCAACAATACTAAAAATTTATTTTTAGATGAAGTAATAATGAATATTATTGAAGGAAAAATAAGTATATATTTTGAATATATACCAACTTTGGATCCTAAAACCACAGAAAAATTATATCCAAAATATTATAAAGATAATACAAGTGGAATAAAAAACGAAACTGGAATAGTTTTTGATAATTCTCTAAATATTTTTGAACAAACAATAAACTTTTTAGATTCAATATCTAATCAAGTTTCAATTGATGAAGATAAAGAAAATATTCATCTATGCAAATTATACTCTATTGTATATGTTAAGATGTATTTAAGTAAAACTGTCTACTTTATAAAAGAGAAATATGAACTAATGGGTGGAGATATAAAAAAGATTATAAATGTAATTCAAGAAATAAAAAATAAAGAGTTTGCCAAAGTAATAAAGATATATGTTTTCAAACTTTTTTATAGTTTTATGAATAATAATTTTGAAGAATTAAAAAACTTTAATTTCAAAGAAAAAGGAATTGAATTTGATAATGATTTTCCTTCCTTATACAAGGAAAAAGACAAGATATTGCTAAATTATTTCTTTTTGCCATTAAATGAAGAGGAGGAATTTAATAAATATAAAAATGTATTAAATTCATTTGAAAAAATTAGAAAAAACAAGTTTAATGAAGATATAAAAGATATGTTAAATTTAATTAAAGAAAATGGTCTTGATATATTCTTAATAATTTCAATTAATAAAATATTATCTAATTTAGGATTAAAAAATTATTTATCTGATAAAGATGAATATCAAAACTTTTCTTCATTTGCTAAATCCTTATTTGCAAATTATGAAATTGATGAAGAATTAAAAAATTTGTTGTTTTTATTATTTGATAATAGTAAATTCTTAGAAAAATTCAAAACTAAATTAGTAAAGGAAAATGAATTAATTGATCAACAAATATTTGAAATGATTTTATATAGTTATAGATATTGTGTTAATACATTAGATGAAAATAAAAATGAATCTTCTTTATATAAATCCTTATTCTCACAAAATAGTGATGTAATTAAAGAATCTTTCTTCCCTGGTATTGATGATTCTGATGATTATCATTTAATTACATTTGGAAATATTGTGAATCATCTTAATAATTTTCCTGAAAATTATGGTTGCTATGTATGTAGTTGTGGATTTTATTATAGTTTAGATCCTTGTGGCTTTCCAACAAAAGGTAACACATTTAATTGCTCTATTTGTGGAGAGAAATGTGGTTGGGGTCCAAAGAGAGTTCCAACTTTAGGTCCATCAAAACATGGTATGGTTATAAGACCTGGTCATTATAGAATATTTAAAAATAAAGGGCATAAGGAAAGAGAAATGGATAAATATAATGAATCTGATTCCAATATTCCCTTTAAATATTTAGATCAATATAAAAATGAAGTAATTGATCCTATATTAAATAAAGCCGCTTTTGGCTTTAATCAAATTAATATGGATTACTTCAAAAGCCAAGATAAGGATGTCAGAAAATTATCTATTATAGGATACAGATTATTAAATTTTATCTCATATAGTCATCTATTCTTTGCTTATTGCTTAGGATATATTTCTGAAGAAAATATGAAGAAATGCTTGATTAAAGACATGGATATTATACAAATAATTAAATCTGATTGGAATTTATTAAAGGAATCACTTCAAAAAAACAATATTGGCTCAATCCAAATATTTATGAATATGATATTCAGGAAATTATCTAATTTAATCAAAGATTGTAAAATTTTGAAGAATTTAAAACAAAGAGAAAGTTTTGAAAAGGAAGTCGAAAACTTGGTTGAAGAATGCATAAAAAATTATCCTGATTTTAGCATTAAATATAATGATGAAAATAAAATACAATTAGAACTTAATAATCAAGATATTAAAACTATTATAGCTCAATTAATTCCTGTAACTGAAGATGTCTATCCTGAAAATGAATATCCAATGCTTAAATATTTCAATTTAACAAAATATAGGACAAAAGAAGATTTACTAAATCGTATGAGTAACAACCAAAATTATCCTTTATTAAATCAAATTCTTTTAGATAAGCCTGAAATGAGAAAAATGGAATATATTCCAATATTCAATGAATTTACTAATTTTATGGTAGAAAAATATTCATTTAAAATATCTAGAGAATATGCTAAAAATAATAATTTAGAAAATGAAGAAATTTATAAGAATGATAAAAAATTCCAAGAAAATGTATTAAACTTCATAAATGCTTGGAATGAAATAAAGTATGAAGCAACCAAATATCAATGCAGAGAAGAAATGCCTGTAAAAGAGCTTAAGCCAAGCAATAAATTAATAGACTTCTTAATTGACAATGGAGATTTAGGAGGGGGAATGTATCTTGCTGCAGCATGCCAAAATTTCATTTCTTGGCAGAATTCATTTTTACAACCCATAATTGATGCTAATACTTCTAATGGAATATTAAATTGCTATGTTTATAATATGAAAAAAAAAATTCATCTTCATAAAGCCAAACAAGATAATATTTTATTAATTAAAGATAGATTTTCAAAATCAAAATATTTAAACGAAAATGATATAATATATTCCTTTTCTGAAAGAAATATATTTAATAAAGATGGTAAAATTAATTATTATGATTATAATTCATTTGTATATGATTATGAAGCTATTGAAGATGAACTTGGTAAAGTTATACTGCCTGGTGTTTGCCTATTTGAAGGGGAAAAAGAATTAAACTTTGTAACATTTTGGTTTGAAGGTTTCAGGGGAGGAAGATCTCAAATTCTAATTGATTTAAATTCAATATATCCTCAAAAAAATTTAGAAGAAGAAGATAAACAATCAATAGTTAAATATATAGAAAGAATGAATAAAGAAAAAGTTCAAGGATATGATTTCAAAGACTTTTTCGGATCAATTCAATTATTTATATTTTATTTAACTCAGAAAGGAGATATTGAAGATAATGTAACAGTGGATAATGTAATCAAAAATGCTCCAGTATATTTAAAAGTTTCTGATGATTTCAAAAATTTCTTTATAAATGAAGGAAAAAAATTAACAATTGAAAAGATAATGCATTTATTCTTTTTCATTGAACATTTATGCTTTGAATATTCAATTAAAACACTTCAAAAGGAATATAAGAAAGAAATACCAAAAGATTTACAAAATAAAATAATTGATAAATTATTGAATAAAGAAAAGCTTAATGAGGCATATTCTATAAAAGACTTAGGAGCTGCTGTAAGAAGATTTATCTCAAGATATTTGGCTGGAACAATGCAGGAACTTGAAATAAAAGAAAAAAGGAAATTAAGTGATGAACTAAGTAGAGAGGATTTATGGGATGAAAGAATATCTGAAAATTATGATTTATTAGAAATAAATAACAAATTATTAGATAATTTTAAATTAACTGTAAGCCAAGCATATGAATTTTATAAATTAATTGGAAAAGAGGATGAAGATTTACTTAAAGAATATTCTATTGCTAAAAATGAGAATGAGGAAAATGATGATGATGGAGTTCTTGATGAAGTAATTTAAATTAGTGGATATTATTTTAATAGGAAATTTATATATATTTATTTATTTAAACTTAAAATATTAAATAAAAAAATAATCTTTTATTTTTTTTTATAAAGCTATTCTTTAAATGGGGATTGGG
>Ga0247608_10004868_pt1 | contig 14800 bp, 13 predicted proteins | sample 176DNAGHGlowgp2_FD_193490 | JGI IMG/M metagenome (GOLD analysis project Ga0247608, IMG submission 193490) | Sheep rumen microbial communities from Palmerston North, Manawatu-Wanganui, New Zealand - 1766 DNA GHGlow gp2 | ecosystem: Host-associated > Mammals > Digestive system > Stomach > Rumen ...
TAGTATCGCTATCAGCGTCGCGAAGAACGGACACGACGACACGATGAACGACACATTGTTCACCACCGTCATGCCTATGGCTGCGTTCTCAGTCATGAAGTACAGCGAGCCGCCCGTCACGCCTAAAAGCAGAAACGTCGCCTCGTCCCTCAGTGTCTTGCTCCGCACACGCATGCCTCTGCCGCTCGCCATGCAGAACAGCCACAGCGCCATGTACGCAATGCCGGCCCTCAGAAAATATATCTCGTGCGCAGCCACGCCGTTGTCTATCAGCAGCCGTGTGTTTATGAATGTGCCGCCCCATATCAGCGTCACTATCACTGCCGTCACGTCATATTTTATGTCTGCTGCTCTCATGTCCGAAAAGGTGGATGCGAATTTACGCATTTTCCGCCTTTGTTCTTCGCTCTCTCGCATTCAGATGCCGTGTCGCGCTGTTCTTGTAATCTCTTGTGTTTAAACGTTTATACAATTTAATCGCTTTTTTAACATATTATTTTTGAAAATTGTTGTTAACTCTGTTTTCGTTTCATATATTTGCCATGTTTTTGGTTTTATGCAAAGGCGTAAGCCAATCACATTCTTTAAATGATTTTTTTATTACAAACCAATTTTAAATTATTAAACACTATGAAAAAAATGCTTTTCGCAGCAGCTGCTATGATTGCTGCAATGACAGTTAACGCACAGACAGCGTGCAATGCTACATTTTTCTCAGGCGCAACTCTAACTTTTAGCGCTGATGGTAAGGATGCTAGCGTAGTTGCCGCAACAACAAATCCAAAACTGAATGGAACTGAAGTTGATTATGTAGCAATGAATTCAGGAGAAAAAGGTTATGTGGTTTTCAATGATAATTTCTCTATGAATTACTACACCTCAAAGGATAAAGCAGGTATAATTAAGACAACTACTACAGATGTAGATGGTGTTGATACAGAAGCTTTGTGTGCAAATGGTAAGGGTGTAGTTATGTGTTTCCAGGTTAATCCAAATTCTGTTGTGACTCTGAAGGTTGCAATGAAGGGACTTAAGGAAGCATCGCCTGCTTACCCTACATTTGAAGTGTCAAAGGGTACTGCAGATGCAGAAAACCATGTGTTTACCATGGCTGATGTTTTGACATGGAAGGAAGATGGTAAGCCAGAAGGTGAGAGAAATGGTAACACATTCAAAGTATATGATCTTAAGTTTACTGCTGACGCAAATGGAAAACTTGAAATCAAAGAGACAGCAAATGGTTTTAATTTGTTCTCTTACACAGCATCAACAGATGCAGTTGCAGGCAAATATGTTTCAGGTTCTTTGAAGAACGCAACAGCAACTGCAGCAAACGACGCTGAGGCTGACGCTGAGTTCGCTTACTCAGTTAAGATCAACGGTCAGAAGGTAAACGCTAAGGTTTACAACGAGCCAGTTATTGAGGTTAGCAACAACGGTTCAGCTAAGGTTGTTATCAACAAGAAGTAATTCCTCTAAGGAATAATCATAAAAAAGAAGCCATTCCTGTTGGAATGGCTTCTTTTTTATGATATATTTGCGAATACATAGACAAATTAAAACATTAAATCCCCTTTTCTTTTATGAGAAAAATTCTTCTATCATTCATTATCGGTGCGTTTGGAGCCTCGGCTTTCGCTCAGAATACCGACTACTACGGCGAGCCATATAATTTCTGCCAGTCGCTCACTTTCAAAAACGACACAAGCACTGCCGTCGAGGATGCTGGCGAGGGCTATATGTATGTCGCTCCTGGTGTCGCACCGTCGAAATCAGGTAATAATGCCGGCAGCAGAGGTCCGTCTTCGTTCACGGAAGCAGGCTTCTTCAAGTTCTTCCAGATAGGTCAGGCGAGCTTTTCTGTTAAAAACTCCAATGAAAGCAAAGAGTGTCTCAAGTACAATATCACTGGCAAGGACGGTCTCGTGGCTAACGGAGGCGACATAATCTTTCGTCTCGAGGACCTCGAGGAAGGCGACGTTTTCGCTATCAAGTATTCGCGCAAAGGCACTGCGCAGCCAAACTTCTTCAATTCAAAGAGAGAGTCGGCTGTCAAGTATTGGCACATAACCGATTGGGAAGAGCTGTATGACGACCCGGAGCAGGAATATACTTACATCAACAATCTCGCTTCTGCAATCGGCAACCGCGAGCCTACTACTAACACCGACACCGTCGTGAACTATTACCGTGTTACCGAAGATATTAAGCACAATCCATACGTTGACCTCTATATCACAGAAGCAATCCTCTTCAACGTCTATTTCTATGCCAAGGACAGCGAGACGGCTCAGAGCATGACGTTCGTCGTATCTTCCAAGGACGCTGACCGCGAGGTCGTTGACACATATTATATGAATGTGGCTGGAGTCAAGTCCAAATCGCCTTTCGATGGCTTCAACATCAAGGTCGATGTGCTCGACGACAAGTCCATTCGTGCCGACAAGGTGTTCATAGTCAAATAGCATTTTTTCATTTATAAAAAGATACAGTAGGGGAGCGCTCTTGTCGTTCCCCTTTGTTTTTGTGCCGTCGCCTTGTCCCTCGCATGCAATAAATCCTTAATTCTGAATAATATTTTTATCTTTTATACGTTATATTTGCACGGATAAGCGGATACACACTTATGTTTTCGGCATTGAGAAACATATTTATTTTCATGGCGTTATTGTTTGCGGCGTTACAGTCGCAAGCATCCACTGTGCTGTATTCCGATGATTTCAGCAATTCCGATGTCTGGCCGGAGTATAGCGGCAACTCGTCCATTAAGGAGGTTGAGACTCCGGATGGTAAGCTCATTACCTATAATGTCGCTTTTTATCCTACTCAATACAAAACATACGATGGCGTGAAGATGACGGGCTATCTCGATTTCCGTGCAGGAGGTTCGACAGTCACAGCCACTACGTCCTATGTTCAGTTCCCCGACATGACATTCACCAACGGCGGAACATTCACCGTTGTCTATGGCGCAGGCTCCACCAACAAGAAGCTGCAGTTGCAGGAGTGGAACGGCACAGAGTGGGTCAATGGCGACTACGAGACTGTAACTACCGTTAAGTCCAGCAAGTGGTACACTCAGAACTGGACTGTCGAAGGCTCTGGCACTAAGCGTCTCCGTCTTGTCCTCCTTTCGTCTGGTCACCTTTACATCGCTTCTGTCGAAGTCGCAACGAATTCTCCATCCATATCGTCGTCACAGGACACCATCATTGTCAACCCTTTGCGCCAAGGTGCTTTGGCGGATTCGGTCATTACGCTCACTCCTGAGCATGTGGACCTCTCGGCGCTTTCGGCGACTACCGCATCAGAGTACATTTCGCTGTCGGCCGACGGCGCTTCGTTCTCTAATTCTGTAGTCATGCCTTCCGATGGTGGCAGCCTGTACGTCAGGGTGGATGCGTCGGCTCTCGAAGTCGGCACATATACGGATTCGTTGAAATTGTATGCTGTCGGTGCGAGTGTCACCAGGACGGTTTTTGTGAAAACCACTGTTGTTGACAAAAGTTCCGAGGCTTATGTCCTCGCCATCGACCTCGACGGCTATCTTGGCGACATCGACCTTTCTGCCGAGAGCATAGTCATTGCCATCGGTGCCGATGCTGTTTTCCCAATCACCGATTCCGACATTTCTGTCACGGTGTCCGATCGTGCGTCCTACGACATTACGGAATTCTCCATACCGTCTGCTGGCGAGTTGGACTCGGCTTCGCCTAAAATCACCGTCACAGCCGAGGACGGCACTTCGAAAGTCTATTCGCTTTCGTTCCGTTCCGACGCTGGTGTTCCAACTGGTGCCGATGAAGCGTCTTCGGCCACAGTAAGCGGCGTGGCTGGCGCAATCGTGTTCTCTTCGTTCAGCGGTGCGCAGGCTGAGGTTTATTCCTTGGGCGGTGGCAAATTTATTACCGAGAATATCACATCATCATATCATATACTGCCACTTCCGGCTGGCGTTTATGTTGTTCGTGTATGCGGACGCACATTTAAGGTCGTGGTAAGATAAAATCAAATCTCTATAAATAAAGAAATGGCAAAGCAGAAAGGTAGCAGCAAGGAGACTGTTGTTGGGCGTATTACTATTTGGTTGTTGAAGTTGCTGATAGCTTTTTTCGTGCTGAGTCTGGCTGGCGTGCTTTTCTATCGCTTCGTTCCTGTCTATTACACACCGCTTATGTTCATCAGAATGTATGAACAGCATTCGAGAGGCGAAAAGACAAGATTGGATCACCAGTGGGTGCCAATAGATAAGATTTCGCCTAACGTTCCTCTTGCCGCGATGGCTGGCGAGGATGCCAAATTCCTCGACCATAATGGATTCGACGAGAAGGCTATCGTCAAGGCCATTGAACATAACAAGAAAGGCAAAAGTGTCCATGGAGCCAGCACCATAACGCAGCAGGTGGCTAAAAACGTCTATTTGTTTCCTTCGAGAATATTCTTGCGAAAGGGGCTTGAGGTTTATTTCACAATGCTCATCGAACTTTGTTGGAGCAAAGAGCGCATCATGGAAGTCTATCTTAATTCTATCGAGATGGGCGATGGCATATACGGAATAGAGGCTGCGGCTAAGCATTATTATGGATGCTCGGCTTCTGAACTTAATAAGAAGCAGGCGGCTACCATTGTTTCTTGCTTCCCAAGTCCTATAAAAAGGACTCCGGATCACATGACAAAAGAAGCTTTGCGCCATCGTCGTCAGATTCTAAAGGGCATGACTTACCTCAAATCTGTAAAATTCGATTAGCCAGTTGTGTTTTGTAAAATGTTGATGTGGTGATAGTTGGCAGTGTTGGCGAAAAAATATTTTCAAAAAACTGTATTTTTCGCTTGCTGGTTTAAAAACTTGCCGTATCTTTGCATTCGCCTCTTGAGAGAAAGAGTGCGAAAATTGAAATTCTGATAGCAAAGCGAGGGTCTTCGCGAAATAGCAATGCTATTTTCTTGAAAATCAAGCTCCTTGAAAATATTTTCAAAAAAAGTGCTGTAAAAGTTTGGAGGATGAGAAAAAGTCCCTACCTTTGCATCCGCAAAACGAGAGGGGGAGTGCGGTTTAATCCGCTCCTGTTCTACGGAAGAGCGATCTTTAAAGTACTGAATGCAATAGAAATTTGAGAGATGCCTGGTATTGATACCAGGGTCGATTCCTGGCCTTCGTGCTTCGGCATGGAGGTTTTTGAGAGAAAGACCGGGGGATGACGAAGGTTTTAAGATTAAGAGTAATATTAGAACGAAGAGTTTGATCCTGGCTCAGGATGAACGCTAGCGACAGGCCTAACACATGCAAGTCGAGGGGCAGCGCGGGGAAAGCTTGCTTTTCCTGGCGGCGACCGGCGCACGGGTGAGTAACGCGTATGCAACCTGCCAGCAAGCGCGGGATAGCCTTCCGAAAGGGAGATTAACACCGCATGAGGCCGCGGATGGGCATCCATCTGCGGTGAAATGAGAAGCTTGCTGATGGGCATGCGTCTGATTAGGTAGTCGGTGGGGCAGCGGCCCACCGAGCCGACGATCAGTAGGGGTTCTGAGAGGAAGGTCCCCCACACTGGTACTGAGACACGGACCAGACTCCTACGGGAGGCAGCAGTGAGGAATATTGGTCAATGGGCGAGAGCCTGAACCAGCCAAGTCGCGTGAGGGAAGACTGCCCTATGGGTTGTAAACCTCTTTTGACGGGGGATAAAGTGCGGGACGTGTCCCGTATTGCAGGTACCCGTCGAATAAGGATCGGCTAACTCCGTGCCAGCAGCCGCGGTAATACGGAGGATCCGAGCGTTATCCGGATTTATTGGGTTTAAAGGGTGCGCAGGCGGCCTGTTAAGTCAGCGGTGAAATCTCGGGGCTCAACCCCGGAACTGCCGTTGATACTGGTAGGCTTGAGTGCGGATAAGGATGGCGGAATGTGTCATGTAGCGGTGAAATGCTTAGATATGCCACAGAACACCGATTGCGAAGGCAGCTGTCCGGGCCGTAACTGACGCTGAGGCACGAAAGCGTGGGTATCGAACAGGATTAGATACCCTGGTAGTCCACGCAGTAAACGATGATCACTAGCTGTAGGCGATACACTGTCTGCGGCCGAGCGAAAGTGTTAAGTGATCCACCTGGGGAGTACGTTCGCAAGAATGAAACTCAAAGGAATTGACGGGGGCCCGCACAAGCGGAGGAACATGTGGTTTAATTCGATGATACGCGAGGGACCTTACCCGGGCTCAAACGACGGTGGACCGCGGCGGAGACGCCGTTTTCAGCAATGACCGCCGTCGAGGTGCTGCATGGTTGTCGTCAGCTCGTGCCGTGAGGTGTTGGCTTAAGTGCCAAAACGAGCGCAACCCCTGCCGCCAGTTGCCATCAGGTAATGCTGGGGACTCTGGCGGGACTGCCACTGTAAGGTGCGAGGAAGGTGGGGATGACGTCAAATCAGCACGGCCCTTACGTCCGGGGCCACACACGTGTTACAATGGGGGGTACAGAGAGCCGGCGCGCGGCGACGCGCGTCCAATCCATAAAGCCCTCCTCAGTTCGGATTGGAGTCTGCAACCCGACTCCATGAAGCTGGATTCGCTAGTAATCGCGCATCAGCCACGGCGCGGTGAATACGTTCCCGGGCCTTGTACACACCGCCCGTCAAACCATGGGAGTCTGGGGCGCCTGAAGTCCGCTACCGCGAGGGGCGGCCTAGGGCGAATCAGATGACTGGGGTTAAGTCGTAACAAGGTAGCCGTACCGGAAGGTGCGGCTGGAACACCTCCTTTCTGGAGTTGTCCTTATGGTCTGAGACCATCGCTGTGCGGATCGCCGCTCAGCGTTGCATCCTCGGATTCTCTATTGTGATTCACGCGTTGGCTCGTCCCGAGCGAGGAGAAGCCTTCACTTATGGGCGCGGCCTTATTGAGAGTCTCATAGCTCAGTTGGTTAGAGCGCCACACTGATAATGTGGAGGTCGGCAGTTCAACTCTGCCTGGGACTACGCGGAACGGGGGATTAGCTCAGTTGGCTTAGAGCACCTGCCTTGCACGCAGGGGGTCAAGGGTTCGAGTCCCTTATTCTCCACGGCTGATGATGCGCTTGCTGCGCGTTGTCGGGACATAGAAGAGATCATTGACATATTGGACAGAAGAGTAGAAGAAGAAAGCAAAGTAAAGCAACACAGAGCGAGCGCCGTCTCCATTATGGAGACAGGCAAATCGAGAGAAACGAGAAAAGGGCGGACGGCGGATGCCTGAGGCTCTCGGAGGCGACGAAGGGCGTGATAAGCTGCGAAAAGCCGCGGGGATCGGCAAATGCGAAATGATCCGCGGATACCCGAATGGGGCAACCCGCCCGGCTGAAGGCCGGGCACCAGCTGAGCTGGGGCGAACCCGGGGAACTGAAACATCTTAGTACCCGGAGGAAGAGAAAACAAAAGTGATACCGCAAGTAGTGGCGAGCGAACGCGGCACAGTCCAAACCCAGGCGGTTCCGGCCGTCTGGGGGTAGTAGGGCGGAGACATGGGACGAGGACAAGCGAGCGGAACGGTCTGGAAAGTCCGGCCATAGAGGGTGACAGCCCCTTACGCGAAGCGTGTCGAACCCTATCCGTACCCTGAGTAGCGCGGGACACGTGTAATCCTGCGTGAATCAGCCGGGCCCATCCGGCAAGACTAAACACTCCCGAGAGACCGATAGCGAACGAGTACCGTGAGGGAAAGGTGAAAAGCACCCCGGACAGGGGAGTGAAATAGAACCTGAAACCGTTCGCCTACAAGCGGTCGGAGCCCCCTTGAGGGGTGACGGCGTGCCTTTTGCATAATGAACCTACGAGTCACCATCGCCGGCGAGGCTAACGCTCCAGAGAGCGGTACCCGAAGCGAAAGCGAGTCCGAACAGGGCGCATAGTCGGCGGGGGTGGACGCGAAACCAAGTGATCTACCCCAGGGCAGGCTGAAGTCCCGGTAACACGGGATGGAGGGCCCAACCGGTAAACGTTGAAAAGTTTTCGGATGACCTTGGGGTAGGGGTGAAAGGCTAATCAAACTTGGAGATAGCTCGTACTCCCCGAAATGCATTTAGGTGCAGCGTGCCGGGTGTCTGCATGGAGGTAGAGCGACTGATTGGATGCGAGGGCTTCACCGCCTATCAAGTCCAGACAAACTCCGAATGCCTGCAGATTGACCGGTGCAGTGAGGGCATGGGTGCTAAGGTCCGTGTCCGAGAGGAGAAGAATCCAGATCACCGGCTAAGGTCCCGAAATGACAGCTAAGTTGAACTAACGAGGTCGGACTGCAGAGACAGCTAGGATGTTGGCTTGGAAGCAGCCATTCATTTAAAGAGTGCGTAACAGCTCACTAGTCGAGCGGTCCGGCATGGATAATAATCGGGCATAAGCTGTTTACCGAAGCCGTGGGATATGCTTTGTGCATATCGGTAGGGGAGCATTGCGGACGCGCCGAAGGTGGGGGACGACCCCTGCTGGAGCGTCCGGAAAAGCAAATGTAGGTATAAGTAACGATAAAGCGGGTGTGAAACCCGCTCGCCGAAAGACCAAGGGTTCCTGATCAACGCTAATCGGATCAGGGTAAGCCGGGGCCTAAGCGTAAGCCGAAGGGCGAGCGCGACGGACGAAACGTTGAAGATTACGTTGCTGCCGCAGTGAGAGACGTGGAGACGAAGCAGTGAAACCGCCGCCGGCTGACGGAATAGCCGGTTGAAGGGCGTAGGCCAAGTTCGGGCAGGCAAATCCACCCGTTCGGCCGAACCTGACAGTACGGAGAGCCCCCGGGCGATCCGACAGCGCGGGTAACCATACTTCCGAGAAAATCCGCTATCGCTAATTGCTGCGGCACCCGTACCACAAACCGACACAGGTGGTCGAGTATAGAGTACTAAGGCGCTCGAGTGATTCACAGCTAAGGAACTAGGCAAAATGGTCCTGTAACTTAGGGAGAAAGGACGCCTCCCCGGGAGACCGGGAGGCCGCAGAAGACTAGTCCAGGCGACTGTTTAACAAAAACATAGGGCTATGCCAAATCGAAAGATGATGTATATGGCCTGACACCTGCCCGGTGCCGGAAGGTTAAGAGGAGAGGTCATCCCTTCTGGGTGCAGCCTTGAATTGAAGCCCCGGTAAACGGCGGCCGTAACTATAACGGTCCTAAGGTAGCGAAATTCCTTGTCGGGTAAGTTCCGACCTGCACGAATGGTGTAACGATCTGGATACTGTCTCAGCTGTGAGCTCGGTGAAATTGTAGTATCGGTGAAGATGCCGATTACCCGCAACGGGACGGAAAGACCCCGTGAACCTTTACTGCAGCTTTGCACTGTAATTGGGCAATCGATGTGTAGGATAGGCCGGAGGCTATGATTCGGGCGCGCCAGCGTTCGCGGAGCCGCCGTTGAAATACGGCCCTTTGATTGTCTGGTTCCTAACCCGTGATCACGGGGACACTGCATGGCGGGTAGTTTGACTGGGGTGGTCGCCTCCAAAAGCGTAACGGAGGCTTCCAAAGGTGCCCTCAGGCCGATTGGTAACCGGCCGTAGAGTGTAATGGCACAAGGGCGCTTGACTGGGAGGCAGACAAGCCGAACAGGTGGGAAACCAGGGCATAGTGATCCGGCGGTTCCGTGTGGAAGGGCCGTCGCTCAAAGGATAAAAGGTACTCCGGGGATAACAGGCTGATCATTCCCAAGAGCTCATATCGACGGAATGGTTTGGCACCTCGATGTCGGCTCGTCACATCCTGGGGCTGGAGAAGGTCCCAAGGGTTAGGCTGTTCGCCTATTAAAGTGGCACGCGAGCTGGGTTCAGAACGTCGTGAGACAGTTCGGTCCCTATCTGTTGTGGGCGCAGGGTATTTGAGGAGAACTGACACTAGTACGAGAGGACCGTGTCGGACGCACCTCTGGTATGCCGGTCGGATCGCCAGGTCCGCCGCCGGGTCGCCAAGTGCGGGCAGGATAAGCGCTGAAAGCATCTAAGCGCGAAGCCGTCTTCGAGATGAGATACCCATGAGGGAGGTTACAGACGATGACCTTGATAGGCCTCAGGTGTAAAGGCGGAGACGTCAAAGCCGAGAGGTACTAATATCCCGAAAGAGTTTCCTCGCGCTCCCTCTCTGTTGCGTTGCCTTGGCTGGAGGCTTCGCTCTTCCTGTCCGAGACGTCAATAATCATGATATTCAGGTGGTTATAGCGCCGGGGTTCCACCTCTTCCCATTCCGAACAGAGAAGTTAAGCCCGAACGCGCCGATGGTACTGCGTATAGTGGGAGAGTAGGTTGCCGCCACTTTTTTGAGAGCCTGTCTGGAGTTCCGGACAGGCTCTTTTTTATGCACATGCGTGACACCTACTCTCTTAAGGACTCAGGCATAACAGATATGCTGGCCGTGATGCTCTCGCCGTCATACGTCAGCTCGTCGTTAAAGGTGCCTGTACGTCCGGACTCTATCACGTCGAACACTTCTTGCATGTTCTTCTTGCCTTCCATGCCGTACCTGTTCAGGCTGCCTAAGCTCGCCGCTTTCTGCTTTTTCTTGTATAAGCAGTAAACGACTAAGCCGCCCAGCGCTGCCAGTATAAGTGTGTTAGTGTTTATGCGTTTCTTTGCCATATTAAAAAATCTTTGTATGTTTGTTGTGCCGGTCGCTGAAAACTCTTGAAAGGCTAAAACCTTTAGGGGTCTTCGGCGTGAAAAGTGGAGTCTCTTCGGAACTTCACTTTTCGACTTTTTATAAATAGCTGTCTATCACTTTTTTTGGCCATAGCGTAAACATCCTGAGCGTCTTTTGCGTAATTCGTCATTTTAAATAAGTCTATCCCTACATTTACGGGTTTTCTCAGGTTCATAGAGCCATGCCTATGATTACTGCATCTTACTTTAATGTATGGATTTCCAGCTTTGCGTTCAAGATATTCGCTACTTGTTGATCCTGAAGTTTCATAGGTAAATTCTCCATAATAAAGCCTAAGGGCTTCAAAGGCATCTTTCGCCTCTCTTGTTCTCATTTACTGGCTCTTCCTGTTGTTCTGAAAACTTTCCCACTCCTGGCGCTTTTGTCTTTCTCAATGCCAGCACCGCCGCCAAAGCCAGCAAGCCAAAGCCTAATATCTTAGAGTTGTCCGGTCTCATCTTTTTATTCTGAGTATTATAACCGCCACGAACATAAGCGCTGCCACTATATCAAGCAGCAGCAGCCACCAAGCCCAGTGCGGCGTTACTTTCTTTTCCTTCTCCACGACAACCGGCTTTTTATCGTTGATGTTTATCGTGTCGTGCATTATGCTTATGCGCTCACGCTCCAGCGTGTTGTAATGATTGACAAAGACTGTATCGCCCTTCATCAAGATAAATACGCTGTCTCGCTGGTAGTGCTTGAGCGTGTCGATATGCCGCTGTGTGATTATCGAGTCGTGCCGCTCTATCACTGTAATAGTTTTGCGGTTTGCAGTCTGTTAAGCAGCATTGACAACAAAAAAAAGACGGATTTAGTCCGTCTTTTTTGATTTCTATGATTTTAGTTTTTTATTTCTTGCTCAAATCTATGGCGTAATAGCCAGCCTCGCCTGTGGTGTAGATTCCAGATATGAATAGGGCGTTGTCTCTGTTGCTGCCGTTGCTTACTTCGGACAGCGCATTCTTGATGTCTTTGATATCCTTTATAGGCTTATTGTTGATGCGTATTATCACGAAATCCTTCTTGATGCCGGCTTGCTGGAACTTGCCGTCTTTGCTGACGCTTGCGACTAAGACTCCATTGCTGATTTTGAACTTTTGCAGTTTTTCGTTGCTGAGTTCCTGGAACGAAGCGCCAAGCTCATCAAGCGTATTGGCTGTCATCACATCCAAGTTGCCCCTTTTATTCTTCAGTTCTACGGTGAATGTCTTTTCGCTGTCATTTCTCAGCACAGTGACCGACACGTTGTCGCCTGGTGCCTTGCGCGCTATCTGCTCTTGCAATTCAGCCACCGATTTTACTTTCTTGTCGTTTATCTTGGTTATGATGTCGCCTTCCTTTATGCCAGCGGCTTGTGCGGCAGAACCTTCGCTGACGGAATGAACGTATGCGCCTTCCATCACGCTGATTTTCTTTTCTTTTGCTAACTCATCGCTGATGTCTGAAATTGAGACTCCGAGTATGGCTCTCTGCACCTCGCCGTACTTCTTCAGGTCATCAACGACTTTTTGTACAAGGCTGCTTGGGATGGCGAAAGAGTATCCTGAGTAGCTGCCGGTCTGTGTGGCAATGGCTGTGTTTATGCCTACGAGCTCGCCTTTGAGATTGACCAGCGCGCCTCCGCTGTTACCAGGATTGACGGCAGCGTCGGTCTGTATGAAAGCCTCTATCTTCATGTCGGAGCTAAGTATGTTTATGTTTCTTGCCTTTGCGCTGACGATGCCGGCAGTGACAGTTGATGTCAAGTTGAACGGATTGCCTATGGCCAGCACCCATTCGCCGATTTTCAGGTCATCGGAGTTGCCGAACGGTATGGTGTGCAGTTTGCTGGCGTCGATTTTCAGCAGCGCGATGTCGGTGTTAGGATCGGTGCCTACGACTTGAGCGGTGTAGGTCTTTTTGTCGTTGAGCACGACTTCTATCTCGTCTGCGTCGGCTATGACGTGGTTGTTAGTAACGATGTATCCGTCTTCAGTGATTATGACTCCAGAACCGGACGCCATGACAGGTTTAGGTTTCTGCTGTTGCTGCATACGCGGCTGTCCGAAAAAGAACTGGAAGAACGGATCGTCGTCGAATCCCATCATGCTTCGTTGCTTGACTTCGGTCTTGGTCTTGACGTGCACTACAGCGTTTATCGATTTTTCCGCAGCCGATGTGAAGTCGGGTACTTGCGCATTGAGACTGAATGATGCTGTCAATATGACAGACAACAGAATGAAATGTTTCTTGAGTGATGTTTTCATGGCTTAAAATATGAAAGTATTTTACAAGGAATAATCCTATCAAATATCTTGCAACATGGCGTTGCCAGGCGTGTTTTTTAATACGAATTAACCGACTAATACTCCGTTAAACAAAAGGCTGCCGTTGTGTTAACCCTGTTTATACTATCTGTTTGATGTGTTGTTCTTGCCGGCAATTTTTCCGAACCTCATTCCTGAATATCTGGCAGCCATATCCGGCAGCCATCTGAGGATTGCCGCTATGTCAAAATGCTTCACTGCTTGACATAGGACATACAGCGCGAGTTTAAGACCCGTGTTTGCTGATTTGTATGTGTCAAATAGCCCGACTTCTGAATAGAACCGTCCAACTTCATAATATCTCTTATATACCTGCTTTAGTGTATATTTATGAGAATGCTCAACAATAGCATCGGCGCAGTATTTTTTCTTGTATCCCGCATCTAATAATATTTTTGAGTATAACTGGTCCTCATTCATCATTACATTGTATCCTCCGTATCCCCCTATATGAATGAACGTGTCTCTATCGTATGCAGAGCACGCATCGGATGCGAAAAATGCCATTATCTGCATTTTCTCGATGTCGTCTTTTGCCACAACATATGATGTGTCAGGGTAGTTCCTTTCCCTTATGTATTTTTCAATTGAGTTGTTGGTGCAGATTTGCTTTGCGTAATTGTATGCCGTTTCTCCTGTGTGAATATCTTTGACCAGATTGTAAAAGACCATGTCGTTTGCCAATTTGATGTCTTGAGACAGCATGACCACAATAGGCGACTCGCAATGCTCAATGATTGCCTTTTGTCTTGTAAGGCTATGTGAGAATTCGTTCTTTTTTACCTCAAAGCTTTTAATGTTGTTCTTCTTTACAAATTCCCTGATTAGCGGCATTTGCTCATCTTCGGAATCTGTGATTGGGAAGACTATTTTATTGATTGTGACATTCTTTTGTGTCAAAAATGAATTATATAATGGCTTGAGATAGTCATAGCCTTTATATACTGGGCATACAATATCAATAGCGATTTCATTCATTTTGTCCTACTTTATCACCGAGAATCTGACAAAGAATGTTGTGCCTTTGCCTTCCTCCGAGTTAAACCAGATGTCTCCGTCGTTGTTGTTCACAATGTTTTTCACAATGGCGAGCCCCAGTCCCATTCCTGAATTTTTGGTCGTGAAGTTCGGAGTGAAAATGCGCTCTTTTATGTCGGCAGGTATTCCGGAACCATTGTCTTTTATCTCAATGGTTATCTGTTTTTCATCGGTCCTGGCGCTTATGTTCACCTCGCCGTCGTTTCTGCTCTGAGGTATTGACTGTATCGCGTTTTTAATAATATTGCTGAACACCTGCTTGAGCTGTGTCTTGTCGGCTAAAATGAATATGTTGCTGTTGCAAATATCGCAATTGACAGCCACATTTTCGTCATTGTGGCGGAAAAGTTCTGCCACTGACATGACGCTGTCGCAGATATTGAGCCTTTCCTTTTGCGCTTCAGGCATCTTGGCGAAGTTGCTGAACGCTGTGGCTATGGCCGATAGCGATTCTATCTGCTCAATCAGCACTTTTGACGACTTGTCGAAGAATTCGTCGAAGCGCTCGCTGTCGTTCTCCTTCTTCATCCTTTGCATCATCTGTATAGACAGTTTCATTGGAGTCAGCGGGTTCTTTATTTCGTGTGTGACTTGTCTCGCCATTTGTTTCCATGCCGCCTCGCGCTCGGATTGTGCGAGTTTCTCTGCCGAATCGTTGAGCTCGTCCACCATTATGTTGTACTGCTCGACTAATTTGCCAATCTCGTCGTCCTTGTCATATTGCAGTTTCTCGTTTCTGCCTTTCAACTGGAAAGCGGCGAGTTTGTTCTTAATCTGGTCGAGCGGTCTGGAGAATTGTTTGCT
>Ga0247608_10004872_pt1 | contig 14799 bp, 10 predicted proteins | sample 176DNAGHGlowgp2_FD_193490 | JGI IMG/M metagenome (GOLD analysis project Ga0247608, IMG submission 193490) | Sheep rumen microbial communities from Palmerston North, Manawatu-Wanganui, New Zealand - 1766 DNA GHGlow gp2 | ecosystem: Host-associated > Mammals > Digestive system > Stomach > Rumen ...
TTCCTTTCTTACAGTTGTCTGTTGCGCAGGGTGTTCAGCATGATGCGCATGTAGAGACCAAACTGCTCCTTGTTCAGCACGTTCTTCATCTTCTGAGCGTCCTTCCTTACGGCCTGGTGAACCATGTGTCTCTGGATAGGACCTCTTACGGAAGCCAGTGATTTCAGTTCGTTGTTGAAGTTGTCGTGGATGGTTTCTACTGCTTCTGCCTGATCCTCGTCCAAGGCAAGAACTTCTGAGAGGCGGTCCATGTTACAACTCATGTCAAAACGTCTGTCAACATTGTTACTGTTAGTTTCTGCAAAACTAAATGTTACTGCCATCATGGCAACCAGTGTTACGATCATCTTTTTCATAATTGTAATTTTTTAGTTGTTATTATTTTTGTTGTTTTTGTTTTCGTTCTTCTTTGCTTCTTTGACGTAACAAAAGCATGAAATGTTTAACCCTCCAACGCCCACTTTCAACGAACACCCCGTTTCGTTCAGCGAACTGCCGGATATACACACTAAAAAATGGTGGGGGATAATCCTAAAAAGACTACCCTACAGAAGATTTTGCAAGAAAATTAGTATCACAGTCACGCCTAACGTGCTGTTTCTGTGTACATTAGGTGTGACACTTGTTTGACCTGTCTCGCTTCTGTATTAGCTTATCCCAGCGCTGTATTAGCTCATCTCATCTCTGTATTAGCTTATCCCAGCGCTGTATTAGCTGTATATTTTGATTTCGTGTAAAGAAATCGGAAGTAAGTAAGGATAAAAAACAAGTGTCACACTAAACGCGCTGTGAAACAATGACTTACGCGCGACGGGTGACACTTGTTTTTATGTAAAAATGTTTTAATATGTGATTACTTGCCGAGATGGTGAAACGCTTACCGTTTGTAGCTTAGTGCAGCACCGATGGCTGTGCAGAACTCAGCGTATTTGGGGATGTGGAAGTGGACACCATAGAGTTTTTCAAGCATGGGGTAGACATCCTTGCACTGGGGCAACAGCGTCAGGTTGCCGATGAGCACAAAGTCCTTGATGCCTGAGTTCAGGGCTGACAGGATGGCTGAGGAACCTATGGCTTGCAGCACCATGGTAATGATGCCCAGCGCAAGGTCTTCCTTGGGCGCATCATACTGGGCCTTGGAGAACAGCGAGGCTGTGGCATCCATGGGCAGGCCGGGTAGGGGATGAGTGGAGATGTCGCCAATGCGCAGGTTGATATTGCGGATGTCGCCATGTAGCGCCAGGCTCTGTATCTGCTTAGGGTCACGCGTGTTCAGCATGACGCGGCTCAGTCCTTGAAGTGTGCCACCTCCGATACCGATACCACCGATATGCTTGATATCGTCGCCACAGCATTGCACAAAGCTGGTACCTGTGCCCATCGATACGACGATGGCTTTGCTCAGTCCTGACTCGAAACGGGCACCTAAACCATCAGCAACGAACTCGTCCACCTTCTGCGTGGGAATACCATAGATAGGATCGTTGACATAGCTTGCCCCAACTCCCGTCACCATAACCTGCTCTACATCACCCAACTGGATTTTGTTGTCATGCAGATACTTGCCAAAAGCGCCATAAAGAGACGTCACCTGGTCAGCAGCTGTGATGCGAATAGGCGATACCACGCGACCTTCGCGCAGTCCCACAATCTTTGTGGTTGATATACCTACATCTATTCCTATTACTATTCCCATAATTATCAGTCTTTAGAATTTCGTAGCAAAGGTAACAACAATTTAGCTATTCTCCAAAGAAAATCAGCTGTATTTGCCTATCAAATACAGCTGTTAGGTTTATAATTACACCGCATTGACAGGATTTCCTTCCAAGAAAGCACGGACATTACCAATGGCTACCTGCAGCAATCGAATACGAGCCTCAAACGAAGCCCATGCTATATGCGGAGTAATATAAGCATGCTGATGACGAAGTAGTGGATTGTCGGACTTAGGAGGTTCATCAGTCAGCACATCAGCACAAAAAGCAGCAAGGCGATTGTCAGCAAGCGCGGCAGCAACGGCACCATCATCTACCAATGGACCACGTCCAGTATTAATAAGAATAGCTGAGGGCTTCATATGCTGCAAACTGTCAGCATTGATAAGATGGCGTGTACTTTCTGTTAGCGGGCAATGCAAGGAAAGAACATCAGATATAGAAAGAAGCTCTTCTAAAGAAACCTTTTCAACACCAGAAGGCAGAACATCCTTGCTTGTTACTGCCCTTACCTTCATGCCAAAAGCGAGAGCAATCTGAGCCACCCGTTGACCTATATTACCCAAACCGACAATACCAAAAGTTTTTCCCGCCAACTCCATGTGCGGGAAATCCCAATAGCAGAAATCTGGATTCGAAGTCCACCGTCCTGCACGATTCTGGACAGCATAGTGTTCTACACGGTTTGTTACGGTCAACAAATGGGCAAATACCATCTGTGCAACGCTCTCCGTACTATAGGCAGGAACATTAGTTACAACGATGTCACGCTCATGAGCAGCCTTGACATCAACAACATTATACCCCGTAGCCAAGACGCCAACATACCTTAGCTTAGGCAGTTGGGCAATAATTTCTTTGCTGAGAACCACCTTATTAGTTAATACAATATCCGCATCGGCAGCCCTCACTATTATTTCAGCTGGCTTTGTGCGCTCATAGACAGCTACATCGCCTAATGCATCCAACTCCTTCCATGACAAGTCACCAGGATTGGCCGAGTAGCCATCGAGTACTACTATTTTAGTCATTGTTAAGTCAATTGCTTTTATGCTCATGAAGAAACAGGATCTCAACGGATAGCCTTGAGGACCTGTTCCAATACTTGCTGAGCAATAGCCTTCATACCCTCAATATTGGGATGGCCAGCTTGCTTCTTGATATTTTTCAACTGAATGATTGGCACATTGTAGTGCTTGCAGATAACCTGTGTAGACTCCACAAAAGAGGGCTTCAGTTCAGTATTCTGTATAAAAAACAGACGTACATTAGGATAGCGCTTCTGTGCATCGCTGAGCAACTTGGCTAAAGCCGGACGGTAAGTATACAGGTCCGCACGTTTCCAGTCAGAATACTGGAACTCACCCAACTTAGCCCCGCACCAACTGTCGTTAGTATTGCCGAAAATAAGAATAATATCAGGAGAGCCTAGTCGTGGCAGACGGGTTATAAAAGAGCGAGGTGAATAATCATCGTCGTTATAACCTGTATAACAAATTGTTGAACCACTGTAGGAATCGTTCTTTTCCAAAATGAAGCCACCTTCGTGAACGACCTGCCACCACCAAGTCTGGCGGACATCAGATACATCGGTGAGGTCGGCACGCAAGGGTTCAAAATACCAAGGTTCGTTACCCTCAGGGATATAATACTGATAGGTTGAATAAGAGTCGCCAAGAATAGAAACACGCAAACGCTGCTGACCATACGCAGTGATGGTCAGCAGCATAAATAATGATAATAATGTATGTCTCATAAGACTATTACTTCTTCTCCTCTATTTTGGGAGCATCAACCTTAGGAGTTTCTTTCTTGGCGGTCTCTGCTTTCGAAGCTACAGTATTGGAAGCTGTCTTCTTAGCGGGTGCCTTTTTGGCAGGTGCTTTCTTAGCTGGAGTCTTCTTTGGCGCAGCCTTTTTAGGCTTCTCTTCCTCAAGGGCAGTAGGATCCAACTTCTCCAGACGGGCCTTCAAACGAGTAATCTCCTTATCCTTCAACTCTATCTCATCACCTTGATTACGGATGGTGGTAAGCAGTGCGTTGAGCTCATCATTCTCAATCTCCTGAGGATAGAGTGCATTAACCCTGTTGATGAAGTCACCGAGAATATTCATGTAGTTAGTAAAGGCATCAAATGGTCCATTGTAGATACCACGATCCAAACCCACATTAGATGGCTTGGTGGTCATAAAGCGGAAGTTGTTGGATGCCTGCAGGTAGTCCCAGTCCTGATTGATACGTGGGTCGTCAGCAATACGCAGACGGTCAGCAACACTATAGAGCTTGTTAAATGCTTCACGCTGCATGGCATTACCCAGCCAACAGCTAACGTCACGCTCCTCATCAACCCACGACAGAGTATCGGGCACGTTGAGTTCACCAACACTCTTGGTCTTCATGCATATCTCGGTAGGTGTAGAGAACGTGATACCCTTCTCCTTAGCACATGCGGGCAATGCCTTCAGGAAATCAAGGATGTTTGAACTGAGTGGCTGAGCGATACCAAGGGCACTCAATTCCATAAAGATATTGATAATCTGCTCCTCTTCTGGGAAACGGGCAATGCGATCAATATAGGTATCAGCAAACAGAGGATAGCCATCCCAATCAGGATTATTAAAGCGCAGCGAGATATCATCTGACAACTCCACATCGCGGAGCAACAGCTTCAAATTCGGTGCAATATTGCAGTTATAGACATAGTGTGGCGACTTCCATCCCAGCACATGCTTGGCACCTTCAGTCAGCATACCCTTGAAGCCCATAGCGGCAATCTGTCCACCAATATCATCAGAGTAGATGAGCGATGAGTTACGGGCTACAGTAGGTTTCTTGCCAAAGAGTTCCTCAATCTTGGCAGCCTGTTTCTTCACGTCAAGAGCAAAAGTCTCCTCGTTAGCCAATGATGACAGACCATGAGAGTAAGGCTCTGCCAGGAACTCTACGCAACCGGTCTGGTTCAGCTCTTGCAACTTGGCAATAACTTGCGGAGCATGGAACTCCAACTGTTCGATACCAGTACCACTCAATGAAAAGGCCACCTTGAAGTACTGACCATTTTCCTTAATCATATCACCAATAGCTGTCAGTGCCGGCATATAGCTACGGTTAGCAATATCGGTGACGCTGCGCTCGTTCTCGTAGTCGTCATAGTAGTAATGATCAGTACCAATATCGAAGAAACGATAGCGCTTCAGATGGATAATCTGATGTATCTCGAAATATAAACAAATTGTTTTCATAATTATCAATTTTCAATTATCAATTATCAATTTAATTACTGTTCCCAGCCAAGGGTGCGTTTATAGAGCGTAGCAATCCATGCGCCGACTTTCTCCCACGTTATCTGGTCAACCTCGTTCTTGCCCTCCTCTTTGAGGTACTGGAAAAGCGAGTCGTTAGCACAGATGCTGTAGATGGCGTCGGCCAACGCGTGGATGTCCCAATAGTCGACCTTAATACAGTTGGTCAGAATCTCTGCACAGCCTGACTGCTTGGAAATGATAGACGGTGTACCACACTGCATGGCCTCCAACGGAGAAATTCCGAAAGGCTCAGAGACAGAAGGCATGACATAAACATCAGAATCCTTCAGGCATTCATACACCTGCTTGCCACGCATAAATCCAGGGAAGTGGAAACGATCGGCAATACCACGCTCTGCAGCCAGTTGAATCATGGCATCCATCATATCACCAGAACCAGCCATACAGAAGCGGACATTCTTAGTACGACGTATCACCATATTGGCAGCCTCAACGAAGTACTCAGGACCTTTCTGCATGGTGATACGTCCAAGGAACGTTACCACCTTGTCCTTACCAGTATGGTCAGGACGTGGAATAGCCTGATATTCATCGGGTAAGGGGTATACTGCGTTATGTACCGTGAAGCACTTGCGTGGATCCTGATGGTACTGGTTGATAACCGTCTGACGAGTCAGTTCCGACACACACATGATACAGTCTGCATTGTCCATACCGTTCTTCTCAATAGAATAAACGGTGGGGTTCACTTTACCACGCGAGCGGTCGAAATCGGTGGCATGCACATGGATGCACAGCGGTTTACCGCTGACCTGCTTGGCATGTATGCCGGCAGGATAGGTCAGCCAGTCGTGGGCATGAATGATATCGTAATCTAAAGTACGAGCCACCACACCAGCAATAATCGAGTAGTTATTAATTTCCTCATGCAGATTGCCAGGATAGCCACCGGCAAACTCCATAGCGCCTAAATCGTTGACATGCATGTAGTTAAAGTCAGCATACAAATGTTCGCGCAAACGGAAATAGAGGTCGGGATCCATGATATTACCCACACGCTCTCGGACATAGTCTGCTGAAACATCACGATAGGCAATGGGCACAGCATTCATTGCTACAATCTGACAAGCCGAGCGATCCTCATCGCCAAAAGGTTTTGGCAAACAAAGCGTGATATCCATATCACCCTGGGCATGCAGTCCCTGAGAGATACCATAGTTAGCGGTGGCCAATCCACCGAACACGTGAGGAGGATACTCCCATCCAAACATTAATACTTTCATAGCGTTTCCTCCTTATTTATTTTTGGTATGTATATTTCTCCAACAGCTTCAGTGCACGCAGAATCTCAGCAACATTCATGGCAAAGGCCATTGCACCACGTCCATGGAAAGGCGGGTTGCCATCAAACAGTTCACTGATGGTGCCCAGTGCATGATAGTCCATCTCCTCTTCATAACCCACCATCTGACGCTCAATAAACGAGAGACGGGTACGCTTATAGAGTTTCAGACTGGCCTCCATATAGAAGCCGCCCAGCCATGGCCATGCCGTACCCTGATGGTAAGCATAGTCGCGCTGCGTCTGCGGACCGACATACATAGGATTATAGCCACCACTCTTAGGTGACAGCGAGCGTAATCCCTTGGGAGTCAACAGTTCGCGGGTACAGATGTCGAGCACACTCTTCTTCTGATCCTGTGACAGCGGTGAGTAGTCGAAAGCGACGGGGAAAATCATATTAGGACGTACGCTCCAGTCCATCATATTGCCATCAACATAGTCGAGCAAGTAGCCGTATTCGTTCATAAAAGTATCCACGAACGACTGCTTACACTGCTCTGCGAGTTTCTCTAATTTCTCGGCAAACTTCTTGTCGCCAAATTCTGCCTCCAGCGAAGCACAGAATTTAATAGCATTATACCAAAGCGCATTGAACTCAACAATATATCCAGAGCGGGGAACAACGGGACGGCCATTGGCTGTGGAGTTCATCCAAGTGATAGCCTTATCGCGACCATCAGCATAAACCAGGGCATTTTCGTCAAGACGCAGGTTAGGATGACCATCGGCCATAATATATTTAACAATATCCTTAACCAGTTTACCATACATCTTGTAGCCTTGATCACGGCCTGCATCCTTAACATACTGTTGAATAGCCCATACAGCCCACAGCGGTACATCAGGATGCTCTATTTCGTAAATCTTCACGCTCAAAGGTTTACCCTCCATGAACTCACGGAGTCCCTTCTCAGAGGTCTTCATCACGTGTTCAAAGTAATCCTGTTCACCGATAGCCAATGTCAGACCAGGCAGTGCGATAAATGTATCGCGGGCACGAGCCTTGAACCAAGGATAACCGGCCAACAGGTATCTGTCGTCAGTATCGTCAAGATGCTCTGGCGAACTACCACTGCGGCGATCGCGGAAGTGGAACTGATGAGCTGCAGCCACCAGACAGTGATAGAAGCTGTCGCGCGAGAGGCGCACATCAATCTCTTTCTGGAAAAGGCCCTTCAGCGTTGAGCTCTTAATCTCCTTGGTAGATGCGGCAAAGATTATGCTCTCGCCCTTCTTGATAGTCATCTCAAAGTAGCCAGGAACATAGAGGTCCTCATTAGAAGCATAGCCACGCTCCTGCTCCTTGGGATACTCTATGCCACGATACCAGTCAGGCTGGAAAACGAAAGCATTCTTCTTGTTGAACTGCATGTACAAGTCTGGGTAACCAGCATACATACAGGTCTTGATTCCATTGTCAACCTCATGATACTCACGGCTGGCAGTAGAATTCTCGTGAGTAAACTGACGCACCGAGCGGAATGCCAGGAACGGACGGAAACGCAGCGTAGTAGCTGAGTGTGCATCTTCCAGCGTATAGCGGATAAGGATGCGGTCTTCATAGGCTTGAAAAATCGTTTCCCTCTTTAATAACACGCCACCAACACGATAGATAGTGGTAGGCACCACGTCACAAGTGAACTCTCGGATGTACTTGTGACCCTTAGGGCTGAAATTGTTGCCTTGATACTTGTGGAGTCCGAGGTTAAACTCGGCACCATGCTGAATTACCGTACAGTCAAGGGATGACAAGAGAACATGGTTCTCATCGTCAAGTTCGGGTACGGGAACAACGAGCAGACCATGATACTTACGGGTATTGCAGTCTACCAAAGTAGATGCACTGTAGGCACCAGAGCGGTTTGTTCGAAGCAATTCACGACGGAGTGACTCCTCAAGATTGGTCATTACAGCTTTCTCGAATCGTAAATAACTCATAGTTCCTATATTATAATAAGTTTATTTTTAGATTAGTAATCACCTTCAAAAGTACGCAATTTCGCTGTGACTACAAAATATTTTTGCACTTTTTTAAATAAAATGCCCTATTTTGTAGTCAAAGGAGGAAAAAACGTAGCAAAAAGAGCTTAAACGGGTATCAAGAAATTAAGAACTTCCTGTTCGACGGTGATACGATAAGAGCCCACCGGCTTACCTATCAGACGTCCATCGACACCTACCAACGCGTGTGGTGTATCCTCGACAACCACCTCACGGGTGCGGTAAGGATGCACACTGCGATGATTCAGGAAGCGCCCTGTCACCAACAGCCACAACCCCGCCAATAGTTGCATCATCTCCGTATGATACACCATTGAAACGTCAAGCATACCATTATAAGGTACAGCATTAGGAGTCTGTCCATAGCCAGGACCGCTGCCTATACACATCGTCATCATTTTGCGTTCGACTGTTTCATTATTCAAGCGCACACGCATTTTGTAGTCCATGCGATGGAATATCATCAAGAAGAAGGAAACGACGAACGACAGCGTATGGGAACCCAGCAGCGAACGCGTCTGGCGGCGCAGGTTCATGATGTCTGCTATCAGTCCAATATTGACACAGTTGAGGAAGTAGCGATGACAGTGTTCATTTTTTTTGTTTGTATATCTCACACAGCCGAGATCAACAGTGCGGACGCGGCGTTTCAGAAGCCAGTCTACGGTCTGTTCCATCTCGCCTTCAGTGAATCCCCAATAGCGAGCGAAGTCATTCATCACACCATTCGGGATGACACCCAAGGCAATACTGTCACGCACCTGTTTCTCTTCAGCCATCAGACAGTTGACAGCATCGTTCAGCGCAGAGTCGCCCCCCATAATGATAATGGTTTTATAGCCATTGCGTATCAGCATGGTCATCAGACGTTCTACGCTCTCTGTCGACTCGCTCTGCACGAAGTCATACTGCACCTTACGCTCGTCCAGCACGCGCTGTATTTTCTCACGTTGCTTACTGCCACGACCTTTGGGGCAATAAAGGATGCCCCACCTATCATTCGCTACTTCCACAATCTTATCAATCAAAGAATCCGGGTTGTTTATACTCAATACCTAACTCGCGGTCGACGGTAGCAAGAATACCCTGTACCTGACCTAGTGCGAACATACGGCCCAGCAAGGTATAACCTGCGTTATGCCCATGGCTTGACTCGTCCATAATGCCACCAGGCTCATCCGTGAATGTCATACCGTGGTCTACACGCATAGGCAGTTGAGGATTCTCCTTCTCAAAGATTCTGCACAGTTCGATAAGGTCAGCACGACCACCCAAATGGCTGGCCTCAGTGAAGTCACCGTTGGGGAAAATATGACAAGAGCGCAAATGTACAAAGTGCGTACGTGACGCAAATTTCTTAGCCAGCTCCACCACATTGTTATAAGCACCTGCTGACAGTGAACCAGCGCAGAATGTCAGACCGTTATGCTTGTTGGGCACGGCATTGAGGAACCACTGGATATCCTCCTCGGTACGGACAATACGTGGCAGTCCTAGAATTTCGATGGGGGGATCATCGGGATGCACACACATATTCATATTACACTCCTCACAGACGGGCATGATACTCTCCAGGAAGTACTTCATGTTTTCGCGCAACTGAGCCTTGTCTATACCTTTATACAAATCAAGGAACTCACGGAATTTCTGGATAGGAGCTTCATCGTTCTCACTGAAGTTGCCACTTACGAAACCTTGTGTCTTGATGACGATATTTTCCACCAACTTGTGGTCTTTCTCGGGGGTCATAGTCTTAGCCAACTCATCGCACTCGGCAATAACACTACGACCTTCACCCCACCCTTTTGGGAATTGGAACTTCTCCCACTCCTCACGAGCACCGGGGCGTTTCAGAATATAGATGTCAAAGTAGGCAAATTCTGCATAGTTAAAATAGAGGTTGGTAGCGCCATTGGGATTGTCATGGAACAGGTCGGTGCGAGCCCAGTCCAGCACGGGCATAAAATTATAGCAGATGCAGTGGATACCCTCTGCTGCCAAGTTACGCAGCGACTCCTTATATACCTCTATCTGGTGGTCACGGTCAGGACCGCCATATTTAATGGTCTCTACTACCGGCAACGACTCCACCACGCTCCAGCGCATGCCGTAGCTCTCAATGTATTCACGTAGGTCGCGTATTTTCTCACGTGTCCATACCTCTCCAAGGGGTACATCGTGCAAAGCAGTAACAATACCCTCCACTCCAATTTGTCTCAGTTGGGCAAGCGTAATCTTTTCTTTCTTGCCAAACCATCTCCATGTTCTTTCCATAGTTTGTATCTTTATAATAGCTAATAGTATTTCATCAGAAAGGATAACCAATAGCAAAGTGCAGCGTATGACTACCTTTGAAACTGGGAACATTATAGAAACCCGACTTCTCCGTAGCGTAAGGCAAGTGGAGCGCAACGCCCCAGTCCAGGCGCAATACCAGGAAGTCCATATCATAGCGAAGGCCAATGCCAGTGCCTACAGCCATCTGCTGGAAGACATCCTTCCACTTAAAGATAGTGGAACCATAACCCGGCATCTCGTCACCAAGCTTTTCCTTAGTCGTCCATACATTACCTGCATCAAGGAACACGGCACCATGCAGTGAGCCAAACAGTTGACGACGGTATTCAACGTTGGCGACAAACTTGATGTCACCATTCTGCAACAGATAAGAGGCCGCCTTATCTCCAAGGCCGGGGAACGAGCCAGGACCTATGCCACGCACAGAGAAAGCACGAATGCTATTAGCACCACCCACATAGAACATCTCACTATTGGGCAGCCAGTCACTATTGCCATAGTGATAGATAATACCGGCATTGACATGACCTACTATCTTGGAGTGACTATCCAAGGTAAGCGTCTTCGTAAAGTCAGTTTCTAGTTTCACAAACTGTGAATAGGGATTCTTGAACATGGTTTTGTCCTTGTCATTCCAAGACTTACCAGTAAGGACATCATAGAGAGCAACGGCATTACCCGACTCAGCAAGAGTAGTCTCCCAACGTACAGGATGCAGCGTGCCTTTCGGAGAGGTATAGGTATAAGTATAGCGCATCTCCGGAATGAAATAGTCCTGCATGGTTACCCATAGGTATGGGTTCTTGGCGACAATATCGTCAAAAGCTTCCGTATGGCTGTTCATAAACTGATACTTCAGAGTCAGCGGCGAGAACTCGTGGCGGCTTTTTTCTGAGGTCTGCCAGCGATAAGTCCACTCACCAGAGACGACATGCATCTTATAATAGCCCGGACGATGAATGATATTGGTAGATGCCTTAGCTATTGTGGTTGGTGTACTATAGAACAGGCGCCGGCGCGGACGACCGTTCTTGTCACGGCGCGGACGCTGGAAGTTCTTGATAAAGGGTGCAATGATACGCGGGAACTCCACAGAGGCATCGGCACCATACTCGTAGTTATTCATCGACGAGCCATTGCTTGTTGCCCACTCGTAGGAGCCGTGGACATTGACGTCAATCTTCTCACCGCCACGGAAGGCATTGCGACGGGTGATACCCATTTTCAGCTCGGGACCCATACGTCCAATGGTTCGCGCATTAAAGTTGGTTTCTACATAAAAGTCCCATGGCTTGTCGAAGGTACAGTTCAGCGTCAAGTCAAGGGTATCGCATGCGGCAGTGGTATCACGTGGGGTAAACTGAAACTCGGTCATCGAGAACAGTCCCATCGCATTAATTTTACTAGCAGATTCCACGTAGTCAGTATAGCTGAACAGCTGACGAGGACGCAACTTCATATCAGCTAACAGCACACGGGGGCGTACTGGCGGTTTCTTCCCTAAATAGCGAATCGTGAGAAAGCGGCTACGGAACGAGTCGGTTGGCTGTTCCATGAACGACTTCTTCATATTGACATTGATACGACCAATATACCAAGGATGGGTAGCCGCCACAGGCACATCATTGGCTAAGCGGAACTGCAACTGCGCCTTGCCATCAACGACAAAGGTATCGGCTAAGTAAGCAGCATAACTCGGCTGATAGTAATAATAGCCATTGTTACGCAACAGGTTACTGATGCGTTGGCGCTCTGCATCAAGGTGCGACACGACAAATGGATCGCCGCGATGGATAGCTGTTTCATCCATCGTACTCTGTATCAGACTATCAGCGTGTGCAGGGAAGTCATAATAGCCAATGCTGTCAATCATATAGAGACGGCCAGGTGTTACCGTGTACTGTATTTTCGCCGTCTTGGGATTCTTCTGCTGTACGGATTCATAGTTCACCTGTCCATGAAAGTAGCCATGATTGCGTAACACATTCTGCGCCACAGAGGCACGTAGCTCAGGATTGACCCATGACATCAACACAGGCTGGCGGCCAAACGTCTTCGTCATCCAACGGGCAAAGGGGGTATCTTTCTCGGAATACTTGTTCCACACACTGACACCAAAAGAGAAAGGCAGACGATAGTAGCTACTGCCAAACAGGGAGCCATTAGGTGCTGTAGCCAGCGCAGCCTCTATCTCTGCCTGGGTTTCAATAAGGTTGTCCGATGGTTCGGCATTCTCCCATTTAATGGTTTTCAGTCCCGTGAAGAGTTGCTCGCCTTCAGGGATATCCTTCGTCATGGAACAGGATACTAAGAGCATACTGCCAATAGCCAATAGCAATTCGCAGCACCACGCTCTACCCTGCAGAAAAGAACCTATCCTATTATTTGTCATTGCGCTTTGTCTTTATGGAGTCATTACGAACAGGAGGCAGCGACATCATGCTGCTGTTGTCCTTGAAACGGAAAATGTCAGTAAAGTTCTGGAGCGTACGACGCCAGATGAAACCACCGCCATACTTCTGCGTATAGCCGTCAAGCCAGTCATAAGAATTATTCTGGAAGTAGACGTTCAGGTACTTATTGGCCGTATCGTCCAGGCGATACTCTAGCGACACATTGTCGAAGAACGAGTTATTTCGACCACCCGGCATTTCAGCGCCGGTAGTCACTTTACCACCAACAGCCAGTTTTAAACGGTTGTTGAGGAAACGCTTAGCGAATTTAAACGAATAGTCCGTATGAGACTGTCCCGTAGCATCGGTAGTTTTGTCCATACCGAACGACAAGTCAAGAGTGCGGAGGGCATTACCTGTCAGATTGCTTATCTCACTGCTGAGGAATGAGCTCAGGGCAGAGTTCATGGAGAAGGGTTTGGTATTGCCATCAGCCAGATACATACCTGTTGTCAGCATCGTAACAGCCAACTTACCACGCTGCTCAATACCCATTGCCTGCAGTTCTCCATGTAACTGCATATCCTCCGGAGCATCAAGCGTGAACTCAAGTCCCATGTCGTTGAGTGTACGGGTAATGTTTACGCCACAGTCAAAGGCAACACTACGTCCAACGCCATTGGCACCCGTCACTGTAGCCTTGGTACGCTCCTGGGCAGCGATATTCAGTGTAGGATTCATGGGGTCGCCCGTAAACTCTATGTAAGAGCCGTCTTGTATCGTAAACGTCTTTAGCGGAATAATGGGCAAGGCATACTTCATCTCACCGTTCGACAAGGTATAACGGCCTGTCAACTGCAGGTTGTCTGCAGGACTATAGAGCATGCGTAGCGTTCCTCCACCCATCAGGTCAATATAGTTGGAGTGGTCCGCATTCATGTAGGCCATTATATGAGCACCATTGGAGACATTGAGCGTCATATCCATACGGAAGCCATTAATAGGCGGGCGCGTAACTGCCGTCTGAGTGGTGTCGCTGAAGTCGGTAAACTTCACCAGGCCATCCAACTGATTATCTGTCGTAATAGGGGTATCACGCAGGATATAGCCCATATCCGTACTTCCCAGCACCTCCAGACGTCCTCGCATGTTAAGATTTTCCAGTGAGCCATTCATCATGGCAAAGACATTGACGAAGGCCTTGCCATAGGCTACACTTTTGGCATGCTCCTTAGCACCGATAATCTGGAAATTCTTGGCCTGCATGCGCAAATTAACCATAATCTTGTCCAGGTCATGGAAGTCAACATTACCTTGCACATTCAGCGGATTATCGTTATGGGCATAAACTGTAAAGTTCTCAAACAGCAGGTTGGAATGCTGGATACGTACGGGGTCGTCATCAAAGCGTAGTTTGACACCATAAGGTATACTTTCCAAATAGGAGTCGGAGAGATAGACTTCACCATTAACCTCCGGACGGGACAAAGGTCCCTGTATCGTCAATTCGCCTTCACCGAAGCCCTGCAGACCACAAAGCTGGTCAGGAACGAAACCATTGACCATACTCAGGGGGAGGTGCTCCAACTGCAACTTTGCATCCAGCGAACCTTCACCTTCATTATAATAGGTACCTGTAAGCATACCTATCTCATTATTGTCCTTCATCAGACGTGCTTCAATGGCATGGGCGTCGTTCTCTTTCTGCAGATATACCATTTCCGTACTGACATTACCAATAGGACAACGCTCATAGGTCATGTTGCGAACGCCCATATC
>Ga0247608_10004876_pt1 | contig 14794 bp, 13 predicted proteins | sample 176DNAGHGlowgp2_FD_193490 | JGI IMG/M metagenome (GOLD analysis project Ga0247608, IMG submission 193490) | Sheep rumen microbial communities from Palmerston North, Manawatu-Wanganui, New Zealand - 1766 DNA GHGlow gp2 | ecosystem: Host-associated > Mammals > Digestive system > Stomach > Rumen ...
TTGCTGTTCTTAGCATACTTCGACAGATAGTATATCTCACCTGTCGCAGTACGCTTCAGACGATAGGTTCGGTCACCCTCGACGACCACCTCTTCAAGCTCACGAGTGTCCATACGAAGGATAGTCGTTATTGGACGACCCTTTTCCAGAGACTGATAGCTCGTCTGCATACCGATATAGCTGATTCGTCCTATCACCCTTGCAGAGTCGCATGTGATGGAGTACTCTCCGTTCTCGTCGGTAAGTCCCCCTGCAAGATGTGTAGAGTCCGTCCTGCTGAGAAGGGCAACGGTGGCGTACGAGACCGGATATTCGTCCTCGTCAACCACCTTACCCTTGATTATATACGACTGTGCCTGAACGCTCAGCGACAGCACAGCCAGAGAGAGAAATAATAATAATCTTTTCATTCCTCGTTATTTTTCACGTTATTTTTCATATAAATATCATTCTGCAAAAGTAAAGAATGCTTCCGATACTTGCAAGTTTTTTCCTCGCTAATTGTACACCGACTTTTCTTCCTGCTGATTATCAGCGGGTTACAAATTGGTCCCTAACGCTATCAGATGAACGTCAAGATTCCGGGCACTCTTCTTGTTAAACAGCTTCTGATTGATGCTGGCACGCAGATTGGTTATTCGCTGACGGCTCACACCTAACAGCGCTGCCTGTTCAATGGGAATCAACTGCAGAAGCGTCAGCATGCATATTTGGATTTCCTGATAGGTCAGTGACACGCCCCTGCTTTCCAAACGGAGCATCACTCCTGGATTGTCTTCACGAAGGCATTGCTGTAACTCTTCCCACTGACCTGCCGTTGGCTGACGACCTTGTCGTGCCAGCTGGAGAAATTCTGATTTAATATTTTGCTCTTTCACAAGTATATTGGGGAAAATAGCTTTCATTGTTCGCCTTGTTGATATTTTATCGGACGGTAGTGATATATAACATGTATTCGGGATGTGTTGGTGAGAAGGTCAGTGTGTGGGCATCAAGATAAACGAGAGGAGTGTCGAGTTCACCCCGTGCAGGATCTTGGGAGCCTGTCAGTTACTTTGACAAGAAATATTCCCCTTTCACTTGGGTGTTATAGTCGATTAAGAAACTTGCATAAGGCTCGGACGGTGCAACTGTACCATCCTGCTATCATTGTAAATGCCAGCTGCCCTTGTCGAACCAGCTGGCATTGTTCTGATGTCATTAGGACAACTGCCACCTATTACACCATCTAAATACATGTATAGTCAAAGAATCATTCCTTTTTCTTAAACAAAAGATATTCAGTATCAGAATAATAGAGTTTCAGGTTTCCATCAAGTATTTCTGCACGATTGAGTTTTTTATGATAAAACAAATCCTCAATGAATATCACCTCGTCATTAACTATGAGAAGCTTCGATGTTCCACATTTAAGGATGCTAAACTTGCCGTCGGCAGAATAATCGTAGTTACCTGCAAGTTGGTTCCAGAACCAGCAGTAAAATTCACCGTCTTCCTTAAAAAGAACATAGAGATCGTCAACACTGGGAAATGAAGCAACGAGTTTATCTATACTGTTGAATTCTTCATCACTACCATAACCAATCATTGACCACGTTCCTACAAGGGTTATCGCTCCTGCACGAGTAGTAGGAGTATTGGTGTCTCCATCATCATCACTGCTACATGAGTGTAGGGGAAAGGCTAACGCTACTATCAGCAGAGTTAACGGAATAAATAAGTTCTTTTTCATACGCTTCTGTTATTTAATATTGTTTTTGATGTGAGAAATTATCGAACATGTCATTGCTCTTATCTATTTTTTTCATTACGATTCAACGTGCCGGAAAGAGTTGAGGGCAACACGACCGTTGTTTCCGACTCACTGACAACCGTGGAATATACCACCGTCTCATTTTCATCCTTTATATATAACATGTATTCGGGATGGGTTGTTGAGAAGGTCAGTGTGTGGGCATCAAGATAAACGAGAGGAGTGGCAATGGGGGATTTAGCACCACCATGTCCTAATGGCATTTCATCATCCCATCCAACAATGAAAGGAATTTCATTCTGAGCATAAAGACTTGTGCTCATCGCTAAGAAGACAAAAGCTGCTATTAATACTTTTTTCATACAAATTGGTTTTGGTAAATATCAATTTGATGCAAAGTTATTCTATTTCCAATTATGCAGCAACAAGTTGTACAAATTAAATTTCAGTAAAAATTTCAGTATAAATAACTATTTGAAAATCAACGTGATGAGATATAATAACAAAAAGGTTTCAGTGTTTGTATTTACAAATTTTAAGAAAACAAGATTTAGGAAAGAAGCCTTTTAATAGATTTCCTTAAGCATGTGGTCAAATGATTTTGAGTTTCCTGAGACTCCAAATAGCTTTTTTGTCAGTTTAGCTCGAAGTTCCGTAACATAAGAAGATGCAACACCTAACATGTTACCTATGTTGGTTGGCTTGATGCCAATGCGCACCATTAAACAAGTCTTATACTCCTTTTCGGTAAGAATGGAAGATTTTTCTTTCATATAATCACCAAAACCCGGGTAGAATACATATATTATTTCTTCGATTTGCTTCCACTCTTTATCTGTTGGCTTTTGGCCAATAGTTGACAGATAATCTATTCTCTTGTATATACTGCTTTCTTTCAGTTTCTTCTCGGCCAGGGATTGACTGTTTAAACTATGGTGCAGTAAAGATTTTAGGATTATTTCTTGTTCACGGATTATTTGCTCCTTTTCCGAAATAAGTATTTTATTACTTTCCTCACTATGATACAGTTTTGCAATATCCTGGCGAGCTTGCTCAATGATTGAAAGACTTTGAAGATATTTCTGTTCGGATTCATGTTCCTTGTGAGCTAATTCCCTATTTACATGATATGCAATTAAAAGAATGATGACTAATAGCCCTAAACATACCCATATAATAATTGTACGCTGCGTAGCATTTTCTCTTTCTTGATATGCAATCTCCTGATGTCGGGAATAGTCATTGATAGCATGCATACGCTCGACAGTTTCAGTTGCTGTATGAGCAAACAAAGAATCATTCATTGCGTAAGCGTATTGATAGTATTTTGCTGCAGAATCTGATTTGTGAAGTATTAGGAAAAGATCGGCAAGTCCCTTTGCTCCTGCATTCTGATTATTAAAGTCGTTTCCGTCATTTAGTTCTTTACGGAAAAAGTATTCAGCAGAATCAAACTTTTCAATACCCAGATAGTAATATCCCTTAACTTTATAGTATATCTCTCGCCCATGAACAATGTTACCTAAAGAATCAAAAAAGCCAGACTTGGATTCGTATATATCCATATTTTTCTTTGCCTCAGACATTTTTCCTGTCTCAATAAGTGTACTAATTGGATAGCTGAGAACCACTGCAGCATAGTCGGGGTATCCGTATTGAGTATAAAGCTTATTGGAAGTATAACTTATCTGTATTACGGAGTCTGACATATTTAATTTCCGATATGCATGTATCCTTTTCTCATAGTTCAGCAAGGCAGCCAAAGTGTCCTTACCTTTCCATGCATAATATTCAGATAAATTGTCAACTACTAACTCCTGTCTGTATAACCCCTGATAGTAAAATACATTTCCAATTTGTGCATATACCCTACACAACTGTGCGTAGTCACAGTCGGACGACGTGGTGTCGGCACACTCGATGGCTTGCTGGTAATACTTCAGAGCCATGGGAGCCTCACCTTGTTCATGGTAGGAACGGCCTAAGAGGTAATACGCCAGCAGCTGGTCGTTGGATGTGCCGTGACTGTCGAAGAAATCAACATAGGGCTGCACGTCGGCGGCAGTGAACGGCTGGTCACTGCGGTTACGCTCATTAAGGCTGTCCAGACCACGACGCATGGCATCGTACTGGCTCTTACTGGTGCATGCTGACAAGAGCAGGAACAACAGGAATATATGATGTAGTTTCTTCATTTCACGTTTTTAGACTATACAGAGTTAATATCGTGTGCAAAGATAAGAAATACTTCCGACATTTTCAAGCTTTTTCCTCGCTAATTGTACACCGACTTTTCTGATGGCATATCCATGGTGCGCAGGTCCCACAACATATCTTGCGAGCCATCATTACCGGGCATGTATTCCGCTTCCAGTTTCGTCAACGCGTCGCCCGAACGAAGAGCATAGCTGCCTAACGTGTTTTGGGCGTAGCCGTGCAAGGTGGCTACGGCTAATATGATTGTTAATAATCTCTTTCTCATTGCTTTGATTGTTAAAATTTTACTATCAATTAAAATGATTTCATCAAAAGTGGATTATTGAGCACTCGTCTCTGCCGCTTTATACCTTCAGGTCTAAGAAGGTTCAGCTCGACGATCCGGATGGGAAAGTCAATCGTCCCAGCAATCCACTGATATGGGGAGTACTATTAATGGATTATTGATATCCGTCCCCGATCTCCATTATTTAGAGATATAGGAATCCCTATTTAGCGTATAATATAGTTTAGGGAAAACCTCCTTTGTTGTACGAATGTCTATTGTTTCATTTCTATATGAAATACCAACGTCAATATATGAAAGTAATAATTTTTTTGTACTCATTGGCAAACATTCAGTTGAATGTATGAAGAAATCTTCGCCAACTCTATCTATTAACTCAACAATTATTGCCCCGTGACAATAAGCCGCTTCTCCATCAAAACTATTAAGAGAAACTAAACGATTAAGGGATACAGTATCCCTATTTAAAGAATTAATTATCAATTTATCGTATTCTATTTCTTCTCTACTATTCTCTAAGGATAAGTATATAATATTTGGTATATAAATCCCATTTATGTTCTTTCCATTAGAGCAATTTATTAACATAATCATCAAAGACATAATAATCAGGTAAAAAATATATTTCATATTCATCTTGAGGGTATTTTGTCGTCACCTATTACAGTTAAAATTCCATACTTTGTTAAGGTTCTGAATGGATTCCAGTCTCCGTTGTCTCTAACTGTTTTTCCTGATCAGACTTGGCCTGATTGGGAAGCGTCTGTGATTTGATTAATTTGGGTAAATAAAAAGTATCTGCTCTTTCATTAACAATAAGGTGAGAATCTACATAATACAATAGATGAGCTCTCTTTATGTAATTAATAACTTTTTCATAAGAATAGTATAATGGTTTTCCCTCAACAGTACATAGCATAATACTATCTTCATCACAATATTGAATAGAATCTATATCAATAGTATTATTAAAAGGCATCTTTGAAACATCAACAAATATTTCTTTTGAATTAACCTCCATTATTTTTGCTATTTCTAGTTTTTTCTTGCCAAGCAAGTCTTCATAGTAGGGGCCAATTAAAAAACCTTTAGGAACAATAGCTGTTGTATATAAGCAGTCGCTCGGAATAATAAAATATGAGTAGTGCTTGTCATAATTTGTGTCATTTCTCACATAGTTCTCTATAGCTTCAATAAAGTCCCTTTTTAAAGAATACATTTGCTTATTATCATTTTTGCAAGATACATAAAGCATCAGAAATAGTAATAGAAATATAGCTTTTTTTTTCATAATTTCTACAGTTTTGGTAGTCGTTGGATAATACTAAACAAACTTGTTCTTCCATTTAATAAATTTTGCCTTGATGAATCTCTGGAATTCATAGTAACTATAAGACCAACAGGAACATTGTCTGTGCCTAAATATCCTCGAATTCCATGTATTTTTTTGTCATGTCCTATGGTGAAGACTGGTAATGAAGAATTATATACTGAAAGTCCCAAATCACCATAACTATCACCTAAATAAGTGGATGGTTCTGCACTCAATGATTTGTTTTGGTGTGTATGAACCTGACCAATGACATTGAATTTTTCATCCCCACGTTTTACAATACCGTTCTTCTGAATGTGGTATCCATAATAATCAATTTTAGTTGTTTCGTTGTCATTTGCATAATCTGGCAAAACAAGAACCCTGCCATCCTTTAGAATAAAACCTCCAACTTCCCTTCCGCCACTATCTAATTTGCGATAGTGCTGGTCAGCTTGGTTCCACATCCTGTTGTAGGCAGATGTTTCGTTGTTATATAATATGCTGCCATCACTTCTGTAGTTGATACCTTGTCTCTTGAAGTTCATACTTTTCCAAAGATATGTCTGGCCGTTCTTCAAGTCGTCTTGTGAATGAACAGTTGGACTATATTGATATGTATTGTCTGTGTCTTTATACCAATCTGCACCTGTAGGGTCATAAGCATTCACAGGATTACCTCCACAATATGCATACGGACTGACAGAGTAATACTTCTCCGCCAAAGGGTCCATCGTAGGCCAGGAAACAATGGCTGCATCGTAGTGACGGGCACTATAGTCATACCAGTCCAAACCGTGCATACGGCCAAGTTCCTTGCCGTTGTATTTGTAATGTTGTACGTCACCACCTGTGCTCTCACCCATCAGACCACCATAAGGATAATAGTGGGGTTCCTGTTGATATGTCGAAGCCTGCATATACATGGGCAATTGGTTTTGGTCAGTTATTGATATCGGTGGCAAAGATAAGGAATACTTCTGACACTTGCAAGCTTTTTCCTCGCTAATTGTACACCGACTTTTCTTCTGGCACGCTGGTTGAAAAACGGGGACTCATAATCCTGTCGTTCCGGGCTGGGAATGATAATCGGTGTTGTGTTATTTCCTGTGCAAAGATCATATTTATATCTTCAATTCAAAATATTCCATTATAAAAGTTAATCATTCAGAATTCGGCTCTGCCGCTTTGTACCTTCAGGTCAAAGAAGGTTTAGCTCGACGGCCCGAAGGGGAAAGTCAACCGTCCCAGATTTTCCTTTATGGACTCATATAGATACAATATTGTTTGACTTTAAAATGATCATTAGAACCGACCCCGTGATTCAAAAGCGGTGAGCCTGTCCGGTTCACCGCTTTTTCTGTCGTGTCAGCGTTTCTTCAACACAATTTTCTGGGCATAGAGGTTGGCTATTGATTTCCTGAAAGCCACAAATTGCGGATACAGCGAAGCGGGGAAGCTTCCGGCATGCATCTGCAGGCTGTTGGTGACGCGAATCTGCCGTCCGTCTTCCTCCATGTGGAAGGTGAAAGTACCAAAATCCTCTTTGAGTGTTACGTCGCGGGGCTTGGCTTCTATGGCATAGCCTTCGGGAATGGTCAGCACAATCTCATCTGTGTCCTGATAGCCATGCCTGATGCAGATCTCCTCGGTTCGTTCGTCGTTAGCCTTCGGGGCCTGATATCCTTGGTGAATAGGGCAGAGGGGTACAAACAGCCTGCTGCCTGTGGTCTTGGCATACTTCCTGCTTTTGACGCTGGCCGTAAGGGTTATAGAGGCTTCGCTTGGCTGAATGTCTAATTGGCTGATGTCCATTTGTGGGGCACTTAACAGGTGGCGCAAGGCTTGTACCCGCTCCTTCTCGTCCATCTTTAGCAGCGGTATCTGGTTCTCATATTGCCAGTTATCTGATTTCTGCTGAAGTGTTATGTCAGCATCCCCATCGGCGCTGACATTGATTTTCACTTCGCTTTTCATGAGGTTCAGGGTGTCCGCGTAGGCTGGCAGAGTTACCAGCCGTCCACCGTCGGCTGACACGATGACGGCATCATGTCCGGCTATATCCTCATGTACGTAGCCGAACGGCAGTTCCGTATTGGTACACTCCAGCCAATACTCTTTTCCGTTCATGGGCACTTGCAGAATGACGTGGTTCAGCTGTCCGGCGCTGGCAAAGTCAGGCAGCAGTCGTCGGTTGTTGGTGCTGATGACGGTGTAGTACGACCTGATGCCCACCTCCTGCAGCATGGCCCGCATGTAGTTGGTCAGTCCCTTGCAGTCGCCAAAACCGCTGTTGCTCACCTCGCTGGCCGTTGCCGGTTGCTGGCCTCCGATGCCTAACAGTATAGCCACATAGCGGGTGCTCTCACCCAGGAACTGATAAATCTTCTTCGCCTTCTCCAGGTCAGAGCTGAGCCCGTCGGTCAGCTTGTGCAGCTTTCCTTTCACGGCATCGGGTAGGGCGTCGCGGCCCTGCAGTAGTGAGTATTCCCACAGTCCAAAGCTTTTCCAGTCATTGAAACGGCCCTCTACACCATAATATATAAAATGTTCGGGCGCGAAGTAAGCCATAGGCAGTCGCTCGCGCAGGGGGCGGCTGTTGGGTTCCTTCTTCAGCGGCGGCAGGTCAGTCAGCTCAAGGGCTACGGTCTGTTTCCCTTTGTCGCTGGTAATGGTCACGTCCTTGCTGATGTTCTTCAGCTTGTGGCGAATGGTCATTGTCTGTGGTGCCGTCAGCAGGTAGGTGGCTTTCCTGACGCTTACGTCATAGTCGTCCTGTGGGCAGAACCACGGAAACTCTATCAGGTTGTTCCGGCTCTCTACCGTCCATTCATAAGTAATGGTGACGGGGTAGGAGGGGGGTGTGTAGTTCAGGAACATGCGATAGTCGTCAACGGCCAGATAGGGCGAGTATTCCGTGCGTTGCAGCTCGCTCTCCTTCAGCTTTCGCAGCACCGTGCCGTTGGCGTCGGTCACCAGTCCGCGAAAGTCCTTCAGCTTGTCGTATTTGCTGCAGGGGCAGACAAAGACGGCATTGTCGGCACCGTGCTCATTGAGTATGGTGACCACGGTCTTGTAGCGTGCTGTGGCGTGCTTCATGTCGTCACACTCCACCGTGATGGCCGTCTCTTCCACAACGGCATTCTGGGCCTTGACGACTGTGCCGGCCGTCAGCCACAACAGCATCAGGGAAAGGGCGGTTCTCGTCATGGCATTTTCTTGATGGCTATCATGTTGTTGCAGTTCTCCACCAGTTGGTCGAACAGCGCCTTGATGTACTCGTATTCCTTGGCTTCATAGAAGGTGCGGTCAATGGAGGTACGGTACTGCATGGTCAGCACGTTACCTTTCTGCGTACCCATGATGCGGGCATTGATGCCGTCCGACTTCATGATGATGGGCTTGGGCATCTCCTCGACCGTCCATCCGTCGGGCAGCGTGATGGCCACGTTCATCTGGTCCAGCTGGGCGTAGGGGAACTCTATGGGCAGAATGCGGGTGGGCGCCGTGAAGGGATTGCTCTTGAACGGGGCAAACACCAGCGGGTTCAGGTAGATCATGTCGCCCGTCGTGTCTAACTGTTTCGTAAAGGTCACCGTCTCCTTCACCGTCTGACTGTTGTCGTAGCGGCCTTCGGTGGCATATTCCTGTATCTCTATGCCCTCCTTGTCCTGAAGCTGGTGTATCAGTTCCAGACTGTCCTTCGCTTCCCGCCACGACTTACGAATGCGGAGGGCATCCTGGAAGAAGAGCTGGCGTATGCGCTTGCCGCTCAGCATTCCGTCGGCACCCAGCGTGGCTTGTATGGTCATGACGTCGCGCCCCTTGGCTGCCGACAAGAGGTTGACCCATCCGCCCGCTCCGCTCTTGCTCACCACGCGGGCCCTGTCGGTCAGCAGCTGTGCGGGCAGGGTGTTGAGACAGCCGTCGTCGAGCGTCGAACCGTCAATAAACAGCAGGGTGGAGTCGTTCGCATGAATGCCCACCACAAATGTTGACAGGTATTTCAGGCTGGCGTGAGTAATGGGCAGTCGGCCGAGTCGGCGGCTGCGCAGTACGACGGGTGTTGCCTGTATGCCCGCATCGTTCAGCATGTTGATGTACAGGAAGTTAATGTCTGCATTGGTGCCCGTTCCTTCCTTCAGCACCTTCGAGCCCGACTTGGCCCAGAACGCATATTCGCCATTCCAGCGCACCCGCTGCCTGAGCAGCTGCAGTACGGCTATGGCACGCTGCTGCACGTCGGCTATGCCCTTTATGCCGGCCTTCGCTATCTCGTCCTTCAGCGGGCTGCTGCTCTTGATGCGGTAGCCGAAGTCCTCGTCTTCCTGTAGTATGCGGTCAATGTCTTCCCACGTCGAAGTGTAGTTCTTATAGACGCTTCCGGGAATATAGATGCCCTGCAGCTCGTGGGTCACCTTACAAGCGTAGTCGTCGGTACACCACAGATAGTCGTCACCCTTCAGGGCGGGCAGCTTGCGACCTATTACGTTGTAAGTGTTGGTGGGAATTATCTCGCCGCCAATGCCTATTGTACCCATGTCGGCCTCCTGCTCTAACGGTGACACTCCGGTTATCTCGATGTTAAAATTCAGCCACTCGGGCACGGACAGCTTATACTGCGTATATAACGTGGGAATCTCTGTCTGCCCGTACCAGTCGTGCAGGTCGTAGAAATAGTCACTCTCCAACTGGTACTCGTACTCTATCACCGTGCCCACTTTAACCTGGGGTACGCTGAATTTCATCAGACAGTAATACTTGTCAACGCGTTCCTCGTTGACCATGCTCCGCTCCATCTTCGTCTTCACCATCTTGCCGCCTTCCATGTTGTAGGCTGTGGCTTTCAGTCCGGTCACGTATTCCCGCTCCTGCTTGCCTTTCGTCATTCTGAAGGCTACGCTCTGGTCGGCCACGCGCTTACCGTCGGGCTTCAGCACCTTCAGGCGTCTTTTCACGCGATAATAGACATGGAACCCGTCGCCCATAAAGGCGTAATAGACATCGGTCAGCCTGTAGAGTTCCACAACGTCGGCATCGGCATCGGGTGCATAGGTCGTCATCGTCAGTTCCTCTTGAGTCGGTTTCCCCCATTTCAGGTTGGGCTCCAGCTCTTGTGCCATTACGTGTTGTATGGCCAATAGCGAAAGAAGTAATAAACTAAGTCTTTTCATTCTTTTTTATTCAATTGTCACATGGGGTCTGTCCCCCTGTGATGTGTTGATATCGGTGGCAAAGATAAGGAATACTTCCGACACTTGCAAGCTTTTTCCTCGCTAATTGTACACCGACTTTTCGTCTGGCTGATTATCATAGCTGTTGTCATCCTGCAGACCGCTTCTTGTCAGACCGGTGATGTTGCCCATCAGCTCATACTGGTAGCTGGTACCATAGTGCGTGCTGGCACTGCCGTTCTCTGAGTAAGCGGCACCTGTCAGGCGCGACAGGTCGTCGTACTGGAAGGTGTAGCCGCGCAGGATGTTGTCAGCCTGTGTCGTGGAGATGAGACGAAGACAACCCAACTCGTCGGAGATATATGTTTCTTTTCTTTTACTCATACATTTCGTATAATTGAACTAAACTATTGAGAAGTCATTTTTTACTCAACTTTTTCAAACTTTATAGATGACTCTACATATTTAGGAACAAAAATTGTGTCTGGCCTTCGATTTACATGAATACCGTTGTTGTCTTTGTAAACAAAGGCTGCTCTATGAATATAATTTTCCCAAGGGTTGTATAACCATGTATTTTTGTTGCCAACAAATTTTATGCTATCTTTGGGATTATTATTATCCCAATGATTCTTTTCGGTAGAACTTGAATGGAGTTGTTTCTTATTATCAATTGTTGTGTCAGAATAAAAATAAACCCGTGATTCTCCTATGTCAAAAAAAGAAAAACCTTTACCTTCCACCAGATTACGATAACCAGGTCCAATTAATATTCCTCTTGGATACTTGATAATAGAAAATGTCTCTTGGTCAGATTCTTTTATCAAAAAAGTATTATAATTAGGATTCTCATATATATATGATTCAATAGCTGGCACATATGATTTATCGATTATCGTAGATTTGTCAATAGGCATTATAGTACAACCCATAACAATAGTAACAACAGAAAATATGGTTATTTTATTATTCATATCAAAACTTTTGATTCTTAAGCCATGGATATATTTTATACTCATTTCTCAAAAGACCAGTTCTACTATATAAAGGGAAATATTCATATTTCTCTTTTAATGTATAATATATAGCATGTACTCGGTCGTCATAACCTAATGTAATGACAGGTTTACCTCCCATTCTTATAGATACGCCAAGATCACTTTCTAATGGGGGGTAGTAAGACGGCTCTGGGTCTCCTGCACCTTTCTGATGCGTATGAATCTGCGCTAAGGCATTAAAGGTTTCTTTTCCACGGGTAATTCGCCCATCCTTATGAATAATGTATCCGTAATAATCAATCTTCGTCGTATTATAGTCATTGGCATAATCCGGCAGAACAAGCACCTTACCATTGCTCAGAATAAAACCACCGACTTCCCTGCCTCTCCTGTCATATCTCCGATAATGCTTGTCTGCCTGGTTCCACATCCTGTTGTAGGCAGATGTTTCGTTGTTATATAATATGCTGCCATCACTTCTGTAGTTGATACCTTGTCTCTTGAAGTTCATACTTTTCCAAAGATATGTCTGGCCGTTCTTCAAGTCGTCTTGTGAATGAACAGTTGGACTATATTGATATGTATTGTCTGTGTCTTTATACCAATCTGCACCTGTAGGGTCATAAGCATTCACAGGATTACCTCCACAATATGCATACGGACTGACAGAGTAATACTTCTCCGCCAAAGGGTCCATCGTAGGCCAGGAAACAATGGCTGCATCGTAGTGACGGGCACTATAGTCATACCAGTCCAAACCGTGCATACGGCCAAGTTCCTTGCCGTTGTATTTGTAATGTTGTACGTCACCACCTGTGCTCTCACCCATCAGACCACCATAAGGATAATAGTGGGGTTCCTGTTGATATGTCGAAGCCTGCATATACATGGGCAATTGGTTTTGGTCAGTTATTGATATCGGTGGCAAAGATAAGGAATACTTCTGACACTTGCAAGCTTTTTCCTCGCTAATTGTACACCGACTTTTCTTCTGGCACGCTGGTTGAAAAACGGGGACTCATAATCCTGTCGTTCCGGGCTGGGAATGATAATCGGTGTTGTGTTATTTCCTGTGCAAAGATCATATTTATATCTTCAATTCAAAATATTCCATTATAAAAGTTAATCATTCAGAATTCGGCTCTGCCGCTTTGTACCTTCAGGTCAAAGAAGGTTTAGCTCGACGGCCCGAAGGGGAAAGTCAACCGTCCCAGATTTTCCTTTATGGACTCATATAGATACAATATTGTTTGACTTTAAAATGATCATTAGAACCGACCCCGTGATTCAAAAGCGGTGAGCCTGTCCGGTTCACCGCTTTTTCTGTCGTGTCAGCGTTTCTTCAACACAATTTTCTGGGCATAGAGGTTGGCTATTGATTTCCTGAAAGCCACAAATTGCGGATACAGCGAAGCGGGGAAGCTTCCGGCATGCATCTGCAGGCTGTTGGTGACGCGAATCTGCCGTCCGTCTTCCTCCATGTGGAAGGTGAAAGTACCAAAATCCTCTTTGAGTGTTACGTCGCGGGGCTTGGCTTCTATGGCATAGCCTTCGGGAATGGTCAGCACAATCTCATCTGTGTCCTGATAGCCATGCCTGATGCAGATCTCCTCGGTTCGTTCGTCGTTAGCCTTCGGGGCCTGATATCCTTGGTGAATAGGGCAGAGGGGTACAAACAGCCTGCTGCCTGTGGTCTTGGCATACTTCCTGCTTTTGACGCTGGCCGTAAGGGTTATAGAGGCTTCGCTTGGCTGAATGTCTAATTGGCTGATGTCCATTTGTGGGGCACTTAACAGGTGGCGCAAGGCTTGTACCCGCTCCTTCTCGTCCATCTTTAGCAGCGGTATCTGGTTCTCATATTGCCAGTTATCTGATTTCTGCTGAAGTGTTATGTCAGCATCCCCATCGGCGCTGACATTGATTTTCACTTCGCTTTTCATGAGGTTCAGGGTGTCCGCGTAGGCTGGCAGAGTTACCAGCCGTCCACCGTCGGCTGACACGATGACGGCATCATGTCCGGCTATATCCTCATGTACGTAGCCGAACGGCAGTTCCGTATTGGTACACTCCAGCCAATACTCTTTTCCGTTCATGGGCACTTGCAGAATGACGTGGTTCAGCTGTCCGGCGCTGGCAAAGTCAGGCAGCAGTCGTCGGTTGTTGGTGCTGATGACGGTGTAGTACGACCTGATGCCCACCTCCTGCAGCATGGCCCGCATGTAGTTGGTCAGTCCCTTGCAGTCGCCAAAACCGCTGTTGCTCACCTCGCTGGCCGTTGCCGGTTGCTGGCCTCCGATGCCTAACAGTATAGCCACATAGCGGGTGCTCTCACCCAGGAACTGATAAATCTTCTTCGCCTTCTCCAGGTCAGAGCTGAGCCCGTCGGTCAGCTTGTGCAGCTTTCCTTTCACGGCATCGGGTAGGGCGTCGCGGCCCTGCAGTAGTGAGTATTCCCACAGTCCAAAGCTTTTCCAGTCATTGAAACGGCCCTCTACACCATAATATATAAAATGTTCGGGCGCGAAGTAAGCCATAGGCAGTCGCTCGCGCAGGGGGCGGCTGTTGGGTTCCTTCTTCAGCGGCGGCAGGTCAGTCAGCTCAAGGGCTACGGTCTGTTTCCCTTTGTCGCTGGTAATGGTCACGTCCTTGCTGATGTTCTTCAGCTTGTGGCGAATGGTCATTGTCTGTGGTGCCGTCAGCAGGTAGGTGGCTTTCCTGACGCTTACGTCATAGTCGTCCTGTGGGCAGAACCACGGAAACTCTATCAGGTTGTTCCGGCTCTCTACCGTCCATTCATAAGTAATGGTGACGGGGTAGGAGGGGGGTGTGTAGTTCAGGAACATGCGATAGTCGTCAACGGCCAGATAGGGCGAGTATTCCGTGCGTTGCAGCTCGCTCTCCTTCAGCTTTCGCAGCACCGTGCCGTTGGCGTCGGTCACCAGTCCGCGAAAGTCCTTCAGCTTGTCGTATTTGCTGCAGGGGCAGACAAAGACGGCATTGTCGGCACCGTGCTCATTGAGTATGGTGACCACGGTCTTGTAGCGTGCTGTGGCG
>Ga0247608_10004879_pt1 | contig 14782 bp, 10 predicted proteins | sample 176DNAGHGlowgp2_FD_193490 | JGI IMG/M metagenome (GOLD analysis project Ga0247608, IMG submission 193490) | Sheep rumen microbial communities from Palmerston North, Manawatu-Wanganui, New Zealand - 1766 DNA GHGlow gp2 | ecosystem: Host-associated > Mammals > Digestive system > Stomach > Rumen ...
ATCCACGTGCTGCGGTGTTTCGAGGACGAGAACATTACGCACGTAGACGGCACGATAGACCCTATCCGCGACAAGGAGATTATTGACACGGAGCTTCAGCTGAAGGACCTTGAGACGATTGAGGGCCGTCTGGCTAAGACTGAGAAGGCCGCTGCCGCCGGCAACAAGGAGGCCAAGGTGGAGGTGACGGTGCTGAAGGCTTACAAGGAGGCTCTGGACGCGGGTAGGAACGCGCGCGTGGTGGACTTTGAGTCGAAGGAGGAGCAGGAGTGTGCGCGCAACCTGTTTCTGCTGACGGCGAAGCCCGTGCTGTACGTATGCAACGTGGGCGAGCAGGACGCCAAGAGCGGCAATGCCTTTACTGAGAAGGTAGAGGAGCTGGCCCGCGAGGAGGGCGCCGAGAGCATGGTGATTGCGGCGAAGACTGAGGAGGACATTGCCGAGCTGGAGTCGTACGAGGACAAGCAGCTGTTCCTGGAGGAGCTGGGCCTGGAGGAGAGCGGTGTGAACCGCCTGATAAAGAAGGCCTACGCGCTGCTGAACCTTGAGACGTTCATTACGGCGGGCGAAATGGAGGTGAAGGCGTGGACGTACAAGAAGGGGTGGAAGGCTCCGCAGTGCGCCGGCGTCATTCATACGGACTTCGAGAAGGGTTTCATCCGCGCCGAGGTTATCAAGTACGAGGACTACCTGAAGTATGGCTCTGAGGCCGCCGTGCGCGAGGCCGGCAAGATGGGCATAGAGGGTAAGGACTATGTGGTACAGGACGGCGACATCATGCACTTTAGGTTCAACGTATGACGGGGCTGCTTGACTATATCGTATGGAACCCGAACGCGGGTTTCGGTCCGTTCCGCTGGTACGGGCTGTGCTGGCTGGTCGGTCTGGCTCTGGCCTACCTGGTGGTAAGACGGCTGTACAGGGAGCAGAAGATCAAGGACGAGCTGTTCGACCCGTTGTTCGTCTACTGCTTCATAGGCATTCTGCTGGGGGCCCGTCTGGGCCACTGCATCTTCTACGAGCCCGACCACTTCCTGACGTCCTTCAGGGGCGTGGTGGAGATGCTCATTCCCATTCGCTTCCTGGAGGACGGCGGGTGGAAGTATGTGGGCTACCAGGGTCTGGCCTCGCACGGTGGTACGCTGGGACTGATGATAGCCCTGTGGCTGTATGTGCGGAAGACCGGCGTCAGCCTGTGGCGCGTGCTGGACAACATCGCCATTGCCACGGGGTCGACGGCGTGCTTCATCAGGCTTGGAAACCTGATGAACTCTGAGATTATAGGCAAGGTGACCGACGTGCCGTGGGCCTTCGTCTTCGAGCGTGTCGACATGCTGCCGCGCCACCCGGGACAGCTCTATGAGGCCATAGCCTACGGCCTGCTGTTCGGGCTGATGTGGTGGATGCACAAGCGGTGGCCCGAGAAGATAGGCACCGGGTGGTACTTCGGCTTCTGTCTGACGTATATCTTCACCTTCCGTTTCTTCATAGAGTACACGAAGGAGATACAGGAAGCCTTCGAAGCCTCGATGCCCCTGGATATGGGGCAGCTGCTCTCTATTCCCTTCGTAGTGCTGGGCGTGGTGTGCATGATGAGAAAGGAGAGGAGATAGTTACTTGCTTACGCTCTAGCTACTTTCCGGTTACTATCCGTTTGATATCGTTAAGCTTGTTGAGGGCCTCGAGGGGCGTCAGGTTGTTGACGTCGAGGTCCAGGATTTCGTCGCGTATCTGCGAGAGCACGGGGTCGTCGAGCTGAAAGAAGCTGAGCTGCATTCCTTCGCGGCTCTGGGCTATCTCGGCGGTGGGCTTGCCCACGGTGCCTACCTGTGCGTTGTCGCTCTCGAGCTGCTTCAGAATGACGTTGGCGCGCTTGACGATGGACTTGGGCATGCCCGCGATTTCGGCCACGTGGATGCCGAAGGAGTGTTCGGAACCGCCCTTCACCAGCTTGCGGAGGAACATGACCTTGCCGTCCATCTCCTTTACCGAGACGTTGTAGTTGCGAATGCGCTTGAAGTGCTTCTCCATCTCGTTCAGCTCGTGGTAGTGGGTGGCAAAGAGGGTACGGGCACGGGCCTTGGGCTGTTCGTGCAGGTATTCGACGATGGCCCAGGCTATGGAGATGCCGTCGTAGGTGGAGGTGCCGCGGCCCAGCTCGTCGAAGAGCACCAGTGAGCGCGGCGTAACGTTGTTGAGAATGTTGGAGGCCTCGGTCATCTCGACCATGAAGGTAGACTCGCCCAGGGAGATGTTGTCAGAGGCTCCGACGCGGGTGAAGATTTTGTCTACCAGTCCGATGCGGGCACTCTCTGCGGGCACGAAGCTGCCTGTCTGTGCCAGAAGGGTTATAAGGGCGGTCTGTCGCAAGAGGGCCGACTTACCGGCCATGTTGGGACCGGTGATGACGATGATTTGCTGGTGCTGGGCGTCGAGCAGGATGTCGTTGGGCACGTACTGTTCGCCGATGGGCAGCTGGGTCTCGATGACGGGATGGCGGCCCTGCTTGATGTCAATGACGTCGGAGGAGTCGATGACGGGCCGGACGTAGTGCTGTTCCTGGGCGGTCTTGGCGGCCGAGAGCAGGCAGTCGAGGTGGGCTATGGCATTGGCGTCATGCTGTACGTCGGCGATGAACTGTTGGGCATAGACCACGAGGTCGGCGAAGAGCTGCTGCTCGAGGGAGAGTATCTTGTCTTCGGCGCCCAGAATCTTCTCCTCGTACTCTTTCAGCTCCTGGGTGATGTAGCGCTCGGCCTGTGCCAGGGTCTGCTTGCGCACCCACTCCTGGGGGACCTTGTCCTTGTAGGTGTTGCGCACCTCGAGGTAGTAGCCGAATACGTTGTTGTAGCCTATCTTCAGTGAGGCGATGCCGGTCTGCTGGGCTTCGCGCTCCTGTATCTGCAGCAGGTAGTCCTTGCCCGAATAGGCTATATGGCGCAGCTCGTCGAGCTCGGGGCTGACGCCCTGGCGGATGACGCCGCCCTTCTGTACCTGCTGGGGCGGGTCGTTTTGCAGCTCGCGGCTGATGCGGTCGCGCAGGGCTTCGCAGAGCGAGAGGCGCTCGCCTACCCTCTGCAGCGAGGCGGCAGGACCGGCGGCGGTGCCGTGGACAGTATCGCCGTCCACGGTGGCGGCCTGCAGGCAGGCGGCCTTGATGGGAGCGATGGCCTCGAGGGCCGTCTTCAGCTGTACCATCTCGCGGGGCGTGACGCGCCCGGTGGCTACCTTCGAGACGATGCGCTCCAGATCGCCGATGCGCTGCAGGTTGTCGTCGACGGTGAAGCGGAAGTCGGGGTTGCGGAAGAAGTAGTCGACGATGTCGAGGCGCTGGTTGATCTTCTGCTCGTCCTTCAGCGGAAAGACGAGCCAGCGTCGCAGCATACGGCCGCCCATGGGCGACACGGTGCGGTCGATGACGTCGAGCAGCGACTTGCCGTCTTCCTGCATGGTGCTGACGAGCTCCAGGGAGCGCACGGTGAACTTGTCGAGACGTACGTAGCGCTCTTCCTCGATGCGCGACAGGGTGGTGATGTGGGCTATCTGGGTGTGCAGCGTCTGCTCCAGGTACTGCAGGATGGCGCCGGCGGCGATGATGCCGCTCTTGAGGTGGTCGACGCCGAAGCCCTTGAGCGACTTCACCTGGAAGTGCTTGTAGAGCTTCTGGTGGGCGGTCTGCTCGGTGAACACCCAGTCGTCGAGCTGGAACGTCACCAAGCGCGTGCCGAAGTAGCGCTCGAAGTCGTGGCGATGCTCGCGGTTGTAGAGTACCTCTTTGGGCTGGAAGTTGCCAATAAGTTTTTCGACGTAGTCGTAGGTTCCCTCGCCGGTAAGGAACTCGCCGGTAGAGATGTCGAGGAAGGCCACGCCGCAGGCCGCCTTGCCAAAGTGTACAGCACAGAGAAAGTTGTTCTCCTTGTAGTTGAGCACCGTGTCCTGCATGGCCACGCCGGGGGTTACCAGCTCGGTGATGCCGCGCTTGACGAGCTTCTTGGTGAGCTTGGGGTCTTCCAGCTGGTCGCAGATGGCTACGCGCCGGCCGGCACGGATGAGCTTGGGCAGGTAGGTGTCGAGGGCATGGTGGGGGAAACCCGCCATCTCGTCGCCCTTGACGCCGGCACCGTTGTTGCGGTGGGTAAGGGTGATGCCCAGTATCTGGGCGGCAATGACGGCATCGTCGCAGTAGGTCTCATAGAAATCACCGCAACGGAACAGCAGGAGGGCTTCAGGGTATTTGGCCTTGAAGTCGAAGAATTGTTTCATCATCGGGGTGAGCTCTTTGCCGTTGTTCTTTGCCATCGTCTTTTTTCTTTTTTGTGTGCAAAGGTACGAAAATTTAGGTATTATGAATGAAGAATTAAGAATTATTTTGTAACTTTGCAACCTAATAGATAGAAAATAACAAAAAAAGAAACGATATGGAATACAACTTTAGAGAGATTGAGCAGAAATGGCAGAAGCGCTGGGTGGAGAACGGCACCTACCGCGTGGTGGAGGATGAGAAGAAGAAAAAGTTCTATGTGCTGAACATGTTCCCCTACCCCAGCGGAGCCGGTCTGCATGTGGGTCACCCCTTAGGCTATATTGCCTCGGACATCTACGCCCGCTACAAGCGCCAGAAGGGCTTCAACGTGCTGAACCCAATGGGATATGACGCGTACGGGTTGCCGGCCGAGCAGTATGCCATACAGACGGGACAGCACCCGGAGAAGACTACGTTTGAGAACATTGACAGATACCGCTCGCAGCTGGACAAGATAGGCTTCTCGTTTGACTGGGAGCGTGAGGTGAGGACCTGTGACCCCATTTACTACAAGTGGACACAGTGGGCCTTCCAGCGTATGTTCAAGAGCTACTTCTCGCTGTCGTCGAAGAAGGCCCAGCCCACCATTAAGCTGATAGAGCACTTCGAGTTGATGGGTACCGAGAACTGTAACGCCCTGGGCACTGAGGAGCTGCACTTCACAGCCTCTGACTGGGCTTCGTTCTCGGAGAAGAAAAAGCAGGAGGTGCTGATGAACTACCGCATTGCCTACCTGGCCGACACGATGGTGAACTGGTGTCCGAAGCTGGGCACCGTGCTGGCCAACGACGAGGTGGTGGACGGTGTCTCGGTGCGTGGCGGATACCCTGTGGTGCAGAAGAAGATGCGGCAGTGGTGTCTGCGCGTGTCGGCATACGCACAGCGCCTGCTGGACGGTCTGGAGGTGATTGACTGGACCGACTCGCTGAAGGAGACACAGCGCAACTGGATAGGCCGTAGCGAGGGTACGGAAGTGGTCTTCAAGGTGGCTGACAGCGATAAGAGCTTCACCATCTTCACCACGCGTGCCGATACGATGTTTGGCGTGACGTTCATGGTGCTGGCACCTGAGAGCGACCTCGTGGCCGAGCTGACGACGCCGGAGCAGAAGCAGGCCGTGGACGAATACCTGGAGTACGTGAAGAAACGTACGGAGCGTGACCGCCAGATGGACCACAAGGTGACGGGTGTATTCTCGGGAAGCTACGCCATCAATCCGTTTACCGAGGAGAAGATACCTATCTGGATAGCTGAGTACGTGCTGGCTGGATATGGCACAGGAGCCATCATGGCCGTACCTGCACACGACAGCAGGGACTATGCCTTCGCCAAGCACTTCGGGCTGCCCATCATTCCGGTCATCGAGGGAGCCGACGTATCGGAGGAGAGCTTCGATGCCAAGGAGGGTATCATGTGCAACTCGGCCTCAGCCAAATTCAGCCTGAACGGACTGACGGTGAAGGAGGCTATTGCGGCTACGAAGAAGTATGTGGAGGAGCAGGGCCTGGGACGCGTGAAGGTGAACTACCGTCTGAGGGATGCCATCTTCTCGCGCCAGCGTTATTGGGGCGAGCCGTTCCCTGTCTACTACAAGGACAACATGCCTTATATGATTCCGAAGGAGTGCCTGCCTCTGGAACTGCCTGAGATTGACAAATACCAGCCTACGGAGACGGGCGAGCCACCATTGGGAAGGGCCAAGCGATGGGCATGGGACACGAAGACGGACAGTGTGGTAGATTGTTCGGAGATAGACAATAGGACGGTCTTCCCACTGGAGTTGAACACCATGCCGGGCTTTGCAGGAAGCTCTGCCTACTACTTGCGCTACATGGACCCGAAGAACGAGAAGGCACTGGTGAGCCGCGACGCTGACGAGTACTGGCGCAACGTAGACCTGTACGTGGGTGGTACGGAGCATGCTACCGGCCACCTGATATACTCGCGCTTTTGGAACAAGTTCCTCTACGACTCGGGCTATTCGTGCGAGGACGAGCCCTTCAAGAAGCTGGTGAACCAGGGAATGATTCAGGGCCGCTCGAACTTCGTGTACCGTATCGAGGACGAGGGCGCAGACAAGGGTAAGTTCGTCAGCTTCGGACTGAAGGACAAGTACACCACGACGCCCATTCACGTGGACGTCAACATCGTCTCGGCCGATGTGCTGGACATCGAGGCTTTCCGTGCCTGGCGCCCTGAATACAAGAATGCCGAGTTCATTCTGGAAGACGGCACCCAACTAACTGTCAACACTCAACTGTCAACTGTCAACTCCGTCTACAAGTGCGGATGGGCCATCGAGAAGATGTCGAAGTCGATGTTCAACGTGGTCAATCCGGATATGATAGTGGAGAAGTACGGTGCCGATACCTTGCGTCTGTATGAGATGTTCCTGGGTCCGGTGGAGCAGTCGAAGCCTTGGGATACGAACGGTATTGACGGCTGTCACCGATTCCTGAAGAAGTTCTGGGCGCTGTTCTACGGCAACACGCGCGAGAACCCCGAAGGCAAGCTGCTGGTAGACGACTCAGAACCTACGAAGGACGCTCTGAAGAGTGTGCACAAGCTCATCAAGAAGGTGAGCCAGGACATTGAGGTATTCTCGTATAACACCTCTATCTCGGCCTTTATGATTTGTGTGAACGAGCTGGCCCAGCAGAAGTGCAAGAGCCGCGAGGCACTGAAGACACTGGTCATACTGATAGCACCCTTTGCACCCCATATTGCTGAGGAGCTGTGGGAGGCACTGGGCGAGCAGGGCAGTGTCTGTGACTCGCAGTGGCCAGAGTGGAACGAGGAGTATCTGGTGGAGAACAGCGTCAAGCTGGGTGTGGCCTTCAACGGTAAGACACGCTTCGACATGGAGTTCCCTGCTGATGCCGACAACCAGACTATACAGGACACCGTACTGGCCGACGAGCGTGCCAAGAAGTACATTGAGGGAGACATTATGAAGGTTATCATCGTCCCTAAGCGTATGGTGAACATTGTGTTTAAGAAGTAAATGACTGAACAGCACAAGATGATATGGAACGAAGCCAAGGACTATCTCTTCATAGCCCTTGGCCTCGCTATCTATACGGTAGCCTTCACCGTGTTCCTGATGCCTTACCAGATAGTGGCTGGTGGTGTGACGGGTTTGTCGGCTATCATATACTACGCTACCGGGTTCCACCTGGAGAATACCTACATCATCATCAACGGACTGTTGCTGGTGGTGGCACTGAAGATATTGGGAGTAAGGTTCCTGATGAAGACCATCTTCGCCATACTTACCCTATACTTTATGCTGATGTTCGCACAGGAACTCATGCCTAAGCAGGGGAACGGACTGCCATTCAAACTGATGGGCGAGGGACAGGACTTCATGTCGATGATTATCGGCTGTGTACTGACGGGTATTGCGCTGGCCACCGTGTTCCTTCATAACGGCTCTACGGGCGGTACTGATATCATTGCTGCCTCGGTGAACAAGTATCACCCTAATGTATCGCTGGGCAACGTGCTGATAGCTGCTGACTTCTGTATCATTGGCTCGTGTATGTTTTTTCCGCAGTTTGGCAGCTACATGGAGCGGGCGCACAAGGTGATGTTCGGCTTCTGTGTGATGGCAATGGAGAACTACACGCTGGACTATATCATGAACGGACGACGACAGTCAGTGCAGTTTATGATATTTAGCCAGAAGTGGCAGGAGATAGCCAATGCCATTGGCACTGAAATGCATCACGGCGTGACCATTCTTGACGGGCACGGATGGTACACAGGACGTAAGAGCAAGGTGCTTTGTATCCTGGCCAAGAAGAACGAGAGTGTGAATATGTTCCGTCTCATCAAAATGATAGACCCACAGGCTTTTGTATCGCAATCCAGCGTCATTGGTGTCTATGGCGAGGGCTTCGATGAGATGAATGTGAAGATTAAAGAAACCAAAAAGAAGATGAAGATAGTCTTTGCCACCAACAACCTGAACAAGCTGACAGAGATAAGGAATATTCTGGGTAACCGCTTTGAGGTGGTGTCGCTGGAAGAAATAGGCTGCAACGAGGACATTCCTGAGAAGGGACAGACCCTGAAGGACAATGCCTTGATAAAGGCGCAGTATGTGTACGACAAGTACCACGTCAACTGCTTTGCTGATGACACGGGACTGGAGGTAGAAGCTCTTGGTGGAGCACCAGGAGTTTATAGTGCCCGCTATGCAGGTGGAGCAGGACATGACTCTGAGGCTAACATGAAGAAACTACTCTCTGAACTGGAGGATAAAGACAACCGTAAGGCTCGTTTTCGTACCGTTATCGCATTGATAATAGATGGTAAGACTACCTGTTTTGAGGGTATCGTCAATGGCGAGATAACCCGAGAAAAGAGGGGAGGGGAGGGCTTTGGCTACGATCCTATCTTCAAGCCGTCAGGCTATTCACAGACGTTTGCTGAACTGGGTACGGGTGTAAAGAACCAGATAAGCCACCGGGCACGAGCTACCCAGAAACTGGTACAATATCTACAAAACGTATAAAGAAATATGAAGAAGATAGTCATTGCACTGTTGTTTTCCGTTATCCACTGCCTGACATCTGTTGCCCAGATAGGTACCTGGAAGAACTATCTGGCCTATCACGATGTGCAACAGATTCAGGCTGCAGGCAATGACCAACTCTTCGTGCTGGCAAGTAATAGCCTCTACCAATACAACAAAAACGACCAGAGTATTGTTACATACGACAAGGTGAACGGACTCTCAGATACGTATATTACCCACATCCGCTGGTGCCAGCAGGCCAAGCGTCTGATAGCCGTCTATGGCAACATGAACATCGACCTGATAGACACCAAGGGCAACGTCGTCAACATCAGCGATATATATACGAAGGTCATTACAGGCGAGAAAAGTGTTAATAGCATCCATATTAGCGACCAATACGCTTATCTGGCCTGTGGTTTTGGCATCGTAAAGCTGAATGTTCAGCGGGCTGAAATCAGCGAAAGCTATATGCTGGGGTTCCCCGTTACCGCTGTCAATACTGATAATTCCTTCATCTATGCACAAACCGCTTCTGCTGTTTTGAAAGCACCACTCAGCAGCAATCTCATTGATAAATCCAACTGGACAGAAGCCACGACTGCACCTTCTTTCACACAAGACACCAAGGACTACGATGAAAACATTGACGTGGTCAGGACCCTCCAGCCCGGAGGACCAAAGCACAATATGTTTGGATACATGAAATACGTCCACAATAAGCTCTACACCTGTAATGGCGACTATAACAGCGCTGAGCCTATACAGGTGCTGAACAACAACGAGTGGACCATCTACCAGCATGAAGGCATTGCAGACGTTACAGGTGTTGCCTTTACGGGTTCCTTCTGCTTCGACGTAGATCCTGCAGACGAGAACCACGTCTTTGCAGGAGCCAGAAACGGACTCTACGAATACCAGAACGGACAATTTTTGAAGTTTTATAATAGCGACAACAGCCCTATTGAATCATTCAACAAAAAAGATAAAGAATACGAGATTATATCTGGTGTAAAGTTTGACCTTCAAGGTAACAACCTTTATTTGCTTAACACATCGGCACCCACTACGGCCATGATACGTTATTCCAATGGTTCGTTCAGTAAACTCGACCATACGGAACTGATGAAACTCAATACAAGGAAAGAATTTCCAAATTGTAGTAACGCAGAGCTGAGCAAGATGATTATCGACTCGCAGGGCATCATGTGGTTTGTCAACAACAACTGGGTACTGCCAGCTTTTTATCAGTACAATATGGAAAGTGATGCCATCAGAGCCTATGAATCGTTCACTAATGAAGATGGTACCAAGATAGACGTAATGGAAGGTGTGCGCTGTATAGTAGAAGACAGAAACAACGACCTGTGGTTAGGCTCCAGTGTAGGACCTTTTGTGCTGAAACGTTCGGATATTTACCAAGATAGTCCCACGTATGTCCAGGTCAAGGTGCCTCGCAACGATGGCACCAACTATGCCGACTACTTATTGGCTGGCATCGATATCATGTCTATGGCCATAGACAGTGGCGGTCGGAAATGGTTTGGTACAAATGGTAACGGGGTCTATCTTATCAGTGCCGATAACATGAGCCAGATACAGCACTTCACTACAGACAACAGTGCGCTGCTGTCGAATGTGGTCAAGTCGATAGCCATCAACCCCACTACCGGCGAAGTTTTCTTTGGTACAGAGAATGGACTCTGCTCCTATATGAGTGATGCCACACAAACCAATGAAGAAATGACCTCAGACAATGTCTGGGCCTATCCGAACCCTGTCAATCCCGGTTATACAGGACCTATCACCATTACAGGTCTTTCCTATGATGCTGACGTGAAGATTCTGTCAGCAAATGGTGCATTGGTACACGAAGGACGAAGCAATGGAGGAACCTATATATGGTATGGAAACGATCAAAAGGGTAGGAGAGTAGCCAGCGGAGTCTACATGGTAGTGACGGCCACAAGAACAGGTGAAAAAGGGACTGTATGCAAAATAGCTGTCATAAACTAATTAAAGAACACTGGAGCATAGCTATCATTATAGTTCTTGTACCACTATTAATGTGGGCTGTCATTCCTATCCTTCCTACTCACGACGATTGGGCATCAACAACAAAGCCAGATTTCACACCATTCTTTACCAAAGAACACTTTTTCTTCTATGGATACCATTGGCGACCTTTTGACACATGGATAGGTTATATAGTAGGACGAAATCCACAAGTATTATGGCCCGCATTCAATCATATTCTTGTTGTTATCGGCCATGCTCTCAATGTCATGCTCATCTATCGGTTTATCCTTACGTTGGGATTCAGTCGCATGGCTTGTAATATAGCCACCCTCTTCTTCTTTGTTACTCCTGCCGCAATGGCTACCGTCTTAGCTGTAGACAGTCAAAACCAAACATACGCAATGCTATGGGGACTGCTGTCCTTCCTGGCATATATCAAACTGAAAAGGAGTAAATATATGGTGTGGTTGATACTGTTGTTCATCGCTGCCTTATCTAAGGAGAATGGACTAATGTGGGCACTGATAACGCCTATACTGGCCTTTGGCTTTAATTTCATCAACCAACAGTCATTCCGCAAAGACCTACTGATTGGTATCGTACTCATGATAGCCTATGCCTTGGCCATTGTAGTGCTGCCAAAGGAAATCATCATCCACCCAGATTATGTTCCAGACGACTTAAAGGTATTCAAGAACATTGCCAAGTTCCTGCTTACCACTTTTGTGACCGTCGACTATATCTACTTGCTACATGGTCCGAGTCGCAATCTGCCCATAGCAGCCTTTAGCCTGCTAATGGCCGCACCATTCCTATACATGGTATTTGTGAGTCATATTGAGCGGTACAAAGAAAAGAAACTTCTGTGTTCCATTATCTGTCTGCTTATAGCCATCGGACCCCACATACTGACCGTGTTCAGCATGATGCACACGTATGCCGCACTGGCCATGGTAAGTATCTTTGTGGCACATGGGACAGACTGCTGCCGCCAATGGCAAAACGGCAGACTACTCATAAGTGCTTTTATTTTGTTTCTGGCGACAGCAATTTTCATCGATGCACATCTATGCCACGCGTCCTACAAATCGGGCCTGGTGGGCAAGAAAATGGCTCAAGAAGCCATCGAAAAGACAGGGGAACCGGTTAAACGCGTCTATGTCATCATTGTAGAAGACGACTATCCAAAGCTCTCTTCCTTCTGTGTCATTCCCAACGAAGCCTTCGGATGGGGTTGGGCTTCACAATATGAGACCAACTACCAATGGCCGGAAATCATCAAAGATACCACTATAGAACGATCATCGGTAGCCATGAAAAATGCCCACCAAATGGCGCGAAAGATAATAGACAATAAGACATACGATTGTGTGTGGATAGTAAATCATAAAGATATAGATGTCGTTAAAAGATAAAATAGCATTGTTTACTGACAAAACATTCCTGAAGTTTGTCATGGTAGGTATGGTGAACACCGCTGTGGGCACTACCGTTATGTTTGTGTTCTATAATGTATTTCATCTTAACTATTGGGTATCATCAGCCAGCAACTACTTCTTTGGCAGCATTGTCAGTTATCTGCTCAACAAGAACTTTACCTTCAAGTATCACGAACAGGGACATAGTTCGCTGCTCCGATTCACCATCAATATTCTGGTCTGCTATCTTTTGGCTTATGGCATTGCCAAACCATTGATGATGTGGCTCCTAAACAGTTATAGCACTATCATTCAGGAGAACGTATCAATGGCTCTTGGCATGTGTCTTTTTGTAGTATTCAACTATCTGGGACAGCGTTTCTTTGCCTTTAGGCATTAACCTTACTGCAGACCAAAAAAAAGTCTCACCAAACGGATAGGACAACGTTCAATTACTTTGCATATCAGGACTGGGATGAACAGTCCTGACAACAGGTTAACAGCATAGAATACTAAGAACAACGACTCGCTGTTGCATAGCTGTTTCCACAGAATAAGCTCGACAAAAGTCTGAAAAAGCCATGACATGAGATAGATGGGAAAAATGTAATCGCGAAAACTAGAGAAAAGAGTTGGTACATAACGGACTATATGTAGGCATATTGAACACATCAATAGAATGCCTGTCAATGAGGTAAACAATGGTACTGAACAAGCATAGCCAGTAATATATAACAGCAAGAGTATAGGCAATGCTATTTTGTTTGACAAATAGTTATACCACTTAAAGCGAAAGAAAAAGATACCAAAGAAAAAATACACTAAATAATGATGAAGCTCAAGAATGTAGAAGACATTCCATGGACTCTCCAAGTCTGTGTCTATGAAATAAATGACACAGCAGAACAATAGAAACGCTGCCATCCTGAATTTGCTGCCACATAAGTAACGAAACAACGGATACATTGCCTGCATATTCGACTTAGGTAGAGCAGTCCACCTGAAATGAAAATGAATAGCGGCATACGGATAGGGTGGAATGGGAGAGCCATCCACTCACAAAAAGCATGGTTGTTACCAGTAGATATATCAACCAGCTGAATATGTACCATGACAACTAACAGGATGTTTAGTCCTCGCAGAACGGCAAGCCAAGTTATACGCTTTTTCTGACTATTCATAAACGGATTGCCAACAAGAATAGAAGGCTTTTATCAGCTCAACTCCAACATCCTTTCTATAGGTTTCACGGCCTGGCGGGCTACCTCAGAGTCTATCTCGATGGCAGGCCATTCGTACTTCAGCGTGTTGTAGATCTTCAAGAGCGTGTTCATCTTCATATACTGGCACTCGTTACAGCTGCATTCCAGGCCGCTCTCGCTTATTTCTGGCGGCACGGGTATAAACTCCTTGTCAGGACACGTTCGTTGCATCTCGTGGAGTATACCGGCCTCTGTGGCCACAATAAACTGCTTTTTGTCGCTCTGTTGGGCATAGTTGAGCATCGTTGCCGTACTGCCTTTTACATCGGCTAAGGCCAAAACCGGACCTTTACATTCCAGATGTGCCATCACGACGGCGTCAGGATATTGCTGCTTGAGTTCTGCAATCTTTGACACTGAGAAACGCTCATGTACATGACAACCACCATTCCATAGCAACATCTTGCGACCTGTCACTTCGTTGATATAATTGCCCAGATTATAGTCAGGACCAAAGATGAGCTTGGCATCCTAGGGCAACTGGTCTACCACCTTCTTGGCATTGCCAGAGGTTACTACCACATCGGTCAGCGCCTTCACGGCTGCCGTAGTGTTGACATACGAGATGACCTGATAGCCTGGATGTTCGTTCTTATACTTACGCAAATCGTCAGCATTGCACGAGTCTGCCAGCGAACAACCTGCATTCAGATCAGGACACAGCACCATCTTTTCAGGCGACAGTAGCTTGCAGGTTTCAGCCATAAAGTGCACGCCACACATTACCATTATCTTAGCGTCAGTGTCAGCAGCTTTACGAGCCAACGCCAATGAGTCACCTACGAAATCGGCTATATCCTGTATGTCACCGACAGTATAATAGTGTGCCAGAATGATGGCATCTTTTTCTTTACACAGACGGCGTATTTCTTTCTTTAAGTCAGTACCTTCTGCAACAGGTTCGTCAATGAAACCCTGCTCTTTCCATTCGTTTTTCAACATCACAATATTATTTTTTTCTTTTTTATTTTTTTAAATGAAGAGAAATAAAGAGGATGATATGGTGTAGATAAGTGCAAAACTTACGAGCATTTTATTTGTTTTTATGCTTATGCACAAATGCTTTTGCATTGCTAACATCCTATGTGAATACTTTCTTATTGATTATTAATATGATAAGCAGTTTATTCACTATTCTCTTTTACGGTGCAAAATTAATAAGTTTATATCTTTTTCTCTCAATTTTATGTGGAAAACTTACTTTTAAGCTTGTATTTTATGCTATGAATGAACAAAAGAGTAGGGGAGTAAGTGAGTA
>Ga0247608_10004880_pt1 | contig 14778 bp, 16 predicted proteins | sample 176DNAGHGlowgp2_FD_193490 | JGI IMG/M metagenome (GOLD analysis project Ga0247608, IMG submission 193490) | Sheep rumen microbial communities from Palmerston North, Manawatu-Wanganui, New Zealand - 1766 DNA GHGlow gp2 | ecosystem: Host-associated > Mammals > Digestive system > Stomach > Rumen ...
ACAGATGGCACGCGTACCATTATCAAAACAGAATATGCCGCGTAACATGAAGGATCTCGAAGCCTTTTATAGAAAGCTTGCTAAGCAAGCTGATATAAAAATGAAGGCAATTGAGGCGTCAGATATACCACACGCAAAAGATTATGCGTACAGGGTTGCAGCGGCAGATATAGCACGTTTAACACCGGTAAAGGAAACCCGTAGAGCCTTAGAGTTATCAGGTAAGGGATCTAAGATACTACAGAAACCCAGATGGGAGAGAACTACGAAGGGTATGAATTATCAGACGTTGGCAGCAAAGACCAGGGCTGTACAGAAGTTTTTGAATGCACCTACAAGCACCGAAAAGGGAATAAAAGAAGGATATCAGCAGCGTGTAGATAAGATTAACAGTAAGTTTGGTACAGACTTTACACCGTCTCAGCTTAAAGCGTTCTTTAGATCTCAGTTCTGGAAAAAGATGATTGCGTCCGGTTATGACTCAGGTGAGACACTTGAGATTATCGGAACACTGCAGGATCACAATATCAATACAAAAGAAAAGCTTACCGCATTGGTGGAGAAGGCAAACAAAGAAGATATCACAATTCGTAATGAGAAGTTTGACAGTGAGATACACCAGGAAGCAATCGAGGAATCTGTATTAGATATGTTGAGGAAGGAAACCGCGTTTGACGTAGACAAGATAGGTTTTGACGTAGTAGATGAACTTAATAAGATTATAGGGAGGATCTAAGACATGTATACAAGGTGCCATTATGATAGATTTGATTATACGACCATCGAAAACGGTCCGAAGTCCACAAAGTATTGTGGCAAATATAAAAACGGTAATGATAAGTTTGTTACTTATAGCGAATATATCATCACTGTAGACAGCGAGACAAGCAAGTCAAAGAATAAAGACGAGAAGGCAAACCACGTTTGTTTGTGGACCTTAACAATCGCGACAATGGATGACACCATTTGTACATTGTGGGGTCGCAAACCTAGTGAGTTAGTCAATTGTCTTGCGTTAATCAGACGTCACGTATCCGGGCAGAAGGTACTTATGTACATTCACAACCTGCCCTATGATTACGTCTTTTTCAGAAAATTCTTGTATGAGCGTTTCGGACTCCCGGAACGTCAGTTGAATGTAAAGCCGTTATATCCGGTTAGTATAGAATTCAATAATGGTTTGATACTTCGCGACAGCCTTGCTATCGCACAGCGCAAACTTGAAAAGTGGGCGATTGATCTCGATGTAGAGCATAAGAAGGCCGTCGGGAAGTGGAATTACACGGCATATAGAAACGTCAATTATGAGTATTCAGAAGATGAATTAGAATACGCAGAATTTGATACAAGGGCCCTTGCGGAATGCATAAGAGCAACCGCGAAGGGTATAGGAGTTAAGATGAAGGACATGCCCTATACATGTACCGGAATCGTACGCCGTGAAGTACAGAAGATAGGAAGTAAGAATCATGCACACGAAACATTTTTTCAGGAGGCTCCTACATTTGAAATATATAAGCAGTTAGAGCGCTGCTATTCCGGTGGATATACACACGCACACCGTGACGCAATCGATATATTACAGTTTAACGTAACGTGCCAGGACTTCGCTAGCAGTTACCCTTTTGTCATGATGACGGGTCGCATACCGGTAGGTAAGTTTGTAGCAGTAAAGGACTGCAATATTGAACGTATTATCAGAATGTCCTATGAGTACGGTTATATCTTTGATTTCGTAGCTCGTGATATAGAGCTTAAAAACACTAACGAGCCTATGCCGGCTATCCAGTACGCACGTTGTGAATATGGTATCAATATGGACGTAGATAACGGCCGTGTAATCAAAGCAGACATGGTTAAGGTCCCTATGACAGAACAGGATCTGTTAACCATAAATGAGCAGTACGATATTAAGGGCTTTGCCATAGCAATAAACGTAAAGCGTTGCAAAAAGGACTATTTGCCTAAATGGTTACGTGATTATGTATGGACCTTGTGGGAGGCAAAGTGTGCACTTAAAAACGGTGATCCTGTTTTGTACGCCCTGGCAAAATCTAAACTCAATAGCTGCTATGGAATGTGCGTAGAGAAATGGACCAAATTTAACATTGTAGAGGACTACGAAGAGGGTTGTTATAAGTTTGATAAGGACATTAAAGAAGAGGACATATTCGCTAAGCATATAGAAAACAAAAAGTCAGTGCTTCAATATCAGTGGGGTATATGGATCTCCGCAATAGCACGTAGAAACCTTTTTGTTTTGGGTAAGTGTATAAATCCTAATGAGGATGGTTTCATACCGTGGCTTTACTCTGATACAGATTCTATATATTCAAATAACTGGAATGAGGTTAAACTTAAAGAGTATAACGATCGTGCAAAGCAAGCTTTAATCGACGCTGGTTATGGTGCAGTTGAGGTTAACAATAAAGAGTTCTGGTTAGGCGTTGCCACATTCGACGGATTCTACCCCGAATTCAAGACGTTAGGTTGTAAGAAGTACGCTTGCATAACAGAAGACGGACACGTTAAGATTACGGTTGCCGGCGTTAACAAGAAGGGTGGAGCTAAGTTTTTAGAGCGTGCCGGTAAGCTTTGCAAGTGTGATCCCCTTAACTTTTTTAAACCTGGTTTGGTATTCAAGGGTAAGACAACCGGTAAGAATGGACACAGTTACGTGTTCAGACATGATATAATAATAGATGAGGACGGAAACGAAATCGGTGACAGTATTGATCTTGTACCTTGTGATTATAACTTGTCACGTGGTGAAGTGGTTAATATTGAGAGCAGCGATTTTGATTTTGAAAAGGCTATGGAATACATAAGTAGTATAGACTTAGGAGTAAAAATTTATGGTGAAGAAGATTAAAGAAGAGGATTATTACGACGGTTATTATCACTTAGGCGAAGACATGGAAGCATGTCCGGAGGCCTGGTGTTATAACATATGGTCGGCCCGTGGACCTGGTAAGACATACAGCACACTGCGTTATTTTTGCGAACGGGATATAAAGTTTATATACATGCGTAGGCGTGCGAAGGATATTGACAGGATCTGTAAAGATAACGGCGATTTAGACATGTCGCCGTTTAACCCGTTGAACCGTGACGGTATCACTAACAATGTGAGGTGTTTTAAGACGGATGACGGTTTTGGTGTATTCTCAGAGACTCATATAGAAGAGGACGAAAAGGGTAAGCCTCAGGTTGAGCGTGACAAGGATATCGGTTACATTGTAGCTATAAACAGCGCGTACAATTTCAAGGGTGTAGATCTGTCAGAAGTTGATGTAATCATCGCGGATGAGTATATCCCGCAGCCTGGCGAAGTGTGCAGAAAAGACGAGGGTGTTTCCCTCCTGAACTTCTACCGTACCGTAGAGAGAGACCGTATCCGTAGGGGACGTGGTGAACTTAAGCTTATTATGTTGGCGAATGCAGAAGATATCACGTGTGCCATAACAAACACCATGGAGCTCGTAGACGACATTGCGGAAATGGTTTTGTCCGGTACCGAAGAGTGGTATAACGAAAAGCGCGGAATATATTATCATCACTTATCAGCTGAAAGGTACCCGGTATTAGATGATTATAAGAAGAGTGGTTTATATAAGGCCATGAGTAACACGGCTTGGGGCGCGATCTCCTACGGTGGTGAGTTTGCACGTAATGACTTTACTAACGTTAAGTTTAATGATCGTAAAAATATGTCTTGTGAGATTGAACTTACATACGGACAGAATAAGTGTTATATCTATCGTAGCAAGAATGACGGTCGTTTCTATGTAAGCCATGTAAAGAATAAGGCTAAGAGCAAATATAACCTTAACAGAGACGCAGAGGCAAGACGCTTTTATATAGATTGGGCGTTAGATCTCAGACAGTCCTTTATTTTTAAGGAACTGGTATTTGAAAAATATTCTTATTATGATTTGATAGTAAATTACGAAAAACACTACAAAGTTACGTGGAAGTGATGTATAATACTTATAGGCATAATCTTTCATGTCTAACTTTTCTCCTTTACGCAGCCGTCCGGTTTACAGGCACCTCCCGGGCGGTTGTATTTTTATTCTCATTAATGTATAATTATTCAAAAGGAGGTATAACATTATGGACGTTCAGAGAGAAGACGTATTAGATCTCGCACGTAGCCAGGTAGGCTATAAGGAAGGTAAGAACAATTATAATATCTATGCTAAACAGCTTGATTCAGTAAAGTACTACGCACCACAGAAGAAACAGAACACAGAATGGTGTGCTGTATTTATTGATTATCTGTTTTATATGCAGATAAAGGACGTAAAGAAGTGCCATGAGTTCATGCATGAACCTGCATACAATACATTATCAGCAGGTGCTAAACATATGCAGAACTATTTTAAGAAGGCACACGCCTACACAAAGACATTACCGCAACCCGGATACGTAGCATTTTTCGGAGACCCTGCTAAGCATGTAGGTATTGTTCTCGAGGTAGGATCTACAACTGTTACTACAATTGAGGGTAATCACGGTAATAAGGTTTCCCGGGTAGTACGTAAGAAGTCAGAGATTAGCGGTTATGGTATAGTTAAGTATTCAGATAAGAAACCTACAGGAGGTACATGTAACGTGGAACTTAGAGTTTTAAAACAGGGTATGAGTGGAGAAGATGTAAAGAGTATGCAGACACTGCTTAAGCAGAAGGGCTATAAAGGTAAGGGAAAAGTTCTCGCAATTGACGGCGATTTCGGCCCTGCAAGCGATGATTCTTTAAGAGCTTTCCAGAAGGCTAATAAGCTCGAGGTTGATGGTTATTGTGGCCCTGCTACATGGTCTAAACTTCTTAAGGGGTGATCATAATGAGCATTACCGCTACATTTTATAATTTCAGTAAAAAGAAGAACAGTACCAAGCTTCCGGAAAATGGTACTTCTTACGATATAGTGATAAAAGAGCCTAGCAATATACTAGGTCCTACAATCATGCTTGACAGGGGTAACCCTGTAAATCTTAATTATTGTTATATCCCGTCATTTAACCGATACTATTTTATTAAGGATTGGACAAGTGATCACGGTATGTGGATTGCGTCATGTACTGAAGATGTTTTAGCGTCATGGCGTGAGTCCATATTGAACAGTACTCAGTATGTTTTGAGGTCCGCCGTTGGGCATGATACTTATATACCTAATGGTGATTATATAGCAACTAAAGATGTTGATGTTACTTCAACTGAATTACTGGATAGTTTACACAGTTGGCCTTTTAGTGACAATATAACTTATGTCATGGCTATCAGTAATAACGATAATCCGGGATCTAAAGTTAATGGTGTACAGTATCTGTTTCTCACAAAGCAGCAGATTAACAAGGTATTTAATCAGTTGCTTAACGATAATAATACTTTTGGTTGGGGACAGACAGAAGCTGATTATGGTTTGACTGGTAGTATCAGTAGATCTATTGTCAATCCGTTGCAGTACGTGGCGCAGTGCTACACGTTACCGGTGGCGCTTAGTGAGATAGGTAACAATAGATTGGTTAACGTATCTAACATTAGAGTTGGCTTTTGGCCGTTGGGAAGTATAGGCGAAGATGTTAAAGCCTTTGTTCCTAATTATCCGGGTAACCCTGTTATAAGTAAGAACTTTACTTTATCACTGGAACAGCATCCATTATCAGATACACACGGCAGGTGGCTTAACGGTTACCCTTATACTAATTATAGGTTGTATGCCGGACCGTTTGGGTCTGTTGATTTCAACGTTGACGACATATTAAACAGATTTGCAGCAGATGGAACAGCTTATACAGTGTATCTTAATGTAAAAGTTGATATGTTCGGTAAAGCGTCTTTAATAGTATCAACTAGCAGTAACGGCAGGGGTGTTGTACTTGCTAAGAGGTATGCAGACGTTGCAGTACCATTTAGTATAACTCAGACCAAAAACGGTATCTTGTCATGGGGACAGAGTTTGATCGGTACAGCTGCGTCTATAATGTCCGGTAATATCATCGGTGGCGTTATGTCATCTAATAACCTGATATCAGGACTTGATAACGCTTTTCCTAAGCCAGAAGTTAAAGGACAGACGGAATCTTTGATGTGTAGTTATGAGCCATGGACATTTGAGACTACACATAGAGCAATAGCAACACAACATACTATCGTGGCAGAACGTGCACAGATAACAGCAAATTTGACAGGATCACCTTTATGTGAGGTTATAAGGTTGGGTGATTTAACAGGCTTTACAGTATGTGATAATCACATTTGGCTTGATATCCCGGCATATTCTACCGAATACGATAGTATATATAGTTATTTGACTAATGGTTTCTTTATTGAGTGAGGTTAATGATGGCAAACTGGAAATGGCACGCTAAGCCTATGGGCTCTTATTCCAGGGGTTCAACTGAAGGTGACGACAACGCCTGCTTGATCACTTCTAAGCTGATGTTAGAATTTGGTTGGACGCTTGAGGCTTGCTGCGGTATGTTAGGAAATATTGCTAATGAGGGTGGTTTGAATCCCTGGCAATATGAAATATCATACACGCAGGAGCTCGGGCGTATACCTACAAAAGCAGAGGCTAACAGCGTAAACGGTAAAGGTATGGGCTTGTTAGGTTGGACGCCTTGCCGTAAATGGACAAACCCGAACGCCGGTTATTGGCCTTGGGATATTTCAACATTTGACGGATATGGTCCTAACTTTTATGATCAGCCGGGTAATACCAAAGACGCAAAAGCACAGACTGAATTAATAGGCCGTTGTATGCGTGGTGTAGGTAACGGCAATATGTGGATACGTAGCAGAAGAGATATATACGGTGGCATTGACTACAACATGCGAGCAGATGTGTATATAACATTAACTGACGTTGAACAGGCCGCGCTTGTTTGGCTTTGGCAAGCTGAATATCCGTCATCTATCATATATCCAAACGACCCTACGCGTACACAGAACAAAAGAAAAGCGAGCGCTAATGCATGGTATCAGCATTTGATAGATATAGGATTTACACCGTCAAGGGAGACCAAAATTCCTTTAATAGTGTTATTAAAAAAGGCAGTAGATAATATAGAAGGAGGTTCAGAATTATGAACATTAACGACATTGTAGCAGCTATAACAACTTTGGGGTTCCCAATCGTGGCATGTTTGGGCTTGGGCTGGTATGTCAAATACCAGACTGACGCTTACCGTTCAGAGGTAAAGGACATGCAGAGGGAACACAAAGAAGAGATAGCTAAAGTAACAGAGGCATTGAATAATAATACGCTTGCGCTGCAAAAACTTGTTGATAAGATCGACAATTTAGAATAAAAAGTTGCATTTTTATTCAATGTTATGTATAATTAAGCATATAGGGGGCAACCCATAAAATGCAATCTATGGTTAACATAGGTAGGGCGGTAGTTGCAATCTACACGCCCCCTATATAACCAAAGTACAGGAGGTAAGACATGAACAACTTAACGAAAATAAAGCTTTTTGCAAAGGGCTATTCTTTTGAGGATATTTCCTCACTTAACGAGCTTGACATTGACGATGAAACTGCGATCGAGCTCGCAAGCAAGGGAGCAACCCTTGAGGATATAACAAAAGTTATATCAATCGCAGATCCGGACCCTAACCCGGAGCCTAGCAAACCCGAGCCGGAGGGTAAACCGGATGAAAAGGATGAACCCGATTACAAGAAGCTTTATGAAGAGGCCAAAGCTACGGTTACAAAGTTGCAGGCCGATAAAGCAAAAGCACCTATCGGTAAAGAGACACCACCTGAACCGGAAGTTCATGGCTTCGACTACATAGCTAAACTTATACAGGAGGATTAATTTATGAGTAAGCTTTTGACACCCGTTGACGCCTATGAGTTTGCAAATGCATGGCAGGAGCAGGCAATTGGTAAAAAGGCAACAATTCAGGCTACAGACGCAACTTCGCTTATGTCAGTAGGCGAGGCTATTTTTCAAAGTGGTATGGAAAATACCATCAATTCCCTTTATATCCTTATGGGTAAGCTCTGGGTAACTTCTAAGAAGTACGCAGGCAAGGGATCTATCATCCAGGCAAAAGATACCGGAGTATATACACACCGTTTTGCTAAGGTACGTGCATACTCCAAGAAGCAGGCTATTGCATCCGGTTACTGGAATACCAACGTTAAGACAAACTTCGCACCCGGTTACGACAATACCGCTAACGGTGGAGCATCCACTAAGTCCATGTGGGAGCAGAACCCTGCTGTAACGGTAACGTTCACGTTCGGAGGTTCTAATGTGCTTGATTTCCCGGCACCTACAATGTACCTTGATAAGCTTGAGATGGCTTTCAGAAATGAATCTGAATTTAGATCCGTTATCAACGAGATCATGATCACTTTTGAGAATGACATGGCACAGTACAGGGAGAACTTCAACAGGCAGCAGCTCGCCGCTGGTATGGCACAGACCATCCTTATGGAGCAGTACAGGCCTGAATCTGTTATCCATGCTGTAACTGAGTTCAACGCCGACAATGGCGGAACAAGCTACACTAAGACAGAGCTTAAGACCTTGTACGCTCGCGAGTTCTATACATGGCTTGCTTCAAAGCTTGATATCACGCTTGCAAGAATGCAGGAGAGATCTATTCTTTTCCATGCGTCATTCCCTAAGACGGTTAATGGTGAAGAGTACGAACTGCTTGATTTCAACAAGCTTGATGATCTTAAGATCGCGGCTTTTGCACCTGATTTTATCAAGATGGAGAAGATCGTACTTCCTGAAACGTTCCAGCTCGCAAAGCTTGAGATCAATAAAGAGAAGTTCGAGAAGTTCACTTATTGGCAGAACATCAATGAGCCCGGCAAGATTTCCATCAAGCCTGCTATCGTTGACGCTGATCCTACAAGTGAAAACTATATGAAGCAGATCGACGGTACTAATGTAACTGCAGAGCCCCTGCTTTACATTTTCTCTAAAGATCGTTTGCTCACCGATATGCAGTTTAAGAGAGCTCTTAGCTCCCCTGTAGAAGCTCGTAAGGGTTACTACAATGTATTCCATCACTGGGCCTTCAATTTCATTAGTTCGCCTGATGAATCTGACTGCTTGGTACTTTGGGACTGATCAACAAAACAAGCCCCGGTCATAACCGGCCGGGGTTTATTTTTAATCGGAGGTATATAATATGGCTAATCTCAAAATCGGCGGACCTAGAAACTTCTATAATGACGTTAACGTTAAGAAGTTAGGTTTAGACAAAGCCGCTAAAGCTATTAACGACAATACAGACAAGAACGCAGAACAGGACGGCGAGATTACTTCTATTAAGTCTAAGAACATAGAGCAGGACGGTGCTATTACCGGACTTGACACAAGAGTTACGGCTCTTGAAAATGCACCTCAGCCGTCCGCAGGCGTTGGCCCGGAGGTTATCGCTGAAATCTACGCAGCAGAGGGTGTTAACCCTGAATATGAACAGGGTGATATCGTTGAATATAACGATGGTTATACTAACGAATTCTACGAGGCCCTTACAGATACTACAGCAGAACCCGGAGACCAGACAGCTTGGCAGGTTATCCATACAGAAGAGATATCCCCTACAGGCGGAATGATCCCCGCGGGCGGTTATGTTATCTCTAATAATACTTTGTATCATAATAAGGGATCATATCCTACATGGTTTTCACCGAATAGCCCCGGATCTGATTTTGAAGAGGTAACATATTCTGTTTGGGCTAAGATAACAAAGACATACAACCCCGGCGATTACGTAATGTATGCCGATGAGTTATATGTTTGCGATTCCAGAACAACCGGCGCTTTTGATCCTGATGATTGGACTAAGATTACCGTTAGTTCATGTTTTACAGACCCTAACAGACTTTGCCCTAGAGGTGACGAGGACGAGGACGACGGCAAGGTCGTTACATACAATGCAGCAGGTAATAACTATGTATTAAGAACACCCGAGAGTGGCATTCAGCTTAATGATACCGGAGTTAAAACTAAGATAGGTAAAGACCAGTATGGCAACCCTATTTATCAGGCATATACAAACGCTGATACGGTTATCAATTGTGATGAGTGGTGCCAGGTTCGCAGTATTTATGCTATATCAGCTACACGTCAGAACGGGGACGCTTTCGAGGTTGCACCCATAGGCGCGGTTACTGTTAGTAGAACAACTACGGCATCCGGTAACGCAATCTCAATTGATGTAGGCACATCCGGTGTTATGAGAGCTTGTGTAATATGGTCAGAGGAAGCAGAACCTTAAAGATAGGAGATAAGAAGAATGGCTAATTTAATGCGTGATGGTAAAGTACCTTATTCCTTTACAGAGATTACTATGTCTCAGGCGCATAGTACGCCTACTATGCAGTATATCGACAGTGCTGCACACGATTATTGGTGCAGGGCCCTGTATGAGCGGGCCCTCACCGTTTTTGAGTGGACGGTACCTAAAGCTTGGGAAGGACAGCACAAGGACTTTTTGCTTTATTTGCTGTATAGCCAGGGTTATGTTGGTATTATAAATACTGAGGACTACGGCGTTATATTTCAGCCCTGCACATTGGGCCCCGATCGTGACGTTATGTATCAGCCTACAGGTATTATGGTTGCTAATCCTTATGACGCTAATATATCTAAAGATTATACCTTAGGTGTAGACGCTGAAATACTCAAGATGACACCCGATTTCAGAGGCGTATTCGACGTTATCGATTTGTATGCTCGCAGGCTTGCCGGAATTGCAACCGCAATTCATGCAGCTATCATGAACGCGCCCCCTGTTCCCATCTACGGCGCTAGATCAAAAACTGGAGCCGCCGCCCTTCGCATAATGAGTGATAAAGTATACAGCGGGGACCCTTTTGTAATTTTGGACTCGCAGATCATGTGGCCCGACGCTAAGACAAAAGAAGACGCTATCTTTGATATTACGCCTAAGCGTGACTACGTAGTTGATAAGCTCTTAGACGCAGAGCGTGAGTTGCTCAGGGCTTTTGATAGTGCCGTTGGCATTCCTAATATCGATGATAAGAAAGAGCGTTTAGTTACGAGCGAAGCAGAATCAAAACAGATCAATGCCACCGCTGTAGCGTTCGAATGGTACGACTGTCTTAAGGATAGTATTGATAAAATAAAATCTGTATTCCCTGAAATTGAGCTTGATGTAAAGCTTAGATATTCAGAGGTTACAGAGACTACAGACGAGGAGGATACAGACGATGGATTACGGGATACTGACACTGAGAGGAATTGAGGATTATTGGGATCAGCACGACGGAGAAAGCGTATTTAGTGACGTTGTTTTACCCGAAGGTTTGTCTAAAGATGTCTTAGTACCTTTTATTATCACACGTGCCGGCGATTTCCCGTTGTTACAGCCAGACCCTGATTATATTCGTCATATGACAACCAATTGGTTTGCTGCTCATTATGATAACTTTGAGGCATGGTTGAAGGCTCTTGAACTTGCCAAAGATACTAACCCTCTTGAGAACTATGATCGTACTGAAGAGTGGCACGACAGAGGAAACAGCACAACTCAGGATAGCGGTACGGATAGCGGTACTACTACCGATAATAACCGTAAAACTCATATGGAGGGTGACAGTATAAACACAGTTGCGGCTTTTAATAGCTCGTCTTATGAACCTCACGACAAGACGCATACAGAGAGTGACGCAACTGCTAACGGATCTACTACTAATACCATGCAGTACGGCCGTAAATCAACGTATACGCCTAATCTTGACAAGACGGGGCACGTACACGGTAACATTGGTACCGTAACCATGCAGGACATGTTACAGCAGCAGATCGACGTGTACGCATGGAATATATACGAGGAGATAGCTCGTATGTATATAGTTGAATTCTGTATACCTATATATTAAAATATATGTATAAATATACAAAGGAGTGTATAAAAATATGAGTAATCAGAAATGGTATAATCTTTTTCCGAGAACAAATTTCGGTCAGGCAAATTTGGACTGGTTGTTAGAGCATTTCGGGGATCTTGACGATAGGCTCAAGAAAACAGAGGACAAAAACGTCGAACAGGACGGACGTTTGGACCAGGACGAAGCTGATATTGCAGATCTTAGAGCAGATCTCACAACGGAAACTAACACCCGTATTGCTGCAGATAACGCTTTAGGCGCAAGAATCGACGCTGAAAAGGCCGCACGCGAAGCCGCAGACCGTCAGATTGAGTTAGACCTTGCCGCTGAAGCTAGCGCAAGAATTGCGGCAGATAACGGCCTTAGCGAGCGTATCACTACAGAAGTAGGTGCACGTATCGCAGGCGATAGCGCTTTGGGTACCAGAATCGATAACGAGGCTACAGCTAGATCTAACGCCGATACAGCTCTTGGTAACAGGATTGACGCTCTTGAAACTGTTATCATAAGATTCAGCGACGCAGACCCTGCAAATCCTGCTATATTACCGGCAGATGTTAGCAAGGTAGACGCTATGTTTGATCCTGAAAAGAATGTAATTCTTAACCATGTCGAGAGTGAAGCTTATTTTGAGCGTAATCAGCTTGAAGTACACAGCGGATCACAGCAGGCTAGATTCACATATGTTAAAGGACTTGAACAGGTTAATCATGGTGCTTATGGTTATTTACCTGAAGTACAGTGTTTGACTATCACAGCTACACGTACAGGCGGAACCGGAACCCCTACATTGACAAAAGATTTTGTGGCTATCCCTGATCTTGAGGATGTTGTATCCGGTATACCTGTAGTTGTTGCTAACCCCACAGAAACCGGATCAACAAACCTTAGTAAATTGAAGGTTGGGTCTACTGTATATAACGTACCTCAGGGCGGAAGTGGCTCTAACGTAGTTGCTAATGATACTACCGGAACCCCCGGCGGAAACCTTACCTCATTAAAGGTTGACGGTGTATCTTACGACGTGCCTACGGGTTCAAGCGGCGCAAAGAATGTACTTTATATATTCCTTGATTCCTACGCAACTAACGCTTATCGTTTGCGTTACGCATATTGTGGATACCAGGAAGACCCTGCACAGGCTACATGGTATAATGCAGTTACAGCAGCAGAAGGCGTAGCACCGTTTGTTGTAGTATTGCAGCGTGCAATGGTTGACGCAAATACTGATGTAGTATTCATTGACGCCGTTAATTACAAGAAGTCCGATGATTCATCGTTTGATGTTACGGATGTAAGATCTATGGGTACTTATAATGGTAGTTATGTACCTTTTATCTATCCCGAAATCATAACAAGTAGAGATACATCATCCGGAAACACAGGCAACGCCGTTATTAAGTGGGAAGGTCATGCACTCAAGGCTACCTATGTAGAACGTTCGTCTAATGTATTTGAAGGTATCTTGACTTATGAAAACGTTGAAGGCGGCGAGCCTGGAGATTTCAGAATTGATAACGAAGGTTATGTTATCGAATATGACGAGGAACTTACACCGTCTTACGTCGGATATACGAAACTTACTCGTAACCTTGACAGTACGATCTACTATCAGAATACAACGTTTATTTACGCTTATCCTCATCCATATTCTGGTGTCGATGAAAGAGCAGTCCTTTATAAAGCTGTAACAGCTGCAGATACAACCGGATATACAGAGAAGACGTTGCTTATCGTAATGGATGAGACAACCACACCGTTTAGAATGAAGTTGGCTAAAGTCATTACTGAAACTCATTCATAATAAAAGCCCCGGGCCTCAAACCCGGGGTTTTCTTTTACTGTTTTGTTTCGCCGTACCTCCTGTTATATTCCCTTAAAAAGCACCACCGGCAAACTCTATCTTTTGTAACTGCTACGTCTTTACGCCTTACGAGCTTACCGCATACGCTGCATGTAATCCACTTCCTGTACATGTTACACCTCCCTTTTCTTATGCAACAAATCGCTTGCCATGTTTAAGGCTTTTGCCATACTCTCATACTCTGATATGTCCGGCACTTCAACTGTAGGCGCGCTGTTAATTACCTGAATTGTATTAAACCTACCTACTACACGTTTCTTGTTAAGTTCGTTTATCACCCAATCAGCGTCAACTAACCGCATTCTATACCTCCTATTTTATTAAAAGTGTCCATATAATCAACATGTCTATTATCTTACTGATGAGATTAAGGATAAAAGAATAATCATTACTAGTCAACTTCCTAGCGGGTGCCGGTACGAATACCGTCCTTACTTCCTTGTTATCCTGCTTGCTCTTATTCAACATATTAAAAACCTCCTATATCATAGTCATACTCATTCACGTAACGAATAAGGTCGCTTATTATGTAACTAGGATAAACCCCGTATGTTCCCTTGTTTCTGTATTTGTTTGTTACCAGTATAGGTATGCCTGTTTTATCCCCCGGAAGGTCAAAACCGTCTGCACATTTTGTACACAATTTCCATTTGAATACTGAACCGTTTGTATCAAATGCCTCAACTTCTACCCTATCGCCGTAGTACATAGTCATACCGCAGCGATCACACTTTGTAAGCCTAGCCATAACCTCATGCCTCCTTTTCAATATCTAACGCTTTAGAGTAGTCGTACTCTAATGCCTCAATGTAACCATTGATCTTGTTACGCTCAGTATTAATATCAATGGCATTCCTTGCGTAGTTGCCGTCGTGAATGCACTTACCGGTATACCATCTAAGATATTCACGGTAAGCTCTTGCGCATTCGAGCTTAAAACGCAGGCTCTTTACACGGTATTCCTCATACGTTACACCGGTGTACTCAAAAACAAAATCTAAATAGTCAAGCATATAAA
>Ga0247608_10004882_pt1 | contig 14777 bp, 19 predicted proteins | sample 176DNAGHGlowgp2_FD_193490 | JGI IMG/M metagenome (GOLD analysis project Ga0247608, IMG submission 193490) | Sheep rumen microbial communities from Palmerston North, Manawatu-Wanganui, New Zealand - 1766 DNA GHGlow gp2 | ecosystem: Host-associated > Mammals > Digestive system > Stomach > Rumen ...
CCCTTTGTCCCATGTCCCCTTTTTAGTCATACATGGAACCAAAGAGTTTTCTGTACTTACCTTTTTCCTCACCATCCTTGATGATTTCTATTTGTGAAGCTTGGGTCAGCCTATAGATTTTCTTCCTAACTGCTTCAGGATTATCATACCCAAAACATCTGATAACATCTTCTTTCGTAAACACGTCTGGCAGACGATTGTAGCCATTGTTCGAGATTTTCTCTCGGATTTGCGAGAGCCGAAAATTCGTCCCTCGTTCAGATTCTCAGGCGGGCTCCATGTTTCTGCAATGATATTAAATTGGTTAACATAGGTTTGGGGCTCGGCGGAGCTCCTTTTTTTTATGCCCTTCCGACAAAAACCAAGCCCCTTCCGTCTCTTTGTCGCAAATCACCCACCCTGTCGCAACAAACGAATGAGGAAATCGGTTAATCCTTTGGGATTAGCCCAAAATCCCCTTACCTTTGCATCAGTAATTCTTTCATATTGCTTTTGGTTTTAGTTATAGTTAATGAGTTAGTAGTTTTTCTTTTTTCCATTTGATTCGTTTGTTAGAATGAGAATTGGGCCTGCAGTGATGCAAGCCCAATTCTTTTACTTTAATCTCAATTTAACATTTAATCTTTTTATCGCATAATACACACGATGAGCATAACACGTGTTACGACCTTAACACGTAGAATTTAATTAACACATAGGGAGACCCACCTTCCAATCTATAATCTCCTTATCTTTGCCAGCGGAATCAATAAAACAGCAAAGATTATGGAAAAAGAAAAGAAACAATCCCTGATGCAGCAGATGAAACAGATTCTGCGCAAGATGAATGATAACGACCTAAAGCGCGTTATCAACGAGGCCAAGTTCCAACTGGCTTTCGGAAGAGACTTTATGAACAAACATTATCCACTTTAATTTTATCAGAACTATGGCAAAAGAACTTGTTTTTTCAATTGGAGGGAACCTATATGGTTCGGCTCCTGTCAAACTGGAGCGTAAGAAGCTCTATGGTTGGAGTAGTCTGGTGGCTACTGATAAGCAGAACATGACCTGCATCTCTGCCTATCTCTCACCAGATGATGCACTTGTGATTCCTTCAGGCGCCTACAAACAGGGCACAGTCGATGACGAAGGCCGCTGGGTAGAGAAGTCTGAACTGAAGGCCTGCGATAGCGAGAGTGGTAAGGAGTTGAAGGTGGTTCCTTCTTCATTCGATGTCCCTATTGCCTTGCGCGAGACTGTTCCTGCAGAGGAGTTTCTCGACCACGAATGGGACTCAGTCTATCAGTTGGCTAACACTGATCTGGCCGATGCCGTTGGCGATGACATTTATGTTTTTCCTTTCAGTTATCGTGGAGGATCCACCTGCAACGATGGTTTCCTCATGCGCACAGAGGCCGGTCTCTTCCTCTTCTCTGGTAGTAAGCTCGATTATCCCATGATCACCCTCGCAGAAGAAACCATCATCGACGACTTTGAAGATGATGTCGAGGAGGATATCGACGAACTCGATTTCAGTATGATGTAGAACCCTTTTAATATTAATAAGGTATGAGAAAGATTAACATTTCCAACGAGAGTCGCAGAGATGCCGAGGTAGCTTTTGGCAACATCTCCAAGCGAACCAAGACTGTGTATAAGACCACAACTGGCAGCATCGGTCATTCCGAGCGCAGACTCAAGTCTACAATAGAAACTGAGCCCGACACCCTGTTACAGCATTTCGCTGATTCACTCCCTGAGGCCCTGATGGCTGAGGATCCTGAGATTGATATGGAGAAAGCCGGACTCAAACTCGAAGGCCTCCGTAAGGTTTATCTCACTCCTGAGAAGAAAGTGGCCTATGGCGTAACCCTCACTGAGTACCTCTATAATCCAGATGGAACAGAGAAGGGCACAAAGCCTGATACAACCATCCCCAGCAACATTGCCATCGATGGCATGCCCATCCGCTGGACTGGCAAGATGATTCCCAAGGACAAGGCCATGCGCACGTTTGTCTTCAAGAAGAGTTATCAGGTGCGCCATGTCAACGGTCTTACCTATGATTTCCTTTACGATATGGCCAAGAAGCTCGACGAGCAGCAGGTGATGATGCTCGTAGGTGGAGGTCAGAAAGGAGTCGCTCCCTTAGTCATGAGCAATGGTGGCACACCCTATCGTGCTTTCCTCGAAGGTCGTATTAATGGCGATAGCTATTCACTCATCCTTCGTCTCACTCATCTTGAGCTCAAGAGTTTACCTCAAACAGAATCTTAAAACAATCAATGATTATGGAAAAGAACAATATCCCAGCCGAGTGCCGTCAGACGGCTATCGACTATAAGAAGAATATCGCTGGCAAGTTTATGCTGGTCGAAGGTGCGAAGATCAAGTCGCGCGTTGATGGTACCGATTTCTGCGTCACACGCAAGATCGACGGTCATCTGCAGTGCCTGTTCTATCAGGATGGAACAGCCTATATGCTCAACTCTGGAGGCAATCAGTTAGTCGAGCAGCTGCGTTGCATCGATGCCTTTGCCGAGGCTATGCAGCAGGCAGGTGTTTCCTCTGCCATTGTGGCTGCTGAGCTCTTTATGCCCAAGGAAGGGGGACGTCCTCGATGTGCTGATGTCAAGCGAGCCCTCGCTGATCCAGCCCTGCGCGACGAACTCCGACTGGCTCCATTCGATATTCTCGAAGTGAATGGTGAGCTTTGGAAGACCGACCATTACAAGCATACCCACGCCCAACTCTGTCAGTGGTTCCAGGGTGATAGTGTGATACCTGTCGATATGATGACTGCCGAATCACTCGAAGAAGTGCAGACCATCTACGACGAATGGGTAGAGTGTCAGGGCGCAGAAGGACTTGTCATTCATTCCGATTCCCATATCATCTGTAAGGTGAAGCCTCGCCATACAATCGATGCCGCTATTGTGGGTTATACCACAGGCGACAAGGGTGTGCGCGATTTGATGATGGCTGTTCGCAGAGAAGACGGCCTCTTTCAAGTGTTTGCTGTAGGATCAGGTGGATTGTCCGATGAGGCCCGTCTCAGTTTGCTCAATCGTCTCAGTCAGCAGCATGTCGAGTCGCAGTACATCCTTTCCGATTCGCGAGGCATCGCCTATCAGATGGTTAATCCTGAGATTGTCTTTGAGCTTAGTGTGATCGAGCTGGTGGCCAAGGGCAACGACGATAAGGTACGTACCAATGCCCTGCTTACTTTTGACGAGGAAAAGGGTTGGCTCATGAATGGCATGACACCAGGCGTATCAGCCTTCGGACTCGTATTCGAACGCGAACGCGAGGACAAATCCCCTACTACTTCCGACATTCGCATCTCTCAGCTCACTGACCTCTGTCCCTTCGAGGAGCAACAGGCCACGATGGGCAAACTCGAGAAGAGTGAGTTGCTGGAGCGCAGGGTATTCCGTAAGATCTCTGGCGACAAGATCATGCTCCACAAGTTCCTTATCTGGAAGACCAACAAGGAGCGCACAGGTCGTTATCCAGCCTATATCTTCTACCACACCGACTACAGCAGTGGTCGCAAGGACATCTTGAAGCGCGATATGAGCTACTCATCTGACGAGCAGCAGATTCGCAGCATCCTCGCATCAGAAATGGAGTCTAACATCAAAAAGGGTTGGGAGGAAGTAGCATGACTCAAATTGTAAAGATGAGAGATGTAAGGTTCGGAGCCGAACTTTTCGAGAATTACCACTCTATGACAGCCCTTGACGATCTGCTCTGCAGTTATAAAGGGCTGCCCAAGGGGGTAAACTATATGATCATTGGTGATCCTGGTGTTGGCAAGACCACAGTCATCCTCGATCTCATAGCCAATATTACTCGTCACACCCATGGTGCTCGTGTACTCTTTATCAGTGCCGAGATGAACGAGATCGATCTCGCCATCTATGTAAAGCGCTATCCCAAATTTGGCAATTTGGACATCATGTTCGTAGAAGCCGATTTCGAGGGTGAAAAGAAGCATCTGCAAGAGATTGAAGAAGTATTGGAGAAAGGCTGGGACATCGTAGCTATCGACTCCTTCCATGAGTTGCAAAGCATCATCAAAGAGGAGGAAGATATCTCTATGAGACTGGCTGAAACCAAACTGCTTTCGCTCATCAAGAAGCACAATAAGGCAGAAAACGCCACCAACACCAATACCACATTCCTCACCATCCAACAGGTTACCAAAAAGGGCGCGTTCGCTGGCACCAACCGTCTGAAGCACATGATCACTGCGATGATGGAGCTCAGACTGGATAATCCTAAGAACGTATATAGCGATCGTTTCGTGGTATTCTCCAAGCATCGTCGAGGCGATGTAGGTGTGAAACTGTATTATAACCTCAGTAGTAAAGGCGATGTCTTTTTCGACGAAAAGCGATACAAGGAAGAATTAAATATGCGCAACCTGCAAAAGGATGTATCAAATCAGATTCGAGATTTCGCCACCCAATTCGACAATTTGTTTAACAAAGAGATGAAATAACATTATGGATACAAGTGAATACAACAAAATAAAACAAGAAGTTCTGGATTTCCCAGTTGTTTACAAGGAACTGGAACCAAAAGAGATTGTAGCTTTAGGTGACAATTTCTATAGTATTGGCAACACATCTGTTCAAGTTGAACCTGTGATAGCTGGTAAAATAGACTCTATTGCAGGTATTACGAAAGGGCAGACACGTATCGCATATGATAATTATGGCGATCATGGCGTTACAAATCTACGCAACTTCTTTGGGCAGGCTGAAAAGAATAGCCGAATAGTTGTAGCTGCAGATACACAATCTAAACAGATCGTGGATGTTATTCCACTTAAGAATAAACTGATCACGCCCTATGCCTTTTTCAGTTTTGTAGAGATGTATATGGATAAGAACCAGTATTATCCAGTAAAAGTGGAATATATTAATGGTGGTAACATGGTTTCTATAATCATGAAACCAATTCATGAGGAATACATGGAGTATTCAAAAGGCGATGAATTCTTAAGCAATGCCATATTCTTTATGTGGACACCTTCTGAGATAGCAATGGGCAACTATTACATACGCCTAGTATGTACAAATGGCTCCATCAGATTAATACGTCATTCTATTGCCAAAATCACCTCGCCAGACATGTCGGAATTAAGAAAGGTTCTAAATATTACCTCGGATTCCGATCCGTTTAAAGAGAATTTGGATACTATGCTGGAGAGTGTCAAAATAGCAAAAAAGACAAATGCATCCGTTAACGAGCTAAAATCTGCAGTAAATATGCTCATTCAACAAGGTATCGATTATCAAGATGCAAACAAAATCATTCCTTATGAACAAACAAAGACAAAATATGAAAAGGCTGGTTACCCAATGATTTACAAGAATATGACCCAGGCAAAGAGTGACAAAACGATGTGGGAAATTTTTAATATGCTGACATACTTTGCCACCCACAACAATGTCTGGTCCCCCCATGACCTGAGACGTTCATCGCTTATGGAATCTAGCATGGGACTACTCCTCAAAAAGCGAGATATCAAAGAATACTACAACATCTTCTAACCCCTAACAAAAGAGCCCCTGCATAAGCAAGGGCTCTTAACTTATTTCACGAATTTAACGATGCAATCAATACAAATTGGTATCCCAGTTATGTCATCAACAAATACATTCGCTGGATGCATATCTTCAAGTGCCAAACGATCAGAGATATAGTTTACGCCTTGTCCATTCCAATTATCACGGAATCCCTTTGCTGCTACCATATCGTCAATCTCCTGTTTTGTAGCCAATCGCAAACAGTTAACGTAAGGCTGTGTTAGCACTATACGCATGAGTCCATCACTATCACGAGTGAAACCAATCACTTTCATGGCCGTCTCTGGAAAGAGACAATTATGAAGAACTATAGCATCAAGCGCCTTTTGCCAAGTAGAATAGATTGACGTTCGCTCTTTTACTACCGACGTATTTCCATCACTATAATAGACCTTTGCTTCAGCGCCTTGGGCTATCATAGGTCCAAACTCTTCAGTAAGAATTTGTTCAGAGTCATCTTCCCAAAGATTAGCAGCCCTCGCCCATTGTTCAATGAGTTTTTCCTGGCATTCATCTATTTCCCAGTTTGCTGGGCTTCCTTCGCGGCCTTCAGCATTGCAACTTGCTGTAAGGCTTGCTGTCGCGTAGCATGCGATGATGGACGCCCCAATGAGAGGCGCACCTCCCTTGCTGAGTCCAGCATGCTCTGATAAATTGAATCGAGAAAAATCTTCTGTCCCATTTTGTATATCCTTTATGTATTTGTTTATTTCTTGCAATGCTTCTTCGCCAAAACCGTCCTTAGCTATGACACCATAAATATGTTGTAATCTATCCATAGATAAACTAAAAATACGCCTTGTTTCACTTTCACACTGCAAAGATAAGAAAAAACTGATATATTAAAAAAGAATTGTAGGGATATTAAGAGATTTTATGAAAAAAAGAACCCCTGCACTAGCAAGGGCTCTTAACTTATTAGTAATATAAGCGTTTATTCATATTCATATATATAGCAGGCACCTTGTTGGGCTGACAATTCATTCTGAAGAGTCTCTAGTTCCTCGTCATTTGTGATGTTTCTTCCTGTCTTTTCTGAAATAAACTTATACGCTTCTTCTTTGGTAATGAATTTTTTTTCCTCATTAACGTCTTTTCCGTCATATAGCCAAAGATAGTAGTTTTCTGGGAAAAATTTTCCCTCAGGGTCGCTCTTTTGGAACATCTCATCAGCAGAATTCTCACCAATAAAATAGAATTTAAGTGAAGGATACTTGTCTTCAATAAGCCACCTGATATTATGACAAGGTTCCCATGCTGTCTCTGCCCTAAAGCGAATAACATCACCCTCCCGAGTCAAATCAAGCCATTCACCTTTACAGTTATATTCTTCTGGATTCTCACCAAGTTCCTCAAGAATGTATCCCAACCAAGTAGGTCCAAAACTCCATGGTTCCACTTGTCTTTTAGCATTTTTCAGCTTCATCATCATCTCATAAAAGCTGTCGATATCTTGTTTGTTACCCTCGACAACATAATTGGTTTCAAAGTAATTAGCCATTATCAAAAATTATTATAAGTTAAACATTTAATAAACCCTCAGGCACTTCCACGCAATCCTTGGGAAGATCAACGAAATAGTGTTTGTCGTCATCCACTTGGATAATATACCATTTCTCTGCATCTCGGAAAGGTTTCTTCTTATTCTCGTCCGTCTTCATTTTGGAGTAGTCATAGATTCCCTTGAGAGCAGCTTGAACAGTACGATTTACAGAGGGCTTTGTATCTTTGATAAAAACATCGAAAAGTCTTTCGTTTTTTGTATTTCGATCTATCTTGCTAAGTCTTTTGCTTATTTCATCTCTTACTCCATAAATCCGATAGTAAATCTCTGTCAATTCATCCACGTTAATATCATCTTTCACAAACTTCTCCGAAGCATGGATAAGGAAATAGATATAGAGAGCCTTAGCGTGCTTGGTTGTGAACTCCATCTTATCCTTGTCTAAGACTCCATTGTGTTTAAGAAAGACATCATATTTACCAATAACCCCTTTATCGCGACTGGGCCTCTCGTAAATATGCAGTTGGAACTTTGGCGCATAAGAGTCTGATGTGAAATCGAAGTCTTTCAATGTCATGTTTACATCTTTATGAATTGCAGAAGAACTCCCGCCTATACATTGCACGATAGTATCCGACATCATTACTTGTTGTTCTGGGCTCAACATCTTATCTATTTCTTCACCTGCATATTTAAATGAGATGTCTCCAGAAATGATATCAGCAACATATTTCTCTGCTACACTTCGTTGAGATTTGTCCAAAATAGACATTAAGCTACTATTGCCAAGTCTAATCTGTTCCCCTAAATATGTATAGTAGTTCTTGGATGAGATGTTATAGCATTCAGTTACAAATTCTAGCAAATCTTTTTTCACACTTTCAAAATCGGAAGGGTTTTCAAAGAAGCCAGCAATAAATAAGTCTTTATCTGTACTAGCTGGAATGGCTCTTAGCAAAACGTCTGCTGATGCTACTAATGTTCTGAGATTCTGAGGCGCATCGGGTGAGCCATTCCATTTTTCACGTTGCACAGGAAAAAAAACATACTTATTGTAATCCCTAAATGCTGGATCATAATGCAGCGAATATGTCTTCTGTAATATGCTCCAATTTTCTTCATTGTTGAAAATCAACACGTCATAAACAGTAGATTTTAACTGATCAGGACGACACTCATATTTTATAATCTTCATAAATTATTTCCTCCTTTATTTGTCGATAAACAAGTGCTTTAGATGGGGCAATTTCTCTTCGAGCATATTTCGTTTTTCTTTGGGAATTTTTATATATTCTAATGATAGTATCGATTCTGCCAAAAAGACATTATAAGCGAAAGGATTCGGTTCGAGTTCTTTGCTAAAATCGATATTATCAGGCAAGGTAACTCTTCGAAGTGAAGTGCAAAAAAAGAAAGCTGCAGCACCAATATACGATACACTATCTGGTATAACGATTTCCTCTAATGAATTATATGCAAAAGAGTAGTCGTAAATCGACTGCAAACCATTAGGAAGGGAAATGTTTTTGAAATGTGCGCTGCTAAAAGCGTTCGCTGCTATTTCCGTCACACCTGGTCGAACAGTATACGAGTCAACATACCAGCCAGATCTAGCCTTTAATGCACTATACTCATCAAGCCCTTCAACGATTAATCCATTGTCTGTCTGATGATAAATCACTCCAAGAGAATCCATCATGATCCCTTCCCCTTCTTTAATCTCTCTTGTTTTTTGAAACATGCCGTTTTATTATTTATATTCCACCTCTTTTATATAGTCATTAGCAAAAGCCCCCTTACAGATATGGATAGCAGACTCACGTTAAAGTCCGAACAACAATGCTATAAGCCCAAACACAATCTGCACCAGCGTAATGAGAATACGTATGCAAAGATAACCACCGAAAAGGATCAAACCTCCAATTAATAAAACCGCTAACATAATCTTATACCATTTAAATTAATAATTCTGGTGCAAAGATACGATGATTTTGCTCTGGTTTTTAATCCTCAACACGTGTTATTGGCTTATCTTCTACTTACTCCTATAACAGAACCGATACTGGAGCCCTGCCATCTTAACTTGATTTCATAGCCTGTATCTGAGATTACCACTATCTGATCACTACCCAACAGGAATATTTCATCAATACAATTACCATAACTCCCAATAGAATAACAATACCCCCAGTTACTCGAGTTGGAACCATTGTAATTCGCTGTACACTCTAAACCTCTACCATCAGAGGTAACTCTTATGGCTTTTGGACCATCAACAATCATCTTACTCATATTCCTATCAATCAATTAACAATTTCATATATTCATCCAAAATGGAGAATCCCTTTTCTTTCTCATTTTTATAACCTGAAAGGAAAATCGCCACTTTGCGATATTTATCTATCAGCAAGGATTTTTTATTATTGTATAAGTTCAATCCCTTTTGCTGCCAATCATACATGACGGACCAATTACAATACAAATCCTTTTCTGCTATTATCTCCTTACCTGCTTTGAAAATGTTTTGATCCAAACTATCTGCATAGTATAATGCAGTCAAAGCCACAATTGGTCGTTCAATAGAACTGATATTGTCATCTCTTGTGACACTATCTTGCCTAATTGTACTTGTGCTAACACCTCCGTTATCAAGAGGTATTTGGCAATTCCACTTATTATATTTCAGCAAATTTGCATATGGATAGCGATCAAAATAGACTCTGCAAAGCTGATATAGGTATACAAATGCTGTGATTTCTTCACGTTTGAGATTATGCTTGTTAGCGAAATCTTCTATCTCTTTAAGATACAAAACAATAGTCGGGTATTTTATCTCTCTTGAATTTATCATCCCAGGTCTTGCATAGCAGCCTAATGGTTCGTCACTTAAAGGCTGATCTTCGATTGAGACATGTACAGCTTCAGCAATTTTATCTTCCTTGAAGACTTGCATTTCGCTAATCTTTTTTATTAAATCCTCTTCCTCGGATCTCAATTGTTGTGGAAATTTGTCATTACAAAGTCTTTTACTCTTATCTAAAGCGGGATAATTTGTAGCATAACAGATATCTTTGATCGTTCCAATTGCAGCATGAATGTCTTCATCATTCATTTGTTTCTGACAACCTTTTAGCACCTCGCCCAGTAGTGACTGTATATCACTTTTAGACTCCACCTCCTCGTTGCGAGGATATGTGCCTAATGGATTCATCTTAGTAAGATAATCTTTAATCCATTGATCACCAGAACCTATCCACTCATCAACAAGTCTTCTAATGTTGTTCTTTAATTGATCTAAACTGAGATTATCTGTAGAGTTCTCTGCATTTTTTTCGAACTTCTGTTTTGCTTTTTTGTTTAAACCCATCATACGAGTCCTCCTATCTTATTTTTTAAAAGATTAAAAATATAGTTTATCTTGTCATCACTTTTAGCATTCCATCTACGATTTTGTGATGATGGGTGATCTGTTTCTATCACTTTGTCAGTCTTTTGGAAAACTTTATAATATGCCTCTTTCGCCTTACCGCCCATAAGTAAAATAACTGTGGGATCGAAAAGTTCTATTTCACGTTTAATGATATCTTCATAAAAAGGCTTGTAGTTTCTCTCATCAATATCTGAATTCAAACCGAGCTGTTTGTCATCAGCCCCTCTAAATTTATATACATCTGTATAATAAATGCTGACAGTTTCTTTGTATTCTTTAATGAGTTCTTCTGCTACCCAATGTATTAACCCTCTCGATTTAGCACTCCTCCATTTCTCAGAATGTAGACCAAAAGGCGTTGAGATACCAATCTCCATTTTATTCCCAGTATTCTTATCTAACATCTCGTTTTTATTCCGCCTTGGGTCTTGGCTTATTATTAAAATTCGATGCTCTGCTTTTTTAGGGTCATTTAGCCAGACAGGCAAATCATGACCAGCATAATACTTATGCGTTGTTGGGTCTTCTAAAAGAGTTGGATTTAGTCTATTATTAACGACATACCCAGGCAATGGATAAATTACATATTGATGCTTGTTCAAATCCCTATGCATTTTTGTGTATATATCTCTGATATCTCTTTTCGCAGACACATTGAAAATACTATTTGTATTACATAGAATGTCAACTATACTATCCAGAAATGTTCCATTCGTACAGAACTGGATCGAATTAATTTGCAATGTTATCATAATTTTTTTGTTTTAAGTTATTGTTTGCAAATATAGGTGATTTTTTCTAATCGACCAAACATTTTACTCTTTATTTTCAGAATTCTTCTTTTTGTCTTTAAGGGAATTATGAGTATTGGGACTATATGCATTCGTATTGATATAGATAGCATATTCCACCTTTTACTCTCAAATCCTTCTGATAAGCATCCAATTCTTCATCAGAAGATATGTTTTGCCCAGTCTTCTTAAAAATAAAACGATAGGCTTCATCTTTGGTTTGAAACCTCTCAGCATCACCTTCCCTATTACCAGGAAGAACGAGAAACAATAGATAGTTCTCTGGGAAGTATTTACCCTCTTTATCGTTCTTCAGGAAAACCTCACACCCAGGTTCTTCTGCAATGAAATAGAATACCAAGGAAGGGAACTTCTCCTGAAGCAGACCAATCGTGTCGAAGGGAGGTTGCCAGGCTGATTCAGTAGCAAATTTGACTGTATCACCTTGACGCTCCAGACCTCCCCAATCGCCTTTACAATAATAGTCTTCTATATTGCCACCTAGTTCTGCAATCAGACATCCCAGCCAAGTAGTACCAAAGCCATTCTCAACTAGGGGCTGCTCCATATTCTGGAGCCGCTCCATAGTTTGATATAGGCAGTCGAGTTCTTCTTTGTTACCCTCAACTACATAGCTCGTGTTGCAATAGTTTGCCATGATAGTATGCTCTATTCTTCGCCAAAATTCTTCTCGTAAAACATCTCAGCTGCGTCAGAACCTAGATCGATAGCCTTCTCCCACCACTCTTTAGCCAAACGGTGGTTTGGCTTGCTGCCATAGCCATCGTTATAATAGTGACCAAGCGCACAGCAGGCATCAGCACTGCCTTGTTCAGCAGCTCGTTCAAGCCACATCAGGCCCTTCTCGTGGTCCTCTTCTACCCACCCAGAGATATAAAACTCACCAAGTGCCTCCATTGCTGCTACATGACCACACTCTGCTGCCTCTTTGTAATACTTGGCAGCCTCGACCCAGTCTTCATCTAGATGAGCCTCACAGCCCTTCTGATAGATAGCTTCGACTTCTTCGAGACGTATATTGGCTTTAGGATAGAATCGGTCGAGTATATATTTACTGAAGCCTAACAAAACTACATCACCATCGTAAGTGCCGAAGTTCTTGTGCATTTGACTTTGGTTATTATGCATTTTGAATGCTACTTCACAAAGGAAGTTCACATCACGCCCCTTCTCAAGTGTGAAATAACGATACTCTCCCATCCACCTCACCACCATTCCATAATATGCCAAAGGCTCTTCCATCGGTTCTGGGAACTTGATAACGACATATGACAGAGGAAAAGACGAGAAATGCGCCACTTGCATCTTCCGCAAGTCAATATCCCTCCATAACTTATTCTTACGTAGATCATGAGGAAGCCAGATAGACAATGACTCAATACTATCCATTTTGTAGAAAGAATCGTTCTTCAGATACGAGGGTATCAACTGATACTCCAACGTATAAAGCGCTTCGTGAATTGATTCTGTATACTCCATAATTGTAACTATTTAGAATGGTTTGAATAATCTACGTTGATTGCACAGCCATCAAAGGCATGTTCGCCAATATATACCACAGAAGAAGGGATAACTACTTGACAAGTCTTGCCATCTCTGACCACTGACTTGCTAAAACAATGATCAAAGATGTAGCGTACACCCTCAGGCACCTGATAAACCTCATCAAGCACTATTGGACCATTCAACAGAATACGACCATCCGGACTCAGATTAGAGCCATCCTCACGAGTATAGCCCCCATCTCTCAATGCCTGCTCCCTGGTGATGGCAGGCGCTTTTTTGCTTTGGAATAACTTCTTAAACTTCATACTTTACACCTTTTAGTTTCATTTATGTGCAAAGATACAACCATAATAGAACTTTTGATCATTTTTACCACGTCATATTTACATAACACGTGTTATCGACACCATGCGCAGAGTGGAGTTCATTATTGTCTTGATAACTCATTGTAAACAATATTAATAAGGAAATACACGTAATGCAGAAATATGCGAATGGGCCGACATATAGTCATCATCGGTCTTGCACTCAGGAAGCGGACGATCGAGAATGATATAACTATCATCCGAGGAATCGAGACAAATGTGAGGCAGATCGCTCTCATAGAGCTTTGTAACCTCATCGACCAAGCGAGGGGTTGCATATACGAAACCAGTCCAAATACGCTTGCGCACAAGGTCGAGCACTTTCACAGAATCGCCAACCTTGAAACGTATCTGACTCTCCAAGCGACCATAAAAGATGCCTACCATAGAACCAGAAGCAATAAGTCGCTCGTCCATCTTCGTACCATCAGGCAGATAGACTCGTTCTGTAAGGCAATCGTCATCGCCATTTACGCATAACACCCCAAAGGGTATCTCGCGAATGATAAAGCAGAAGATCTCTTCCTGCTCAAACTCTTTAGGATTCTTAGAGACACGCAGCATCTCATGCTCTGCCTCTACTAATGAATGGAAGCGGATACGTTCGTCGTTGCTCACCCTATCCACCTGTTCATCCACATGTAGTCTGACTACATTCAATTCGAAATAACTATTAACCATAAATACCTAATATTTGCTTTGATAGTGCAAAGGTCGGCATTTTATTGGTTCAATAGTTCATTATTATACGTGTTATTTTCATGAAAACCAAAGGCGTATTTATTTAATTTGAGTGCAAAGTTATGAAATTATTTTGGAAAAAAAATTTCGAGGGGACAATGGGACAATGGGACAACGGGACGGGAACGTTTTGAAAAAGGACAAAATAGTCTTAATTATTAATTATATATTATATATATTATAATATATATAATATATAAAAGTATTTTCGTCCTATTTTTAGTCAAACCAAAAAAGCTTCCTGTCCCTTTGTCCCTGTCCCATTATACGCTGAAAGTTGTCATCATCCATACGGTAATGGTTGACTCTCCCACCTGATGACGGTTGACGATCTTTTATAATGGTACTAAAAAGGGCGCTTTTAAGGGCGCCCGAGGTGTTGGTAAATCATGTTGACTTCTGACGGCAGAAGCGTTCGTCGACGCTGCTTGGCGAAGCCCGAGAGGTCAGGATCTTCGAGCAACAGGGTCTTGAACTTGAGCCAGGCAGAGCGTGGCTGGATGAAGGGGAAGTAACTCTGTGCGAGTTCCATGCGGCCCATTGTATTACATTGATTATTGAACATTGAATATTGAATATTAGTTATTATTGCGTTACAAAGGTACAAAAAATCGGTGAGATTACCAAATGGAAAGCGCAAAATATTTGGTATAAGTTCATTTAAGTTCATATAAGTTTATATAAGTATTTTCATGATGAAATAAAGCTTGTCAGAATCAAGAATTTTGGCTATCTTTGCACTCGGTAAGCAAGCAGGGTTGTCACCCATGGTTCGTCCAGATGTTTCGAGCCACTCATTCAGACTATTCCTTATAGGGCCTAGGGATTATCTGAACA
>Ga0247608_10004886_pt1 | contig 14772 bp, 3 predicted proteins | sample 176DNAGHGlowgp2_FD_193490 | JGI IMG/M metagenome (GOLD analysis project Ga0247608, IMG submission 193490) | Sheep rumen microbial communities from Palmerston North, Manawatu-Wanganui, New Zealand - 1766 DNA GHGlow gp2 | ecosystem: Host-associated > Mammals > Digestive system > Stomach > Rumen ...
TAATTATAAATATTCAATATATAGATTTAAAATATCAAATTTTAAACCAGAAGATAAGAAAAATGTCAAGGTTAAACTTAAATATAAAATAAATAATAAAAATTATGACGCTAAAATTTCTATTAAGGATTTCAATTTCGATTTTGATTTTGATATTTTTTTATATGATATCAAGCTTAATTCAAATCCTCCTCAATATGCTCAATTTAAAGAACAGGATATATTTAAAATTTATATTAAATATTTAAGGGGCAATAATTTACTTCAAAGATCAGAAGAAAATATTAGTTTAATTTTATCAACTCTTAAATTTATCATATGCCAAAAAAAATATGAATTTTCTTTTTATTTAGAAATATTTATGGAATGTTTTGCCACCAAACTTTCTTCAAAGCTAATAATTGAATTTGACCCTAATAAAATTATTAGTCCTGTAACAATTGAAGAAAAAGGAATAGAACAGAAAGATAATATTTTAAAAGTCTATATTAAAAAATTTGAGGAAAAAATATCTTTGATTGAAGATAAAAATGATAAAATGAAATATAAAATTAATTTTTATAACATAATTTTAAATTTTTACTATTTCTTTGAGAAAGAAATATTTATTTCCCTTTTGAATGATGAAAAAAAACAGATGATATATATCCAATATTATTAAAAAATAATAATTTTAAAAACATAGAATTATCTAAAGAGCAAATTGAAAAATTAATCAATTTATCATCCAATTTCAATGAAATACTAATTGCTTTATCATTTAATAAAAATATTTTAATATTCCTTCAATTAATGGAAGAAAATTTTGATAAAATTTCTGATTTATTTAAGAAGGATTCTTCTGAGACAAAAAATAATAAATTAATATGTATGATATTATCAGCCCTAGTGATGAAGACAATTTGGAGGAAATATCAAAATATTATTTAAAATTATTAGAAGCTCAAATTAAAAAAAATAATAAAGTATTTATTATTTTTGGAAAAGAATTATTTGAAAAATATATAGAAATTTTTAAAGAATCAAATATACTATATATATTTCATCTCAAAAAAATATATCAATCTATTGAAAAAATAAATGATTTTAAAAATATAAAAATAAAAAATTTAGATAGTATAATTCACAAAAATGGACTAGAACTTTCTCAGAAAAACGAATTAACAAATATGGAAATTTTGGAATTCATAAATAAAGAAATAAAATTTAAATTATTTAATAAAACTACTATAAACATATTAGATGGATTAGATGATTCTTCAATTAATGATGAATTTTATAAAAAATGGAAAGAAATTAATATGAATGAGATTTTTGGTAATCAATATAAAGAATTGTTAGAAAAAATAGCTAATATTATTAAAGATATAAAACATTTTAAAATTTTATTAAAATTATTTAATATAAGTAAGGATGATAAATCAAAAGAATTTCATAAACATGGAATAACTATAATGCAAAACAAATATGTTAATTTATTACCGAATTATTATATGTATGAAGATGAAAATGAAGATGAAGATGAAGAAACAGGTAAAAAAGATAATACATCTTCCTATGATGATTTAATTGAATTAATATTTTTTTCAGATAAAATGAAGATTGATTTGAACAATTTTTTTAATAATTTAATTAAGAAAATTAATCCGAGAATAATTAATGATATATGTATCAAATTGTTAGAAAAAGATATTTCTAGTGATCTGAAAGATATTATTGCTAAATTTTTTATTGAAAATAGTAATAATGCAGATCCTCTAACTTTATTACAAATAATAGATAAGTGTCCTTCTTTATGCTTAAATATTTTAGGAAAATTTGATAAATATACGATTAAAAAAGAAGAATTTTTTGAAATAGAAGATACACAAAATATAAAATTATTTAGAGGTTTACTTGAAAGAAAATTATTGGAAAAAGAATTTAAACTTATAGAATATGTAAATAATAATTTAGAAATGATAAGTAGTTTACAAAATGAAATAGAAGAAGGAAACATTTATTATAGAGATATAAATCGTTTTTATTTAAATAATAAAAATGATGAATTAAAAAACAAATTATTAATAATTAGCTTAAATGATGAAGTATTAGCATCAAAACTCGAAAAAAAAATTGATGATTATTTCAGAGAAATAGAAACTATTAGAGAAGATTTGAATTTGGTGTTTAATGATTTGAGAAAATATCTTTTTGATACAGAAAAAGATAATATTACAATTTTAAGTGATATTATAGAAAAAATAAATACTGGCTATTTAAATTGTTATAAAAAAAAATATAAAGATAAATGTAAACAATTAATAAATACTTATAAGGAAAAAGCAAAAGAAAGAGCTTTAATGAGTACAAGCTTATTTTTTACTACAATATTTGAAAAAGAAAAAGAAATTACTAAAAAAGATAAAAAATGCATTGAACAAACAGAATTGAAGTTTAATAAATTAAATAATATTTTTTCAAATCAATCACTAAGATCATTAGACAAAGAAACTTTAGATTTATGCATTAATTCAATAAAAGGTAAGCAGGAAAATGATGTTATCAAAGAAGTTGATTTATTAATAAAAATTTTCAAAAGAGACATAAATAGTTCAGAATGGAATAAAGATAATATTGTTCAAAGTATGATAACTTTTTCAAAAAAAGAAGATATATATAATGTTGCAATAGCAATTTCTATATTCATTGATAAAATAGGAGCAAAAAAAAATATTTTATACCCAAAATTAGAAGAAATATCATCAAATTTAAAGAAATCTGATATGGAACAACTGGAAAAAGATATTTTAGATGCCATTAAAATCTTAAAACTATATAATATTGATATTGATATATTATATAATGAAAACAATAAGAATAATAATTATATAAATATTCTAATGAAATTAAAAGAACAATCATAGTCTATTCAATTTTTACTTAAAAGAACTGTTGACGAATGTCGTAATTTACAGGAATTAGTAGGAGAAATGGATAATGGGTTTTTAAGTTCAAATGATATATTAGATCTTGAAAAATGTGTTGAACTAATGAGTAAAATAGGAACTGTTCAGGCAATTAATGAAATGAATGATTCAGATATAGTAAGCTCTTTTATTAAACAAATAGGGAAATATAAAAATATAGAAATTTATTTTAATCAATATTTAAACAATTATCAAGAATTAAAAAATTTAATTTCTTTTGGTTTTGATAAATCTGAAGCTTCTAAACAAAAAATATCACTAATATGTCATAAGTCAACATTTATTTTAAAAAATGTAAAAAATGAATTTTTCAAAGGGAAATATTATGATAATTCTAAAGAAAATAAAATTGATATGGATTCTCTTCTTGAATTAAGGGATAGAGCCCAACTGACTAAAAAAGTAAAAGGTGATGAAGAAGAAAAAAAACTTTTAGAAAATAATAAAAGTTTTATTAAAAAAGTCTCTCAAATTTGCAATATTCATGATTTATTGTATCAAATATATATGATTGGCTATCCAGAAGAAATAAATGTTCAAATTAATATAAATGATTTTAAATCTAAATTTTCAGGATTTGGAAATAAGTATCATGATATTATTTTGAATTTAAAAAAAAAATTAAATGAATCAAAAAGAGCTCAATTAAATGCCTATAAAGAAAAGCCACTAATAAGATTTATTTATGGAAGGCAATTTAACTTGATTTATAATTATTTAATTAAAGCTATTGAAATAAAAAAGATTTCTCCATTTTTAAAATATTTGACAAATAATTTAATAAAAGAAGAAAATATAGAAATTAAATACCAATCAACAGAAAATTTATATGAAGATTTAATTTATAACATTGAAAAATATTTAAAGCAAATATTATTAACAAATAGTTTAACCATGGAAGATATTTATAAAGATAGTTTAATTAATTCTAAAGAAAGAGGAAATGATTTTAAAGGAGTCTTTTTATATTTATGCAATCAAAGTAATCAAATTGATAAAGATGTATTTCATATATACAAGCATCTCACTGGAAATACCCCTATTGCTCAAACAGTTTTACTTTGTAATAAGGAAACAACAAATGAAGAATTAGTAGCATTTTTATATAGAGCCATCTTATGTGAATTTTATTCTTGCTTCATTATTGGAGGTATTGAATTATTAGAATTTGATAAAAAGAGTAAATTACTTGAGATTTTAAATTTACTTTTATCAAAAGATCAAATCAAAATGAAATCTTGTTTAATAATTCTATACACAAGCAAAAATACTGATATATATAAAAGTTTAGATTTATTGAATTATAGAAAAATTTTAAATTTACCGAAACAAATAGGAAAGCTTAAATATAATAATGATGATAAAACTGAAATAATATCATCAGATGAATCAGGATTAGGAAAATCTACACAAATTAAACTACAAATAAAAAATAAAAATAAAAAATATATTTATTTCCCTTTTGGAGGAGTATTTAAGAGAGAAGAAGTAATTGAAAGATTAAAGAATTTAAATATTAATAATGATAGTATCATTCATTTGGATCTTTATGATACTGACCAAAATGATTTAATGATGGAATTTTTATTTTCAATATTAATAACTAAATTATATGGACAAAACGAAGATATATTTTATTTACCAAAGGAAGTAGGAATTAAGGTGGAAATTCCTAATGGATTTATTGATTTTATTAGCAAATTTCCAATATTAAAATTATTTGTTAATCATAAATTATTAATTAAAGAATTGCCTCCTTTAATAGTTCCAAAAGATTCTTTGACTAATAATATACAAATTGTTGCTAATTATCTTAAAGATTTTAAAAATAATAAAATGATTTATATTTTGATAAAATTACCCCTGAAGATTTTTACCATTATGAAACAAAAGAAAATGCTCAAATTTTGGAACAAGAAGAATGCCAAAAACTAATTTTTGATAAAATTAAAGAAAAAATTCCTTTACCAAATTATTATCAAATTACATCTTTTATTGATGTTTTAGCTACTCAATTTAAAAAATTTAATCAAAACTTTTATTTAAATGCACATACGCTCAAATCATTCCATAATGGAAATAATATGAAAATAAGGTCATTTATTATTGAAAGTTTTATAAAAATAACAAATCATTTTATTGAAGGAGCATTCACTAAAATAGTTAAAGACAAGAAAGCTAATAAAATGATATTTGGTGAATATAATGAAAGCAAAGACAATGAAGAAGGAATAAAAGCTTTATCAAATACTAAACATTCAGTAGTATCCTTTAAAGATATAGATCCTTCTTTATTATTCTTTCATGAAGGTAATGGCCAATTATTTAGTATTATAACAAATAAAAAAAAAACTGATAGTGAATATATTGATTTATGTAATTTAAAAAATTATCAAAAAATAAATCCAAATGAGGCTAGGGTTGAATTACCTGATTATAAAAGTTACACACATCTTCAATTTCTTAATGAATTAAAAGATATTTTAGATGTTAAAAATCCTGTAGAAAAAAAAGATGCTAGAGAAGGAGAAAAATCCTTAGAAGAAATTGCTGGGAATTATGTTTTCACTGCAGATAACTTTGTTAAAATGGTACTTATTTTATTAAAAATTAGAGCAAAGATTCCAGTAATAATGATGGGGGAGACAGGATGTGGGAAAACTTCACTTATTAGAAAATTATCAGAGATGATTAATGATGGAGAATGCAAAATGAAAATAAAAAATATTCATGCTGGTATCAATGACAGAGATATAATTGATTTTATAAATAATGAAGTCATTAAAGAAGCCCTAAAATTAAAAGATATTGAAGACCAAAAAGTATCAGAGCATGAAAATAGAAGAGAAATTTATTTCCCAAAGAAATTATGGGTATTTTTAGATGAGATTAATACTTGCAAATCTATGGGTTTAATTAGTGAATTAATGTGCAAAAATTCATGTCAAGGACAAGAACTTCCCGATAATATAGTATTTATAGCTGCATGCAATCCATATAGACATAGGGAAAAAGGAGTGACTGAAAAAGCTGGCCTAGAAATTACTCAAGCTTTTAAAGAAATGAAAAACTTAAATCCAAAGGAAATAGAAAAAATTCAAAAGGCTGCTAATAGTAATTTGGTTTATACTGTTAATCCTTTACCATATTCACTATTAAATTTTGTTTTTGATTTTGGAAATTTAACTAAAGAAGATGAAAAAAGTTATATTAAAAGTATTATTTCAGAACCAATTGAAAGATTATATAAAAAAAATCAAGAGAAAGAAATAGAAAAAGAAAAAGATAAAAATGAAAAAGAAAAAGAAATAAAAAAGATTAAGGAAAATTTCAAAATTTTACATAAATCAGCAAGGAAGATGATTTCTAAAGCTCAAAATTTTATAAGAGAGAAAAATGATATTTCCTCTGTTTCACTAAGAGAAATTAGAAGATTTAATATATTTTATGAATTTTTTTATGGATATCTAAAAAATAAAAAAGAAATGAATTTAAATTTACTTGAAAATAATAAAATAGATAATTCAGACAATGAATTTTATAAAAAATTAACTGAAATACAATTACATATATATTCAATTATTTTAGGTATTTTTGTTTGTTATTATTTGAGGATTACAAATATAAAAGAAAGAAATGAATTGAGGGATTTAATGAACACTAAACTAAGGAAACTTCATCCATCTTTTGAAAATAAAGATTTCCTAGATATTCCCCTAAGAGAAGAACTTTATATTGCAAATAATATTGAACTTGAAAGTGGTATTGCAAAAAATAGGGCTTTATTAGATAATTTATTTTCATTATTTATTGCTATAAATAATAAAGTTCCAATATTTATTGTTGGGAAGCCAGGTTGTAGTAAATCTTTAAGTGTTCAATTAATTAATAAAGCAATGAAAGGAACTTCATCAAATAATCAACTATTTAAACAATTCCCAAAAATAATATTGAATTCATATCAAGGCTCAATGGGCAGTACATCTCTAGGAGTATTAAAAGTTTTTCAAAAGGCAAGAAAAGCTTTAGAGAATCTAGATGACGAAGATAAAAAAAATAATATATCAATGATTTTCTTTGATGAAATGGGGCTTGCAGAACATTCACCTAATAATCCTCTTAAAGTTATACATTCAGAATTAGAATATGATTTAAACGAGGGAGATAAAAAGATTGCTTTTGTTGGAATATCAAACTGGGTTTTAGATGCCTCTAAAATGAATCGTGGAATGTTTCTATCTATTCCAGAGCCTGAAGAGGAAGATACTAAAGAAACAGCATTTATTATTGGAAAATCTTATGATGCTCATTTAGGTGAATTATATCAAGATTTATATCAAAATCTAGGAATAACATATTTTGGATATAAAAAATATCTTTTAGAAAATCATTCTGATGATGAAAAAAAAGATTTTCATGGTAATAGAGATTTTTACCATCTGGTAAAAAATGTGGCAAGAAATATTTTAGAAAAGTCCAAAGAAGGAATAATAAGCCATCAAACTCTATTAGAAATTTCAATTTTAAGTATTGAAAGGAATTTTGGAGGCTTACAATTTAATGATGATAATAATACAACATCTATCCAAGAAGTTAAAAAAATTTATAGAAGATTATATCCAGATTGTGAATTAAATAATAAGTTTGAAGTTTTAACACGAATAAAAGAAAATATTTTGGACTTAAAAAGTAGGTATCTACTTATAATCTCAAAATCTTCTGTTAGTACATTTTTATTGTCATCAATTTTATCTGATTTAAACAAAAATTATAGTTTATATATTGGTTCTCAATTTCCAAATGATATTAAAAGTGAGGAATATCCTTTAAAAATATTAAATAAAATTCAAATGCATATGGAACAAGGAAATATATTAATTTTAAAAAATTTGGAATCTGTATACCCAGCTTTATATGATTTATTTAATCAAAATTTCACTGAAGTTAGTAAAAAAAATTATGCTCGTATTGCTATTGGATCTTCTACAAATGCTTTTTCTTTTGTAAATGATAATTTTAGATGTATTGTAAGTGTTGATTATAAACAAATTAATGATGAAGAACCACCATTCTTAAATAGATTTGAAAAACAAATTATTTCTTTTGAGGATTTATTGGATAAAGAACTTTTAAATCTATCCAAAAAAATTTATGATATATTAAGAGAATTAATTACTTATGATAAAAATAAAATTAAAGGAATTAATTATGATCTTAAGAAGGTTTTTGCCAATTTTGATTTAGAAGAAATTCAAGGAATAATATATCAAGCTAGTAAAATTTCAAATAAAAAAGAAAAAGAACAAGAACAAGAACAAGATATAATAGATGAAGTAATTGCCAAGATTGCCTTAACTTTACCTCAAGATATTTTGATTTGTTTAAAATTTAATGAATTCAAACGTCATTATCCTCAAATAACAAACAAGATTATAAAAGCATATAATTCTGGTAAGCATAATAATCTAAAAGAATTTTTAAAAGTAATGTCTAATCCAAAAAATATCATTTATACTTTTAGTGGAAATTTAGATGTCATTAAAAATATTGATAATATTAAAAACGATAAATTTGGTTATATAATAAATAATAGAAATATTTTTGAAATTAAGATTAGTTCTATAAAGTCAGAGAATGAATTAGAAAAAAAAATAGATGATTTTTTTAATGATGAAGAAAAAAAAATATGCTTAATAAGATTTAATCCAAATGAAGGTCCTTTTATTAACTATATTAAATTCTTTATTGAAAATAAAGAAAAAGATTTATCAAGCAATAAAAATGAAGCAAAAGAAGAAAAAATATTTATATTCATTGTTCATTTAGTAAGGATATTTGATAGAGATCCTTCAAAAAAAAAACAATTATCTTCCGAAGAAGAAGAAGAAATTAATAAAAAAATTCTTAAAGAAACTATATCTCATACATCAGAATATTACCAAATATTTATAGATGACTTAAATGGAAATTATAAATTTTCTATAGATGAAATCATTACAATGAGCCAAAGGGATTTATTAGAAAAATGTCTAAATTTGGATGAAGAATTAAAAAATAATATATATTTAACATTGAGTTATATGAACTATAATATTTCTTTTGAAGTATACAATTTAAATGAGACAGCATATTTTAAAAAATTGATGGAATATATTTCTAAAGAAGAGAATTTGAGAAAACTTATTAATGAATGCTTATTAAAAGAAGTTAATAATAGTCGAGATTTTATAAAACAAATATTTGAAAAGAAAGGTGCAGTAAATAAAGGAGACATTGATATAATAAGCATTATTCAAAAAAATTTATCCAAATGCTATAGAAAATTATTGAATGTATTATATTTTAAAGCAGAAAAAGCTGATTTTTTTTCTTCTTTATTATCTTCTTATATGAAATATGGAAATAAAATAAGTGATAATTCTGATTCTGAAACTAAAACCGAAACTGAGAATATTACAGAAACAGAAAAAATGATGGAAAAAAGAAATACTAATATTAAATCTATTAAAAAGATTATTGAAGAAACAAAAAAGGTATTTTTAAAAAATTTAAAATATAATGATGATAAATTAAATATAGTAGAAAAAATGAGAGCAAATACGATTAAAATAATTTTAGGATTAAAATTGCCAGGATTGAAAATGTATATTGAGTTAATTGTTCAGAAAATTAAAGCTTTAAAAAAAAATTATAAAAGAAATGAAAAAAATATAAGAAACAGCAGAAGTCCAGAAAATGAAAATGTAAATATAAATGCATATAACTCAAATTTAAAAAAATATAACGATTTAACATTAAAAGAGATTGGAAATATAGATTTATTTAATGAAATAATAAAAAAATTTGATGATAAAGATTTATTTTATGATTTATTATTAAAAGATTATTATACAATATTTATTTGTAAAAATTTCAAAAAAGATGATGATAAAAATTTTGTTAATTTACTTAAAAAAGTTTTGAAATTATTGGTTTCATTAAGGAGAAAGGAAGAAAATAGAATGAAAATAGAGAATGGACTTAAGGGCTTGGCAAATACAATAAATTGGGTAGAATCATTTTCAGAAGAAATTATAATAATATTGCAAGACTTTTATAAATTAAATAAAATAATTGATAATTTATATGATAAAATTCAGGAAAATACAAACAAGGTAAATATTAACACTAAAAATAATAATGCAATATTAAATATGATTGAATCTATTTTAAATGTTGTTAATTCTGAAGTTCAAAAATATATAGAAAAAGACCAAGATAATAATAAATTTTTCCAATTATTTAATACTATTACTGAAATTTTGAATCAAATTTTACAAATAAATATTAATTTAAGTTTAAATTCTAGAGAAGTTTTTTCTTTGCAAGAACTAATGAAAATAATTAACTTTCTTAAAGAAAATGATAAAGGTCAAGTAGAAAATATTACAAAGGTAATTCATTTTTTTTCAAAAGAAACATTACTTATGAATGAAGGAAATGAAAAAGATGCAGTCGAAGAAATAATTAATTTATATGATTTTCTAAATGAATTAGTTGGGGATAAAAAAGACTTCCATAAATTAATAGCCTTGATTTTGGAAAATGAATATAAAAAGATTACAAACATAACTCAACAATTAATTTTATTGAAGTTTATCTTTAAAGATATAAATCTTATATATTATAGTTCTCAACTGATAAAAAAACTAATATCTTTTCATAGTACACCAGAGGAAATGGAAAATCATTTAAAAAATCTTAAAAAAACAGATAAATACAAGGAAACTATCTGTGAATTTAATAATGAATATCTAGATGAAATAATTATAAATTATTATGAATATGAAATTAATAAATTTTTTGGTAGAATTTTAAATTTAAAATTTGAGGACAAAAAGAAGGAAGATAAAAATAAAAATTATTTTCCTTCATTATATAAAGATCCAACCAATAAATCATTAATTGTATTTGATTTACCATGTAAAATCTTTAAAGAATGTCTAGACTTTTTAGATGTTATGATAATTAATAAAGAAAATAATTTAGAAAATGTAAAATTATGTAAATTGTATTCTATAACATATATTAAAGTATATTTAAATAAATTTGTTCATTTTATTTGTACAGATTATAAGTCAATTGGAAATGTAAAGCCTATAATAGATAGTTTTTCTTTATTATCTTCAAAAAATTTGAGTAAAGTAATAAAAATATATATCCTTAAGTTATTTTTTAATTATTTTAATAGAAATTGGAATGAAATGGAACAGTTTGAATTCCAAAAGCATCAAATAGTTTTCATTACAGAATTTTTTGGAAATGAAGTTAATGATGAACAAAAAGAAAAGGAACAAAAAAGAGCATTTTTAACAAATTGTTTTTTACCTTTGGATTCAAAAGATGATTATGATAAAATAAAACTCAATTTTGAAAATAAAGAAATGAATAACTTTGAGGAACTTATTAATGAATTGCCTCAATTATTTAAAGATGATAATCTTGATATATTTTTATGTTTATCAATAAATAAAATATTTTCTAATTTTGGATTTAAAAATTATTTAGAGAGCAAGCCTAAATATAAAAATTATTTATCTATATGCAATTCAATAATTGAATCTAATTTAAAAAAAAGTGATGATAAACAATCAAATTTGAATCAATTATTAATGTTATTTTTTAACATTGAGAATTATAATAATAAAATAAGACCTAAAATAGAAAAAAAAAATGTTATTAACCCAGAAATGCTGGAAATGATATTATATGGCTTTCGTTTTTGTGCTCAAACTTTAAATATTTCTGGAGAAAATGAAAATTTCTATTCTTTATTATTTAAAAAAAAATATTTAGAACATTTAAAAAAAGCTTATGTCCCTGGGAATGAGTATCCAGATAATCCAGATAATCTTAAATTATATTCATTAGTTAATATTGAAGAACATCTTAATAATTTAAACGATAATATTGGTTGTTATGTTTGCAGTTGTGGATTTTATTATTCTATAAATCCTTGTGGTTTTCCTACTGAAAATGATAAATTTAAATGCCCTCAATGCAAACAAGATATTGGCTATGGAAAAAAAGCTTTTGAAGCTGGTAAAAATAAGCATGGAATGATTATTCGTCCAGGTCATTTTAGAATTTTCAAAAATTTAAATCAGAAAAATGAGCAAATGAACAAATATGGATATAGTGATAAAAATATTCCAAATAAAACTTTAGAACAATATAAAAAAGAAGTTATAGAGCCTATTTTAAATAAAAATAAATATAATATAAATAGAGTAAGTGAAAATAGATTCATAGAAAAAGATAAAAATATAAGAGGTATGAGTCAAATAACATATAGATTACTAAATTTCTTATTGTATAATCATTTGTTTTATGCCAATTGCTTAGGTTATATTCCAGATGATCATTTAAAAAATTATCTTCATGAAAATATGAAATGCATTGAGATAATGAAAAAAGATTGGGACTTTTTAAAAGAAGCTTTAGAAGCCAAAAATATAGCTTCTATTCAAATATTTATTAACTTAATTTTCAAAAGGTTAACAGAATTAATTAAAAAATATTATCAATTGAAAAAAGAAAATGAAAAAAATGAAAGAGATGAATTTGAAACGCAAGTCGAAAAATTAGTCTCTGAATGTATAGAAGAATATCCTAATTATGAATTAAAATATTTAGAATATAATAGAATTAATTTAGGATTAGATAAATTTGACATTAGAGCAATTGTTTATGAAATATTTGAACCATCTGAGGAAATATATAAATTTGAGGACTTTCCATATTTAAAATATTTCACCTATACAAAATATAGGGAAAGGGAAGATTTAATAAAAATGCTTGGCCCAAAAAACAAATATTTAAGAAAGCATCCTTTATTATATCAATATTTACAAGATAATTCTACAATTAAAAATTTAAAATATCTTCCAGCCTTTAATGAATTTACCAATTTTATGGCAGAAAATTATTCTCACCAAATATCTAGAAAAAAAGCCAAAGAAACTATATTAGGGGAACTGGATATTTGGAAAGATGTAAATAATAAAAATAAACTAAATGGTTTTAAAGAAGCTTGGGAAAAAATTTATAATTATGCAACTATATATAAATGCAATGATATAATGAAACCAAAAAAGTTGAATGAAAAAGATAAATTAATATATTTTTTGAATGATGATAGAGAATTAGGATATGGAATGTATTTAGCAGCTGCATGCCAAAATTTCATTGTATGGCAAAATAAATTTTTACAACCAATAATAGATTCAGAAGACCAAAATTCTAATTTAAAATATTATGCTAAAAATTTAAAAAATAAAGTCCCAGTTCAGGATGTTTTGACTGAATTTTTATTAATAGATAATAACTTTGAAAAATCTGAATTCAATGACTTCAAAGATATTTTATATACATTTTCAAAAAGAAACATATTTAATAAAGATGGAAAAATAAATTATCTAACATATAATTCATATAAATTTGATTTCTCTTCAATTGAAGAAGAATTAGGAAAAATCATATTACCTGGTAAATGTTTATTTGATAATCAAGACAATCTAAATTTTATTGCTTTTTATGGAGAAGAAATTAGAGGTGGAAAATCGGACATACTAAGTACTTTTAATTTAAATTATAAACAAGTAGATTTAACAGATGAAGAAATAATAATTATAATAAAATATAATAAAAAGAGAAAGAGAAAAGGAATATTAGATTTCACAAAAATTTATGATTCATTAAATTTATTAATGATTTATTTAATAAATAATAAAGCTCTTAATACTGATAAAATTTCAGAAATATTAAAAGGAAAACCCTCTTATTTAAAAATAAAAGAAGATTTTATTGAATTTTTTGAAAAAAAAGGAAAGGAATTTGAAATAAATAAATTAATGAATATATTCTTTTATATAGAACATTTATGCTTTGAAGATTTATGCAATAATCTTCCAGAAAATTTGAAAACTAGTATAGATAATGAAACCCAAGAAAAAATTAAAAAAAAACTTTCTGAAGCTAATAAAGAAAATAAAATTCATTCTATTAAAGATTTAGCTATTCCTTTAAGGAGATATATATCAAGATATTTAGTAGGAAAAAATCAGGACATTGAAATTGATGAAAAAAAACAGCTATCTAATGAGTTGACAAAATTAGATTTATGGGAAGAAAAAATTTGGAAATTAAATAATTTAGAAGAAATAGTTAAAACTCAAATTGGGGAATTCAATTTAAAAATAGGACAATCTTTCTCATTATATGAAATAATAGGAGAAGAAGATAAAGAATTTATTAAAAAAAAAGAAGATTTAATTGACGGTGTTGCTATAGATCCAGATTCAGATTCAGATACAGATGAGACTAAAAAAATAAAAAAGCTTCTGAAACAAAAGAAAAAGAAGATATTTTACCAGATGAACCTATTTCAGACTAATATAAAAGCAAAGATATTTAATTATAAAATAATAGAGTTTATAATTCCTAATTTAAAATATTACTTTAAATTATTTTTATTTGATTTTAAAATCAATAAATGAAAAAAATATGATTATAAATCTATAATTATATATTCTATTTTACACTTTATAAAAAATAATATATATTTTTAAGATTATTGGGGATTGGGGATTGGGGATTGGGGATTGGGGATTGGGGATTGGGGATTGGGCCCAATCCCCAATCCCCAATCCCCAATCCCCAATCCCCAATCCCCATTTATATATATTAAAAGTTCTATTCTTAAAAATTAAAGAAAAGAAAAGAAATATATATTTAATTAGATAATTAATTATTAGCATTTAAA
>Ga0247608_10004887_pt1 | contig 14770 bp, 9 predicted proteins | sample 176DNAGHGlowgp2_FD_193490 | JGI IMG/M metagenome (GOLD analysis project Ga0247608, IMG submission 193490) | Sheep rumen microbial communities from Palmerston North, Manawatu-Wanganui, New Zealand - 1766 DNA GHGlow gp2 | ecosystem: Host-associated > Mammals > Digestive system > Stomach > Rumen ...
AGTGCGAACTTCTGTGCCTGCATCGTAATGGCTGATGTGCATAAAGCTATCAGCATTAATATTCTTTTCAGAGCTCTCATACTAATCTTCTTTTTTCATTACTCGTTTCTTGTTACTCATTCTTCGCTTCGGCTCATGTTATATATCAGAACTCCTGTCCGAGGATGAAATGGAACTGGCTGCCACCTCTGTTTGAACCGTTGTAAGCACGATCGAAGCCATAAGCCCAATCGATACCCATCAGACCCACCATCGGGAGGAAGATTCGTACACCCAGACCCGCTGAGCGCTTGATGTCGAACGGATTGAAGTCGCGTGTCTGTGCCCATGCATTACCGCCTTCCAGGAATCCAAGACCATAGATAGTTGTATTGCCCAGCATGAAGGGATAGCGCAGCTCCATCGTAAAGCGGTCGTAGGCATATCCGGCAGCACCGTACGGTGTCAGGGAGCCATTCTCGTAGCCGCGCAGACCTACGGTCTCTTCGGCATAGCTGGTAGAGTAGCCGCTCATACCGTCACCACCCATATAGAACGTCTCGAAGGGCGACCTCTTGTTTTTGTTGTATGACCCCAGGATACCCAGTTCTACACGAGTCATCAGCACAAAGCACTTCTGACCGCCCGTCAGAGCTGTATACGTTTTCGACTTGAACTTCCACTTGTGGTATTCAATCCAGCGATATTTCTCCTGTTGTTCGTCGTAGTAACGGTCGATGTCCGTATTGTAGGTCTCCGTTGATGCCAGCGAGGCATAGTCCTTATTGTCGAAGAGCGACCAGGGTGGAGTCAGTGTGACTGACGCCATGAACTCCGAACCGCGACGAGGGAACAGCTGGTTGTCCGTTGAGGTACGTGACAGCGTGATGCCCAGGTTGATGTTGTTACAGTTACCGTTGTTGATGATGAAGTAACTCCAGTCTTGCAGCATGTATCGTGTGTAAGCCAGCTGCATGGAGAGCTGGAAGTAGTCATCAGGCCAGCGCAGACGCTTACCCCACCCTATAGAGGCACCAAAGAGCTTGATATACTTGTCATCATCATACAGTGATGTATAGTCATAGTATCCAGTGTTCAGCGTTCCTATGCCCGCAGCATAGTTGTAGTAGTTGTTCATCCAGCTTGAGTTGCGGTAAGTGCTTGAGATGTCGGTCTGCTTGGAGTAGAAGGCACTGACGCTGAATGAGTTGGGGCGCTTGCCACCAAACCATCCTGTGGAGTATCCCGTCGATATAGAGTAGTAGTAGCTACCGTTCGACTGCAACGAAAGCGACAGCTGCTCACCATCTCCGATAGGCATGATACCTCGGCGCATGCGGTTCTTGCCGAACAGGTTGCGCATCGAGAAGTTGGTCAGCTTCACACCCACACGTCCGATGATACCCGTCTGACCCCAACCCAGCGAGAACTCCAGCTGGTCGTTCGATTTCGATTCCAGCTCCCAGTTGATGTCCACTGTGCCGTCCTCGTAGTTGGGCTTGATATCAGGATTCACCTTTTCTGGGTCGAAGAATCCCATTGAGGCAATCTCGCGTGCCGAGCGTTGGATGGCATCTTTCGAGAACAGGTCGCCAGGCTTGGTGCGCAGCTCGCGGCGTACTACCTCTTCATAGAGTCGGTCGTTGCCATAGATGCGCACATGACTGATGTGCGCCTGTGTTCCCTCCTGGATGCGCATCTCCAGGTCGATGGAGTCGCCCACGATGTTGATTTCCGTCGGTTGAAGGTTATAGAACAAGTATCCGTTGTTCCAATAGTAGTTGCCCACAGCGTCCTCATCCTCCGTCAAGCGCTTGTTCAGCTGTTTCTGGTTGTAGACGTCGCCTTTCTTCATGCCCAGGGCGGCATTCAGGTAGTCGGTGGTCACAATCGTATTACCTACCCACGTGATATTACGGATGTAGTATTTCTGTCCTTCGTCTATTTTCACATACACATTGACGTGCTTCTCGTCTACTGTCCAGACGGAGTCCTCAAGGATGGCCGCATCACGATAACCCAGCTCGTTATACTTGTCTATCAGCGCTTTCTTGGCTTCTTCGTAGCGTTCGGGCGTGAACTTCTTGGCCTTGAACATCGAGTAGAACTTGCCGGCCTCGTTGATTTTGCCAAATGAACCCTTCTTGAACATCGTGCCTTTGATTTTCCGGTCGCTCAGTTGCTGGTTGCCGTCGAAGATGATTTTCCGCACCTTCATCTTGGCTTTCTTGTCGACTATCACGTCCAGAATCACCTCGTTCTTACTGCTGACATCGTCGCGCTGAACAATATTGATCTCAGCATTCTTATAGCCTTTGTCGTCGAAGTATTTCTTGGCCAGTATCTTGGCGCGGTCTATCATGTTAGGCGTAATCTGCGCACCCTTCATGATGCCCAGCTTTGCCTCCATGTCTTCACGCTCCGACTTCTTCAGGCCGTAGTAGTTGATGGTACTCACTCGCGGACGGGTGGCCAGATGAATACACAAGTACACTTTGTTGCCCACAATGGAGTCGGCCGTGATGGCGGCCTTCGAGAACAGCCCGTGTTTCCAGTAGCGCTTAACGGCTTCTGTAATCTCCGTACCAGGAACAGAAATCTGCTGGCCTACCGATAGTCCTGAGAGTCCTATCAGCACGTAGTCTTCGTAACCTTCCACACCCTTTACCGACAATCCGCCTATCTCGCACTGACGGGGTGTGCCTGCATAAGAGATGTCTGGATTGACTATCACGTCTTGCGCCATGCTGCGTAAAGGAAAAAGGGTAAGAAGGCATAAAGGTAAAACACCTTTTACCGTCACCCTTGCCTTGTCTATGATTGCTTCTCGTATCACTTTTTATACTGTTTTACTCTTTTACCCTTTTATGTTTTCTTCCTCTTCCACCTGCTCTTCAGTCTTTCCAAACCTGCGCTGGCGGTTCTGGTAGCTCTCAATAGCTTTGTGCAGTGCAGCCTCGTCGAAGTCGGGCCAGTAGGTGTCGCAGAAGTAGAGTTCCGCGTAGGCTATCTGCCACAGCAGGTAGTTGCTGATGCGTAACTCGCCTCCCGTGCGTATCAGCAGGTCGGGGTCGGGCATGAAGCTCGTTGTCAGGTGCCGGCTGACGGTCTCCTCGGTGATGTCCTTTGTCCCTTCGTCGACGATCTGCCTCACAGCCTCCGTTATTTCCCAACGGCTCGAGTAGCTCAGTGCCACCACCATCGTCATAGCGTCGTTCTTGGCCGTATGTTCCTCTGTCTCGCGCAGCTTCTTCTGCACGTTGTCTGGCAGTCGCTTCAGGTCGCCAATCACGCGGAAGCGCACGTTATTCTTCATGAATATCTCGTCCTCCAGCGACGTGAGCACCAGTCCCATCAGGGCCGATATCTCGTCGGCGGGGCGGTTCCAGTTCTCTGTAGAGAAGGTGTATAGCGTCAGGTACTTCACCCCCAGACGGGTACACTCGGAAGTTATTCTGCGTACAGCCTCCACTCCGGCCTGATGACCGTAGCTTCGTTCCTTGCCTCGCTCGGTGGCCCATCGCCCGTTACCATCCATGATGATGGCTATGTGCTGCGGGATGTATTTCTGTTCGTAATTCATATTCTGTCGTTAATCGCTGTCGTTGTGACACGTTTTACATTTCTGCCATAGGTCGTAGGTCACCGATGCCCTTAGCTGGCTGTAGCAGTCGGTATTCTTGAACATTCCGCTGCTCTGGATGCCGTAGGGATCTTTCATCCCGTCCAGCAGGTCGCTCGTGGTGAAGTGGATAGTCCACTCCAGTCCCAGGTTCACGCGGTTGCCCACCTTGTATTTCACGCCTCCACCTAATGGCACATTGAAGGCGGTCACCGTTTTTGCCTCCCCGTGATCAGGTTTGGCTATCGTCATGCCCATACCTATATATATATAAGGTGTAAGGCGCTTGGCTCCTCTGTACTCCTGTCCTGTGCCATAGGGCCAGAAGTTGTATTCGTATCTCAGTCCCGCATCCACCACGCTGCTCTTGAAGCTGTATGGCTCTGTCTGCGGATAGTAGGTCTTCACGTTTCTCGACGAACCCTTCAGTTGTCCGTAGCCTATGTTCAGGGCCAGGGCCTGTCTGGGTGTGAAGCGATATTTGGCAAGCACCGTACCCATGGGCTGTATCTCCTTCAGAGGGTTCCCGTTGTAGTCGCCCAGGTAGGTCAGCGCACCTACGCCGGCTCCTATCTCCAGTCGGTACTCTGGGTCTTGCTGGGCGCTGCATTCCGCCTGGAAGCATGTTGAATGAAGCATGAAGAGGGCGGCGCAGATGCACAGCCTGTAATTCTTGATTATCAATCCTTCACTCTTCACTTTTACTCTTCACTTTTCACTCATACACGTACTTCCATCCCAGTTTGTTCAGTCGTCCGCGCCATATCTGACCCGTTGTGCCACAGAACAACCACAGGCAGTTGTCGTTGTCTACCACCATAGCCACCGATTTGGTGTTGCTGTCGAAGCCGTCGGGGAATTGGTAGCTCGAACTCGTCTTCCACGTGATGCCGTCGTCGCGGCTTTGGTAGAACGTCTCATAGGCTGCACTGGTCACGCCTGGAGCGATGTTTGCCCCACCGATGGCCAGGATGCCGTCGTCGTAGGCCACCATGCTCAGGTTCTCCAGTCGCGGCAGTCGGGCAGGGTTGTTGTCTGCTGGCTGCATATAGGTCCATACTCCCTCAGGGGTATAAGGGTCGTTGTCCACAATCTTGCGCCACACCACAGCAGTCTTCTCCTGAGGATATTCCTCTGTCGAGCGGTTGCCCACCATCAAGGCGTATTCTGTGTTCGTGGCGTAGTACAGCGGGTAGGTGACGAAGGCGATGTCTCTCACGGGCAGCATCTTGCTGTCTTCGTCCAGCAAGTCTTCTTCCCAGGTTCGCATATCGTCGCGCGACACCATCAGCCGGTTGTCGTTCGACAGTGCATAGATCTCGCTCGACGTGTTGCCAATCCATTTCTTGAAACCTTCAGGCAGGCGGTTGCTCGATGTCTCGTAGGGTGTTACTTTGCCGTCAGTATCTACCAGATAGGCCTCGCTGACATCGCCGCGGTCGCCCGACAGGTAGATTCTTCCATTGTAGCAGAAGCCTTGCAGGTTGGTCAGCGGTTTCAGCGCATCGCTGCTGGGCATCTGCTTCCACACGAAGCCGTTCTCTTCTTCCTGATGCTTGGCTACACTTACCAGATAGTCCGTTTCGCCCTTGCCGTCGTTAGCGATGACTACAAACACGCGCGGCTCGGTAAAGTCGATACTGTCTCTTGCCGAGTAGGAGCGCAGCGTGTCGCTTTTCACGTCCTTTATCCACACATACCCGCTGTTCTTCGTCGTCACTGCGCAAACCACATGCTTCAGGTCGACGTTTGAAGGCAGCGAGTCGGTGTTGTATATCATGTGCGTATTCTGGTCTATGTGGAAGGTGTAGTAGCTTCCAGCCAGTGTCCTCTTGTAAACGGAGTCTTTGCCGCTCTTCGACTGCGTATGGTAGTATCTGTTCAGCGTACCCAGCGTAAACGAAGATATGGCGGCATCACTGTAGGTCGTCGTTTGGCTGTCGTTCGACCTCAGGCATGAAGTCACAGTCAGAGCTACCAACAGCAGCGTACATATGGTCTTTATTCTTCTCATAAGTCTGAATTAATTCAAATTTGGGTGCAAATTTACGCACAATTCCGCAAATTTGAGCATCTTTCTCCATTTTATTAAGTTAATTATATGATAAAATGTCATATTTTAGGTTTATTTATCAAAAGAGCGCGGTATGAATCACTCACTCCGCGCTCCTTTCAACGGATATTGGTATGCATCAGAGTGATGACACTCACGACGGTAGCCACTGCTACAAACGCCAATAATACCATTGTTTGAAAATCTAATAACATAATCTTTACCTTAAATAAACTACTAACCTAATGAACGTAATCACTTGGATTACGGCTGCAAAGTTACGAAGAAAATGAAGATTGGAGCATGAAAGATGAAGAATTTGCTGCTTCCGTTCGGTCTTTTTGACCTATGTCAAAAAAAGATTGGCTATGCATCATCGCATAGCCAATCCGTTTATTTGAGTCTGAAGAGTGGAAGCAAATGCTTCATACTTCACTCTTTATTCTTAGAGCTTCGGTCCTGCAGCGACGAGAGCCTTGCCAGCCTCGTTGCCTTCGTACTTCTTGAAGTTCTTGATGAAGCGGCCAGCCAAATCCTCAGCCTTCTTGTTCCACTCAGCAGCGTCTGCATAAGTGTCGCGGGGGTCGAGGATGTTGGTGTCTACGCCCTCCAGCTCTGTGGGCACCTCGAAGTCGAAGTAAGGAATCTTCTTGGTGGGAGCCTTCAGGATGGCACCGCCCAGGATAGCGTCGATGATACCACGAGTGTCGCGGATAGAGATACGCTTGCCTGTACCGTTCCAGCCAGTATTCACCAGATAAGCCTTTGCACCGCTCTTCTCCATGCGCTTCACGAGCTCCTCAGCATACTTGGTAGGATGCAGCTCGAGGAAGGCCTGACCGAAGCAAGCCGAGAAAGTAGGAGTGGGCTCAGTGATGCCGCGCTCTGTGCCAGCCAGCTTAGCTGTGAATCCAGAGAGGAAGTAGTACTTGGTCTGCTCAGGAGTCAGGATAGAGACTGGGGGCAGTACGCCGAAGGCATCAGCTGAGAGGAAGATGACGTTCTTGGCCTCAGGGCCTGCGCTCTTACCGTTCACCTTCTTGGCAATCTTCTCGATGTGCTCGATAGGATAGCTCACGCGGGTATTCTCAGTAACGCTCTTGTCAGCGAAGTCAATCTTGCCGTCAGCAGCAACAGTCACGTTCTCCAGCAGAGCATTGCGACGGATAGCGTTGTAGATGTCGGGCTCGCTCTCCTTGTCCAGGTTGATGACCTTAGCATAGCAGCCGCCTTCGAGGTTGAACACACCCTCGTCGTCCCATCCGTGCTCGTCGTCACCGATAAGCAGACGCTTCGGGTCGGTTGACAAAGTGGTCTTACCTGTACCAGACAGACCGAAGAAGATGGCGGTGTTCTTACCCTCCATATCGGTGTTGGCAGAGCAGTGCATAGAAGCAATACCCTGCAGGGGCAGGTAGTAGTTCTGCATCGAGAACATACCCTTCTTCATCTCACCACCATACCAGGTGTTGATGATGCACTGCTCACGAGAAGTAGTGTTGAAGGCAACACAAGTCTCTGAGTTCAGACCCAGCTCCTTGTAGTTCTCTACCTTTGCCTTCGAAGCATTGTAGATGACGAAGTTAGGCTTGAAGTTCTCCAGCTCCTCAGCGGTGGGCTGGATGAACATGTTCTTCACGAAGTGAGCCTGCCAGGCAACCTCCACGATGAAGCGCACAGCCAGACGGGTAGCCTCGTTGGCACCGCAGAAAGCGTCAACCACATACAGTTCCTTGCCCGAGAGCTCCTTGATGGCAATCTCCTTCACCTTGGCCCATACGTCCTCGCTCATGGGGTGGTTGTCGTTCTTGTATTCCTCAGTAGTCCACCATACCTTGTCCTTCGACTGCTCGTCGCATACAATGTACTTGTCCTTAGGCGAACGACCGGTATAGATGCCAGTCATCACGTTAACAGCGTTCAGCTCGGTGTTCACGCCCTTGTCGTAACCCTCCAGGCCGGCCTTTGTCTCCTCTTCAAAGAGGTACTCGTAAGACGGGTTGTGAGCAATCACCTTAGAACCGGTGATGCCATACTGTGTCAAATCTAACTTTGCCATAATTTTGTTTCTTTTATTTTATTGTGAATTAACCTATTGTCTCAAAATCGCCTGCAAAGTTACAAAAAAAAACAGAGTTATCCATCTTGCTTTTAGACATTTTAGCATTCTTGGCGCAGTTTTTGAGTTAAAGTAATTAAAAAAGCTCTCGGCATTGCTCCTTTTGCCACCCCGACTTGTCAAAAAGGCCTTTTAGTCACCGTCCTTTATCCTTTCTTGTTCAACGGACAATCATCTTAGTTCCTTACTTCCTCGATAGCTTTTTATAGCTTTGGGGCTTGTCGGCCCTTGCTTAATTGCTTGAATCTTAAATGATTGTCTGCTCCTGGTGCCTTTGTTAAGTCGGAGGTGAGTAGGAATTAAGCTGTCGTTAGCGCAATGTGTTGTTGGCTGTTGTTTCTACTTTGCTGTCTGCCAATGCCTGTTTCCTGATTTGTGCGCAAAAATACAAGGAAAAGTTCACAGTCAATTTTGCTGTCCTTTTCGAGTAGCTGGTATCCTAAAATAGCGGCAAACCGTGATAAAAACAAAGTTTTTCTATTTTCATATATATATTTTTCGTCAGATTACTTTGCAGAATCATTTTTTCTTTGTACTTTTGCAGCCGTTGTATATTACTATTACTAACCTAAATATTAGCATTTGTAGAAAATTATTGTGATGGGAATTGGAGCGCTTTTTAATATATTGACGAATAGTGTCGGGAGTCTGTTCTTAGGGCTGCTGATTACATTTTTGGGTATGGCTCTGATGTTCTATATCATCAAGTCGTGGTATAAGAACTCTGAGTTTACGCCGTTAAGCTTCATCATCGGCGGTGTGTTGTTCCTTATACTGGCGTTTCATGCTATCATCATTTGTGGGGCTATGACCATCAAGAGCTACGGTGATGATATGGAGGCACTGGTAGGCGGGTATGTGGAAAATCTGTCCGACGACACCGTGCTGTCGCAGGCCGACACGCAGGCGATTCTTGACAGAATGCGCGATGACCTGCCGTTGGTGGGGCATTATGCCGACTATGCAAATTTCAGCGGTCATACGCCCTTAGATATTGCAGAGTCGATGAACGACGAGATGCAGCACTTTATGAACGAGTATATCGTGAAGCATCTGTTGTGGACGCTGTTCTTCATCATTGTGGGTGCCTTCTGCATTATCAAGACTATGGAGAAGGGACGCGGCTACGGAGGCCGGAAGGTGTATACCCGGGCAGAGGAGCAATTTTAGAAAAATAACTTAAAACAATTATACTCATTATGTCAAGTCATCTTATTATCGGATTAGGCGGCACGGGAGGCAAGGTGCTTCGCGAGTTTCGCAAACGTGTGTATGAAGAATTCAGAAGTAATAATCCCGGTCAAGGCGTTTATCTGGACTATGTGTATGTGGACTCTTCGCCTGCCGACCTGAATGACCGCACAGGCTGGAAGGTAATAGGCAAGAGTGTGCATTTGGGCGACGCTCAGAAGGTGAACATCAATGGTATCAATGCTGGTATGCTGCAGAATCTGAATCAGTATCCAGGTTTGCAGGCATTTATCAACGACAATGACAGACAGCTGGTAGACCGCCACATGGGTCCGCTGATTTCGGCAGGCATCGGTGGCCAGCGCCGCCGCCTGGGCCGCATGCTGATAGCCAACAATCTGGGCGACACGAACAGCCGCTTCAATCTGAACAATGTCATTCACGGTGCTGTGGGCAGGCTTCAGGACGAGTCGGGTGATAACGATGTGACATTCCACATCTGTGCAGGTCTGGCTGGCGGTACGGGGTCGGGCTCCGTCATCGACGTGCTGGCGCAGATACGCAAGCAGTATCCCTATCAGGAGTCTACCCACGCCTTCAAGATTCGCCTGTTCCTCTATATGCCTGAGCGTGTGATGGTGTATAGCGACCACGACAGCGGTTTCTATCAGGCCAACGGCTATGCTGCCCTGCAGGAGCTGAATGCCGTCAGCGTGGGGCAGTATCATCCTGTAGACGTGACTGGCGAGAAAGACGTGTTCTCGCAGGAGGTACAGCGTCTGCTGCAAGGCGAGTCGTTCGAGGCTGCCTATATATATAGTAATGTGAACGAGGCTGGCAAGATACTCGACCTAAGCTATCAGCTGCCTGCATCGGTGGCCGACTTCATGTTCCAGACCATCGTGGTGGCCAATATGAACAACGGTGCGGGCAAGATGGCCCGACTGGTAGGTTGCGAGAACGACGGTGCCGGACCGGAGGCCGACCAGAACGGCGACAAGAACCGCAGCCGCAAGTTCCTGTCGTTTGGCATCACGCGCATCGAATATCCTGAGACGGAGATTGACGAGTATATGTCGTACACCTATGCCATCCAGGCCACGCGGCAGCTGACCTACAACCTGTGGCAGGAGGGCGTGGGCTATGGCGAGTGCTCGATGGAGGAAGTAGGCTCGGGCTTTGCCAACGAGATTAAGGATATCAAGAACCGCGAGCGCTTCAAGTTGTCTAACTCGTATCTGACGCTGGCCAAACCCGTCATTGAGAGTACCTCGACCAAGCGTTGGAAGGAGTTCAACATTACTTGGGAAGACCGCACCCAGCAGGATGCCGGTCTGGTGCAGAGCGAATACAAGAAGGAGCAGTGGCTGGCAGAGTTCACCAAGCTGGTGGACGACTACTTCAGCAACAGCTTCCGCGCCCACGGTGTGAAGAAGTTCTATGAGATTCAGCGCCAGGAGACCAAGGGATATGCCCGCAACATCCGCCGCCACATCGAGAAAATCCTGTTTGACGAGTGGGCTGCCGGCGGCAAGGAGGGCAAGAGCATCCTCGAGATAGAGAAATATGCCCAGCTGCTGCGCAATGACTGCCAGGACCGTATCAGTGCATTTAAGGAGCAGATAGCCCGTCTGGAGTCTGAACAAGACGAGCAAGCCCAGGCCATCAAGGCTGCCAGCGTAGAGTGGCAGAACATCGGTTGGCTGCGCGATGCCATCACCAACGCCTCGTCGAAGGTGTTTGCCTCGTACAAGACTGCCAAATGCAACTACTATATCACTGCCACCAAGATTGAGGCCTATCAGTATGCCATCGTGCTGCTGCAGGAGATTATCATCGAGCTGGGCAACATGGTGGAAGGCATCCAGGCTATGAAGAACGAGATGAATGCCATCTTGGAAGAGGTAGTGAAGCAGGCGGGCTCCAAGTGCAGGGTCGGCGAGCAGCAGGAAGACGGACTGGTGAAGAAATACGATCCGGAGAAAGTGCACCAGCTGGCCAAGCAGTATGCCATCAACCAGGAGCTGCAGAGCAGTAATGCTGCCGAGATTCGCAGCAAGATGATTCAAGGCCTGGGCGAAGACGGTGAGCGCACCTTTGCCAATCTGTATGCGGCTACCGACTACGACACGGCCATCGATATCATCCTGGATGTATGTACCAAGAATGCTCGTTCGGCAATGGAAGACACAGCCAAGAACGACCCGCTGATGAAGATGGTGGGTGTCAACATTCTGGACAAGCTGAAGGTGGAGCTGAATACTGAGGAGAAGATGGAAGCCTTCGTACGGCAGGCCATCGGATGGGCCAACTCTTATGTCCAGTTCAATTCGGACGAGCGCAGTAAGGTGATTACGGGCACTCCGGCCGTGATGCAGTCGATGGTGCAGGTGGCCCTGCCCAAGGCTGATGGCTCTACACAGCAGTTCAAAGACAGACTGCTGGAGGCCTTCAAGAACTGCGTGCCCAACTTCGTGCCGAAGCCTGACGGCGACCTGTCGGAGAACTACAAGCCCAACCAGATTGTGGTGGTGTGTGCCAATTCTGGATTCCCTCTCCGCTATCTGGAGAACATGAAGGTGCTGAAGGACAAGTACGACCGTCTGTTGGCTGCTCCTGAGAAGGAACTGAACAAGATGGTGCTCCATACTGAGAGTTTCAAGCAGGCGTTGCCCGCACTCTTTGAGATGGGGTCCATTGAGATTGAGGCTGAAGCAAGGAAACCTTTGATGCTGGCTTTTGCCCTTAAGCTGATTCAGCCCCAGCAAGACCCCACTACAGGTGAGCGCTTCTTCGCCATGAATGTTCCTGATGAGGTGTTTGGCGACAACTGGGTGAAGATTGGCAAGAATTTTGAAGGCTGCCTGGATGTGCTGGCTCATGACTTCAAGAAGTTCCAATTGCTGAAAGCTCAAGTTGAGAAAGAACTCCCCAAGCAGGCCCGCAGCAATGACCAGAAGGCTGATGCGCAAGGCACTGGGAGCCGTTGTCAATCAGCTGATACTGCCCACCATGTGTGAGAACAATCAGTTCAGTCCTGTCTATGCACAGTACAAGGCTCTGGCTGTAGAAATTATCAATAGCGAATTAAAAGATCTGTAAATATTCATTCAAGAAATAAATTATTATGGCAAAAATTAAAGGAATATGCCGCAATGAGGAATGCGACCATTGCGACGAGATTATGGAAGCGGAGAAGAGTAACTTTGTCTGCGAATATTGTCAGAAACCCCTGTTCCCGATCAGTGCGAAGACGGGTGGCGACCCCAGCAAGATTAACCCTAAGCTCATCGGGCTAATAGTAGGCGCATTGGCAGTGCTGTGCGGACTGGGTGTCGGAGCCTACTTCCTGTTCTTTAACAAAGGTATTACGGACATCAAGCTGGAGAAGGACAGCATCGAGCTGACTGTCGGCGAGAAGGATCTGCTGAAGCCCGCTGCTGTGCCTGAGGGTGCTGAGGCCACTTTCACCTTCAAGACGGGCAGCGACTGCATCACCGTGACCCAAGGCGGTGAGGTGACAGCTGTAAAGCCCGGCGAGGGTACCATCACCATCAAGTGTAAGGAAAACAAAGAAGCCCGCGCCACCTGCACCGTCAAGGTGAAGGCTCCGGAGACACCTCAGGTAAACGAGGGGGCTGAGGAAGCCAAGCAGGCTGAGGAAGCTGAAAAGGCCAAGCAGGCTGAGGAAGAAGCCAAGGCCAAGGAGGCTGAGGAAGAAGCTAGGAAGGCTGAGGAGGGCAAGAAACAGCAGAAGAGCACTCAGACTTCGGCTGGCACGTCGACGAATGCTCGCTACGGCACTGTCAACCTTGGTTACGGAACCTATACTGGCGACCTGAAGAACGGCAAGCCTCATGGACACGGAACGATTACGTATCGGAGCTCTCACACCATTACGGGCAGCTATGTGGCAAGTCCTGGCGATAAGTATGAGGGTGACTTCCGCGATGGTCGTGTGTCTGGCGGACTGGGCTACTGGACCCACAATGGTAATATGAAGACCATTAATCCGTAAGAACCTACAGAAGACTATAGTCTGTGAATAAGGTTTGGACGATAGCAATAGCTTTATGGGTGTTGGCAGCTCCTCTGAGTGCTGCCACACCCTTCCGCACTGCCCTGCTGGAACGCATAGCAAGGGCGGCGGGAGTTCGCGTGGCTGACTCCATTCCTGCAAATACCTTCTGTGACAGCGTGGCATTTGTTCGCGGTAAAGAGGTGTATATGCGTACGAATGCCGTTGGCGACGTGGCTCATCTGGGCTATCGGCTGTTCAATCGCGAATTGACACGTAACTACCAGAACGACCTGCTGTTTGAGTTTGTAGAGCGCTATCTGTTGGAATTGGACTTGGGACTGGACAGTCGAGGCACTGTGCAGCGCATGCATGTCGACCAGGTGGCTATGGTGAAGGGGACGTTGGATATGCTCCGAAAGGTTACGCCCCAGACCAACCTGTCGCTGACGGTAGACGAGGTTAAGCGGAAGATGTACCGGCTGACCTGGAAGCTTGATGAGGGTGAGGTGTGCATGACGGTTCCTGCCAACAGCCAGCTCATTTTAGGAGCCAATGCCATAGAACTGGAGCAGATGGTGTTGCGCGATGTGCCTCGCATGATGACGCTGACAGGCGACGACATCATACAAGACTGGTCGGGGGCTCAGGTTACCAAAGCCGGACGGATGCTCATCGTGAAGGGTGGCATCTATATGAGCCAGAGCATTCGTGGCGACCTGTATCTGACAGAGCATAAGGGAAACCGCCAATTGGTATGCTCGCCCAAAAGTGCTACACGTAGTGTGAGCAATATCATGCTGACGGGTATTGCCGACCGGCCGTTGCCCATGAGGCTGACGCTCAACGAGTATGGCAATAGGAAAGACTCGGTGAGCATCAACCTGCAGCAGTGGATGGCCTACGGGCAAGAAGAACAGTGCAAATTCTACTTTGGTGTGAAGAGCAAAAACGAGGACGTGCTGACAGGCACCCTCTTTGCCTACAACGAGAAACAGGCCTATGTTCACATGCTCTCGGTAGAGTTCCCGTTGTCGCTCCTTACAGGCAGCAGCGACCCTATACGGGCCACAGCGTATGTCTATATCCCCCTACAGCATATCGGGGAAAAGTATTTTATAGAAGAATTTAACCCAACGTTATATGATGAGGACTAAAAGTTTATTAATGGCAATCGGTCTGCTGTTTTGCTGTATGTCGATGACGGCACAGGACACCGAGAAGATGAAGAAACAGATTGCCAGCGTGAAGAAGAGCAGCCAGTATATCTATGCTGAGGCCGTAGCAGCCACGACTGCTGAGGCTCACGATATGGCTCAGGAACTGTTGTATACTGAGATTAACAGATGGGCTGACTCGCAGAAGAAAATGCACGGGAAGACACTCGTGGTGAGCAATCGCAAGGAATATCAGACGGAGCTGGCGCTGCCGCGAGGAAATATGTTCCGCAGCTTTATCTATGTGAAGAAGAGTGACATCATCTCCACAGATAATGCCAGCATACTTGAAGGCAGCTCCACCACGACTTCTACTCCCGCTACTGTGGTGTCTGAGCCACGATCGGAGGTGGCACCCATATATCCGGCTACGGTGATGACCATCGCCTCGATAACTGACTATAGCCAGATGGCTGCTAAGATCAAAGAGCTAAAAGCTGCCGGGAAGATAGGACACTATGCCCGTTACGGCAATCTGGAACGACCGGAAATATACTATCTCGCTGTCTATAATCCGCAAGGACAGGTGGTGGCGGTTCTTACTCCTGGCACCGAGCGGCGCAACGTGAAA
>Ga0247608_10004890_pt1 | contig 14766 bp, 8 predicted proteins | sample 176DNAGHGlowgp2_FD_193490 | JGI IMG/M metagenome (GOLD analysis project Ga0247608, IMG submission 193490) | Sheep rumen microbial communities from Palmerston North, Manawatu-Wanganui, New Zealand - 1766 DNA GHGlow gp2 | ecosystem: Host-associated > Mammals > Digestive system > Stomach > Rumen ...
TACACCGGGTAATATACGTCTTTGTACAAATGGAACAGTGAAGCTGTTTGATTTTGGTGCTACTTTTTTTTCGGATACCGAAAGGGAAAAGACCAGATCAATCATTTTGACTCCGGGGTATGCTCCTCCGGAACAGTATCAACGGAAGAGTATCCAGGGACCTTGGACGGATGTTTATGGCCTTTCGGCAACACTATACAGACTGGTAACGGGAAAGGATCCGGTCGAATCCTCAAATCGTCTGACGAATGAATTTGAAAAAGGAATTGACCAGCTTCCGGAACCCAAAGAGCTGGATCCGTCAGTGCCGGATTATCTGAACGATTTGATTATGAAGGGTATGGCAATTGAGCCGAAGCTTAGGTTTCAGACGATTGATGAATTTGAAAAAGCATATCTGATGAAAACTCGCGTACAAAATCCTCAGAGGGAAAGGAAAAAACGACTTATTATTCGAGCTGTTACGATTTCTGCGGCAGCCCTTCTAATAGGGATAGGCGCATTTTTCGCATATAAAAAATACCATAATATGAAGAGCAAGGTGGAATTAGACGACGCTACTATAAGTGTGTGGATATCTTATCGGGATGATATGTCAGAGGAAGAGGCTATGGAATTTGGCGAGAATATCACCGGTGATTTTCGGGACGCCTATCCAAACGTTGCTGTCGAAATAGAAGTGATTCCTGAAAAAGAGTACGTGGATAAACTTTCTGAAGCGGCAGAGGCAGGTGAATTACCGGCACTTTTCATGTCTGATCGGGCGCCGGATGATGTAATGAAGATGACGATATCGGTGAAAGATATATTTAAAAATGGGTATATCAAGACTGATGGGTTACGGTATGTCAATGCATATGAAAAGGAGATGATGGATGATCATAAACTTCCTACCGGATATGTGCTTCCGGTTGTTTATGTCAGAAAAACAAATAATCTTGATATGGATGCGGTAGCGGTATCGTCTTTGGAAGATGTAGAAAAAAATAATGGATATGTTGCAGATAGTAAATATCTTGATATGACAGCCAAAACTCTGAATGTTGAAAAGAATCAGTTGAAAACTGAAAACCGGGAGGAGGCATTAAAACAATTTGGTGAGGGCAAAATATCGTATTATTTGGCAACAACGGATGAGTACAACGAAGTGAATGAAGTAGCATATGGACGATTTGAAATGAAACCATATATGACGGAGGAAATATATGGAGAATTTTCGGATTATTGGAGTATTCGGTCATATTTGTCGGATGAAGAAAAGATTGCAGCTGAAGTTGTATTGGGAGTAATGACAGATGATTCGCCTCAGGGATGGTTGCATATTGATGCTGAAAACTCGCTCCCGATTAATAAAGACGCTTATGAAAAATACATTGAGATAAAACCGCAGTATGAGATTTTGGATGAATATTCGGGAAAAGAAAAAATGATCATATCTAACGAAGAGTAGGGAGAGGGTTATGGCAAAAAAAATATGTTTGGGCTGTATGGAATATTACGAAGATAAATACTCTGTTTGCCCGTACTGTGGTTACGCCGAGGGGAGTGCTCCGAAGGAACCATACCATATCAAGCCCGGTACGGTTCTTCAGGGTAAGTATATTGTTGGGCAGTCAATTGGTTATGGCGGATTTGGTGTAACCTATATTGGTTATGATTTTGCAATGAACCGTAAGCTGGCAATCAAGGAGTATCTGCCGAGTGAGTTTTCCACCAGAAGCATAGGCGAAACCGATGTTACGGTTTTTGAAGGAGAAAAGGGCGAGCAGTTTGACAGCGGAATTGAGAAATTTGTAGATGAAGCAAAAAGACTGAAAGCCTTTCAATATGTAGATGGTGTTGTGTCTGTTTACGATAGCTTCCGCGAAAACAACACGGCCTATATTGTCATGGAGTATCTGGAAGGTGAAACACTGAAGGAGCTTCTTGAAAAAAAGAAAAAAATAGAATTTGATGAGGCTGTAGGGTACATGATCCCAATATTGGATGCACTCACAGCACTGCATAAAGATGAACTTCTTCATCGGGATATTTCGCCGGATAATATTTTTATCACAAATGACGGTAAGGTTAAGCTTATCGATTTTGGTGCGTCCAGATACGCTACCACCACACATTCCAGAAGTCTATCTGTCATTATTAAACCGGGGTATGCGCCGCAGGAACAATATCGAAGCCGTGGTGATCAGGGACCCTGGACGGACGTATATGCCTGTGCAGCAACGCTTTATAAAATGATTACCGGAATCACGCCGGAAGATTCTATGGAGCGTGGAGAAAAAGACAATTTAAAAAGGCCGCGCAAGGCAGGGGCCAAGATACCAAAGAATAAAGAAACTGCTATTATGAATGCCCTGAATCTTAAGGTTGAAGACAGAACCAGATCAGCCGAGGATTTCAAAAAAGAACTGATTACAAATGGACCGGTTAAGCGTCTTAAAAACACCATGCGTAAGATGGATATTGGACAGTGGCCGCTCGGTGTAAAAATAGCTGCCGCTGCGGGGACAGTTCTGGTTGCGACTTTTTTCATTTTGATGTTGACAGGCGTAATTAAATTTAGTTTTGACAGAGGGTTTCATTGGGATGTCGGAGATAAAACAACAGTTCCGGAAGTGAAAGAAAAAGAGCTTTCAGATGCGGAAGCACTGGTTAAAGATGCAGATCTAAAGGTGTTGATTGTCGGGAAAGAAAACAGTGATGAGATAGCTAAAAATCTTGTGCTGTCGCAGAAACCCCATGGTGGCAAAACTGTCAATAAGGGGACTGATGTGAAAATCACGATAAGTGCCGGTGCAGCGACAGTTTTCATGGAAAACTACATTGGATTATCAAAAGAGGAAGGTATTTCCTCCCTGGAAGAATGTGGCCTTGGCTATCTGACAGAGGAAGGAGAAAGTGTAGTTAAACCGGGATGTGTTTTTGCGCAAAGCATAGAAGAAGGTGAGGAAGTAGAAAAAAGCAGTCAGGTTACTCTTAAGATATCAACAGGAATTCCGAACTACGATAAGAGCAAGGATACCACTGTCCCTAATATTGTCAATGACAGTTGGGAAACCGCATGTAATAAGGTGCGAGATAAACATCTGTATATTTTTGTGACTAAATATGTGTTTGACAAAGCAGTTCCGAAGGGATGCGTAATTGAACAGGATAAAAAGCCGGATAGTAAGGTAAAAGAGGGCGATGAAATAGGCGTGAAGGTAAGCCTGGGAATCGAAATGATTCGTGTTCCGGACATGGAGTATAAATCCGGAGAAGATGCAATTCGAGAACTGGAAGGGCTTGGCTTTGAGGTTGAAAAGGTTGAGCAGGATAGTGAAGATGTGGCTGATGGGCTTGTAATCAGCATGAGCATGAACCCGGGTGAGGAAGTGCCGGCGACAACGGATGGAAAAAAACCAACAATCATAGTATATATTTCCAAAGGCAGGTCAGAGATTGCTTCGACATCAACGACAGAAGCAACAACTGAGGGTAAAGCAAACGGGGAAACTCCCGGAGGTACGTCACAGAACCCCGGAGGAAATAAGGGGGATAATGGGAAAAAAGATTCGTCCGCACCGGCCAAAAAACAGGTATCCGTTCCTTCTCTTTCGGGAATGAGTAAAACTGAGGCTGAGAGTGCCTTGAAGAAAGCAGGGCTTTCCGGCAGTTTCTCCTATGTGAGCGGGGATAAGAAAGATGATGGGAAAGTTGTCGGTCAGAGTCCGTCATCCGGCAAAGTAGACGTGGGATCGGTTGTTTCGGTAAGTATATGTAAATATAATGCCGTTACTGTTGCTGTACCGAATGTGAAGGGGAAAAAAGAGGCTGATGCCAAATCCGAAATTACCGGACAAAAACTATCAGTAAAAGTGGTATATCAGAATGGGAAAAAGTCTGATGATGGTAAAGTGATGAATCAGAGTCCGGCTTCGGGTGAGAAAGTTGCCGAAGGAAGTGAGGTGCTGATTACTGTATGTAAATATAAGGCCATAGTACCGAACCTTGTGGGTATGACAAAGGATTCTGCAATATCTGTGCTGAAAAACGCGGATTTAAAATACAAGGTTAATACAGTGGATGGAGCAAAAGCGGATAACGGAAAGGTGACCTCTCAAAGTGTATCGGCAGGATCGGAAGTAGAGAGCCAGAAGGAAATCACTATTGATGTGTGTGAGTACAGACCGGTGGTTCCTGATGTGGTTGGAAAAAGTAAGTCGGATGCAGTGGCTCTTTTACAGGAGGAAGGATTTAACTATACGATCATAAATGAAAAAACAACTTCAAAAAAACAGGATGGGATTGTAAAAAGTCAGAGTGTAGCAGCAAATTCAAAAGGGACACTTGGGCAGACCGTTACCATTACTGTTTATGGATATAAGTTAGATTCATATCCTGTTCCGGATGTGAAAGGCCAGACTATAACAAATGCAGGGAATATACTTAGCAGTTCAGAGGGGCATTTTGTAATATATAATTCGGGTACTACTCTCGATACAACAGAAAAATCTAAAGCTGGCAGGGTTGCAAAGCAAGATCCGTCTGCCGGTAAGTCTTTGACCGAAAACAGTACTGTTACTGTTTCTTTATATGTGTATAAGGTTCAGATGCCAAGCCTGATCAATTTGGATGAAACCTCGGCAAAATCAGCAATTACATCAGCAGGTCTTAAAGTAGGAAATGTTTCTTACAAATCGTTCGAAACGTCAAAAAACAATAGAGTTCTTTCGCAATCTATAGATTCAGGAACTCTTATTGATGAAGGAACGACGGTTGATCTTGTGATTTGTGATAATAGTAAGGTTACATGGTATAGATATAAAGATGTGGTAAGTTATGAAAGCACAACTACAACTGTAAATGAAGCCCCCAGTGGATATGTGTATGTAAAAGAAGAACAAGGCAGTCCCAGTTATAGTGATTGGGGAGGTTGGAGCGGTTGGACAACGTCAGTTATAGGATCAAGTGATGTTGTAGATGTTGATACAACATCGGGAAAACTGGTCGGAACGTATTTTAACGTAACCAATGTTGGTGTACAAGATCATCCCGGGCCTGATGGGAGTGGAGATTTAGTGGAAGAATATGTTCCCGATAGTTCTTTGTGGAATTATAGGGGACCAGCGAGATCCGGTGGTCCGGAAAGATATTATGTTACATATTCAGGTTGGTCAACTGCCCAGAATTGTTATCATGGTGGAGATTCAAGATGGCAATGGGAAGGAACACTATACCGATCGCGCACTAGAACTAAAAGTGTTACAACAACGTATTACTGGCAAAAACCAGTCTGGGGAGATTGGTCGGGATGGAGTCAGACTCCGGTTTATGGTAGCAGTGAAAGAGAAGTAGATACAAGGGAATGGTATTGGGATGAGACACCATAATCCATAATAATGGAAAATGATGTTTTGTGATTTGACAGGAGCATAGAGTATATGAAATGTCTAGTCAATGATAAAAGGTACGTTTGTTTGCTTGCAGTTATTATGTCTATTATTATTCTGATGGTATTTGGAACAGGAGCCATAGTGGCGAGCGCGAGTGATCATCAGAATATAAATGGCAATAATCAGGGAGCGGATTTAGATGAGGACAAAGATAACACTGATCATCCAGAAGTAATCAGCATTCAGACCGTACTTCCTTACGTCAGGATATTCTATCATGCCGAGAATCAGGAAGAAGTTCCTGTTGTATCCATTGAAGATGAGGAACTCGAACCTATATCGGATGATGGCAACTGGAAATCTCTTCCGGGGATTCATTACTGGTTTTTGATTGATACCTTTTGCGTGGATTGGGATAGTGCAAGACAGGAAATAAACGCATTTTATGAAGATATCAAAGAAGGCGATTCAATCAGCCTGTACATGATTTCCTCCAATTCCATTGAGCTGTTTTATTCTGAGGTTAAGTGGGAAGAGGCAGATACGGAAGATATCAGTGAATTGGATTTACCGGAAATTGAGAGGGAGGATTCTTCGGAGAATCAGCTGTTCGATGCTGTGAATGATTTCATAGAAGAGATTAACGGTAAAAAGGAAAAGTATTACAGACCATGTGATGAAGTAAACAGCTATTTTGATGATAAGAATAATGTGATTGCAATTGTTTCGGATGGACAGAGCGTAAATATAAACAATTACAATTCTGCAGAAGCTGCAGAAGCTAAAAAGATGAATATTCCTGTTTACCAAATTGATGTATTCTCTTCGGAAGAAGGTGCAGAGGACGGTTGTATAAGAAAGTCGGCTATAGAAGGATCAGAAGATTCAACAAATCTATTTGAGTATTTTATAAAGGGATCTCATGGAAAAAAGTTGAAGAAGCCGGGTGATCTTCTGACGGAATTACAGAATACATATGTGAAAACGTATCGGTATTCAGACAATAACAAGAGCCATGGCAGAATCAGGATTGAATTGAATGAAGAGACAGTGTTTGAGAAAACTGTTTCAGATTTTGATTATGTAGAGGAGTATCAGAACGGGGATGACGAAGAACAGAGCGGATATAAAGAAAAAAAGGAAATAGCAACCGGAATGGATGCAACAATTTCGGATGCGGATGCAGATGGACAGGATTTGGAATCCAAAGAAAAAAAAGGGTTCTTCAAAAAATACTGGCTATTTATTCTGGGGGGAGGAATCATTCTTATCGGGCTGATTACAGCGATTGTATTGATCGTTTCAGCTAACAGGAAAAATGCAGAAGCATCAAGAAGAGTGATAAAAGCAAGACCAATTGATGTTGGAAATGAAGATGAGGAAATGACAGCCACTTCTGATAAGGTTGCGGCTGGGGTTCCTGTGAAATTGGATATTGTACTGCCCGGAGAGAATGTTGAAACAAGGCATATCAGAATTAATAAAACTGCATTTGTTGGTCGGGCAAAGATCTGTGAGATCAGAATTAATCATAATACAATATCTCGTCAGCACTTCATTATAGAATGTCGAGACAAAAACTTTTATATTCAGGATCTTGGTTCAGGAAATGGAACTTATCTAAATGGTGTGAAGCTTACACATATTCGTCGAATTGAAAAGGGAGATCGAATTCGAGCCGGAGAAGTAGATATTACAGTAAGGTGGTAAACCATGGCTAAAAAGATTGAAATGGCGCTTCCGCTAGGCACCATTCTCCAAAAAAGGTATCGTGTGATCAATGTATTGGGCGGCGGCGGATTTGGGATAGTATATGGCGTTACTGACATAAAGAAGAATAATTCTTTATATGCAATCAAGGAATATTATCCAAGGGATCTATGTATCCGGGATAACGACAAGATTTCCATTATTCCGCTATCCGACGATAGAAAAAGGCATTTTGAAAAAGGCGAGACGCGCTTTTTGGAGGAAGCGGAAATGCTGGAAAAGTTTCAGCATGTAAGGAATATTGTCTCTATCCATGATTTTTTTCAGGAAAACGGAACTTGTTATTTTGTGATGGAAAATTTGGCCGGACAGACGCTTGGACAGTATGTTAAACGTCTCCGGGAGAAAGGCGGCAGTCCTTCCTGGAAACAGATTGCTCCAATTGTGTATGAGGTTGGAAAAGCGCTGAGTATTGTTCATAAGAAAGGCGTGTTTCACAGGGATATTAAACCGGGCAACATTTTTCTTTTAGATAATGGGACTGTGAAACTGATCGATTTTGGTTTGGCTAAGAGTCTTTCACTAAATGAATCGTTGTCTGTCCATTTGACAAAAGGTTTTGCGGCGCCTGAACAGTACAGTTCAAAGGGAAATCAGGGGACCTGGACGGATGTTTATGGATTTGCTTCCACGATTTATTTTGTTTTATCGGGTAATTTGCCTCCTGAACCTGTTTTTGATCCGTCAGATAAAAAAAGAATTCCTTTGGCTAAATACGGGTTCCCGGAACAGATTTCCGATGCTGTTGAGAATGCCTTAGAGTTCGATTATCGAAAAAGAATACAGACGATTGATCAGTTTATGCGGGATCTTGGACTGATCAAGGAAAATGATATCAACGATTCTAAATCTGTTACTGAAACGGTATCAAAAAAATCGAGAGTGGTTCCTGTGATCATCACCAGAGTAAACGGAAAAGAAGACTTTTATGAATTAAAACCGAATGTGACGTACAGACTTGGCCGAAGTCCAAGCAGTTCCAATATTGTACTGGATGAACCGCATGTCAGCAAGTACCACTGTGATCTTTTCTATGATGAGCTGGAAAAAAACTATTATGTCGTCGACCATTCCTCGACAGGAATATATGTTGGAAATACCAGAATAAGAAAAGGAGAGATTATTCCGGTAAGAGTCGGACAAGTATTGTACTTTGGCAGTTTTCTCTGTCAGATAGAGGTAGGGGTGTATGAACAGTAAAAAGAAGAAAATGGAAGATAGTAAAACGAATAGCAAGCCGGAAGTCGTTGATCCGGATGATATGGATACTGTACGGATAAGTGACGATGAATTGTACGATATTTTAAATGGTGCTTCGGATGATTCCTTGGGGGTTAAGTTTTCCTTTTCAAGCATTATTGGCACACGGGATTATCAACAGGATTCTCTCTACGCAGATCGGATCAACGGAATTGTATTCGGTGTTGTGTGTGATGGGATGGGTGGCTTGGAAGGCGGAGAAAAGGCAAGCAGAACGGCAGTAAAAGTATTATCTGAGGATTTTTGGGACTGGAGTAGCAGTAATGATTATCGCGAATCGGCTATTTCTGATTTTCTTCGCAGGGAAGCAGAAAAAATGGATGAGGCTGTTTCGGAATTAAAAAATGATAAGGGTGAATTCATGGATGCCGGAACAACTTCTGTTGCCGTGATCATCGTGGAAAATCGTGTGTACTGGCTTTCAATTGGGGATAGTAGGATCTATCACATGAGAGGAGAAAAAATCAGACGGATCACCAGGGACCATAATGTGCAAATGCTCATAGATGAAGAAAAAAGAAAGGGAACAATTTCAGAAGAAGATTATAGAAGAAAGAAAAAACAGGCGGAAGCACTTGTCAGCTTCGTTGGAATGGGAGGACTCAGGATAATAGATACGAATGAAAATGGCAGACCGATTCATTTGGAAGAAAATGATATCATTATCCTTTGCAGTGATGGACTATACAAACGTTTGAAAGATAACGAAATAGCAGAAATTGTTTACTGTGAAGAGCCGGATATGGAGAGGGCCGCCCGAAGACTTACGGAAGTTGTACAAGAAAAAACAGTGCGTAATCAGGACAATACTTCAGTTGTCGTGATGCAATATAACAAATACTATAGTTAGGAGGAAAAGCAATGAATTTAAAAAGATGCAACAACGGACATTTTTATGATGGGGATAAGTATTCATCCTGTCCGCACTGCGCAGGCGGTGGAGATGAGCCTGTTTCTGATGGGGCAACTGTAGGCGATAGTGATTGGGATGTTGAGACGAAGGGCTCAGATGAAAATGATTTTGGAGGAGATACTTGGGGGGCGGATCCTGATTCGGGCTGGCCAGACGGACCGACAACTCCGGGATTTACACAGACAGGACCGACAAAACCGGCTGTTTATGAAGAGGATCAGCAGCACACTGTTTCCTTCTATGATTCAAAAGAGGAATTTAAAGTAAAGCCGGTAGTGGGATGGCTTGTGGTTGTCGAAGGAGAGGAAAAGGGCCAGAGCAAAAATCTGTATGCCGGGATGAACTTTATCGGTAGGGATAAGGATATGGATGTTTCACTTTCCGGAGACAAGAGTATATCCAGGAAAAAACATGCTGTTCTAACCTTTGAACCAAAGAATCGTATTTTTATAGCAATGCCGGGTGAATCGCATGAACTCTATTATGTAAACGGTAATGTTATTCTCAGCCAGACGAAACTGGAGGCATATGACAGAATTCAGATTGGAAAAACAGAACTCATTTTTGTTCCCTTCTGCGGTGATAAATTCGGTTGGGACGATGGAGATAAGGAGGAAGCATGAGTACTAAAATTCTGATCCGTGAAAACGGAAGAGAAACCGGTAGCTGGGAATTGGAACAATTTAGAAAGTCATCCGTTTTGCTGGGAAGAAGTTCATCCTGTGATATTAAGCTTCATAGTGATTTCGTTTCCGGAAGACATGCGGTTTTCCGGAAAAAGGGTGATGGCTGGATCATAGAGGATGAAAGCAGTACAAACGGTATTTTCTATAAGGATACGAAAATAACCAGCAAAGAAATATATCAGGGATTGAAGCTTGTGATCAGGGGACAAAAGGGTGATGAAAAATATGTAGCGGAGCTCCTCTTCAAGGTCACTGAAAATCATCAAACAGAACCGAAAAAACCTGAACAGGTTGAAGTAATCAACCAGAAGAGTATTGAAGAAATCGAACAACTGACTGTTGCGGAGGAAAATCATATCGCTTCCATGAGCAGCTCTAAGTTGGATAATTTCTTGCGTGGAGAGGGATTCAGGAAGGAAGATGTCATCCTGACCAGTAAACGTCTCGTTTATATCTATGAAAAAGGGCTGTTAAACAGTGAAGTTGGGCGTTCTATAGTAGATGTCAGAGAGGTTACCGGAACGAAGGTTGTGAAATCCAATAGATGGTGGCTGCTGATTTTCGGTGGACTTTTCCTTCTGTTAGGAATCATCTTTTCGCTTGCAAAAGGGAAAAGCATTGATCATAGCGATATGAATATTCTGAATTTCATGTTTGACATGGAAGCGTATTCGGCACTTAACATTATCGGAAGACACATGATCTGCTGGGCTATCATTTTCGCTATCGTGTATTTCTTTACATATGGACGTCATCTCCGGGTGGAATACCCCGGGGGAGTTGTTAATCTGACATTAAAGAAGTATTCCTATCAGGAAATACTTGATTTACAGGATGCTATTTTTGAAGCAAAGCGTCAGGGATTACTTGGAAACTATAAAGTAAAGTTTAAATAAGGTGTGAATATGAAAGTAGTCAGATGCCTTACTGGTCATTATTACGACAGTGATAAATATAATGTGTGCCCGTATTGCGGTTCCGTAGCAGAGGGGAATGCTGCAGGAAGGCAACCGGAAAAGTCTGTTTCAACAGATGAAAAAGGAATTGCGTCAGCAGAGAATCCTTTTGCAAAAAACAATCGGAATACCTCCGGAGCTCCCTCCGGAAGTATTCCCGGGACTCCCGGAAACAGTGCGATAGCCGTGGATACGGGAACAGGGCAGACGGACAGGGTTTATCATAACGTGGTGTTCAAAATGCCTAATATGCAGATATCAGGTGAGGATAAAAATGAGTTTCCTCAGACGGTTATGTTTCAGGAGGAACAAGAGGGGACAATTCTGCCTGAACGTAAGATCTTTCCGGCAACCGATGACAGGGAAAACACAAATGCCGAAACGAGTGTTTTGAATGGCCCGGTTATGCCGAGTATTCAGCCCAATTATTTTCGCCCTGTTTCTGAAGAAACTACTATCCTTACGTCGGAAGCAGCCTATGCTTCTATGAATTTGGAAAAAAGAGCGGTTCTTTACAGGGTATCCAGTGGTGAAAAGTATTATATTACGAATGATGAAACTGTCATTGGTAAGGTGAATTCTACTATTTCGAATGATATTTGTATTGAAAATCGGACCGTCAGCAGACGTCATGCGGCAATCAGGCGGATCCAAAAACGATTCTTTATAGAAGATCTTGGTTCCACGAATAAAACACATATCAACAATATTGATATTGGAAGTGGAAGACTTGTCGAATTAAAGGAAAATGACAGAATTGTCTTATCTGATGAGGAATTTTTGTTTTCATTGGTGGGATGATAAGTGATCCGGAATAGGTGAGAGTTTGTTGTGAACAGGAATTTATGAACGGATTGTGCGACATATAGAAAAATGCCGGAGGAATGACTTTATGGAATATGAGGTTAAGATAGTAGTCCAGAATGGGCAGCGGATAAAAGAATATCGCCTGGATGAATTTGGCAAAGATGTCATCGCCTTCGGAAGAAAACCGGATTGTGATATCGTGTTCTCCAATCCGAAAGTATCCGGACAACATGGCTGTTTTTACAAGGAAAACGGTCAGTGGTATGTGCAGGATCTGAATAGTACAAACGGCATTCTTCGCAACGGGGAAAAAATAACATCTGCAAGGCTTCATCAACATGATGAACTGATTTTGGATACATCTGACAAACCGGATTCTCTTAAGATTCAGGTTAAGAAAAGGGAAAAGAAGCTTTCTGACGCACTTCATACTGTTTCAAATGACAATGGAACAATATATGGTGGAAAGAATACGGATGAAAAGGTTTCTTTGGATTATGGAGAAAAAAGTCGCAAGGTTGAGGTTGGTTTAGGCCGGCAGTACGATGTAAATAGAATTCATACAAATGATATCGCTTCCGGGGAAAGCAGAGGGAGTGTTTTACAAAAGGACAGGAATGCATCGAGGGGAAAAAAGAAAATAGTTCTTGCTATAGTTATCACTTTGGTCATTCTTTTATCCGGAGGCATCGGCCTATTTATATGGAATAAGAAGAATAAAGGAGAAGGAGGCGAAAAAGTATCTGAAGGAAAACCAAATGAAGAAACAATAGCTGCAACAACAGAATCCTCCGGCGATAAAGTGAAAAGCGGCGAGGAAATCTATGAGGAAGCGAGTCAGTCAACTGTTGAAATTGTAGCGGAAAAGAATGAATACATGGCTTCAATCGGAACGGGTTTTTTCATAGATGACAGGGGCGCAGTAGTAACAAATTATCATGTGATCGATGGGGCCAGTTCTGCGACAGTAACGTTATCCAATGGGGATATGTGTGAAGTGAAAGGCATCATTGGTTATGATGAGACAAGGGATATAGCGATTCTTTCCACGGATGCAAAGGAGGCAAAACCGCTTATATTTAGAACAGATACGGTAAATACAGGTGAGAAAGTATATGCTCTGGGAAGCTCACAGGGGCTAACCGGAACATTTACGGATGGTATCGTATCACAGGCTAGTCGTGAAGAAAGGGGAATGGTCTATATTCAGCATACTGCGCCGATCACAAATGGAAACAGCGGCGGTCCGCTTCTGGATGAATATGGCAAGGTTGTGGGAATTAATACATGGGGATTTGTAGATGGACAGAATTTGAATTTCGCAATTCCGATTATTGAAGTGGAAAAGCTGTCACGCGATCATGAGATGACTCTTGCTGAGGTGTATGAGACAGAATATGGAAGGAGTTTTGGTAATTCCGCAAATAATGCAGGAAATTATTATTCGGTTACTCTTTGTCAGAATGGGGAGAAATCCATTGAGGCGGCTATTCCGACTGACATGGAAACAGAAACCAGGGATGGTTCGGTTTATGCTACATACCAAAAAGAGGACTGCATTTTGCGGGTGAGTTCAAATATTAAAATGGATAATGCTAATCTGGGAAAGGATGCCTGGCAATATATTGCCGATTATATGTCAACATATCTGAACGAGGAATACAAAGAGACCGGGATGCGTTTCGGTGATTCCCAGGTGATGGATATGGATATTAACGGAACTTCGTGGACAAGCATTTCCACGGAGGGAAGTGGTGACGGAGCCTTCATGGAGGTTCAGATGTTGGTATATGAGGCAAATGGGGCAATCTATTCCGTTTCATTTTCAGGTATCTATTTGGATAACGAAAACTATATCGATAACTGGGTCGATTTTTATGATATTCAGGATGGGATTATGTCATCTATTCAAGTGAAATAATATAGTTCTTCTTTGACGGAATCGTCATATGTCGGGATATGTTCTTGTGGGAAGGAGAAGAATGATATATCGAAGTCAAAAAAACAACGTGGAATAATTCAACGCATAAATAATCATTTTTTGCTATATCAATATGCAAGGAGAGGAGCGGGGCGTTAAAAAAACGAAAACTGTTATTACAAACGAAACAATAGAAGTTAAACCCATTACGCAATATCGTTGGCGTAGAAAATTGAAGTCTGTGAAAGGGGCTACATGGACATTGCGGTAGGATTAAAACAAGGTACAGTACTGAATAACAGATACCGGATCGAATCCGTCATAGGAATGGGCGGGTTTGGTATTACTTATCGTGCGCTTGATGAAACGCTTCAGGATACGGTTGCCATTAAAGAATACTTTCCATCCGGTATTGTTACGCGGACAGAGAAAAAAACGGTATCTATTATTTCGAGAGATCATAGTAAGAGTTTTGAACATGGGGTAGAACGTTTTTTGCGTGAGGCAAGAGACGTGGTTAAATTCAAGAATAATCCTAACATTGTTAGCGTTACGGATTTTTTTAAAGAAAACGGAACGGCTTACATGGTTATGGAATATTTGGAAGGTGTCACGCTGAATGATTACATGAAAGCTAGGGATTGGACCATAAATGAAGAGATGACAATTCAAATTCTCTTTTCATTGATGAATACACTGGAAGATGTTCATAACAGAGGTATGGTTCATCGGGATATTTCACCCGATAATGTGTTTGTCTGCAAAGATAACAGCATAAAACTTATAGATTTCGGTGCGGCAAAACAGGATAGTGGTTTGAATCCCGGAACTGCATCCATAGTGTTGAAACAGGGATATGCGCCTGTGGAACAGTATTCCGGAAAAGGAAATATCGGGCCGTGGACCGATGTATATGCATTTGGTTCCATGATGTACTATTTGATGACCGGGACAAAGCCAAAGCCATCGATCGATCGGGTGATGAATGATGAGCTTGTTTCGCCACGTAAACTGAATCCGAATATATCAGAAGTGATGGACAGAGCTATAATGAAGGCATTGGCACTAAAGGCTGAAG
>Ga0247608_10004891_pt1 | contig 14764 bp, 5 predicted proteins | sample 176DNAGHGlowgp2_FD_193490 | JGI IMG/M metagenome (GOLD analysis project Ga0247608, IMG submission 193490) | Sheep rumen microbial communities from Palmerston North, Manawatu-Wanganui, New Zealand - 1766 DNA GHGlow gp2 | ecosystem: Host-associated > Mammals > Digestive system > Stomach > Rumen ...
CTATCACATGGCTAACACCGACAAATGGTATTTCGCCTATACTTTCGACGGTGATACGGTGACCGTCGTTGATGCCTGCCATGCCCAAAACATGCACGAAAACCTAAAATAGCCCCGTTCCCTTCTCATACTCTGCCAATAATTAATTTTCCTTTTTTTACGTGCGTATCAATTAATTGCCTAATTTTGCGCCCTCAAAATTTTCGCATCCGCGAACCCAATATTATAGTGTCCCCCTAATCCCTAAATCTTTAAATCTTAAATCTTTAAATCTTGAATCTTTAAATCAACAAATACAAACAACAAAATAACAAACCACAAACAAAAATGAACAAAAGATTTACAAAACTTATCGCAGCTCTCGCGCTGCTCGTCTTCATGACGCCGAGTCTGGCGGGATGGGGACAGACGAGAACGGAAGTGACAGACGTCCTCAATCGAGAATTGACGGGTGTTACAGGTACTTCATACACCGAATGGAGTGGCAAGACCAGCAATTCTGATGCTGTATGGGCAGGACAAAGTGCTGGAGGAAATGAATCCATTCAACTGAGAAGTAGCAATAGTAATTCTGGTATTATTTCTACAACATCAGGTGGAACTCTTACCAGTGTTAGTGTTGAATGGAATTCAAACACATCTAGCAGCAGAACATTGAACATCTATGGAAGTAATACTGCATATACGGCAGCTACCGACTTATACGATTCCTCGAAGCAGGGAACTTTGCTTGGTACTATTGTAATGGGAACAAGTACTTCTTTAACAGTTAGCGATAGTTATCAATACATAGGAATTCGTTCGGCAAGTGGCGCTTTGTATCTTACAAGTGTTAATGTTACTTGGACTACTGGTAGCGCCCCCACACCTCCCTGCGCCACTCCCACCTTCAGCCTCGAAGCTGGTACATATTCTGAAGCTCAAACGGTGAGTATCACCTGTGAAACAGAAGGTGCTACTGTGTATTACACGACCGATGGTGATAATCCTACTGCTTCAAGTTCTGTCTATAGCGCACCTCTTACCATCGAACAAACGACAACGGTGAAAGCCATTGCCATGAAAGAGGGCTATAACAATAGTGCTGTGGCTACAGCAGTTTATACGATTGCCCAAGAGCAAACCTTTAACAAGATTGCCGGACACAATCCTGTCGATGGGCAGACCTACCTCATCGTTGATTTGACTTCTGGAAGGGCTCTTACAAGTGCCAATGGAACCTCTTCGGCTCCTACTGCTGTAGAAGTGACTATTAATGAAGACAATGATCAAATTACGACTGCCGAATCGGCTCTTCAGTGGACTTTTGAGGCTGTGGAAGGTGGATATGTGATTCATCCTGTTGGTAATAATGCTAATTGGTTATATTCAACAGATAGCAACAATGGAGTTCGCGTTGGAACCAATGAAAACAAAATATGGACACTCGATGTTACAGATGCAACAAATACAGATTATCATGGTTTTCAGCATAATGGAACTTCTCGCTATATAGGCGTTTACAGTAGTTCAGATTGGCGTGCTTATACATCGGCAAACAATAATATCAAAGATACAAATATCGCTTTGTTTGTCCTAGGTGAAGCTCCAAATGATCCTGTCATCACCGCTTCCAACGTTAGCATTGAATATGATGCAACGGAAGGCGAAATCACCTATGTCATCGAAAATCCTGTAGATGATGCTACAGTTGTTGCCACCACCACTGCCGAGTGGCTCACCATCGGCACTATTGGTGAAACGGTTCCTTTCAGCTGCTCGGCCAACACCGAAACATCGGCCCGCCCCGCCACTGTTACATTGAATTATGTGAAAAACGGCGAAACCTTGGCCACCAAGGATGTTACAGTTACGCAGGCTGCTGCTCCTGTGGTTTACACTACTATTCCCGCATTGTTCGAGGCTGCCACAAGTACTGAGAAAAGTGTTTTGGTTACCTTCAACAATTGGGTGGTTTCAGGTTCGACGAATAAGAATGTGTTTGTCACCGACAACAATGGCAATGGTTTCGTGATATTCGATAACGATGGAGGTTTAACTGACATCTATACCGCTGGCGACATCCTTTCTGGCACTGCTGTTTCTTGCACTTTGAAGAAGTACAATGGCTTTGCTGAACTTCTTAACGTGAATGCAACAGATCTAACCATCGCCACTGGAGGCAATGTCACTGAAGCCAATGTTGCCATGGCTGACCTCGCTGGTGTTAACACAGGCGCTCTGGTGCATTACGACAATCTGACTTGCAGTGTGAATAACAACAAGTATTATCTCACCGACGGTACCACAACCCTTCAGGTCTACAATACCCTCTTTGCTTTCGAAGCTCTTGAAGCTGGCAAAACATACAACATCACGGGTGTTTATCAGCAGTATAACGACACCAAGGAGATTCTTCCCCGCAGTGCTGCTGATATTGAGGAGGTTCAAGTCCAGCATGATGAATACACTTTGACCATTGGTAATCCCGACAACATCACTATCACGGCTAACTATGATGAAGAGGTTCTCACCAATGGTGAAGAAGCTGAAATTCTTGATGGCACCGAGGTGACTTTCGTGGTTAATGTAGCTACGGGTTATGTACTGGAAAGTGTGACCGTTATTGATGCTAACCAAGAGGCAGTGTCGTTTACTGAAACCTCTGGTGCTTATACTTTCAATATGCCTGCAGTTGACGTGACCATCAATGCCACGGCTGAGGAATATGTTGCTCCCACGCCGAGCAATTATGTTCGCATCAGCTCGCTCGACGATCTGACCGATGGAAGCGTAGTGATTATCGCTGCTCGCCATAACTTAACGGCCGACTCATATTATGCCATGAAGAACGCTACTTCAGGCAAACCCGAAGGTACGCTATTCACCAGCGCCACTTCTGAAGCAGGCGAAACCGTCGCTTCAACGATTACGGATGAGGAAGAGAATTATTACTGGACTGTCAATGTCGTTGATGGTGGCTATACATTCACCAATGCTTCTGACAACAAGATTGGTTATAGTGGTAGCGGTACCGATTTCCAAAAAGATGGCAATAATACTACTTGGACTATTGAAAAACTCACAGCTGGTGACAAGGCTATGGTTCCTGAATATGAAGGTTTCGTCATCAAGAATGGTACAACCAACACAAGAGCTTTTGCTTTCAATGGTTCTGTGTTTGGCGCATACGCCACAAGTAACATGAATTCAGGTGGTTATAATTTCTACCTCGACTTCTTCGTACAAACTTCAGAGCCCGCTGGTAACCAACTCTGCATCACCGGCTACGGCGAAGGCGCTGGCAATTGGTATCTCATCGCTTCGCCCGTCAGCACCAATCCTGAGGCTGCCGGCATGATTACCGATGAATTGGGTGCTCAAGCTACTCCTGAGACTGCCACCTACGACCTCTATTACTACGACCACAACGCAGAAGATGGTCTGGAATGGCGTAACTACAGAACGCAAAACTTCAACCTTGAACCTGGCACTGGCTACCTCTATGCCAATAAGAACAACGCCACCCTTACCTTTACCGGCACGGCTTACGAAGGCAATGGTAGCTTCGATCTTGTTCCTGGCTGGAACCTCGTGGGCAACCCGTTTGCCACCACTGCTTACATCGGCCGTAACTTCTATACGATGAACCCCGCTGGTACGGATCTTATCGCTTGCACTACATCCAATGACCCCATTGAGGCCATGCACGCCGTGTTCGTCGAAGGCGGCGATGAAGACTATGTGACCTTCAGCACCACTGCTCCTGAAGCCAAGAGCCAAATTGTTGCCCTCAACGTCACCCGCAACCGCGGCACCGCCATCGACCGCGCCATCGTCCGCTTCGACGAAGGCCAACAGTTGCCCAAGTTCCAACTCAACCCTGAGAACACCAAGCTCTACATCGCCCAAGGCAATAAGGACTACGCCATCGTGCGCAGCGCCACCCAAGGCGAGATGCCCGTCAGCTTCCGCGCCGCCGAAAACGGCACCTACACCCTCAGCATCGAGACCGAGAACGTCGAGATGGACTACCTCCACCTCATCGACAACATGACCGGCATGGACGTCGACCTGCTCCAAACCCCGAACTACAGCTTCGAGGCCAAGACCAGCGACTACGCCAGCCGCTTCCGCCTCGTGTTTAGCGTCAACGGCATCGACGAACAAAACGCCGAGACCTTCGCCTACTTCAACGGCAGCGAATGGGTCGTCAGCAACCTCGGTGAGGCCACCCTGCAAGTCGTCGACGTGATGGGCCGCATGCTCAGCAGCCAGGCCATCAGCGGCAACGCCGAGCTCAGCCTCAACCAACCCGCCGGCGTCTACATGCTCCGCCTCATCAACGGCAACGACGTGAAAGTGCAAAAGGTGGTGGTGAGATAAATGTTTTGATCCCACCTCCCCCTTTTCAAAGGGGGCAGGGGGGATTCGAAGACCCTCTCCCACGTCCGGTAGGCTCCCCCTTCTAAGGGGGCAGGGGGATTCGAAGACCCGAACAGGAAAACACAAAACACGAACAAACAAGAAAACAAATACAAAACAACAAAATACGATGAAGAAATTAGTTTTGACAATCGCAATCGTCCTCGGATTAGGTATGACCTCCTTCGCCGACCCCAACGGTGGCCTGTTCCAACGTGGCAACACGCCTGAGACTCCGGAGAACATCGACCGTACTGGTGGCATGGCCACTCCTGGTCTGCCGATCCATGGCAAGACTGAGAACCAAGACGCTCCCGTGGGCAGCGGCATCGCCGTGCTCCTGGGCCTCGGCGCCGCCTACCTCGTGGGCAAGAAACGCAGAGAGGAATAATCGAAGCCCCTCGTGGGTCAGATCAGCCGGTTTATCCGGCAAAAGAAACGTTTATGCAAGTCGACCGCAGCCGCGGTCGGCTTTTTTTTGCTACCTTTGTCCGCTGAAAACCACCTCGAAACGATAGATGCCGCAACGCCGACGATACATCATGTTTTTGTTTGCCTTCCTGATGGCAGCCCCGCTCATGGCCCAGATTCCGAGTGGCTACTACGACGCCGCCAACGGCAAGACCGGCGACGCGCTGAAAGTGGCGTTGCACGACATCATCAAGGGGCACACCACGGTCTCATACAATAATCTATGGAACGCCTTTTGGAGCACCGACAACAAAGGCAACGGCATCGTCTGGGACATGTATTCCGATGTGCCAGGCGGTACGCCGCCCTATACCTTTGAGATGGGCCAAAACCAATGTGGGATCTATAATACCGAGGGCGACTGTTACAACCGTGAGCATTCGTGGCCACAAAGCTGGTTCAACGAGCAAACCACGCCGCGCACCGACTTGCACCACATTTTCCCTACCGATGGCTTCGTCAACCAAAAACGTGACAATTATCCCTACGGCGAAGTGCAATCCGCTTCTTGGACTTCAAGGAATGGCTCGAAGTTAGGGCCTTGCAAAACCTCTTTGGGCTACACGGGCACGGTGTTCGAGCCCATCGACGCCTATAAGGGCGATTTCGCCCGTGCGCTTATGTATATGAGTGTGCGTTATTATTCAGAGGATGGCAGTTGGAGCACCAGTGCCATGACCAACAAGTCGGAGATCCTGCCTTGGGCCATCGCCATGCTCATGGAATGGAACGAACAAGACCCCGTGAGCCAAAAGGAAATCGACCGTAACAATGCCATTTACGCCGACTACCAGCACAACCGCAACCCCTTCATCGACCATCCCGAATACGCCCGCATGATCTGGGACGAGAACTGGAGTGGGGGCGGCGACGACCCAGGCGGCGACGACCCTGCCGAGGGCGATTACGTGAAAGTCACCGCCGCGCCCGACGACTGGAGTGGGGAATACTTGATCGTGTACGAAAACGGCAGTTTGGCCTTTGACGGTGGCTTGACCACGCTCGATGCCACGGGGAATATCATCAGTGTTACGATCGAAAACAACACCATCGCAGCTACCGAAACCGTTGATGCAGCTATGTTTACGATTGCCGCAGTTGACGGCGGCTATTCCATTCGGAGTGCCAGTGGGTATTACATTGGGCAGACCGCAGATGACAACGGCTTGAAATCAAGTCAAGAGATTGCTTATGCCAACACGGTATCGTTTAACGGCAACGACATCGACATCGTCGGAGCGAGGGGAGCGCATCTGCGATTCAACAATGCCTCAAACCAAAGCCGTTTCCGCTATTTCAAGTCAAGTACATATACCAACCAACAACCCATTCAGCTCTACAAGAAGACGACGCCGACGGCCACGCAATCCGTCACCCTTTCTGCCGGCTGGAACTGGTGGGCGCCTACCGTCGAAGCGGACGTTGACGGCCTCTTCGATGCCGTGCAGGTCGTGGGGCACGATGGCGCGACACCAACCCACGTCGCCCCTGGAGAGATGTACAAGATCTGGGCTGAAACCGCCTTGCAACTGACCCTCAGTGGTACCCCTGCTGCCGATGTGAGTGTCGCCATCCATCCTGGCGTCGCCAATTGGTTCGGCTGTCCGACCGTCGAAGCCGTCGCCCTTGGCGACCTCGGCATCACGCCTGCCAACGGCGACAAAATCATCTCGCAGGATGGTGGTTTCGCCATCTACCAAGGCGGCACATGGTCGGGCACCCTCACAAGCCTCCAGCCGGGTAAGGGTTATGTCTATTTTTCCGTGGCTACTCAATCGAAGACACTGACATTCTGATTATTACTCATTGAAAGAGGTTCCCGCCAGCGGGAACAATCACTCTTGGCTTCGCCCCCGCGTCCGGTAGGCCGTCCCCCGTCCCCCTTCAAAGGGGGTAGGGGATTAGGGGGTGCCCGCAAGTCAGGTAAGTCCCCACATCCCTTCCCATTCCTTCTCGTCGCTTCGCGCCGCGTCCGGTAGGCCTCCCCCTCTTGAGGGGGTGCCCGCAGGGCGGGGGAGTCAACACACGCCTCAAACAAATCCCCCCGCAGGGCGGGGAAGCCATCACACGCCCAAAACAAATCCCCCCTCCCAAAAAAACAAAAAAATCATCCCTTTTTTTGTCTTGTAAGTCTAATTATTTTGTAAATTTGCGGGTTAAAATTGCAAAAAAAATGAAACTTTTGCGTATTGCTTGCTTGTTTGTTGCCGTATGGATCGGCAGCAGCGTCATGGCCCAGAGCCAAAGGGAACTCCAACAACTCATGCGCGACCGCGGTGAGTATTACTTCACCCTCAGCGTCGACGACCCCACTATAATCAACGACATCAGCCAAGTCTGCTCCGTCGATGCCACCAACGGCCGGACCGTCGTCGCCTACGCCAACCAAAGAGAATACGACAAACTGCTCAGCCTGGGCTACCAGCCCGAGTTGCAGACGCCGCCTTCGCTGCGTGCCAACGTCACCATGTGGAATGGACAAGGAACATACAATTGGGATTCTTATCTGACTTATCCCCAATATGTGTCCATGATGGAAGGCTTTCCGGCAAAGGCCGTTGAGGGTCGCACTTGCACTTTGTTCAGCCTTGGCACGCTTTCCACAAGTGCCCATCGCCAACTCTTAGGTGTCCGCATCAACAATGGGAACCCCGAGGGCAAGCCGAAGTTCCTCTACACTTCCACAATGCACGGCGATGAAATCACGGGCATGATCCTTATGCTGCGCCTCATTGACGAACTCTGCACCAGCACCGACAGCCGCATCGTCAACCTGGTGAACGACCTCGACATCTACATCATGCCTCTGACTAACCCCGATGGTACTTACAAAGGGGGCGACAACACTGTCAATAGTGCCCAGCGTTATAACGGTCACAATATTGACCTGAATCGTAACTATAAGGACTATTATAAGGGCAATCACCCTGATAACAATAGTTATGAGGATGAGACCGTTTGGACTATGGCCTTCGGTGACTCGCTTTTGTTCACCATGAGTGCCAACTATCACGGTGGAGCAGAGGTGATGAACTATCCTTGGGATGCCGTTTACGACGACCATGCCGACAAGGATTGGTATGAATATGTTTGCACCGAATATGTCCGAATCGCTCGACAGGTCTATTCTTCCTACATGTCGGACACCTACTCTAATGGCGTCACCAATGGTGCTGCTTGGTATGTCATCACGGGTAGCCGACAAGACTACATGAATGCCTACGACCAATGCCGCGAGGTGACCGTAGAGTGCTCAACCGACAAGACGCCTTCGGCCTCGCAGTTGTCCAACTTCTGGAACTACAACCACAATAGCATGCTGGCCTTCATGGAGCAATGCCGTAATGGTGTTCATGGCGTGGTGCGTGACGCCGACAATGGCCAACCTATCGAAGGCGTGAAAGTGACTGTGCTCAACCACGACAGCGAGACTTCGTTTGTCACTACGCATTCTGTGGGTGATTTCCACCGGCCCATTAAAGGTGGTACATACACCTTCGCTTTTGAAAAAGAAGGCTATTGCCCTCAGTTTGTAGACGTGACTATTGCTGATGGAGAAAGAGTGGAATTAAACAATATTCAACTGACTCCCGGAAACAATTGTTTGATGCCCGTTTTCTCGGCTTCTACCACTAATGTGTCACTTGGTTCAAGTATCAGTTTTACCGATGCCTCATATGGTGATATTGTATCGTGGAATTGGGCTTTTGAAGGTGGTACACCATCTTCATCTACAGCTCATAATCCTTCTGGTATTAGTTATAACACTGCCGGTACGTATGATGTTACTTTGACCATTACTGATGCTCAGGGCAACAGCGAGACTCTTACTAAAGAGAACTATATCCATGTCATAGAATCATACAACATGTCCAATAATACTACGGTTACTACTTGTGATGCCATATTCTATGACTCGGGCGGCGCAAATGCCAATTATGGAAACCAACTCAACTATACCATGACTTTCTATCCCGAAAGCGAAGGTGCTAAAGTCAACGTTTCTTTCATCGAGTTTAATACTGAAAACAATTACGATTTTCTATACATCTATGACGGTCCCTCAACTTCTTATACACAAATTGGGAAATACTCAGGCGCAACAAGTCCTGGTCAGATAACTGCCAATAACGAGGCTGGTGCATTGACATTCAAATTCACATCAGACAGATACACCGTCTCTTCTGGTTGGTCTGCAACGATTTCTTGTGTCTATCCTCATATTGAGCAAGTAGTTGAATTTGAATCCGGTTGGAACTGGTGGACCCCCACCATTGAGATGTCGCTTGATGACCTTGAAGTCGCCCTTGGCGGCTACGCCATCCTCATCAACTCGCAAGACGAAGGCTTTGCGCGCTATGACGGACAAGGCTGGAGCGGCACCTTGTCGGAAGTCATCCCTGGAGAGATGTACCGCATCCTGACCAACACCGCGACGGAGTTTACCGTGAGCGGTGATGGCCCGACTTCGACAATTACCATTCTCCCTGGCTACAACTGGTTTGGATTCACGGGCGAACAGACGACGACAATCGCCTCGGCGTTCAGCGACTTCACGCCTACCGAAGGCGACACCATCACCGCTGAGGACGGCCATACCGCCACCTACGACGGCACGACATGGACCGGAGAGGTTGAAACCTTGCAACCCGGCCACGGCTACGTGTACCACTCCAACGCCCAAGAAAGCCGTAACATTACTTTTGAATAAATAACAAACATAACATACGATGAAGAAAGTACTATTCTCACTATTGCTTCTTGCCTTCGGCCTCAGCGCCATGGCACAACAGATCCAGCTGCGTTCGGCCGACAAGGCTGAATGCGTCAAAAGCGACATGACGGGCCTCAAGGCCTCGTTCTCCTTCTCCACCATCGAGGCTGAAGACTATGGTAGCGAGCGCGGCACCTTCTCGTGGCTCTCCATGCCCAACACCGTCATCGGCGGCAATGAAGGCGATCCGCAGATCCCCGTGGTCAACCAACTCATCGCCGTGCCCTTCGGCGCACAGCCGCGCATCGAGATCACGAGCTACAGCACGACGGACTACCGCCTCGAAGACCTCGGCATCCACACCTTGGTGCCGCGTCAGCCTTCGCTGCGCAAGGACCAGCGTCCCGAGGACGTGCCTTTCGTCTACAACGCCAACGCCTACCAGACCCGTGGCCTGCGCTCGACGCCCCAAGCCGTGGTGAGCGTGGAAGGCACCATGCGTGGCGTGCAGCTCGGCAAGATGACCATCGAGCCCGTGAGCTATGACCCCGTCAACAACACCCTCCGCGTGTTCAACGACATCGAGGTGGAAGTCCACTTCGACGACGCCGACGCCCAAGCCACGGAGGATATGTTGGTGAAGACCTACAGCCCCGCTTTCGACAACGTCTATGCACAGCTGTTCAACAACAGGGCCATAACGGACGTCTATACCGACCACCCCGACCTCTACAACACTCCCGTGAGGATGTTGGTGATCTGCTATTCTGGATTCCAAGGTAACGAAGCCCTCAACAGCTGGCTGCAATGGAAATTACAAAAGGGTTATTATGTAGACATTTATTATACAGGCACCGGCACCAACAACGCAGGCACCACGGCAACCGCCATCGCCTCGTTCATCAAGACAAAGTACAACGCATCGGTCTCAGCTGGAAACGCCTACACGTATCTGCTGGTGATTGGCGACACTGGACAAGTGCCGCAATATATGACCAAAACGGTCTCATACGCTTGCGCTTCCGATCTTGGTTATTCAAGCGTCAATTTTTCCTCAAGTACGAGCAATTATTTCCCCGACATGTATTACAGCCGTATTTCTGTGGAAAACACCACCCACCTGACCAACTATATCAACAAAGTGTTGACCTACGAAAAATGCGAGTTCTCCGATGGCGGCGACTATCTGAATAACGTCATCCTTGTCGGCGGTTGGGACTCGAACTGGACCAGCCGTGTGGCAAAACCCACCATCAACTACGCCACGAACTACTACTTCAAATCGAGCAACACCACCTACGGCGGCTTCGAGAACGGCAATATTGAAGCCACCGTTTCCACTAGCAGCACGGCAGGATACGATGGGACTGCATTGGGTACTGGCACAACCATGGGTAATGGGGTCTATACAAGCATAAACACAGGTGTTGGTTTCCTCAACTACACCGCTCATGGCGACAGACAGGAATGGTACCAACCCAAAATGACCGCCGCTCAAGTCGCCAACCTGAGCAATGCCGGCAAATACTTCTTCGGCGTCGGCAACTGCTGTCTCACGGGTAACTTCAACAACACGACCACGACCTATTCACCTGGTTCTGCCATTGGCACCAATGCCTGTTTTGCTGAGACGATGATTCGCGTCCCCAATGCCGGTGCCGTGGCTTACGTTGGTTGCTCGCCCTATTCCTATTGGTATGAGGACTTTTACTGGGCTGTGGGCGCTCACTCTTATTCGGCAGGCAACTATCCTACTCAATCAGCCTCGTCGAAAGGTGTTTACGATATCATGTTTGAAGATCAATACTGGAACTCGGCATCGTCGTTGCTCTATGTCGGTAACCTCGCCGTGCAGCAAGCCGTCACCAACGGCAATACCACAAGTGGTGTCACCGATGGCGACTGCAACAACTCGGCCCACTATTACTTCCAGTTCTACCACACCTTCGGCGACGGCTCCGTGATGCCTTACATCACCAAGCCTGAAGCCAACACCGTGACGATACCCAGCACAGTCACCCCTGGCACCACTTCCATCACCGTAAATGCCGTGGCCGGCTCCTACGTCGCCGTCACCGACAACAGCTCGGTCATCTACGGCGTGGCCGAAGCCAACACATCAGGTGTGGCCACCGTGAACTTCACCAACGCCATCCCCAGCACTGGCACGCTCTATGTGGTCGTCACCCGCCAGCAGTACCAACCCTATTTCGGCACCATCAGCATCGTGGGTGGCACGCAATACACCATCACCGCTGAAGTCAACCCAGCCGATGGAGGCACCGTGAGCGGCGCTGGTCGGTATTACGGGAACACCTCCTGCACACTGACGGCAACCCCGAACGCCCATTACGACTTCGCTAACTGGAAGATGGACAACAGCGTGGTGAGCACCGACCCGACTTATACCTTCACGGTCACACAAAACGCCACCTATACGGCTAATTTCACAGCGCTGATGCCTCATGGTATCACTTGCAACCCCGTTGAGAACGGAAGCATCAGCGCTAACCCGACCACAGCCTACAAGAACGAGACCGTCACCCTGAGTGCCACCCCTGCTTCGGGTTATTTCTTCTCGACATGGGACGTCAGGGATGCCAACAACAACAGCATCGCCGTGACCGACAACCAGTTCACCATGCCCGACAGCGACGTGACAGTGAGTGCCACCTTCGTCAGCGGCTGCACCGTCACTGTGGCCGAGGTGGAGCACGGCACCGTGACCGCCTCGACGACGGGTGCCGCCCCTGGGACGGTTGTCACTTTGACAGCCACGCCCGAGACCGACTACTACTTGAGCACATGGCTTGTCTTCAAGACGGGCGATGTGAACACTACTGTGGCGGTGACGAACAACCAGTTTGTCCTGCCTGCCTACGACGTCACCGTCGTCGGCATCTTCAAGATGACGCAGGAAGCCGAGATTGCCATTGGCAGCGGTGCCAGTGCCAGCAGCTATCTTCCTACCTACGCGTATTACAAGTATTCGCTTACCCAACAGATCTTTACCTCGAGCGAGATCGGCCAAGCAGGAACTATTACCGCCATCGCGTTTAAGGTGGGTAACAACAAATCGACAACCAGAACGGTTGATGTGTACCTTTCACACACGACCAAAAGCGCCTTCACGGGTGATGCGGATTGGGTCTCACAAAGTACGGCCTACCGTGTGTTCTCCGGAAGTGTAACCTTTGCGTCCTCTGATTGGACAACCATCACCTTGAATACGCCTTTCGAATATGACGGCACAAGCAACCTGCTCCTTACGGTGGACGACAATACAGGATCCTACGTTAGCAGTAGCAGCTCACCTTCGTTCTATGTGTACAGTGCCAGCGGTAACACCTCCATTTACAAATACAATGACAACACCAACTATAACCCGGCATCGATGAGCACAAGCGGAAGCCGTTTGCAACAAAACAACCAAGTCACTTTCACAATGACTACTGGTGCTGGCACTGCCTCGCTTGCCGTCTCACCCAATGCCATGGACGGTTTCAGTTACGCTGAGGGCTACGGTCCGTCGGCGGTGAAGAGTTTTGCTGTCATCGGTGTCGACCTGTCGGGCGACATCACCGTCACCGCTCCCGCCGATTATGAGATCAGCGACGCGGAGAACGGCACATACGGTTCTACTTTGACCCTTACGGCAAGCAATAGAAGTGGCCGAGAAACGCTGACCTACGACTTCGAGGATGGCTGGCAGGGTTGGACAACCTTCCAAGGCACTACCACTTCGCCAAACAGCTGGATGCATAATACGGAATATCCTACCACCAACAATAACTTTAGCAGTGGCTATGGTTACAACAGTAGTGATGGGTTCATGCTTTCCGAGTCTTATATCTCCGGTTCTTCGAGCGGCAGCGGCACCGCCGTCACACCCGACAACTACCTTGTCTCGCCCCAAGTGACTCTCGGTGGCAGCATCACCTTCCATGCTGGCGTGCAGAATGTCAGCTATTGTGCAGAAAAATTCTCCGTGATGGTCTCGACGACTGGCAACACTGCTGCCAACGCCTTTACTACGGTCCAGACGTGGACCTATACCCCCAATGCTACTTCAGGCAGCGAATGGCAAGAGTTCACCGTTGACTTGAGCGCCTACAGCGGCATGGGCTACATCGCCATCCGCCACTTCGACTGCTACGATCAATGGATACTTAAGGTCGACGACATCACCGTCGTGGAAGGTGGGGGAGAAGCTCCCGTCAACCCCACCAATCCAACCACAGACTTTCTCGCTGCTAACGTCTACGTCCGCCTCAAAGGGGACCTCAGCCAAGGCCAATACAACGAGACCTTGACTGTCGCCACAGGTGATGTCACCAGCAATGTGAGCCTCAACGGCGAGGTCTATCCCACCTTGTCCGCCGGCTCCAACTGGTGGACGCCCACCACGATGATGACGCTCGAGCAACTCGAAGAAGCCCTCGGCAGCAATGCCGTCCTCATCAACTCGCAAGACGGCGGCTTCGCCCGCTATGAGGACAACGCTTGGAGCGGCACGCTGACGGAGATTGTCCCCGGACAGATGTATAAGATCGAGACCACGGCTCCCGTCAGCCTCATCATGAGTGGCGCACCCGCTACAGGTGTCAGCCTGACCATCATGCCTGGCCATAACTGGTTCGGCTACACGGGCAGCCAGGCAAAAACGGTTGCCGCTGCCTTCAGTGAATATACGCCTACCAACGGCGACACCATCACCGACAAAGCGGGCAATACTGCCACTTATAACAACGGCTGGAGTGGCTCGCTCACAACCCTTGAGCCTGGCCATGGCTATGTCTACAACAGCAAGGCCACGCAAAGCAGCACGCTGTCATTCTAGCAGACCCAGACCTTTGACCCTGACCCTGACCCAACAACATTTTGAAGTTGGTCAGGGTCAAGGTCAGCGGTCAGGGTGAAATAACAAATGTCAACAATAAACCAAGAACTAAAGACACATCTGATCATGAAGAAAAGCATCATCCTTAGCATCCTTCTGGCCGTCGGCCTGAGCCTCTTCGCCCAGCAAGCCGCGCCCCAATGGCACAACATCCTCGGCGACCAGCCCGAGACCTACCGCACCCAACTCATCAGCAGCTCGGAAAACAGCATCCAAGTCAACGTGCAGGTGCCTGGCTTCTATACCGCCAGCGTCACCACACCCCGTGGCGAAGC
>Ga0247608_10004892_pt1 | contig 14762 bp, 12 predicted proteins | sample 176DNAGHGlowgp2_FD_193490 | JGI IMG/M metagenome (GOLD analysis project Ga0247608, IMG submission 193490) | Sheep rumen microbial communities from Palmerston North, Manawatu-Wanganui, New Zealand - 1766 DNA GHGlow gp2 | ecosystem: Host-associated > Mammals > Digestive system > Stomach > Rumen ...
TTGTATAATTTCGAAGCTGCGATATTCAGGGGCATCGGCAATACGAGGATACCGTTCCTTGCGCTCGTAATAGCAGGCCTTATCAATGTCGGTCTCAATATTTTCTTTGTCGTATTTATGGGAAGGACCGTTGACGGCGTAGCTACTGCGACGGTCATCTCAAACATGATAAGCGGCATTGTCCTGCTGCTCTTTCTGAAGAAGTCCAAGACACCTGCAAGGTTCGATGAGAAGAAGCTTCGGATCAGCGGGTCCGTGCTTAAGAAGATCCTTAAGATCGGCATTCCTTCAAGCCTTCAGGCATGCGTTTTCTCAGCTGCGAACATCATTATCCAGTCAGCTATCAACAGCCTCGGAACCCTTGTTGCCGCTGCATCTTCGGCAGCCTTCAACATCGAGATATTCTCTTACTACGTGCTCAACAGCTTCGGTCAGGCATGCACGACATTCACGGGCCAGAACTACGGAGCGAGGAAGTTCGACAGATGCAGGAAGTCATTGAAGCTCTGCCTTCTTGAAGGCATCGTCATCGAAGGCCTGATGGTCGGTTTCCTGCTGTTCTTCGGCAGGGATCTTATCGCCGTCTTCAAGCCCGGCAATCCCGAGCTCGTCGAGATCGGTTATGTCCGCGTAATGTTCATTACGACCGCGCACCTGTTCTCGCTCTTCTACGATGTCATGAGCGGTTATATGAGAGGTTACGGTATATCTCTGTCGCCTGCGCTTGTTACGATGTGCTGCATCTGCGGAATAAGGATCATCTGGATCTATACTGTTTTCGAGCAGTTCAGATCGTTTGCGAGCATCATGGCGGTATACCCTTTGAGCCTCGGCGTGAACGCGCTTGCGATATTTATCCTGCTGCTCATAAAGCGTCCTGCGAAAAAGTACAGTGCGAAGGCCTGATTTTTTGGGCAGTTTTATAATTGTATTCATTCGGATCAAGTAGTATATTTTTGGCGACAAACGGAAATCGGGGAGCTTTAAAAAGCTGAGAGGGATCAGACATCCGACCCGCTGAACCTGACGGATAATGCCGGCGTAGGGAACCTTACATATATTTTTTGGCCTCCTGTAATTGGTGTGATCTCAAGGGATCAGAAATCCATTTGACGGAGGTGTTTTTATGTCCAAACAATCACTTAATTCAAACCGCGAGTACATTCTGCGCGTGTCCACAGGCGGCGTATGCCTGGCGCTCGCATTCGTACTCTCACAACTCAAGCTCTTTGAGATGCCTATGGGCGGCACGGTAACACCGGCATCGACACTGCCTATCATCGTTTACGGTGTTGCATTCGGACCTGTCTGGGGCTTCATAATAGCTTTCATCTTCAGCCTTCTGCAGCTCATCGGCGGCTGGCTCGTAACGCCTTTCCAGGTGTTCCTCGACTATACGCTCGGATATACTGCGTTAGGCTTTGCAGGATTCGCAGCACTTAAGGCTGATTCCAGGATCAAGGTGAACGGCGCGCTCAACAGATTCAGAAGCGCATCTGTTCTTAAGATCATTGCTTTCACACTCGTTGCATACGTCGTAAGATGGCTCGGCTCAGTTGCTTCAGGTATCATCTTCTATTCTGAATATGCTGCAGAAGCAGGCTACGACAGCGCACTCGTTTACTCAATGGTCTACAACGGTTCATTCCTGATGGCTGACCTTGCGATCCTTGCTGTTGTACTCGTTGTCCTCTACATGGTTATCCCTTCTTCCAAGGAAGATACGACGATCCCTTATATTCAGAAGTTCACTGCTGAATTCATCGGTACATTCGTACTCGTATTCGTCGGATGCGGCACAGCAATGGCAGTAGGATGCGATTCTGCAAACGGCAGCGGCTATATCCTTACCGCATTTGCCTTCGGTCTTGTTATCGTTGCCATGGCATATTCTGTCGGCAATGTATCGGGCTGCCACATCAATCCTGCAGTATCTCTTGCCATGCTGATCTCGAAAAAGATGACCGTCAAGGAATTCTGGGGCTATGTAGTATTCCAGATCCTCGGTGCAGTCTCCGGCGCAGGACTTCTCCAGTATCTTTTCTCACAGGCAGGAAAGATCGACATGACAGGCGTTACCGAAGAAATTGAAGGAAATAACGAGATGGCTAAGTGGGGTCTTGGCGCTAACGGTCTTGCAGGTGTAAACGGAAGCTTCGTTGCAGGACTCATCGTTGAGATCGTTCTTACATTTATCTTCGTAATGGCTATCCTCGGTGTTACTGACGAGAAGTTCAAGCACGGTTCATTCGGCGGAGTCGTTATCGGCCTGTCTCTCGTTCTCGTACACATCTTAGGCATCAGCCTTACAGGCACTTCAGTTAACCCTGCTCGTTCCATCGGACCTGCAATTTTCGCAGGCGGCGCAGCTTTAAGCTCGCTCTGGGTATTCATCGTCGGACCTCTGGCAGGTGCAGCTCTTGCAGCAGTTGTTTATAAGGCGATCACAAAAGCAAAGGAAGACAAGGCTGCCAAATAAGTTTGTTGTGAAAGCAGACGACTGAAATTGAATCCATTTTGGGGATGATATCCCCTTACACGTTGCTTACCGGTCTGACTGCCCGAAAGGTCAGGCCGGTAAGTTTTTTTATGCCTTAATTGCGAACTGCACATAATATCTTAAAAATCTAAAAAATCTGTTATAATTCTTTATGGAATGAGGGTTAGGGGGTTTTGCTTTTGTTTTCCCGGGCTCTCATATGATGTGATTCAGAGTATTTTTTCGCTATCGGTTAAGGCACAGGGTGAAGATTATGAGTTCAGAAAACGACAGATCGTCTTATGCGATCAAGAAGAACACGAAGCGTCAGGCGTGGGAGCTCGGCAAGGGCTCTGACATGGAAAAGCAGCTGATAAAGACCGGCAGGCTCGTGGCACGTGACGGCGGGATCTATGAAGTATTTACCAGAGAGGCTACTGAGGGTAAGGGCCAGATCGCGAATGCCGGAGATTTTTTCAAAGTGGATGCCGAAGGCTATCCGTCACCCTGTGAGAGAAGCTGGTTCTTTGCAAACCATAAGCATGTTGAAGGCGACTGGTATGAACAGGTCGCAAAGCCGCTGAAGATATGGCGCAAGGACGATCCGGAGACTGAGGAGATCAGGTTCCTCATTGACAGCGGTGCACTTAATATCCATTCCGAAGATCTTAATAAATACTATTCCGCATTTTTGTGGGGCACCATGGAGACAGCGGCATCTGATGCCGTGATCGTCTTATATTCCGTCGATAAGAATGACGAAGGGAAGATCGAATCGATCAGTTTTAATTTTGTAGAGTCTGATTATTTCAAGGAGAATTATAAGATAATCAAATCGTAAAGACTAGTAAGATCAGACAGAGCTTTTGTCCGGAACATATTCCGGCAACGTGATCTATAGGGGGTGTATCATGTTGAAGAGGATCAGTTGTATCTTATGTGCGGCTCTTTTAATGCTGTCAATGACAGGGTGTTTTTTCTTGAGACCACGCAGAACTGCAAAAACATCATACGATTACGAGGAGCTTAGAAAAACAGTTACCGATGATCTTACTAATGAAATCTCCATAACTGACTGGAGCGGAGATGTTCCCGAAGGCATGGAGGTTAAGTATGTCGTTGTAAAAGAGGTTTACAGGGACGACAGAAGCAGAGATACCAAGCTTTACGATTACGATAAAGCAGGGCGTGTAATCTATTATAAAAGTGACAGCAGCACTTATTCCAAAGAATGGAAATTAGTTTATAACGGTGACGGTACTATAGCGCGAAGAGAATACAGACCGCTCAAAGCGCGCGGTTCCGCACTTGCCGGCCCTGACTATACAGCTGAATATGAATATAACGATAAAAAGCAGCTGGTCTCATTTTCGTATACTTCTGAAGGCCATTTTACATACAGATTTGAATATGAAAACGGTCATCTGGTTCATACGGATCTATACGGCGGGAAGGATTATACCTATAGCACGGAATCTGAATATTATGACTACTGCGTAGTGGTAAGTGATGATATCAATATCAGCAACGAACATAATGATATAAGGATCTGCAAGCGCACTTATGCCGATGATACTTTCGAGAAAGTCCTTACGGAGCAGTATGAATATGATGAGAGGGTTATTCAGTTTGAGTACAACGGATCAGAGCTTACAGGCTCGTATTATATAGATCAGTGGGGCCGCACGCATAAGTTTGATGCAAATGGCAACCTGTCCGCAGAGTTGGACAAAGACGGTTCTGTTCTCGAGAAATGGGAATATAACGAAAACGGTGACACAGTATTGTTCGAACAGTATGACAACGGCGTTCTTGTCGACAAAACAACAACATCCGTCTCATATAACGGAGCAGGCGACAAGCAGACCGAGACGAGTGATTTTTGGTATGTCATGGACGGAGAGGAAAAAACATTTACTGCCAAGACCACATACAGCTACAGGAATGGCTTGCTTGTATCTGAATTAGATGAGATAGACGGGGATTTTTCGAGTTTGAAAGTATACGCTTACAAGGCAATTCTTGTGCCTAAGGAATAAAGAAGAATAAGGGAGAATGATTATGAAAAAGAGTGTCAGGTTAATGGCATTGGCACTGGCGGCCGTGATGATGATCTCGGTCTGCTCGTGCTCTGACAGCGGCAGCAAAAGAACAACATCCCAAAAGGAAACTGAGACCGTGACAGAAAAGCCGGAGACAGAAGAGACAACTGCCCCAAAGGCGGCATCTGCTGACGGCACTTATGGTGAGTTATATGAGCTCATGAATGGTGTGCTTGGCAAGGACCTTGCTTCAGCAGAAGCGATGATCGGAGAATTCTTTGGTGTTGAATTAGAGGATGGTCTCGGCGGTAGTATGACCGAGACGAGGAGAGACATTGAGACAAAACTGCATTCTTACTCTGAGCTTTTTGCCAAAGGCGATTACAGGTTTAACGAATTGCAGATCTGGACTGACACTGTTGACGGACATGTCCGTATGCTGGAATTTACTCTGGTCAATGAAGCTTATGTTGCATATAAGCTGGAAAACACGCCTGAGTTAGAAGAAGAGATCAAAAAGCAGTACGAAGGGATCAAAGGAGGACTGGATAAGACTTACGGCGATGTATTCGATAAGGGCAATCCTATTTATGATGAAGACTCTTACTACTTCAAGTATAATGTGAAAGACGGTAATTTCGCATACGTTGAGATCCGTGATTTTACGGAGGAAGGCGGAAACGGCCTTTTGAAAATGTGCATTGAATTTGCGGATGTGGAAGCCATCTTAGAATACTGATTTATAGGAGGCATGATAAAAAGTAAAACAGGGGCAATGTGAAAGCTATCACGGTTGTATTATTCAAGTACAACAGTGAGACAGAGTAGAAACTAACTCGACATTTGTACTGATCCATATAAGGTCGCATAGGAGAATGAGAAGTTAGCAATCGAATCATGCAGAGGTCCTAAGAGGCCGAATGGGAGATTGGAAGCATTACCCGACAGAAGCTGTCTTGCTGAGAAGTTTTTACGGAGGAAGCAAGATGAGCAAGAAAGAAGAAAGACGTTTGTGCGTAGGCGTAGATCTGCATAAGACACAGTTCACGGTAAGCGCATTAACTGAAGACGGAGAAGTAATTCTCCAGGAAGAGTATCGAACAACTCCAGACGGATATTCCGAGTTTATAGAGGAGATGCATCGATACGAAGAAGAAGGGTGTTCCATAGAGTTGGCGGTAGAGACTACCGGTAACGCAAGGTTCTTCAAGAACCAGATGGAAAAAGAATTCTTTGATGTGACAGTGGTCAATACTAATAAGTTCAAAGTGATCACATATAGCACAAAGAAAACAGATGCAAACGATGCGTTGACGCTGGCAATGTACCTGCAGAAGGAAATGTTACCTGAAGCGCACCTTTGCAGCCAGACCAGTGAAGAGATTCGAAGGATGCTGAAAACAAGAAGGATACTTGTTCAAAGCTCTGTAAAGATTAAGAATCAGATCCACGGAATGCTTCTTGGCTACGGAATTGAGACGAATGCAGCTCAGTTTCAAAGCAAAAGAAAAAGGCAGGAACTGATGAACGATCTCGCGAATCACTACTACTCAGATTTCACTGCCTCATCACTTGAAGTGATGCTTAACATCTTAGATGTTTTAGCAGACCAAATCAAGGATGTAGAGAAACAGATCGAGACCATGGTCGAAGACAATGAAGATGTTGAGCTGTTAAAGACAATACCCGGAGTGGGAAAGATTGGCGCGGCGACTATAGCATCTTACACAGAAGATCTTGAACGATTCGATGGAGACTTCAAGAGATTTGCAGCTTATATCGGGATAGTGCCAAGCGTGCACAACTCGAATGAGACTGTGCATCTGGGACATATAACAAAGCATGGACCACAGGAGTTAAGGACGGCATTTGTTCAAGTAGCGCTTGGAATGATTCGGGCATCGAAGCAGACAAGCGATTGGCGATTAATAGAAGAATATCGTCGCAAGAAAACAGAGAAAGGTTCTGGCAGAGCAATAATTGCTTTGACCAGAAAAATAGCAAGAATAGTGTTTGTAATGCTTGAGAACAGAGAAACATTTAATCCTGATCTCATGTTGAGCAAATAGAAAAATACAGCAAACAGCTGAAACTGTTTGACTTTTTATGGGAGAATACTTATGCAGGAACCTTCATACATGATAGCGATCCCCAAGGATCAAGGCCTCATTGAAGATCCCAAGAATTTTATGGGCAATCTCACCTCCTGTGCTTTTATCAAGATCAACGACATGGATATTGATGATGACAGAGGACTTGTAGTAGATCTCACGATAGGTGACAACGATTACGAAGTCGAGATAAATCCCACCGGTGTGGAGATCCCTGATTTTGTCCGTCCCGAGCATGCTTTTACCGACGAGGAAGTAAAGATGCTCGATGAGGCACAAGCAGGGCTTAGTGTCTGCTTTGATTACGAAGGTGACAGCAATCAGTGTTTCTATGACCAGTTAAGGATCATTGACGCTTTATTCCCGGAACTTCTCGCAGTGCTTGACTGTCCTTCAGAGAAGCTCCTCTCGGGCAAATGGGTATCTCTGGCAGCTAAATCATCCGTGCTTCCTGCGCCAAGGTATCTATTCACCGTTCAGGCAATATCCGACGGCGGTGATGAAGTCTGGCTTCACACGCACGGCCTTAAGCGCTGCGGTTTATATGAACTCGAGATCTTGAATTCCAACAAGGAATTCTTCAATGACCACTATAAGATGATCGAAGCATTTGCTTTAAGAATGCTCGAAAGCGACGAGTCTATAGTGCCCGGTGACGCCGTATTTATCGGACAGGCCGCAGGCAAGCAGCTCACGCTTACCGCAGTCGACTGGAAAGAAGCACTGGAGCATTATCCGGATGTCACTTTAGGCACTGAAGAAGACCGTGATGACGGCGTGCACGGTGAAGACACATGCGTCCTCATGATCTACAAGAACGAGAGGGCCGAAGAGCAGCAGATCTATACGCCTGTCGATGATTTCAACCAGTTCCTCGGCCAGAACCCGATGTTCTATTTCTCGACTGAAGAGACAAAGCGTATGAGCGCGCTTGCAAGAGAGCGCCTTCCTTACATGATCAAGGCTTTCGGGAACAAGGAAAATGCCGTCATCGCGAAGATCGGCCTTACCATCGACAAGGAGCACTGGAGCAATCCGGATAAGCCCGAGAAAGAACACATCTGGTTCGAGATCAAGGATATCAAGGATGGCAGCGTTGTCGGCGAACTGACACAGGAGCCTTACTATGTCTCCGGCATGAAGCAGGGCGACACCGGAACATATCCGTTCTCGGACATCACCGACTGGCTGATCTTCACAAAAGAAAACCGCGTATCACCGGATGATGCATATCTATTAGACTGATATTTTTGGGAAAATTAATGGGGGAAAACAATGGGAAAGAACGATGAGAATAATACTGAAGGGAAGACTGCAAAGAATAAGACGTTAAGGTTTGTCGCTATCGCATTAAGCTTGATAGAAGCGTTGTTTATTGCAGTCTTTTTCGCTGTGTTCGGATATGATGGAGTTGTCCGTTATATGCGTATGGCGACTCCGCCTCCGATTGAATATGAGTATCAGGGAGAAGCAGTTTTTGACTTTGATATAAAAGGTGAGGACGGAGTGGATTATCCGGCCGGCACGGTTTTCAAGGTATATGGTTTTACCCGATGGGAAAATATAATGATGAAATCCGAGTCCGGAAGTAAAGTGAGCGGGCATCATAGTGATATAGATATTTGCCAGGCTAAGAACAGCGATGAACTACTTAAGGCTTTTGAACAGCTTACTTCAATTGAAACAGCTAAGCAAAACAGACAGAATATAACCGTTGTGGTAATCGCAGCTATAGCGTGTGTTATTGCGTTTTTTGTTTTCGCTTTCATAAACAACAAATGGTCAGACCAGCCGGTAAAGCAGGCCATCTTATGCATTGTCATTGTGGCGTTGTCAGTGTTTAATTCATTATTTATCCACAGGTATATGTCAAAAGCACGTGCGCCTGTTATCTACCTTTATCCTGAGCAGAAGACTGAAGTCAATGTGAAACTCGTCCTGAACGGTAAGCTTACAACGACTTATCCGCTTTATGATAATGATCTCGGATGGAATGTGACTGCAACGCCTGAGGGAATAATTACAGACAGCAAAGGCAGAGAATATTCATATCTTTTCTGGGAGGGCGATATAGCGATCACGCCTGACTTAAGCAGCGGGTTCTGCATCAAGGGCGAAGATACAGCAGCCTTCCTTGAGAAGTCTCTTAAGCAGTTAGGACTTACTGATATTGAGGCTGATGCCTTTATCATGTACTGGCTCCCTCTGATGGAAGAAAGCAAATATAATGTCATCACTTTCCAGACAGCCGCTTATGAAGATGTGTCGGGCCTTAAGATCGATCCTAAGCCTGATACGGTGATCAGAGTAAATATGTTGTGGTATCCTGTTAACACTTATGTCGATATGAAGCCTCAGGATCTTGATGTGATCAATCCTTCCGAACGCAAGGGTTTTACGGTCGTTGAATGGGGCGGCGAGAAGTACAGAAAGCCTGTATTTCAAAACTGATTATTAAGGAAATGCAAAATGCCGGTAGTTAAAGTTTCAATGCTTGAAGGGAAGACTCCCGAATATAAAAAGACCGTTCTGGATTCGATCCATGACGGTCTGGTCGAATCGATCGGAATAGAAGACTGGGACCGCTTCCAGCGCGTGGAGGAGTTCGCGAAAAGTGATTTTGAGAAGCCTGATTTCAAGTCGGATGATTTCATGATCATTGAGCTGTCGATCTTCCCCGGAAGGACGAAAGAGCAGAAGGGCAGACTCATCGAATGCATTTGTGGTAATCTTAAAAACAGGCTGGCTGTAGAACCTGCTGATGTTTTTATAATCATTAACGAACCGTCTCTGGAGAACTGGGGAATAGGCGGCAAGCAAAGAGGTTAAGATGATCACAGATTCGTTCGATCTAAGCGAAGCCAACCATTCGTTCGACAAATTTGATATCGCAGTCAGAATCGCTGGGCGGATAGAGGGGGTATAACGCCATGAATGAAAAGTATAAAGTACAAGGATTAGCCTGCTTGATCGCTGCACCGTTCTGGGGCTGGGCCCTGTATTCGCTTTACGATTATCTCGCTCATCAGTATGACAATCCGGCCAACTTCATCGTTAATTTGACGGGCATCATCGGCCTGGCAGGACTTCTGGCACTTATCATCGCGGGTATAGTTAATCTCGTGAAGGCGAAGAAGATGGGAAAGTAACTGCTGCCGGATTGATTCACGGTTACGGAACGGTCAGCGGCCGGGTTTCTTTGTGTTAGTTTTTGTAGGTCTGAAATAGAAAATAAGGCCGACAAAAAGTCGCATTTTAGGAAAATGTGACTTTTTGTTGATGTTCTCAGGTGTTTTCAGATCAACAAAAATAATACAGACGGGATTGAAAGCTCTTTACCTTATCTTATCAGGCCCTCGAAAACCGAATCACAGTATCTTACTGTCGCCATAGCATCCTTTGCATAAGCGTCAGCGCCGATCTGGTCTGCGTATTCGGGCGTCATTACGGCGCCGCCGACAACGATCTTGGTGTCAGGCTTTTTCTCGCGCATGAGCTTAATAGTCTCTTCCATAGAAGCAACCGTTGTTGTCATGAGGGCGGAAAGGCCGACGACTCTTATGTTGTTCTTGATGGCGCAGTCGACGATAACTTCGGGCGGAACGTCCTTGCCCAGGTCGATTACGTCGTAGCCGTAGTTCTCGAGCATTACCTTTACGATGTTCTTGCCGATGTCATGGATGTCGCCCTTAACGGTGGCCATAATGACCTGCCCCTTGGTAGTACGCGGCTTGTCGGCCATCGCTTCCTTGACTACTGCGAAGGCTGCCTTTGCGGCATCTGCGCTCATGAGGAGCTGGGGAAGGAATACTGTTCCTTTCTCAAAGCCTTTGCCGACGCGGTCAAGTGAAGGGATCAGCTCGGCGTCTATTATCTCAAGTGAATCACGGCCTGAATCAAGCGCCTCTTTCATTGCCTCAGCGGCTCTTCCGACGACGCCTCTCTCGATCGCTTCGCCTAAAGTGAGAACGGCGCCGGATGACGAGGCGGTGCTTTTCGCGCTTGAAGCAACAGTCGTAGAGCCTGCGACGTAATCTTTGAACGCAGAGATGAATTCTGCAAGGTTCGGGTCTAAGTTCATCAGTGCGTTAAATGACCTGTAGGATGCCATCATGGGGCCGTTGCACGGGTTGATGATCGCGCAGGAAAGGCCGTTCTGCATTGCCATCGTAAGGAAGTGCGAATTGACGAGTTCGCGCGCGGGAAGACCGAATGAGATATTCGATACGCCGAGAATGGAATGACCTGAGAATTCATCTCTTACGCGCCTTACTGTATCAAGCGTTGCGATGGCGGAGTCAGGGTCTGATGAGATAGTCATTGCAAGACCGTCGATGACGATGTCTTTTCTCGGAATGCCGTATTTGTCGGCCTCTTCATAGATGCGCTTTGCAATCGCGATCCTTCCGTCAGATGTCTCCGGAATGCCGCCCTCGTCCAGAGGGAGTGCGACCAGGACGCCGCCGTATTTAGCGACCAGAGGCATAACGGCTTTGATGTTCTCTTCCTTGCCGTTAACGGAGTTGATCATGGGCTTGCCGTTGTAGATGCGCATGCCGCGCTCCAATGCTTCGATATTGGTCGTATCGATCTGCAGAGGGAGATTCGTGACAGACTGGATCTTAAGAATGACGTCCTCCATCATGGAAGGCTCGTCGATCTCAGGAAGACCTACGTTGACGTCAAGGATGTGGGCGCCTGCTTCTTCCTGCTTCAGTGCTTCTGTCAGAAGATAATCGATGTTGTTGTCGCGGAGGGCCTGCTGGAGCTTTTTCTTGCCGGTAGGGTTGATCCTCTCGCCGATTATAACGGGCTTTTTTCCGATCTTAACGCAGTCGGCAAAGCTCGTAACGTAGGTATCGTTCTTGACCGTGGGTTCCACGAACGGAAGCGCCTTGACGGCACTTATCATCTTGCTGATGTGATCGGGCGTCGTGCCGCAGCAGCCGCCCATAACATGTACGCCGAGCTTAGCGATCTGCTCCATGACGGAAGCAAAATCGTCAGGATCGACGTCATAAACCGTCGTGCCGTTCTCAGTACGGGGCAGGCCTGCGTTGGGGTTAACAACGATAGGGAGGGAGCAGCACTTAACGAGGCGCTCTGCGATAGGGAGCATCTGCTTAGGACCGAAGCCGCAGTTGATACCGATAGCATCGACCTTAAGGCCTTCTAACATTGCGACAGTGCCTTCTACGCCGCCGCCGGTAAGGAGCTTACCTGTCTCGTCGTAGACCATCGTGACGATGATGGGCAGGTCGCATACTTCTTTTGCAGCAACGACTGCTGCCTTGGCTTCATAAGAGTCGCTCATCGTCTCGATAACGACGACGTCGCCGCCTGCTTCGTAGCCTGCTTTTATTATCTCAGCGAAAACATCGACTGCCTCATTGAAGGGGAGATCTCCCATGGGCTCCAAGAGCTTTCCTGTAGGGCCTACGTCGATAGCTACATAGGCGTCAGACTCGCGGCCTGCTTCTTTTCGAGCCTGCTGACAGATCTTAACTGCAGCGGTAACGATCTCGGTCACGTTGTTGTATTTGAACCTGTTGGCGCCGAAAGTATTTGTATTTACGATGTTTGAGCCGGCCTCGAAATAGCCCTTGTTAAGCGACTTGATGTCGTCAGGTCTTGTAAGGTTCCAGGTCTCAGGCAGTTCGCCGCCCTTAAGTCCCATCTTTTGAAGGATGGAGCCGGTGCCGCCGTCGCAGAATAACCATTCTTTGCCAAGTCTGTCTCTTAAGTTCATGTTTATTTGTCCTCTTTCGAAAATGCGCAGGTGTCGTGCTTATTGCAGCCGGAACAGCCGGAGCAGCGGGTCTTGCTCTTATCTATGCCGATACCGATAAGTGCGGTAACGGACTTTGTGGGAACCATCAGGAGCGAATCCGTAAGTTCCACGCCTATCTGTTTGGATATATCAAGGAGCCTGAACCAGTCCTTCTGATGATCGAGCTTTAAGTCGCCGTAGCCGGGTGAGAAACGGGGCCTTAGGAAGAGTCCCTGCGCCTCGTATTCCTTCTCGAGCTTAGCGTTCTGGTCGTCCAAAAATGCTTCGATTGCTGCAGCACCTGCCGCCTGATAGATGGAAGCGTCAGCTGAAGATGTAACGGAAGCCCTTCTTACGAGCATGTCGCAGGCAGGTCCGATCGTTGCTGCAAGAAGGATCGCTCCGCAGCAGCCCTTAAGATTCCTCGCAAGTGACTCGGAAGTAAGGACGATCTCTTCGGTATCATTGTAGATAGTGATGTCGTTGCCTCTTACTCTTACGGGGAATTCTTTGGTGACGATCCTCGGGTGCGACTGGGCGCCAAGCATATCAATGGCTTTGCTGATCTTAGCCTGAATGTCGGGCGCGATATCGACCATACCGCGGTAACCCATGTATCTTTGGACTTCTTTTACAGGTATCTCGACTCCTAAAGGCATTATCCGATGATCCCCTTGAGGTTGTAGAGTATGTCTGATGCGACATCGGGCTTGTTCATGGAGTATACGTGAACGTGCGTGATGCCGTTTGCGATGAGGTCGATTATCTGCTCTGTGGCATAAATGATGCCTGCCTGGCGCATTGCGACAGGGTCGTTGCCGAAGCGGTCGACTATTGCCTTGAAACGCTCGGGAACACTCGTGCCTGAGAGCTGGACTGATCTTGATAACTGCTTTGCGGTAGTGATAGGCATGATGCCCGGAACGATCGGGACATTGATGCCGACGTCCTTGACCCTGTAAAGGAAGTTATAGAATATGTTGTTGTCGAAAAACATCTGCGTCGTAAGGAAATCACAGCCTGCGTCGACCTTCTCCTTGAGAAAGTGAATGTCCTCAGCCTTGTTAGCAGATTCTACGTGTCCTTCCGGGTAGCACGCACCGCCGATGCAGATGTCGGGATCCTGCGCTCTGATATCTCTTATGAGGTCTGATGCATGAACATAATCGTTGCAGACAACGCCGTCCTTGGGCAGATCGCCTCTTAATGCCATGATGTTGTCGATATTGTTTTCGCGAATCTGGCGGAGCATATTAGCAACGTGCTCCTTGGTGGAGGCAACGCATGTGAGGTGGGGCATTACGGGAACACCGTAAAGGCTGTTGATGCTCGAAGCGACTTCGACCGTGAGCTTGGAAGTAGAGCCCGCAGCGCCGTATGTGACGGACATGAATGAGGGTCCTAATGCTGCGATAGCGCCTGCGGCGGCCTTAACGTCATCAAGACCTGTCTCGACCTTGGGCGGGAAGACCTCGAAAGATATCGTAGGAGTCTTGTCTGCAAGTATGTTGTTAATCTTCATAATTATTTTCCTTGTTTGAACATAGATTTTAGATATAGAACAGTTGCCAATAAGTATACCTCAAAAGTAGGTTGAATATTATAATTTAGTCGAACAATAAGAAAACAAAAGCTTTTCGCTTTGTTTAGGAGGTTTTACTAAGAATGAAGAGGATTCTTTCAATTATCCTTGCAGCCGCAGCCACACTGGCGCTTGCAACAGGCTGCAACAACACAAATGTTACTGTTCCTACAGTAACGGTTCCTTCCGAGATCGAGTCACTCGTATCCGAAGGCAAGGAGATTGTTAATGAATTAAATGTTGCAATCCCTACAAAGGATCGCGCAGGCAACGACATCAAGGTTCCTGAGAAGGTCGAGAAGATCGTGTCCATGGCACCTTCCACAACACAGTTCCTCATCGATTTAGGTCTTGCAGACAAGATCATCGGCATCGACACAAACTCTGCTTCTTATGCTGATAAGCTCAAGGCTGATATCCCCCAGTTCGACATGATGAGCCCTGACAACGAGGCTATCGCAGCACTTGCTCCCGATATCGTCTTCACATCAGGCATGAGCTCTGTCGGCGGCACATCACCTTTCCAGTCACTTGTTGACAGCGGTATCTGCGTTGCTGACATTCCTTCACCTTCTACGATCGAAGGCATCTGCGAAGATCTCGAGTTCATCGGTGCATGCGTAGGCAAGGGCATGGAGGCTCTCGCTTATTCAAAGGGCTTTACGGCTTTCATGGCAGGCATTGAAGAGATCGGCAAGAACATCCCCGCTGAAGAGCAGAAGACAGTTCTCGTAATGATGAACGTTCCTTCCGCTGATTATCCTACGATCTACACATT
>Ga0247608_10004893_pt1 | contig 14754 bp, 12 predicted proteins | sample 176DNAGHGlowgp2_FD_193490 | JGI IMG/M metagenome (GOLD analysis project Ga0247608, IMG submission 193490) | Sheep rumen microbial communities from Palmerston North, Manawatu-Wanganui, New Zealand - 1766 DNA GHGlow gp2 | ecosystem: Host-associated > Mammals > Digestive system > Stomach > Rumen ...
TTCAATAAATTCTGTAACAAAAATATTTTGAGTTAATATTCTATGAGAAATTACAAAAGCACCAGAAGAAAGAGGGGCTTTATTTAAAATTTTAGATTTTATATGTAAATTAATTTGAATTACAGGATGATTGGAATGAATTGTGAAAAAATGGCGTCTGGATAGAATGAATCTTACGGATGAAAAGAATGAAAATATAAGTCAGATTTTTAAGAAATATAAAGAATTAGCCTGAGAAAAAGTATCTCTTTCTATAACTGATGAAAATTCTTGTAAAACAGCACTAGCAGATTTTGCAGTTACAGATTCTAATAGCCCTAGTACAAAGTGAGATCATTTGCGTAATAGTATAGTTGAAAATATGAACGTATCATTGATTTCTCCATCCGTAATACAGCAGATTCTATGAGATTCTTATCTAAAAAAAGAAACAATTACTGAAAAATGAGAGTCTAAAGAAAAAATTACGGTTGATGAATCAAAATTTACAGAAACAGATAAATACAAATTGGCTCAGGGACACTTAACCATTATGAAATCTCACTTGGAAAATTTTAATGATAATGATTTATCAGAATTCTATACAAATATTCATTCTACAGAAGATTTGGCATTGTGTATTACTGCATCATTATATGCAGATAAAAATGATGTAATAGAATGAGTGAAAGCTAAAGTATTCTTACCTGAAAACTATGGTTCAGTTCGTTCAGATTGAACAGTAAATGAAGGTGCACAATGAGGTGAGACTGAACAATCATGAGAAGTTTCTCAATATAAATTATCGCAATGAGAGTATCCATTTAAAGATGTTCCTCCATATAAGGGTATAGCAAGTTATGATTTAAGAAATTTAAAATATACACCATTACTAGACTATAGTGAATTAACGAAAAAACACGAGGGTACAGTTACATTAAGTTGATCAAATATCACAAATAAATGAAATGAGTATCCTTCTAATGGTACAACTTGAAATAAAAATAATAATCCATGTGATATTTCACATAGTGATTCTGATCTTTGATATGTTAGTTCTAATAAGGTAGCTGATTGACAATCCTTAGCAAAATATGATACACCACTTAATGGTATAGCATCTGCTATGCGTCTACTAAAAAATAAATATAAAAATAAATCTATCACAGAAATAGATGTATGATGATATCAATGATATTACAAAGCAAATGAAGAAATCTGACTGTCGGCTCTTAGAATTAAATGGATTACAGATCAATGTAAGGCATTATGAGTTTGACCTCACCAGATGCTAGACTTTGATGATCCAACAACTCTCAAATCATTTGTTGCTCAGGTCGCAGTATTAGAGACAGGAACTCATATTGGACAGAAATTATTAGATGATGCATATAATAAAGCATTTGCATAAAGAATTATTATTAAAAAGCTGACTATTAATAATCAGCTTTTTGAATATTTCTGAATATTTTGCTCAACTACTGTGCAAACAATCTTACTGCAATATTTACGATAATATAAGCCAAAAGACATATTGCTAATCATATAATAGATCACAATAATCCTGTTTTTGCGGCTTTCATAGCTTTTTCGTCTCCATTAGCGGATATTAGCTTATATCCATTTCGTATCATAAATATGAAACAAAAGAATCCGATAAAGAACCAAATGTAATCATTGATTAACGATATTAACCCTAAAATAGAATTGCTACCATCTACTTGAGATCGACCATGATCTGCCGTATCCTTTGTCTGTGTTAATGTAAAGGTGGTTACAGCAAAAGCACTGTGAGGAAGAGAGATTATACTTATCAGCAAAGCAAATAAAGATTTAATAATCATAGTTTATTTTCCCATATATAAAAAACTAATATTTTACTCTATTTATCCAATACTCCACGATCATCGGTTGGAGATCATTTTAATTCCTCGTCCAGAGTCTCTGGTATAGATTGTATCAGAATTATTATGACGGAACTAAACAGAGCAATTAAAATTCAAACTACAATAAATATTACATTTTTTACCAAAGATTTTCATTCTTTACCTTGTCATGTTTCTATAATGTATATCATCCCATTATATAATATCATAGTTACAGACAAAGCTATTGTTAAAATTAATAATAATCTTGCACTTCTTACAATTATTGATTTTTTAGTCTTAAATGTATTGCTTCATACCGTATTAACATTATCACCCAAATCAATCGTCATATCATTATTTCTTACCTCCAAAAACATTTGATGTAACAAATCACTTGCAGCATGAGAGTATCCTCAAAAGAAAACAGGTAAAACTAAAAGAGAGAAAATTCAGTATATAAAATATTTTTTAAATCTAGTAATAAAAAATGTCATGTTTATTAAATTTGACTAAGTAAAGCATCAGCCTCGACTTCTTCCTGTTCACGAGAGTTTCTCTCAGAGTCTCTAATCTTATCTTGCTGTTGTTGATATGCTCCAGAAGCATAGGTTTGTTCATATTTCTTTTTTATCTCCTCTTGTTTTGCTTGATATCTCGCTTCAATCTCTGCTAACTTTTCCTTCTCTCTAGTTAATATATCTCTTAATTTATCAATTTGATCCTGGTTCATTAGAGAGTATAAATCAAACCAACTTTGTTTTTCCTGGGGTTCGTTAATTGATTTACTTTCTAGTACAAGTATTACTAAATCAGTATTATTTTCCAACATATCACTAGGAATACTATAATTCATAGCAATATCATGTAAGTTAGCTGGTAATAATTGAACTATCTCTTCTTGCGTTGCCATAATTATTTGTATAATTATTTGAATAAAATATAATTATTAATCATCCTTTATTAATCTATTTAAGATATTTTCAGCTTCAATCTCCTCTCTCTGATGATATTGTTTAGATTTTTTACTAATAACGCTAGATTTCTTCATATTGTTAACCATTTCATTTATTTGTTTCTTTGTTAATTTTTTTGGTCTAACTCATCATCAGTGATATCATTCTTGCATAATATAAATATTAGAAACTAAACTTGAGGATTTGATTTATTACTTAGAATCCATTCCACATCTTCTTGCTTTATAATATCTCTCTCCAGAAGCTTTTTAGCATATTGACTCATAGATATCATTCAATTCTGAACAGAAGTTTCAATAATGTTTTGCATCTGATCGATTTCTCTTTTTTTCAAATTGTTCTTTACGGCGTTATTGTTAAGCATTAGTTCAAAAACTCCAATTCTTCATTGTTCGTCTTTTGTTCTTACAAGAGTTTGAGACATGATTCATACTAAACAATCGGCCATTCTCTCCAATACAGAATTTTGCATATCGCTTGGATAGAATGAAAGATATCTATTTATAGTATGAGTAGCTGAGTTTGTATGTAAAGTAGAGAAAACTAAATGTCCAGTTTCTGCCAAATTTAATACAGCTTCAGCAGTTTCACTATTTCTGATTTCTCACACAAAAATCACATCAGGATCTTCTCTTAGAGCAGATTCCAAAGCAGAATTAAAAGACCAAGTATCATGTCAGATTTCTCTTTGAGAAATTAAAGACTTTTGAGGTTGAAATACATATTCAATAGGGTCTTCAATTGTAATAATTTTATAAGGTTTTTCTTTATTCAAAATTTCAAGCATGGCAACGATTGATGTAGATTTTCATCATCATGTAGGTCCAGTTACAAGGAATAGTCATTTTGGAGATGCTAGTACATTCTTTTTGATAGACTCAGAAATGTTTTGGAACATGATTCATTCCAATTGTCTAGGTACATTATTAATTTTTCTCATTACGACATTAATCCTTCCAGTACTTAGATATGCATTTACTCTATAAGCAATGTCATCTTTTGAAAGATAAGCAAAATCTGCCTCTTTATCGACTAGAAACTTATCAAATCTTTGAGGATTGTTCTTAAATAATTGCTTAAGTAAAATCTCCATGTTTTCATCTCAGATTTTTCATAATTCTTCTTTTCTTACAATCTCTCCGTTTAATCTATAGGCTGGGAATTCTCCAGCAGAAAGATGTAAATCTGAAATGTTTTGATTTCCGGCAATAAGCTTTAAAATTGATTCAATGTCTAATCAAATTCCTTGCATGATTACTGAAATAATGAATAAATCGTGAATATAATCACTTACCTAATTATATTCAAAAAAATTTCTCTGTCAAAATTTTGGGGACTTTTTTTGATATAAATTATAGGAATCTTTTGTAAGCATTATTTTGCCGCTAATTTTATTATTGAATTTTTAGTAGAAAATTTTATAAATTAAAACATCAAATCTGAAATTTTATAGTGAAATAATTTATTATATTTACTGTCAGATATTTAGGATATTAGGCGAGGTATTTATGATTTTTGGTAAAATCAAACAAAGAACAAAATCTATATATATGTGGTTTCATAATAGAGCAAAAAAAAGTCCGCTGTATTGAAGAACTTTGATTATGCTTTTTTTTGTTGCATTAATTGTAAAGTGAATAATAATATACATTTCTTATAGAAATTTGAATCCATGGGAAAATGTATTATCATACCTAGCAAGCGATATAATAGTACTATTCATTGCTCATTTGTTAGTTACAATAAATTATTGGATAAAGAAACGTAAATTCAGATTATTTAATGATTTTATTGTACTAATATTGTTGCTAGTATATGTAGTAGATATGTTTACTATATTTGTGTTTCATAGTAGAGTTTCTGTAATGGAGGCCTTTGCTTTATGAAGCAACTGATCATTAGGTTTTGATTGAATTGTAAAATTACGAGTCTCTGTACTTATAATAGTATGAATGTTACTTTTCATATTATTACAGACAAAATTATCAAAATTTCAAAAAAGCTGAAAAAATGTTCTTATAACTTTTTCTTTTTGTTCTATAATTTATGCGATATTTTATATTTTTTTGATATTATCAAATATAAAAATTAACTATGTAGAAAATATTATTGATCTAAATTTGGAAAATATAAAGACACATAATTCTGTAATAGAACAGAATGAAACAGAAAATGTTGAAAAATGATATTCTATCAAAAGTGTCCAATGAGAAGGGAAGGACGTAAATATTATACTGGTTTTTGCTGAGTCTTTATCCGCAATAGATTCTGCAAATGCAGGTTGAAATGATAAAATGCCAAAATTTGATCAAATTCAAAGAAACGGAATTACTTTCACAAATTTTATAGCGAATTGAACAACTTCAGATACAGCACATATTGCTACACTATTGTGAGTTCTTCCATTAGTGAATATGAAAAAATGAAATACTCCATATAGTGGATATAAACTTAAAATGGATACTCTCCCAAAATTCCTGAATAAAGAGTGATATATGACTACATTTGTGAGCGCTGCAAGTCTAAATTTTCTTAGACAAAGGGATTTCTTATCGTGGGCTTGATTCCAAAAAATAATATGAGAGGAGGAATTCGAAAAAAATAAATCATATACATTTGAATCAGCTCCAGATGGCGATTTATATGATAGAGTATTGCAAGAAGTTCAGACTCAAACTTGAAAATATTTCATTTGATTACAAACTATATCATTTCATAAACCATACGATACTCCGTTATGAAAAACGGAAGATTTAGCGTTACAATATTCTGATGAAGAACTTTATAGATTCTATGAAAGGTTGCAGGAAATCTGATTCTTTGATAATTGAATATTAGTAATTGTATGAGATCATAGAAAAATGAATCCAGTAGAAGAATGAGAACCAGAAGTTATTGGACCAAATCGATATATGAAATCTGTGGCAACTATAGTATGAGCCGGAATTCAGCCACAAACATTATATTCTGATATAGCTCAGCATACTGATATCTATAATTCATTAAAAAGATTAGTATGACATTGATATGTTGCAGTAGATGGTGTATATAACGATGTATTTACAAATGAAATCAATAGAAATCGATGAATTACAAATTCAGAATTTTATGAAAATAATAGATATACTGTTTCATCATATAGTGGGGATATATTTTTATTCAAAAATATTTCTAGCTTACCAAAAGACAGTGTAGTATACGATTATTTTTCATCGTATGTTTCGTATGAATTCTGAGATGAAGAAGATGAAGGGGTGGATCTTGATGAAAATGTTGATAAAATAAAATTTATAGGACACAGATGAGCTACAGAAAATTCCCCAGAAAATACGTTTGAATCATTTTTAGCGGCGAAAGATTTATGAGCAGATTGAATAGAATTTGATGTTTCATATACTAAAGATCAAGAAAATATCGTAGCTCATGGGGATTTACTTTATGCATCTAATTGTTGAAAACAAAAAGTATGAAACTTAAATTTTGATTGGATTCAAAAGAACTGTACAATACAAAATTGAGAAAAATATAGGAAATTGCAAAAGATGTTAGAGTTAGTTGATTGATTGTTTGATTACTATTTCCTTGAAATTAAGGTATATGATGAAAGTCTTTGAGCACAACAGGCTATGGATGCAATACAAACAGTGAAGGACCTAAACATGCAGGATAGAGTAATTTTTATTAGTTATTCAGATGCTGCTAGAGAGGTATTAAACTCAGATCCAGATATAATATTTGGATGGGATACTTTTGATGTGAATGATTTAGATTTTATATGAGAGAATAACAGTAAATATTTCTTAGCTCCATATGATTCACTAACTCCAGAAATAGTTCAAAAGGCTAGAGATTTGTGAAAAGAAGTAGTTACATATACAGTAAATGAGATATGAGATTTTCAATCAATGAAGGATTTATGAGTAAATATTATAATGTCAGATAGAATAGATTTACTCCAAGAATATAATAGTACTGTACACTATCCGGTTTCTCATAGTTTAGAAAACTTAAACCTAAAAAAATCCTCAGAAATAGTAACTGAGGATTTAGATATTAAGTTATAAAACTATTTTACAATTTTTCTTGCTTCTAGATAATATCTTTTTTCATCAGCTTCTCACATTGAGAAAGTTTTTCTAGGTAATGCTCAGTCAACTACTACAGTTTTAAAGAAATCTGATTTATCCATGATTGGAAATAAGATTCCAAAGTTTCAATTTTCTTTTCAGAGTTTTTCTACTACATCATCTCAATGAACATAGTCAATTTTTGAATCTCAGTGATCTTTCAAATACTGATCCAAAAATGCCTGCATATTTCCAACTTCTAAATTTAATTTAGGATTTACAATTCAGAATAAATAATAACTAGATTTTGATATTCATCGACAGTAATGTATTTCAGGTGTAGATTTCTTCATATTTTGCACCAATTCTTCTTTACTTGAGAATTCCTCAACTTTCAAATCTGAACCTATACTTCTAAAGAATCTTCACATATCTTCTACGAATGCATTTTCTTCTACATTAAATAATATACGATGAATAGGCTCAAAAATTATTCATTCATCATGGACATTGTTTATTTCAACTAAAGCAAATCTTGCGGGATCATTTAACTGCTGTTCTGGAGAAAGAGTCTTTTTCTTTTCTTCCCAAATTGCTTTTGCTGTGGCAAAAGAGTGATTTCCATCTCACATAGCAAAAAGCAAAACTCATAAATTCTCAGTTAATCCATATCTCTCCTTAAAACTTTCAGGATTGTTTAACTTTTTCAATCAATTTACTATTTGCATAATAGTTTCTTCATCATTAATCTTCCATCATTTGATATGACCACCATTCATCATCAAATCAAAATCATAAAGCAGATTCTCATCTTTAACGTTAGCTTTAAGTGACTCGATAACTTGTTTTTCTGGATCATCAATTAGCACCATAATATGAGGCAATTCAAAGATCGCATTTTTTCTAATCTCTACACGAGGTGGAATTCTTTCAATAATTGTTCATTCTGTAGCTCTAATTAAAGTTTGAGAGCCTTTACTGAAATCATACTTTTCCAAATCTAATGCTAGAATTAAACCTTTTCTTACTGGAACGTGTGCAGTTTGTCTTTCGATATAAACAAATCATAGTCCTTGATTTTCCAAAATTCAATTATTATCATATTCATGCATAGTTTTTGTAATGTTTTCAATTATTTCAGCTTTATGTCATCATTCTAAATAAATTTCAGGGAAAGTTATTTTCAGTGTGGATGGTGCATCTCAAACTATATTTTTTACTTCATTCCAATATTCTGGTTGAGAAGTATATTGATCACAAGCAACTACAGCCCATTTATTCAAATCTGTTCATTTTTTAGGTAAGTAAATTTCTGGAATTCTTACTCAAATTTCATCAAAAAAGTCTTGCATAATTTGATATTTATAAAAATAAAAAATCTAAAATTTATTTAGATTAATATGATATTATTTTTTATTTCCATTTCAAATGAAAGAAGTTGCAACACTCAATAAAAAAGTCATATATTTTTTGCATTTTTTGATAAATTAGATTATAATTAACTGTTTATATTTTGTTGAAATTATAAAAAATGAAAAAAATCATTTGTATGTTTCTATCTATATTTATTTTATTTGGAGTAATATCCCCAATATGTTTGGCAGGAAAAGATGTGTCAGATGATAAAAAAACTGAGGATACTGATAAAAAACAAGAACATGAATGAAAAAATTCACGACAATTTGTAGAAGATAATCCAGTAAACTTAATAGATACAATCTATGGAGAAACTAATAAAAATAGTTCAGAACAAGTACAAAATACTGATCTTGATTTTGTAAATTCTAGTTCTTGTAGTGAAGTCCCAGCGGGTAGTACCTATACTATATCAAGAACTTTATGTAACTTGAAAAAATTATCTAAAGATTATATACAATATATAATGTATATATGACTTACTATTGCGAGTATCCTTATAATACGAAATTGATTCAAAGTTGTCACTTCATCAGACAGAGAAAAACAAATTTCTACATTCAAAAAGAATCTCACGTATATTGTGATATGAGTGGTCTTATTGATATGATTTTACTATATAATAGATTTATTTGTTTCTATGGTAAATTTAGTTTTAGAAAAAAATTGATAGATAATTTTATAAAATAACAACTATTAAATGATGATATTAAAACTAAAACAAAAACTAATTATATGATTGTGAGCCTTATTAATCATTTTATGAGGAACTCTTATTGTCTCTAACTTTGTAGAAGCTGCTACTCCAGTATATAAAACAGATTATACATCTCACATGAAGGAATATGTTATTCAACCTGACACGGTTTGAGCAGATAATGGTAAAACCCTTCGTCAAAAAATTACCAATATGCTTTACCCTAGAGGAAGTGATACGAGTAAAATATATGAAGTAGTAAGAGATATGACACTATGAATTATGATCTTATTTTTTGTTCGAGCATGAGCTTCGCTTTTACTTAACAAAAAACCAGAAGAATCTAAAAAACATCTATATAGTCTATTATACATTGTGCTTTGATGAGTTTTAGTTTATGGAGCGAATCGATTATTTTGAAGCGTATTTAATTTTAATACGCAATTTACTGAATGAACAGAATGATTGAAGTGATTTACTGATAGTTTAATATGAAAGGTAGCATTTGTTATCCTGTCAGCCATTAAAGCTGCAGCATTCTTTATTGCTATTATTATGACAGTAGTCACATGATTTAAAGTTATAGCAGCATGAGAGTGAGAAAAATGAAAGAAGTTGGTAAAATGACTTATAAATGTGGTAGTTGCATTACTAGTTATTAAATGAATCGATTTCATATATTATCTAGCGGCAGATAGTGATAATTTCATAGATAATGCTTCAAATTTAATTATAAATATCGCAAAAGTATTCGGATATTTATATTGAATCGTTACCGTAATTATGGTAATAATTGCATGATATTTATATATTACAGATGGATGAAACTGAGCGAACTTCAAGAAAGCTACAAATGTTATAATTAATATCCTATTATCTGCATTAGTATTATTCTGATTTTTGCTAATCGTATATCAAATATTCGCAGAATTCCAAACAAAAGGAGATGCGGTTACATCTCCGGAAGCTTCTAATCCAACTGCATATTTGATAACAGATAAAAATTATGTTTAAACTATTAGTTTTTTCTAATTTTCAATTGAAAAATGGAATAGGAATCATACATTAAACGTATGATTCTTTATTTTTCGTAATCAAATAATTTTGGCTAGGAGAAGGAGAAGATCATCTAGATCGACATTCAAAATTAATAAATATCATATAGGAATTGGATTTATGCTAATTGGTTTGCTATTCTTTTTCGCAAAGCAATTCGCTCCAGATGCTCCAATTTTATGACGATTTTCCAAGGCAACAAGTTATGCATTTGGGGAAACATGACTTGTAGTATTTTTCATATTATGTGTTTTAGTCTGAATTTTCATTCTTTGGAAATGATATTTGATGAAAACTTTTATTAAGCAGTTTTGATGCTTAATGTTTCTTACATCGGCAGTGCTAAATTTTCAAGCGATAGAAGAATGAAAAGATACTTTAGTAAATTGGACTCAATCAATTCATCATGGATGATATTGTTCTTGGCCAATTTACCGAGTTTTGGAATCAATATTCTGACCATCAAAATTAGCAATCCAGATTTTGATTGTTTTGATGTTAATATGAACGTTGGCTCGGGTTTTGTATACATTAAATGTTAAATTACCTAAGCTTCCAAAAATAAATGTAGAACGTGAACCTGCACCAGCACCAGAAAAGAAAACAGCTAAAGCTCCATACGTAACTCGTGAATCTCAAACTTCTTCAGATTTGCTCAAAAAGCTAGAGCAAACAACATGAAAAAAAACAGCAACAGTTTGAGCTTGAAGTACAGCAGATTTAAATTCTGGATCACTCCTAAAAGACGGATTTGCTTCATTATTTAAGCAAAAAGTTGAACAAAAAATAGAAGAAAAAGAGCAAGCTAAACCTCGTCCACAGATTCATTTTTCTGGGGATAAACCAACATTCCCAGTTTCACTTCTTGCCTCTAATCTTTCAGAGAGTCAACAAATCGATGAAAAAGCTATCGTTGAAAAAGCTCAAGCATTACAAAATAAACTTTCAGAATTCTGAATTTACATTTCCATTGAATGATTCGATATCTGACCATCAGTAGTTCAAATCAGAATCAAATTGGCAGAATGAATCAAAATCTCAGCTATCACGAATTTGATGGATAATATCAAATTATCACTCCGTACAAAGTCAGTTAGAATGGTTGCACCAATTCCATGAACCGATTGTATCGGAATCCAAATTCCAAATCCAAAGCCAAAAACAGTTTGTCTATGAGATATATTAGCTTCTCGTGAATTCCAGAAATGAATGCAAAAGTCTGAAACTACTCTCGCACTCTGAAAATGAATCGATGGAGCAATCGCTATTTCACAGCTCGACTCAATGCCACACTTACTCGTAGCATGAGCCACAGGAAGCTGAAAATCAGTGGGAATCAATAACTTCATTCTTTCACTGATGTATCAGAATTCTCCTTCAGAATTAAAATTCTTGATGGTGGATCCAAAACAAGTAGAACTATGAATGTATAGCTGACTTCCATATTTATTAGCACCTATTGTTTATGATTCAGGAAAGGCAGTTAAGTTATTACAATGGACAGTAGAAGAAATGGAAAGAAGATACTCACTTCTTTCACAGAGAAAACTTAAACAGCTTTCAGAATTTAATGCAGCATATCCTGATGAAAAGATGTATCGTATAGTCTTCATCATCGATGAAATGGCTGATATGATGATGTCATCTGCTGCAAATAGAAAAGAAGCTGAAAACTGTATCAACCGTATCGCAGCCAAAGCTCGTGCAGTTTGAATCCACTTGATACTCGCTACACAGAGACCTTCAGTAAACGTTATTACATGACTTATCAAAGCAAATATTCCAGCCAGAATCGCGTTTAGTGTAGTTTCATCGGTTGATTCTGGAACTATATTATGACATAAATGAGCAGAAGAATTGGTATGAAAATGAGATATGCTTTATATGGATACAAAGATTACAGATCTTAGAGTTCAGTGAGCATTCGTTGATACTAAAGAAATCGATACAATAGTAGAACATCTCAAGAGAAAATATATGATATGAATCACAGAAGAAGACGTTTATAATCAGGAAATCATCAATGCACTTGAATCAAAAGCTGAAACATGATGAGCATTCAGTTGATGATGAAGTGGTAATTGAGATGATGAGGATTTAATCAATCAAGCAATTCAAATCATAGCAGAAACCAGAAAAGCATCTACAACTATGATTCAGAGAAAATTATGAATTTGATTCGCTAGAGCTGCTAGGATTATGGATACACTAGAGGAAAGATGAATTGTATGACCACAGGATTGAGCAAGATGAAGAGATATATTCATTTAAAATGAAAAGAAGGCTTAGCCTTCTTTTTTATTATTTAAAATTACTAGTTTTCAGGTTCCCATGTTAAAATTTTAGCAATTTGTTCTTCGCTAGCTCTCATTAGTTTTAAAACTTCTACGGATTTTTCTAGGACTTCTTTTATTTTCTTTTCATCTGCATTTTCGTATATTTTCAATATTACTTTCCCATCTCACCAAGATGGATCACGGTGACTAATGTTTCAGCTTTCTGTAATAAAATCAAATTCTCAATAATGTCGATATTCTCACGTTGGAGATTGTAAAATTTTAGATAATTCTTCCAAAGTTGAATCTATAGTGCTATCTCATCATGGTCACCAAAATCTCCATTTATATTCCTTATCTCGTCAGTCAAATTCTATTTTTCACCTGATATTTAGCATCCTAAATTTCTAGCAAATTATAAAACTATAACATAAATAAATATATTATACAAAAAGTCAAGTTGTTCTAAATTACCATCTTCTCCAACTAGGACAAGGTTGATTTACATTAATATGAGAAAATCATTCATATTTCAGAGCTTCCTGAATAGTTTCTTTTAGATTATTTAAGTCTTTTCAATCTACACTTTTCACAAATCCACATCCTGCACTTTCTAATAATTTTACTGGATCAAAAGGTTTAATCTGATTTCCATTTGGAGTTGAATTAGTTTTTGCATTAAGTGGGGTAGTAGGAGAAGCCTGACCAGTAGTTAATGCGTAATTTTGATTATCGCACGTGATATGTAAAATATTTATATTATTTCTAGCTGCATGGAGTAAATGTCACAATCCGATTCCGTAAGTATCTCCATCTCCAGAAAGTGATATTACAGTCAGTTTAGGATTTGCAAGCTTTACTCCAGTCGCAAACGGTATTCATCTTCCGTGTAATGTTTCCGCTCCATAGCAATCTAAATATTGATTCATTTTACTTCCACATCCAATTCCAGTTACGAAAACTACATTTTCTTTTTCGATTCATAAGCTTTCTAATGCTTGTTTGATAGCTAAGTGAATCAAAAAATTTCAGCATCAAGGACATCGTTGTATAGATTGTAAGTTAGTTCTCATTGATAATTATAATGCAATTAAAGTCTGATTTTATTTCATTTTTTCTTCAATTTCTTCTATCATAATTGGATATAAAGTATATTTCCTCAAATGATCGATTTTCTCATTCCATTTATCAGTAGTTAATCCACATTCTGAACAAATATATCTCTCACAGCTTCCATCGTGATTCAATTCTACAAATATCAAATTTTCAATCTGATTTTCATTCTCCTTGAAGAATTTTCTTAAGCTTTCATCGAATGGTTGGAATACTTTGATTACGATTAATCACCAATCATCTTTACCTTCAATAGCTTTTTCGATTGCATAACGGTTAATTCACCATGTAACGAAGAGTTTCTTTGCATTTGGATTGATAACTTCATAAGCAACTCAGTCTTTCAATTCTTTTTTTTTGAATGTTTCCATTTTTCTTGCACGTTTTTCCATTTGCTGAATCTTTATTTTTGGATTTTCATTCGTTGCTCAGCTTTCAGTATGTTCATAAGATGAAGCGATGAATAATGTATTTTTAGTTCCAGGAATCGCTCTAGGAGAGATTCAACTTTTTGTATCTTTATATCTCAAATAGTCATCAGAATCTGATTCTTTTGCTATTTCTCAGTGATTAACTACAGGTTCTTTTAGCTTATTTAAATCAATAGTCATTAAGCATTCAGATAAAGTCTTATCTACCAAAAATATCACAGGATGTTGGTAAATTTCACTCCAATTCAGGGCTCGAGAAATCATTTCACAAGCTTCTTCATAGGTGCTTGGAGCTAAAACTATTGGTTTAGTCTCTCCAAATCCAGCATTCAAAGCGATATCTAAGTCTCACTGTGCAACAAAAGTTGGAGTTCCTGTGCTTGGTCCATCTCTCTGAGAAAGAACGTAAACTCATCATATTTCAGCTTGATTTGCAAATGCTAAACTTTCCACCATTAAAGCGAACCCTCATCCACTAGTTCCACACATAGCTCTTTTTCACGCATAACTTGCTCCTAACATCGCCATACTTACAGCGATTTCATCTTCTCACTGGAAAAATGTTATTTCAGGATATTCTAATATTCAGTTGATTATGCTTGAAGCTGGAGTCATTGGATATGCAGAATAAAATTCTAATCCTGCTTTAGCTGCTCAATCTGCGATTAAATGATTCCCAAATTCTATAGATAGGGGAGTTCAGTTTGTTTTAGATAAATCAAACTTAATTCATCAATTCTGGCTTCAAAACTCGATTCATTCGTCCAATGATTTCAGATTTCATTCTCTATCTTTCGCTAAAAATCATCTTTCTTCCAAAACTCTTTCAGCATCTTTATGATGAATATTTAGCTGTTTGACTGTGACTCAGAACGCA